>Ga0209168_10000030_pt1 | contig 160157 bp, 143 predicted proteins | sample Coa_R1_FD_187156 | JGI IMG/M metagenome (GOLD analysis project Ga0209168, IMG submission 187156) | Surface soil microbial communities from Centralia Pennsylvania, which are recovering from an underground coalmine fire - Coalmine... | ecosystem: Environmental > Terrestrial > Soil >...
AAGGCGGCCCGGCACCGTCGTCCTCACCGAGAACCGCCGCCAAGAGGCCGCCTGGGAGAGGGGAGCGCTCGACGAGCTCCGCCACGGGGACCTCGAGACGGCGGTCGCCTCCTACGACGAGAACGGCCGCGTCCACCTGGCCGGCTCTGCGACCTCCGCGCGCGCCGCCATGGTGAGGGACTGGGCGGCGGCGCGGACGTCGTGCCCGTCGGCCCGCATGTACGCCCTTCGCCGGCGAGACGTCGACGAGCTGAACGCCCTCGCCCGCCTCGAGCTCCGCTCGTCCGGAGCCCTCGCCGAGGACGTGCTCTTGGTGGGGGAGCGGGGCTTCGCGCTCGGCGACGAGGTGGTCTTCCTCAGGAACGACCGCTCGCTCGGCGTCCTGAACGGCGAGCTCGGGAGCGTCCGCGGCCTCGACGGCGACGAGAGCCTCGTGGTCGAGACGGAGCGAGGCCACCGGCGGGTCCCGGTCTCCTACTTCGAGGACGGGCACCTCGCCCACGGCTACGCCACGACGATCCACAAGGCGCAGGGGGCGACTGTGGAGCGGGCCTTCGTCCTCGGCGGCGACAGTCTCTTCCGGGAGGCGGGCTACGTCGCCATGAGCAGGGCCGTTCGACGCACCGATCTCTATGTCGTCACCTCGGCCTTCGACGAGGGCTTCGGCGCGCCGCCCTTCGCTCCGACCGAGCGTCGCCTCGTCGACGCCCTCTCGCGCTCGGAGGCGAAGTCCCTCGCCCTCGACATGCTGCGAGCCGATGGCGCCCCGACGCCTGAGGCGGTTCCCAGCGAAGCCGGTGCCGCGTCCCTCGGATCGGACGGCGCCGGATCAGAAGGGAGCGCCGCGGCCGCACCGCCTCAGGGGGCGCCGGCGGGCCGGACCGAGCGCCTTGGGATCCGCGAAAGAGCCGAGGCGATGTATCAACGGCTCAAAGTCGCGCTCTGTATAGGTGTGGAAGGGGCCACGCCCGGGCCGCGGCGCGAAGCCGCCCGTGTGCGGGTCCACGAGGAGACCGCTCGCGAGCACGACAGAGCATCCGGCTCTGAGCTGAGGCGGGGCCAATCCCCGGAGCGACGCCTGTGAGGCTCGTCGAGAGAGAGACGAGCCGGCATTGGAGCGGGCTCCACACCGGTTGGGCAGGGGACCAGCCGCTCGGCACGGGCCTGAGCGAGGTGTTCGCCGGCCTCGAGCAGTCCGTCCTCGTCCTCGGCCCTCCGCGCTGTGGGAAGACCTCGAGCGTCGTCGTCCCCTCGGTCGTGGCGGCGCCGGGCGCCCTCGTCTCAACCTCGACCAAGCCGGACGTCCTCGAGGTGACCGGCAGGTGGCGGGCCGAGTGGGGGACCTGCTTCGTCTTCGACCCGAGCGGGACGACCCGGGTCCCCGAGCACGCCCGTCCGCTCCGCTGGTCGCCCGTCCAGGGTGCGGAGAGTTGGGAGACGGCCGTCTCGACGGCGCACGCCCTCGCCTCGGCTGCACGTCCGGGGGCGTCGCTCTCGGAGGCTGCCCATTGGGTGGAGCGGGCCGAGGCCCTCATCGCCCCGCTCCTCCACGCGGCGGCCCTCGCAGAGCGCACCCTGGCGGATGTGATGGGCTGGGTGCTCTCTCACGAGCTCCGACAGCCGGCCCGCATCCTCGAGGCGCGGGCGGGCGACATGGCCCGCATCGTGCTCGCCGGCATCGTCGGGACCGAGGAGCGGGAGCGCTCGGGGATCCTTTCGACCGCGGCGGGGCTCCTCGGCGCCTATCGCTCGGAGGCGGCCCTCCGCGCGGCCTGCGCCCCGAACTTCGACCCGGTCGGGTTCAGCTACTCGGGAGACACCGTCTACGTGACGGCTCCCGGGCACGCCCAGGACCAGCTGGCTCCCCTCGTCGTGACGATCCTCGAGCAGATCCGCCGGGCCGCCTACGCGAGGCCGCCCGACGCCTGCCCGGTCGTCTTCGCCCTCGACGAGGTCGCCCAGATCGCCCCGTTGCCGTCGCTTCCCCAGCTCGCCGCCGAGGGCGGGGGACAAGGCGTTGTCACGCTCGCCTGCCTGCAGGACCTCTCCCAGGCGCGCGTGCGCTGGGGCGAGGCGGCCGACGGCTTCTTTTCGCTCTTTTCGACAAAGCTCGTCTTCCCGGGCATCGGCGACCGCTTCACGCTCGAGCTCGTGTGCGCCATCGCCGGCGAGTCCGAGGTCCCTACCCGCGCCGTCACGAAGACCCCGCCGCTCCAGGCGCTCATCACCGGCCGCTTCGAGCTGCACGAGACCCGCTCGACCATCTGGCGGCCGCGCCTTCCGGTCGACGAGGTGGCGAGAGGGCGCCCGGGCCACGCCCTCCACATCCGGCCGGACGAGGCGCTCTCGTTCGTGAGGGTGCTCCCGTACTGGGAGGTCGAGACCCTGTCTCGGGCGGTGACCGCAGCGGGAGCCTCATCCGACGGGCGAGCCACCGGGCAGTCCAGGTGACCCTCTTTCTCCTCCTCGACGTCGTCATCCTCTTCGTCGTCCCTCTTCGCGCTCTCTTGCGGAACCGGCCGAACCCCTCTGCTTTCCCTCCTTCACGTCACGAGACTCAGAGGATCGAGCACGAGGAGGGCTACACGACGACGAGGGTGCTCGCGCCCTCCGCCACGCCCGGCCCGCGGGTGACGGCCTTCGGGAGGAGGCCGAACGGCTGGGCGGTCATGGTCGTCGCCGTCGGTGTGGCCACGGTCGCCTACGAGCCGCCTCCTTCGGCGCTCCCGGACCTCCTCACAGCTGAGCGCCTCTTCAAGGCGCCGGCAGAGCAGGCTGAGGAGCCGGGCGACGTGCCCGCGGAAGGGGATAGCGCCCCTGACACGGAGGAGCGCCGGGAGGCGGCCGAGACCGTCGCCTTGCCCATTGTGCTCGTGCTCGGATCGGTGCGGGTCGAGGGCTGGCGCTCGGTCCCGGACTCGGGCCGCGAGAAGGTCGTCACCGAGCTCGCCTGCTACCTCGCCTTCCACCGAAAGCGCCCGGTCCCGGGCGACGTCATCCGGGCGGCCGTGTGGGCCGACGGGCTCGGCCCGGAGGCGACGCCGAGGACTCTTCGCGACTACCTCTCGCACACGAGGGCCGCCCTCGGCGCAGACGTCCTCCCCCCGGCCGAGCGCGGCCGCGGCTACCAGGCGACCGACCTCCTCGAGAGCGACTGGGGACGCTTCGCGCGGCTCCTCCAAACAGCCGAGGAATCGGGCGAGGCCGTCGCCGTCGAGGCGCTCGAAGAGGCGCTCTTGCTAGTGCGCGGCCGGCCCTTCGAGGACGTCGACTACGCCTGGGCACATCAAGAGCGCCTCGTCACACAGATGGAGGTCGCCGTCGTCTCGGCGGCGCGCCGCCTAGGTCGCGCTCGGCTCGCCTCCGGCCGTCCGGACCTCGCGGCCGAGGCGGCGCTCCGAGGCCTTCTCGCCTCGCCCTACGACCTCTCGCTCTGGTCGCTCCTCCTCGCAGCTGCGGGGAGGCAAGGAGGGGACGCCCTGGAGCGGGCACGTCGTGACGCGGCGGCGGTCCTGGACGAGGCCGTCTCGTTCGTCCCGCCCTACTCGGAAAACTGACGCACCGATCCATAGCCAGCGCCGGTTGCGCGGGCGTCAACGGCTAGCCCGTAGCGCGCCAACTCAGGCCACCGTAAGTGATGAAGGCGGGCGCGCGCAGAGCCAGAGGGCTAGACAAGAAAGACCTTCTGGCGTACCGTGCCCCATTCGGTAGGCGTCCCCCTGAAGGAGGGCCCATGAGAGTCGTGCGGAGGGTACTCAGCGGGTTCTACGTCCGCACCTTCGGCTGCGGTCTGATGTCTCTGTTCTGGTCAGCTCTCTTTCTTGGATGGTTGACCGGCCTGCTCGTTGGCGCTCGCCGCCTGTTAGGCCGCTCGCACTAAGCGCCGAATCTGTAAGAGCCTTATTGACACTGAGGTATAGCTTGAAAGTAGCGGCGATCGCCCGAGCCACCATCGAGGGAGCGAAGGCCGTAAGACTCTTCGACAGCCGACCATCGCCGCCAGAGCTTAGGCGTCTCTTGCGACAGGTTAAGGATTGCGGCGGCATATTGAACCCTGTCGCATCATTGTGCGCTGGCGCTCTCGGTCTCGGCTCCCAAGCTGAGTTTGACTTTGACCGGGACTCACCGATCAGCCTCCCGTGGATCCTGGGGTGCGTTCGACCGTTAGTACCGTTTCACAAAGACATTGTCGCCTTCGGATGGATAGTACTGGAACAGATGTCCGCTGATCTCCGACTTGAGACGGATCCTGTTCAAGTCAGTCCGGTGATGCTGAGTTCCTGCGCCGATCCTCTGACATCTCATGGAATCGTTACCCAGCACTTTGGTCAAGCGGTCATCGCCGCAGCCGATGCTGGACTTGTGCGCCGAGTTGATGACATCGCCAAGCATTGGGCGACAGTAATCCTCAGCGGTGACGAATCTCGTGCCCTCGCCGCACTTCCCACGTCTTCGCTCAACAACGCCATTGTGGTTGTCACGCGACACCTCGCTCAGTTGGCGATAGCTCACCCTCGTCCGGCACCATTTGATCCGGAAGCGCATCGGAATTGTCAACAACTCAGTGCCGTTGAGCCGGTGCCGATGGAGCTTGGCCTGGTCTACGCTGCCGCCCATATGGGCCGGGTGCTGTCGCCGCTTCAAATCGATGCTCCTAGCCGCCCGTAAGTAGGGGACTGCGACCTAAGCAGGTCGACGTCAGGCATGGGGCATATCGTTCTCGGTAGCCGACTGCTCACGATTCACACTCTCCGAGCAATCGGCATGCGTGACTCCGTCATCTTGCACGCCAATCGAAACTACCCGTGCGCTCCATGGAGGAAACGCTAGGATCGTTAGTTCGACAAGAACTGTCGAGCAAACCATTGCGACCACTCCGAGCCATGCGGGATCGAGCTGTGAGGGAGACCTAAGAGAAGAAGGCTGGATGAGTGCCGTGAACATGTAGCAGGCCACAAGTCCAAGCACCGCGAAGAGTCCGGTTAGTGATAGCGCTATCCGTGGCCAGTTGGATCTAGCTTTGTTCCTCCAGGATTCACCCCAGCCTCTGCGCAGAATCACATGTCGTGCAAAAGCAGAAGCTCCGACCAGCACTACTGCCGGTGTGACCAGGGCGAAGTACTCCGAGAGGGAGAAAGCGGAGCCGAAGACGACAATATGTGCATAGCTAAGGATGACTGTCAAAAAGACCGGAGCGGCAAGTGCACCAAGCAAAACGGCGATGCCAAGAAAGAGCTTCAGCTCACTTTGATCGAACTTGGCTGTCGTGGTCTCAACAATTAACCACGCCAGAGCGCAAAACAGAAGGAGCGCACAGATTGCGAGTAGAACTGCCGTAATACATATCTGAACGGCCGCGACTCCGCACTCACCAACGCCCGTCAAACTGGCGTTCATAAAGGCGTCTAGTACACCGAGAACCAGTGCCGCGAAAAGAAGAAGGAGAGATGTCGTGCGGCGGGGCCATCGTCCTCGGTTGTCGGCCTCGTTCCGGGAGTGCTGGCTCAATTTGAGCTGAAGGCCGATGCCCGCCGTGCTAGCTAGTAGGCCTGCTACGAGAGCGAGGGAGATAGCGGCCGTGCCAGCGTTGAAGTACTCCGAGCGACCCTCGGGGATAGCTTCGGTGCACCCACTGGCCACCTGCGATACAACAGCTACCAGCGTCGTTGACACAGCCACACCTCACTCTGGTTGGTGTCCCAGCTCCTGAGAGAGCGGCTCACGAAGACGACTCAGCTGCAATCCCACGTTCTTGGGCTGACGAGGGTCGTTTGGTCGCCTCCGGCGTGCTCAAGGGGCGCCGACAGCATCCATGTTCACGCTGCTAGCGTAGCTACGTCAGCCAGGTTAGCTACGGACGAGCTGGACGACTCCGTGCAGTCGTGCCCACTCGACTGTCTATCCAGGCCGCGGAACCAGCGTCTGAGTCACCGTCGTCCTTTTGCCCAGCGGCGGTAGGGGCCTTGCATCCCACCAGCGCGAGTTGGTGCCACTGGACTTCCCTATGAGCGTGGGATGGTGAACCATCTCACCCAACGTGCGCACCCTACTAAGCTTTGACCCTGGTGAGCAGGTTCGTGGCTGACATTAGAGGTGCGCGCGGCGACGGGCGGTTACCGACGCGGCTTCGACCTGCCGATGCTCGCCGTGCCTGTCCCGGTTGGTCCGATCGCACGTACTCCGTCCTCCTGCCGAAGCATAGGCGCGGGTACTCGGCGGCTACACGACGTAGTTCGAGCGCCAGCCGGACGAGACCGACAGTCTCTTGTAAGCGAGACTGAGGGCTACTTCCAAGCGACCGCCGGGCAGAACATGGACATCGCCTCGCTCGTCATCGCTATCGTTGCCTCCATTGCCGCTGCGGCATCTGTCGTGTACTCGCGCCTTCAGGTTCGGGAGATGGGACGGCAGCTCGCTGAAACCAAGCGACAATTCGAGCTGTCCGGCCCGATGATCGAAGTGGAGGCGAAAGTTGGCATTCCATTCGGGCCGGTGGGAACCAGCGCCATCCAGCTGGGAGTGAAAGTCACGAACCGAGGCAGGGGAGCCTCCAGCATTCAAAGCTGGGGTTTCTCCGTCGACGACGGTGAGGGCAAGCCGATCGGCGACGTCATCGGCCCGTTGCAAGTGGGCACGATTGGTCCACCGATGCCTCACCTGTTGCAGGGTCTCCACTCAGAGTCGTGGATGATGGATCGGGAGCTGCTCCGAGAGGGGGTCTTGGCCAAGAGTGGGCGCTTCGTGCGTCCCTTCGCTGATCTGGGCGACGGGACTCGGGTGACCGGGGAGCGGCTCGACCTCAGTCACCGGTGACCGCGTGGGCGCGTGGCGAGACCTTGTCCATCCTTTTGTCCATCCACTCGCCCAGAACGGATGGACAGACGTCGCCTCGTAAGACGCTGCACCCAGCCTGAGCTGCGCAAAGAGATTCGGCCCGACCTCGTAGACAGCCTCGCTCGCTCTCTCAATGTGAAAGCGAACGTCGCTTCTGTTCGCTCGCATCCGCGGGGTCATCGGCGGCGGCGCGAGTCAGGAGAGCGCCCAACGCAGCAGCGGCGTCTTTGTCGGACTCCTCAAGGAAGTGGGCATACACGCCGAGAGTCGTCGCAGCGTTGGCATGGCCGAGGCGTCCGCTCACCGTCCGAACGGGAACGCCTGCGGCCAGTAGGCGTGTTGCAGCGAAGTGCCGCAGATCGTGCAAGCGGACGTCGTCCAGCTTCGCACGGTTGCGGACGCGGATGAATCTCTTCGTGACGTCGTTCGGGGGCCACGGCCGCGTGCCGTCGGATTCACCCGAGAAGACGTACGCCGAGGGGGCGAGCTTGACCCCGCAGGCGAAGGCGCGCTCAACACACCGCTTGCGGTGACCCTCGAGCACTGCCGCGGTGCCATCGTCCAGCGCGATGTGGCGAGCGGCGTGCGTCTTCGTGTCTTTCTCGACGACCTTGCTGTGAGCTGCTTCGACCACGGCACGTGAGATGGTGAGCGCGTTGCCTGACGGGTCGACATCCGACCACCGCAGAGCGCAAAGCTCCCCGCGGCGAGCTCCTGTCGTTGCCGCCAGTAGCAGGTAACAGCCGAAGTCGGGATCTTCTGCCTCGGCGGTCGCGACCAGTTTGATTACGCCTGTTGGCGCCGGGGGATTCAGCTGGCGGCTCCGAACCCGCGGAGGAGAGGCAAGCGCCGCAGGATTCGAAGTGAGCCAGCCCCAGCGGACACCCTGCTGCAGCGCCCGACGGATGATCGCATGAACCTGGCGCACCGTCGCTGCCGACAACGGCTTGCCGTCGTGACCGCCTTCATCTCGGAGCTTCGCGTAAAAGCGATCGAGCTGCGCCGGCCGGAGCTTCGCCAGCGGGACGCTGCCGAGCGTCGGGGAGATGTACGTCTTGACGATCCACTCGTAGCCTCGTGAGGTGGTCGGCGACAGCTCCTTCTCGGCGAGGTCGAGCCAGGCGCGGATCAGATCACCGATCGTCGTGTCCTGAGCGGCATGACCGCCGCCCGCGACCTCCGTCACAAGCTTGGCTAGAGCATCCTCGGCGTCGCGCTTGCCGCCGCGGAACGTGCGGGTCACGTAGGTCTGCCGCTTGGTGACCGGGTCCCTGCCGGCATAAGCGCGCAGCTCCCAGGCCTCGCCGCGCTTGCGCAGGTGACCTTTCACCTCGCCTCCCGGGAACCTGCTACTGCCCTCGCAGTAGCAACTCCGGCCGAACAGTAGCATTCAGTAGCAAGGACGGAGGGTTATCGAGGCTCAAGCTGCGCCTGAAAGCCTCTGAACTGGACTTTCCCTAGCGCGCTCGGAGGGACTCGAACCCCCAACCTTCTGATCCGTAGTCAGATGCTCTATCCAATTGAGCCACGAGCGCCCGTGCGGCAGGACCGCACGGCGTCGATGCTACCTGGTGCCGGTAGAGCCGGAGGTCGGCTGAACCCGCTGGTAGGAAGGCTGGCCTGAGCGCCCGCCCCGCTCCCGGGCAGCCCACCACGGGGGCATCTCGGCCCTTGGCTACGCTGGTGGAGGGCCGACGCTCGGCCGCTCGAGGTGTTCCTCTTGGCACAGCACGTCCAGTACAGGCCCATCAGCGCGGGCCAGCTCGTCGGCCAGGCGGTCGAGGGTTACCGACGCCTGTTCCGCCACCTCTTCGTGCCGACCTGCGTACTCATCCTCCCCGCGCTGGCGGCAGCCGGGGCGATCGGGACGGCGATGTACGTGTGGCTTCGCGACCGCCACCTCATCACACTGCCGACCGGAAACTCGACCACTCTCCGGCTCAGCTCTTCGGCGGTCGGCAAGGTCGAGCTCGCGGTCGCTGGGGTTGGCCTCATCCTGCTGCTGTCGATGACGCTCATGTCCGCCGTCACCGCCGCGGTCGTCGCGCAGGGCTACATCGGGGCACCCCTCTCCTGGCGCCACGCGCTTCGCGTGGCATTCCGGCGCCTCCCGTCCCTCCTCATGGCCTACGTCATCGTGAGCCTCATCTTCGTCGTGCTGTCGCTCCCGAGCCTCGTCGTCGCGCTGGCGGCGGGGCCCTCGGCCAGCCAGGCCGCGCTCGGGACCTTGAACCTCGTCAACCTGATCACGAGCGTGGTCGAGCTGTACCTCGGCGTCGCCTTCGTCATCCTCTCGGCTGTGATCGTGCTCGAAGGAGTGACGGCCCGGCGGGCGATCGGTCGAACGCTCGCTCTGGTCAGGGGACGCTGGTGGGCCACGCTCGGCACGGTCGTCCTCGTCGGCATCGTCCAGCTGGTGGCGTTCTTCGCGCTCTCGGTCCTCTTCGGGCTCGTCTTCTCCGCCCTCGGGGCCGCCGGCGGCTCCCTCGTGGCGCTTGGCCTCTGCGGGCTGCTGCTCTTTCCGCTCTACGGAGTCGCCGCCACTCTCATCTACTTCGACCTGCGAAACCGGCACGGCGGCCTCGACCTGGCGGACCTCGCCCACCAGCTCGGGTCACAGGCTCCGGATCCGGCGGCGGGTAGCCAGACTGGGGCCCGCACATGGTCTGCCCACGAGCAGGCGTGGGGGCAGCAGCGGCCCGGCCCGTCCGGCCCCGGATGGGCTCAAGCAGGGGGGCAACCCGCGGGCTCGGAGGCGCCCCCCGAACGACCCGAACCGAGAAAGGATCCCGGCCCGGATCCCGGGGCCGCCACGACCCGTGACCCCGCGGCCGCAGGCGCGCCACCGTTGTGGCCGGCCGTGTCCCCGAAGCCCCCTGCGAGAAGGCCGCCGGCACGTCCCGACGAGACAGAGCCGGCCGACGGCGTCGACGAGGCCCCGTAGGAGTCTCCGATGTCCTGAGACATCACATGAGCGGAGAGGGAGGGATTTGAACCCTCGGACCCCGTTTCCAGAGTCAACTCATTAGCAGTGAGCCCGATTCGGCCGCTCTCGCACCTCTCCTTGCTGCTCCAGGACCAGCTCAGGACATATGTGCCCCTACATCTGATCTCGAAGCCGCCCCCAGAGTAGCCAAGCGTCGGGCCGGATCGCTCGAGCACCTCGGGAGGCGCCATTACGTCGCGATCAGTCGCGGAGAACCGCGAGCGATCGCGACCTGATGGGGCTGAGCCACGCGGACGAAGGGCAAGGGAAGGGCCCGGGTATCCGCGGACGTCGAGAACGGCCGCCGCCTGTGACCTTCGCCTCTACTCGACACAGCGCGGGGTCCATAACGTCACCTTGGAGACTGTCCGCGGGCAGGTCCGATGACCCGGGCCTGGGCGGACGGGTCCGGTCCGCTGACGCGGGAGGGGAAAGATGACCAAGCAGGCTTCGACACCACCGACGCGTGACAGCGGTTCGAGCACGGCTCCCCCCGAGCCGCCGGCGTGGCGGCACTGGTTGCTGCTGATCGCGCTGGGGCTGTTCGCGCTCCTCTACTTCCTCCTGCCGGCCACGAGACTGACGAAGTCGGTCAACCTGACCTACACCCAGTTCCTCCACGACGTGACGGCGAACCAGGTGAAGAACGTCACGCTCGGTCAGGGAGGCGTCGCCACCGGCACCCTCAAGAACGGGACCTCCTACACCACGGTCATCCCGTCGCAGCTGGGCTCGCCTCTCCTGACGAAGCTCGACGACCACAACGTGGGCATCACGGCCACGTCGAGCAGCGGCTCCTTCGCGTCGGAGGTGCTCTCCTGGATCATCCTCATCCTGCCGCTGATCGTCCTCGGCTACTTCTGGTGGCGGCTGTCGAAGAACGCCGCCGGCCAGTTCCAGGGTGCCTTCGGCGTCGGAAAGTCCAAGGCCCAGGTCTTCGACGAGGAGAGGCCGAAGACCACGTTCGCGGACGTCGCCGGCTACGAGGGGCCGAAGCTCGAGATCAGGGAGGTGGTCGACTTCCTGCGGCACTCCGAGCACTACTCACGAGCAGGGGCGAAACCCCCTCGGGGCATCCTCATGGTCGGGCCGCCGGGAACGGGCAAGACGCTGCTCGCGAGGGCGGTCGCAGGCGAGGCCGACGTCCCGTTCTTCTCGGTGACCGGATCGAGCTTCGTCGAGATGTACGTCGGTGTCGGCGCGGCGAGGGTGCGGGACCTGTTCGCGGAGGCGAGGAAGCGCGCCCCCGCCATCATCTTCATCGACGAGATCGACGCCATCGGCCAGCGCCGCGGGTCCGGCGGGGTCGTGGCGAACGACGAGCGCGAGCAGACGCTCAACCAGATGCTCGCAGAGATGGACGGCTTCGACCCGGTAGCCGGTGTCGTGGTGCTCGCAGCCACCAACCGGCCGGAGACGCTCGACCCGGCTCTCCTGCGGCCCGGTCGTTTCGACCGCCAGGTGACGATCCCTCTGCCGACGCTCCCCGAGCGGCAGGCCATCCTGCAGGTCCACTGCAAGGGCAAGCGCCTCGACTCCTCGGTGGATCTCTCCGTCGTGGCGCGGGGGACGCCCGGCTTCTCGGGCGCGGACCTCGCCAACCTCGTGAACGAGGCGGCCATCGTGGCAGTCCGGGCCGGGCGGGACGTGATCATGGCGAGCGACTTCGACGAGGCGCGCGACCGGATCATCCTCGGCCAGCGGGAGGGCTCGAACGTCCTGTTGCCCGACGAGAAGCACGGCGTCGCGGTCCACGAGTCCGGCCACGCGCTCGTCGCCGCCTACAGCGACAAGGCGGACCCGGTCGCCAAGGTGACCATCCTGCCCGCCGGGCAGGCGCTCGGGGTGACCGAGCAGCTGCCCCTCGTCGAGCGGCACATGTACGGGGAGTCCTATCTCCGCGACACCCTCGCCGTGATGATGGGCGGGCGGGCGGCCGAGGTGCTCGAGCTGGGCGAGGGGTCGACCGGCGCGTCGAACGATCTCTCCCGGGCCACCGAGCTCGCCGTCCGCATGGTCCGCGAGTTCGGCCTCTCGCGCGAGATCGGCCCCGTGAGCTACCCCTCCGGAGGCTCGGTGTTCCTCGGCGGCGGGGGATCGGAGTATTCGAGCCGTCCGTACGCCGAGAAGACACAGGCCGAGATCGACGACGAGGTCGCTCGCATCTTGCGCGAGGCCGAGAAGCGGGCGACCGACCTTCTCACCGAGCACCGGGACGCCCTTCACGGCCTGGTGGAGGCCCTCATGGCACAGGAGACCGTCGACGGCTCGGTCGTCTACCAGCTCGCCGGAAGGCCGTACCCGAGCGGTGGGGCACCCACCACCATCGCTCCGCAGCGGACGGCGGCCGTGTCGACGACCCGGGTCGAGGCCACGTCGGGCCCGTCCGTCGAAGCGACCGACGGCAGCCGCGCCAACCAGGCTGCCGGTTCGGCCGCAGACCCGCCGCGAGCCGACCCCGGCCCCCGGGAGACAGGGTGAACAGCCGCCCGAGCGGCCGCAGGTATCGAGAGCAGAGGCCGCGCTGACCCCCGAGGAGTCGCCCGCCGTTCCCCGTGCCGCCGGGCAGCAACGCTCGGTGCTCATCGTGAACCCCCGCTCGGGCGGGGGAAAGGCGCGGCGGTACGGCCTCGTGGGCGAGTGCGCAGCAAGGGGAATCGAGCCGATCGTGCTCGGACCCGACGACGACATCACCGACGTCGCCGCCACGGCGGTGGCAGGCGGTGCGGCCGTGATCGGCGTCGCCGGTGGGGACGGCTGCCTGGCGCCCGTCGCCGAAGCTGCCTCCCGCCACGACCTGCGTTTCGTCTGCGTCCCGGCCGGCACCCGGAACCACTTCGCGATGGACATCGGCATCGACCGACACGATGTGATCGGAGCGCTCGACGCCTTCGGCACGGGAAATGAACGCCTCGTCGACCTCGCCCGCATGCACGGGCGCACCTTCGTCAACAACGCGTCGATGGGCTGGTACGGCAAGGTCGTGCAGTCCGACACGTACCGCGACGCGAAGCTGCGCACGGTGCTGGAGATGGTCCCGGACCTGGTCGGCCCGCACGCCGAGCCATTCCTCCTCCGCTTCCAGGGTCCGGACGGTAGCGAGTACTCGGCCGTCCACCTGCTTCTCGTGTCGAACAACCGTTACGAGCTCGACCTGCTGCCAGGGCAAGGCACCCGCCGTGAGATGAATGAGGGCGCTCTCGGGGTGATCGCCGCCCGCGTCGCCCCCGTGAGGCTGGAGGCGGCTCGCGCCGCTGAGCCGGGCGAGCTCTCCGGCTGGCTGGAGTGGGGGGTGCCGGTGTTCCGGGTCGACTCCGACGGCCCGGTCGAGGTCGGCCTCGACGGTGAACGCCTCAAGGTCGATCCGCCGCTGCTCTTCGAGTCGCGGCCGCGTTCGCTCCGGCTCGGGTTGCCGAACAGGCACGGGCCTGCGGAGCTGCTGCGAGGCCGGCGATTGCGCGCCCGGCCGTCGTAGAGGGCGCAGGGCGCCAGGCTGCCGTTATGTGGCCGAGTCGGCGTCGTGCTTGATCACACGCGACTTCAGCTGCTCGAACTCCTCGTCGGAGATCACCCCGTCCCGCCTGAGCTCGCCCAGTCGTGAGAGCTGGTCGGCGACGCTCCCGTCACCCGATGCGTGCCGGCGACGGAGGAACTCGTCGACGGCTTGCTCATCGAGTCGGGCCTGCTCCTGGTGGGCCCGCATCTTGTCCCCCCGCGCGATGAAGTAGGCGAGGATGCCGATGAGCGGCAGGACCAGGACGAGCACGACCCAGAGCGCCTTCTGCCAACCCTTCAGGTCGTGGCTGCGGAAGATGTCGATGAAGATCGAGATCATCAGCCAGACCTCGATGAACAGCAGGAAGAACCACAGGATCGTCCACACGACCTGACCGACGCCGTAGGTCGTCGCGGTGATCATGGCGCCGTCGCGCCTGCCGAGAGTGTCATGGCGCCTCCTTTCGCGCCGGGCACGCGTGATTCTGCGACGGGAGGCAGGCAAGCACCAGGGTCGAAGGTCACAGCCGCGGGTCGCGTCAGAGCGAACCCCTTGACATCCCGAAAGTGCCACTGTAGGATCAGAACTGTGATCAATCATCAGTTCCGGTCACAAGGTTCCAACTCCGCATTCACCCTCCGCACGAAAGGAACGTCGTCATGCTCAAGTCCCTCAGCAGCTCACTGATCCTGCGAGGCGTCCTCGCCCTCATCGTCGGCGTGGTGGCGCTCGCCTGGCCGGGGATCACGGTCCTGGCGCTCGTCATCATGTTCGCCGTCTACGCCTTCGTCGCCGCAGGCCTGCAAGCCGCCCGGGCGTTCAGCAGCCGCAAAGCGGGGCCCGTCGTCGGACACCTCCTCCTCGGACTGGTCGACCTCGCGGCCGGCCTGCTCGCGATCGTCTGGCCGGGCCCGACGGCGCTCGTCCTCGTGCTCGTGGTGGCCAGCTGGGCCGTGCTCTCCGGTGTCGTCGAGTTCGTCGCCGGCTTCCGCAGCGGCGAGGAGGCAGGCACCCGCGCCATGTTCATCCTCGGCGGCCTCGTGTCGGCGGCCTTCGGTGTCGTGCTCTTCGCCCGGCCCGGCATGGGTGCGATCTCCCTCGCTCTCCTGTTCGGGCTCTTCAACCTGATCGCGGGGAGCTCGATGCTCGTGGACGGGATCCAGCTCCGGCGGGCCCACAGCACGCTGCACTCCTTGCACAAGCCGACCAAGACCGACCTGGCAGCTTGATCGGAAGGAGCCCATTGGGCGGACGAAGGCGGTGGGCGCCCGAGGGGCGCCCACCGTCGCGCCGCCCGCAGCCCACGATCCGCAGTCGAGCAACACAGTCATGACCCATCGTCAGCTGGGAGAGGATGGTGACCGAGTGCCCGCACACGCATCTGTGGTCCCGAACCGGCTGGACCGTCGCAAGGCCCGCACACGGCAGTCGCTGATCGACGCCGCCATCGGGCTGATCGCCGAGGGCCGCGGCGACCGGGCGAGCATCCACGAGATCACCGATGCGGCCGACATCGGTTTCGGGTCGTTCTACAACCACTTCGAGAGCAAAGAGCAGCTGTTCGAGACCGCCTCGGCTGAAGTCCTCGAGCACTGGGGGACGATGATCGACCGGGCCTGCGCCGGGATGACCGATCCGGCCGAGGTCTTCTCGCTCTCGCTCCGGCTCTCGGCCCGCCTCGCCTGGACGCACCCCGAGGTGGCCCGCTTCATCACGGGTGCCGGTATGGAGCTCCTCGACGCGCCGGGCGGGCTGGCGCCTCGGGCGCGGAGCGACATCCAGGCAGGTCAAGCCGTGAGGGAGTTCGCGAAAGGCGATGCCGAGATCGCCCTCGGTGCCGTCGCGGGCGGCCTGATCGGGCTGCTGCGACTCCGCCAGAGCGATCCCGCACGAGTCGGCGAGAGCTCCGTCGACGAGCTCGCAGAGGCCTGCCTCCGTCTCCTCGGGCTTCCCGCCGCCAAGGCGAAACGCCTCGCCGCGCGCCCCCTTCCCGCCGTCGAGACCTGGTAGTGCGGGCGGCGGCGAGGCGCCCATGACGCCGAAGACCCGAGCCGAGATGGCCGAGGCCGGCCGGCTGCTGCGTTCGCGCGTCCCGCGCCGAAGCCACGGCCGATGGGAACCAGCTCTCGACCGCCCCGATCCACTGGAGGTCCTGGCCGCCTCGAACGCCGTCCGCCTGCCCGAACTGGTCCCGGTGCGGAACGGGCGCATGACGGCCTCGCCGTTCGCCTTCTACCGCGGCTCACCGGCCATCATGGCGGCCGACCTCAGCCGGACACCGGCCACCGGCGTGCAGCTGCAGATCTGCGGCGACGCCCATCTTCTCAACTTCGGCACCTTCGCCACCCCCGAGCGCAACCAGGTGTTCGACCTCAACGACTTCGACGAGACGCAGCCCGGACCGTGGGAGTGGGACGTCAAACGCCTGGCCGCGAGCGTGGTGGTGGCAGCGAGGACGGCGGGACTCACCGACCAGGACGGGCTCGAGGCGGCGCAGGGCTGTGGGGCCGAGTACCGCGCCGAGATTGCGAGGATGGCGGAGCTCTCCGCCTTCGAGGTCTGGCACTCCCGCCTCGACGTCGAGGCGATCATCGCGGCGGCTCCCGACCTTCCGTCCCGCACCGTCGCCGCGCAGCGCGCGGCCAGGGCACGGCAGCGCACCAGCCTGCAGGCGCTCTCCAAGCTCACCACCGTCCAGGACGGCCGTCGGGTGATCGTGGAGGACCCGCCGGTCGTGGTGCGCCTCACCGACGAGCAGCTCGAGCAGGCTCACCGCTTCGTGAAGGCGTACCTGGCGACGCTCGACCCCGACCGCGAGCTCTTGCTGGACCGCTACGAGTTCGTCGACGCCGCCCTCAAGGTCGTCGGGGTCGGGAGCGTCGGCACGCGCTGCTTCGTGGTGCTCCTGGCGGGGAAGACGGATCTCGACCCGCTCTTCCTTCAGGTGAAGGAGGCCCGGCCTTCGGTCCTCGCCCCTTACGTCGGGCACTCCCGATATCGCAACCAGGGCAGGCGGGTCGTGGTCGGCCAGCGCGTCATGCAGGCGGCGAGCGATGCGTTCCTCGGCTGGGTACGCGCTGACGGGTTCGACGCCTACGTGCGTCAGCTGCGCGACATGAAGGGTTCGCCGCCCCTTGAGGTGGCCCGTCCCGACGACCTCGCCCACTACGGGCGCCTCTGTGCGGCCGCGCTGGCCCGGGCGCACGCCCGGGCCGGCCAGCCGGCCCTCCTTGCCGGCTACCTCGGGTCGAGCACGGTCTTCGACGAGAGCGTGGCGGCCTTCGCGCTCGCCTACGCCGACCAGAACGAGCGGGACTACGAGGCCTTCCTCGACGCGGTCCGCTCGGGGCGCCTCCAAGCCGAGCCGGACGGCAATCGGAGCGATTAGAGGAGCCAGCCCTCCCGAAGCGCTCGGGCGCACTGCCGGTGTCGGCGCCTGGCGCGGGCTCTATCGTGGGCGCCGTGACCTCGATCAAGCAGGAGGTGGAGCCAGCCGAGGTCGGCCTCGACGCCGCCCGGCTCGGCCGGATCGAGCAGTACTTCGCACGCTTCGTCGACGACGGGGTGCTCCCCGGATTCCTCGTGATGGTGAGCCGGGGCGGCAAGATCGCCCACGTCGCCAAGTACGGCTGGCGCGACCTCGAGCGGAAGCTGCCGGTCGAGGACGACACGATCTTCCGCATCTACTCGATGACGAAACCCGTCACGAGCGTCGCCGCCATGATGCTCTACGAGGAGGGCCGTTTCCGCCTCCAGGACCCGGTGAGCGACTACCTGCCGGAGTTCGCCGACCTCCGCGTCTACGTCTCGGGCAGCTCGGCCGCCCCGGTCACGCGCCCCGCCGGCGAGCCGATGCGGGTCTGGCACCTCTTCACCCACACGGCCGGCCTCACCTACGGCTTCCTCTACACCCATCCGTGCGACGCCATCTACAGGGCTGCGGGCTTCGAGTGGGCGAGTCCGCCGGGTCTCGACCTGCAAGCGTCCTGTGAGGCCTGGGCGAGGCTGCCCCTCATGTTCGACCCGGGCTCCGGCTGGAACTACTCGGTCGCCACCGACGTCCTCGGTCGGCTCGTCGAGGTGTGGTCGGGCACGACCCTCGACCGCTTCTTCGCCGAGCGGATCTTCGAGCCCCTCCAGATGGACGACACCGCCTTCTTCGCCGAGGGCGAGGCGCTCGAACGGCTGGCCGTCCTCTACACACCCGACCCGGAGACCGGCAAGGCACGCATCCTCGACGCGATGGGGAGCGTGGCGACGAAGCGGCCGAGCGTCCTCTCGGGCGGCGGCGGCCTCGTCTCGACGGCGGGCGACTACCACCGTTTCGCCCAGATGCTGCTCGGCGAGGGAGAGCTCGACGGCGTCCGGCTCCTCGGCTCGCGCACGCTCGCCTACATGACGACCAACCACCTGCCCGACGGCCGCGACATCGCCTCGTTCGGGCACCCGATCGCCGAGGCCGACCCGGGTGTCGGCTTCGGGCTCGGCTTCTCGGTCGTCCTCGACCCGGCCCGCCGCAAGACCCTCTCGAGCGCCGGCGAGTTCGCCTGGGGCGGCGCCGCCAACACGGCCTTCTGGGTCGATCCCGCCGAGGACCTGACGGTCATCTGGATGACCCAGCTGCTCCCGTCGATGGCCGTGCTCATCCGCCCCCGCCTGAGCGTCCTCGTCCAGCAGGCGATCGTCGACTGAGGCGAGCGGGAAGGCAGCAGTCGTGGAAGGTCACCGCATCTCGGTCGTCTCCGTCCCCGTCAGCAACCCCGACGTCGCGAAGCGCTTCTACACCGAGCAGATGGGCTTCCACGTCGTGATGGACAACGAGTTCGGCCACGGGCTGCGCTGGGTGATGCTCCGCCCGCCCGGCGCCGAGACGGCGGTCACGCTCGTCACGTGGTTCGACACGATGCCGCCCGGCTCGATGCGCGGGACGGTCCTCTCGGTGCCCGACATCGAGGCCGCCGTCGCCGAGCTGCGGGCGAACGGCGCCATCACCGACGAGCAGGAGATCGAGTCGGCGCCCTGGGGCCGTTGGGTCACCGTCGAGGACCCGGACGGCAACGGCTGGGTCGTGCAGCAGGACGCCGAAGGCCCGATCGACTTCGCATGAGCCACCGCCGCGGCCCGGCACGGGCCGCCCTTGTCGCGGGCGCCCTCGTGGCGTTCGCCTCGTGCAGCATCGTCAACGCACCGGCGACGCCGACCACCCGGGCGACGACGACGTCGCGGGTGACGACCCCGACCGCCGGGTCGACCACGAGCACGGCGGCGCCCTCCACCCTCGCCTCGACGACGACGTCGAGCACGGCCTGCACCCCGCTCGGTGTCCTCGCCGGCTGGCCCGTCTCGCAGGTGGCCGCCCAGACGATCGCCGTCCCGGTCGAGGAGACCGACGTCGCGGCCGTCGCCCCGGCCGTCGAGCAGGGCGTCGGCGGCGTGCTCCTCTTCGGCAGCTCGGCCCCGGCCAACCTCGGGAGCCAGCTCGCGGGGCTGCGCTCCGAGACGCTCGGCCACAGGGGCCTCCTCGTCATGACCGACGAGGAGGGCGGCGGCATCCAGCGCATGGCGAACCTCGTCGGCTCCATGCCGTGGCCCAGACAGATGGCCGAGACGATGACGACCACACAGGTCTACGACCTCACCAAGTCGGTGGCGCAGAAGATGGCGAGAAACGGCGTCAACGTCGACCTCGCCCCGGTCCTCGACGTGGACGGCCGGGACGTGGAGCCCGGGGCGAGCGACCCGGACGGCTACCGGTCCTTCGGGGGCTCGACCTCCGTCGTCTCCGCCTACGGCGTCGCCTACCTCGAGGGGCTGATGGCGGGTGGCGTGATCCCCGTCGTGAAGCACTTCCCGGGCCTCGGCGGGTCGAGCGGCAACACCGACGACGGGCCGGCCACGACGCTGCCATGGTCGACCGAGGAGACCGTCGCCCTTCCCCCTTTCGAAACCGCCATCGCCCACGGCGTACCGGCCGTGATGACCTCCAACGCCGTCGTGCCGAAGCTGACGAAGCTCCCCGTCAGCATCTCGATCACGGCGACGACCAAGGTGCTGCGCGACCAGCTCAAGTTCCACGGGCTGATCGTCACCGACTCGCTGTCGGCCGGCGCCCTCTCCGACATCGGCTACTCGGTGAGCAACGCCTCGGTGGCCGCCATCGAGGCGGGCGCCGACCTCGTGCTCTACAGCCTCGGCGCTTCGAGCAGCCAGGACCTCGCCGAGGTGACGAGCATCCGCAGCGCCCTCGTGGCCGCCGTGCAGGCGGGCCACCTGCCGAGGCTGCAGCTCGACGAGGCGGCCGCCCAGGTCCTTGCCGCCAAGCACGTCCGCCTCTGTGGCTGAGATCCGGGTCCACCTCGTCGACGGGACCTACGAGCTGTTCCGTCAGTACCACGGCCAGCGCAACCGTCCGCGCCTCGCGGCCGACGGGCGCGAGGTGGGCGCCGCCTGGGGGGTGCTCAGGTCGGTGCTCACCATGGTGTCCGAGGGCGCCCGTCACCTCGCCGTCGCGACCGACCATGTGATCGAGTCGTTCCGCAACGAGATGTGGCCCGGCTACAAGGACGGCTCGGGCGTCCCGGGGGACCTGCTCGGCCAGTTCCAGCTGCTCGAGGACGCCCTCGCCGCCGCCGGCTTCACCGTGTTCGCCATGGTCGAGCTCGAGGCGGACGACGCCCTCGCCACCGCCGCCGCCGTCTGCGACGAGGACCCTTCGGTCGAGCAGGTGATCATCTGGACGCCCGACAAGGACCTCGGCCAGTGCGTGCGCGACGGCCGCGTCGTGCAGTTCGACCGCCGCAACAAGGTGCTCCTCGACGAGGTGGCCGTGACGGCGAAGTTCGGGGTCCCGCCCGCCTCGATCCCGGACTGGCTCGCCCTCGTCGGGGACAGCGCCGACGGGTTCCCGGGGATCGCCGGGTGGGGCAAGCAGACCTCGGCCGTCGTGCTCAGCCGGTACGGCCACCTCGAGGACATCCCGAGGCGGGCGGCGGACTGGGACGAGGCCGTCTCGCAAAAGGTCCGCGGGGCGGACGGATTGGCGGAGGCGCTCGGGGCGGGTTTCGAGCTGGCGCTGCTCTTCCGGGACCTCGCCACCGTGCGCATCGACCGCACGCTCCTTACCTCGGCGGCCGAGCTCGAGTGGCCGGGCCCGACGCCCGAGCTGGCAGGCGTCTGCCGCTACCTCGGCGACGAAGGGCTCGCCGGGTTCGCCGCCTCGCTCGCCCGGTGATCACCCTCGGGGTCGACGACCCCGCAGCGCTCGCCGCCGCCGCCAAGGCGCTCGGCCGGGGCGGCCTCGTGCTGGTCCCGACCGACACCGTGTACGGCCTCGCCGTGCGCCCTGGGGACGAGGAGGCGGTCGGGCGCCTCTTCCAGGCCAAGGACCGCCCGGTTGAGCGGAAGATCCCCGTGCTGGCCGCCTCGATCGAGCAGGTCGAGGAGCTCGGGGTCGACTTCAACAAGCCTGCGAGGGAGCTCGCCGGTCGCTACTGGCCAGGCGCCCTCACGCTGGCGTTCTCCTTCTCGGAGCTGCGACGGCGCCCCGACTGGCTCGTTGGGCGCGAGGAGGTGGCCGTAAGGGTCCCCGACCTCGGGTTCCTCAGACGGCTCATGACCGAGACGGGGGTGCTGCTCGTGACGAGCGCCAACGCCCACGGCGAGGCGACGCCGCCCGATGCCGGCGACGCGGCCGCCTCGCTCCTCGAGCCGGTGGACGTCGTCGTCGACGCCGGGCCGCTGGCGGGGCGGCCCTCGACCCTCGTCAACGTCGCCGTCTCCCCACCGGTCGTCGAACGGCCGGGACCGCTCCCGGTCGGCGAGCTGCGCTCGCTCGGCCTCGTCGTGCCGGCCGGGCCGGAATGATGGAGGCGTGAGCCGGCTCCTCCTCGCCCTCGAGACCTCGTGCGACGAGACGGCCGCCGCCGTCGTGGCCGAGGACTTCGGGGTGCGCTCGTCGGTGGTGTCGAGCCAGGTCGACCTGCACGCCCGCTACGGCGGCATCGTGCCGGAGATCGCCAGCCGGGCGCACGTGAACCTCCTCCTCCCGGTCGTTGAAGAGGCGCTCGACCAGGCGGGCGCGTCGGTCGAGGACCTCGACGCCGTCGCCGTCACCCAGGGGCCGGGACTCGTGGGGGCGCTCCTCGTCGGCATCTCGGCCGGAAAGGCTCTCGCCATGGCGCGCTCGCTGCCGGTCGTCGCCGTCAACCACCTCGAGGGGCACCTCGCGAGCGTGCTGCTCGTCGACCGGGAGGCGCCCTACCCCCAGCTCGCCCTCCTCGTCTCGGGCGGCCACTGCATCCTCGCCAGGGCCTCGGCTCCAGGCGTCTACCAGCGTCTCGGCCAGACGAAGGACGACTCGGTCGGCGAGGCCTACGACAAGGTCGCCCGCATGCTCGGGCTCGGCTACCCGGGCGGGCCGGCGGTGGACCGGCTCGCCGCCGAGGGACGCGACACGGTCGGTTTCCCCCGGCCGATGCTGCACGAGGGCTACGACTTCTCCTTCTCCGGCCTGAAGACGGCGGTCGCCAACTACCTCCGCGCCACTCCGAGCTTCGTGCTCGAGGACGTCGCCTGCTCCTTCGCCGAGGCGTGCATGGACGTGCTCTGCGCCAAGGTCGAAAAGGCGCTCGAGGAATTCGGCGACCCCGTCGTGTCCGTCGTCGGCGGGGTGGCCGCTTCGCCCATCCTTCGTGCCCGGGTCGAGGCGCTCGGCGAGAGGACCGGCAGCCGCGTGCTGCTTCCTCCGCAGCGCCTCGCTACCGACAACGCCGCCATGATCGGCCTCGCCGGCTGGTTGCGCCTCGCGGCGCGGGGCGGGAAGGGCGACGAGCTGGGCTTCGGTCCGGTGCCGAGCCTGCCGCTCAGCTGGGGCCCGTAGCTCAGCTCGGCTCGAGAGCGAGCCCGGCGGCGGCGGGCGGGCGCTGCCGGTGCCGAGCCGTGGCGGAGGCCACCCGGGCGGCGACGAAGGCGAAGGCGGCGAAGGTCCCGACGAAGAAGCCGATCGGCCAGTTCGTCACGAAGGCGGCGGCGATCGAGCCCCACACCGTGGCGAGGGCGATGGCGACTGCGAGGCCGATGGCCACAGACGGCCGTCGGCTGAGGGCGCGCGCCGCCGCGGCCGGCCCCACCATGAGGCTGAACATGAGAAGCGTCCCGACGACGGGGACGGCCGTCGTCGTGACGAGCGCCACGAGGACGAGGAAGGCGAGCTCGACCCTCGTCCGGGAGACGCCGTGCGCCTCGGCCACCTCGGGCATGGTCGAGCTGAGGAGGAGGGGCCGGAAGAGGACGGCGACGGCGAGCAGCGTCACCGCCGCCAGCACGGCGGTGACGACCACGTCGCTCCGGCTGACGCCGAGGATCTGGCCGAACAAGAGGGCATAGGTCTCGGCGGCGTACTCCGAGCTCCAGCTGAGGAAGAGGGCGCCCATGCCGAGCATGAGCACGATCGAGAGGGCGGTCACGACGTCGTGACGGCCCCGGCGCCCGAGCCAGCCGATGGTGAGCGCGCCGAGGAGGGCGAAGACGCCGAGGCCCGCCAGCGTGCTCACTCCGACGAGGGCGGCGCCGGCCGCGCCGGCGAATGCGGACTTCGGCACGGCGTGGGCGACGAACGAGGAGCCGCGCAGCACGACGAAGAAACCGACCACCCCGGCGATGACCGCGACGATCGTTGCGGCGAGCCAGGTGTCGGTCATGAAGCTGGCGAACATCAGCCGGCTGCCTCCAGCTCAGGCGCGGGGCGCAGGGCGCGCCTGCTGCGCGACCACGCCACGGCGTCGGTCACGACGTAGGCGAGGAAGATCAGCGTCACGACGAAGAAGCTCACCGGCCATCCGTGGTGGTACGGCGGCCAGGCGTAGCTGTCGTAGGCGAGAAGCACCCCGAGCCAGGTGGCACCGAGCCCGATGGCTCCCGCCGCCAGCATGGCCCGCCCTGGTCGTCGCGTGAGGCGGAGGGCCGTCGCCGCCGGGCCGATCAGCAGGGCCGTGCTGAGCACGGTGCCGACCACGAGAGAGGTGAGGGCCACGCCGAGCCCCATCACGACGAGGAAGACCGTCCCGACGAGGGCGACGTTGACGCCGCCGGCCGCGGCGAGCTCCTCGTCGACCGAGCTCAAGAGGAGCGGCCGGTAGAGGAGGGCGACGACGAGGAGGCCGCCCCCGCCGAGGCCGGCGACGAGCGGCACGATGCTGCTCGAGACGGCGAAGAGCGACCCGAACAGGATCGTCACGGTCGCACCGGTCGTCGTGCTCGAGGTGGTGCCGAGGTAGAGCAGGAGGGCCGACAGGCCGAGGGCCGCCCCGAGGACGATGCCGGTGGCGACGTCGCGGCCCCGCGCCCGGCGGACGCCGAGGAGCTCCATCGCTCCGGCCGCCGCCACGGCGGCGACGAGGTAACCCCAGAGCGGGCTCACGTCGAGGAGGAAGGCGGCCGAGCCGCCCGCCGTGCCGACGTCGCCGAGGGCGTGGCCGGCGAAGGACTGTCCCCGGATGACGGTGAGGACGCCGATCGAGCCCGACGCGAGTGCCACGACGGCGCCGGCCACGAGGGCAGAGTGGACCGGCGAGCTCGAGAAGAACCCGGGGGCGAACAGGGCGCTCACGCTTCAGCGCCCATCGTCGTGGCGGTGGCTTCCGCGGTCCTGGTCGAGCGTGCCGATCGGCGCCACGTCGGAGCCGGCGATGACGAGGATGCGGCCCTCGGCGTTCAGCACCGAGACGGGGTGGCCGTAGAGGCCGGACAGCACGTCGGGGCGGACCACCTCGGCCGCCGTCCCGCTGGCCGCCCTGCCCTCGGCGAGGTAGACGACCCTGTCCATGACCGGCAGGAGCGGGTTGATGTCGTGGGCAGCCATGAGCACGGCGACGTCCTTCGTGCGGACGAGGTGGCCGAGCAGCTCGACGATCTCCTGGCCGCTTCGCAGGTCGAGGTTCGAGAGCGGCTCGTCGAGGACGAGCAGGCGCGGGCCGCTGACGAGAGCGTGGGCGATGAGCACCCGCTGCTGCTCCCCGCCCGACAGCGTGCCCACCCGCGCATCGGCGAACCCACCTGCCCCGACAGCCTCGAGGATGGCGTCGACGGCGTCCTGTTTCGCCCGGGAGCGGAAGGGAAGGCCGATCCGGTGGCCGTCGAGGCCGAGCGAGACGAGGTCGCGGGCACGCAGCGGCAGGTCGGGCTCGAGGGCGACCTTCTGTGGCACGTAGCCGATGCCGCGCCGGGCCTTGGCGGTGAGCGGGGCGCCGCAGAAGCGGATCGTCCCCGACGCCGGCGTCTCGAGCCCGAGGACGAGGCGGAACATGGTCGTCTTGCCGGCGCCGTTGGCGCCGATGACGCCGGTGAACTCGCCGGCGCGCACCGCGAAGGTCACGCCGTCGAGCACCTGGCGGCCGCCCAGCCACACGCTCACCTGGTCGAGGGCGAGGACCTCCGTCGCCTCAGCGCCGGCGTTCGCGGGCGCGGGACGGCGGTTGAGAGGATCGGCGGGTTTCGTGCCGGTCACAGGGAGGGCGCCGACCTTCCGTGCTCGAGGGCGTCGAGGAGGGCCTTCGCCTCGGCCAGCATCCACGACTGATAGTCGTAGCCGGGCCGGGGCATCGTCTCGTAGACGCCGACGACCGGGACGTGGTGACGCCCGGCGATCGCGAGCAGCGACTGGGTGAGCGAGTCCGTGACCTGCTTGTTGTAGACGAAGACGCGCACCTCCCGCCGCGCGAGCAGGCTCTGCTCGAGCGACACGTCCTGTGGCGCCGGGTCGACCCCGTTCATCACGTCGGCCTGGAAGGGGAAGGGGGTGGCGTTCACGAGACCGGCCGCCTGGATGAGGTAGTCGGCGACCGGCTCGGTGGTTGCCACCTTGGCGCCTGGGTACTTGGCCTTGATGGTGGCGATCTCGCTCAGCCACGGTCGGAGGGACCGGTCGAAGCGCCGCAGGTTCGCCTGGAAGTACGCCTTGTGGGCGGGCTCGAGGCGGCCGAGGTCGGCGGCGACGGCGGCCGCCACCTTGGGCATGGTCGTCGGGGCGTACCACAGGTGGGGGTTCGGCGTGGCCGAACCGAGGCCGAGGAGGGCCTGGACCACGATCACCTTGCGGCTCGAGCTCGGCGACGCCTGCTCGATCCGCGTCATGAAGTCGTCGTAGCCGGCGCCGTTCTGCACGACGAGGGCGGCGCTGCTCACGAGCTGGGCGACCTCAGTGTTCGACTCGAACGTGTGCGGGTCGGCGTTGGGGTTGCTCATGACGGCGCTCACGCTCACGAAGCGGCCGCCGATCTGCGAGAGGACGTCGGCGTATTCGTTCTCGGCCCCGACGGCGACGATCCTCCCGCCGGCGCTGGCTGGGCTCGGCGAGCAGGCGGAAAGGGTCACCGCCGCGAGGGCGGCGGCGAGGGCTGCGCCGAGGGCGCGGCTGTGGCGTGTGGTCATGGACAGAAATGATAATCAGTCTCATTCGTGGGGTGTAGTCGGATCGCTGGTCTGTGGTCGGGGCAGGCCTCAGCGGCAGTCGGGGCAGACGCCGACGAGATCGAAACGGTGCTCGCTCACCGTGTAGTCCTGCTCCTCTGCCACGGCCTGAGCCGCCTCGCCGAGCGCCCGCTCGAGCCGGGGGCTCGGGTGGACGTCCTCGACCTTCCCGCAGCTGGCGCAGACGAGGTGGTGGTGGTGGCCGGACAGCTCCTCGGCGAGCTCGAAGCGGGCATGGTCGTCGGAGCCTGCGACGCGGCGCACCACCCCGATCTCGATGAGCGCCGTCATGTTCCGGTAGGCGCTGCTGAGGGGGATGCCCCGGGCCGCCTCCACGAGCTCGGGCACGGTGAGGGGCCGGCCGGCCTCTGCGAGGGCCTCCACCAGCTGGCGGCGCCGGTGCGTGTAGCGCTGGTCGAGGCCGGCGAGGCGGAGTCCGATCGCTTCGTGCACTGAGGAGGCGAGCGCCACGGCCCGAGGATATGGCGGCGGCCGGGCCGGCGGGCCGGTGAAGTCGGGGCGGCCGGGGTACGGACGCGCCATGGCCGAGGACGCCCCGGGCACGACGGACAAGCTCGAGCTCGCACGCACGATGGGCGGGGTCACCGAGCTCTGCCGCCGGCGGGGGGACGAGTCCGTGAAGTTCCGCCAGGTGGCGGACCATCTCGTCGACTTCGCCGCTCGCCACCCCGACGGCGTCGCCACCGTCGACCGCCTGGCGGGGTTCCTCGCCGAGGTCGAGTCGGTCGAGCACGACCACGACGCCCCGGCCGGCTCCGAGGAAGGCTGAGGCCCGCGAGGCCGCTCGAGAGCCAGGGGCTTTGCCGCTTCGCGATCAGGACGTTCGGCCCTATCACCGGATGCCCCTGACTGGTTCAGTGGAGCCCAAGCAGCGCCGAGCCGGCGCGTGGGTGCCAGATCTGGCGACCGTTTCCGGTCCGGCTGAATCGAGCGAGCGAAGAGGTCATCGTGATGAGCTTCTCGAGACGTGCCTTCCTCGGAGGAGGCACCGCAGTCGTCGGTGGCGCGATCCTGGCCGATCACCTTCGGTTCTTCGAGCCGTTCTCCGGCGCGCCGGCGTTCGCCGACACGGTCATCACCGGCAAGGAGACCGTCTACCGCACCGGTCACTCGAACAACTGCGACGGCGCTTGCGGTCACCTGATCCACGTCGTCGACGGAAGGGTCACGATGATCGGCCCGGCCGCGTTCGGCACGGCGACGGTCTCGGGTGCGCCAGCCCCGACCTTCCATCCCCGCATCTGCGCCCGGGGCCTCTCGCAGATCTCGAACACCTACAGCCCCGACCGCATCAAGTACCCCTACAAGCGGGTGGGTGCTCGCGGCTCGGGCAAGTGGCAGCGGATCAGCTGGGACGAGGCAACCTCGCTCATCGCCACCAACTTCCAGCAGGTGCAGGCGAAGTACGGCAAGCCGTCGGTGTGGATCGCCCCCTACACGGGGTCGCTCGCGCTGATCGAGGGCGTGGTCGGCGCAGGCTTTCGTTTCGCGAGCGTGACCGGCGCCTCGGCCGGCGACTCCGAGGGCGACAACGAGGGTGACTCCGCCACCCCTGCCGGCTGGAACTACGTGCTCGTCGACCCGGCGAACCCCGCAAACGGGGGCGGCTTCTTCACCGGGCACGAGTCGGTCGACTTCCTCAACGCGAAGACGATCGTGTTCTGGGCCAACAACGTGGCCGAGACGTCCATCCCGGACTGGCGGATCATGTGCGACGCACGGGACCAGAACGGGACGCGGCTCGTTTCGATCGACCCCCGCTACACCGTGACGTGCGCGCAGAGCGACGAGTGGGTCCCGATCCGGCCCGGCGCGGACACCGCACTCATCGACGGGATCATCAACTACGTCGTGCAGCACGGCCTGTACGACGGCGACTACATCCGCCGCTACACGGTCGGGCCGTACCTGGTCGACCCGCGGACGAAGAAGTGGCTTCGGGCGAAGGACGTCATCAAGGGAGCGAAGGACGACTACGTCGTCTACGACTCGGCCGACAACAAGGTGAAGGCGGCGAGCGACCCCACGGTGAAGTCGCCGGCCATCCTCGGCACCTGGCCGGCCGGTGGTGTCGAGGCGCGGACGGCCTTCCAGGCGCTTGCCGACATGGCGTCGAAGTGGACGCCCGAGTACACGTCGCGGGCGACTGACGTCCCCGCCTCCCAGGTCGAGGTGCTCGGCCGGTTGTGGGGGACGAGCAAGCCCCTCGCGGTGCGAGTGGGCTTCGGCCTGTCGCACTGGTACCACGGCGACCTGCACATGCAGGCGCTGCTCACCCTGCAGGCCATCACCGGCAACATCGGCGTCCACGGCGGCGGCGTGACGACGTTCGCCGGTGGCCTTACGACCTCCGCTTTCGATCTGTTCGACTGGTGGAACCCGACGGGCAAGCCGTACACCGTGCTCGAGCCGATGGACTTCTGCGACGCCGTCGAGAAGGGCAAGCCCTTCCCGGTCAAGGCGGCCTGGTTCATGATCGACAACTTCGCCCAGCAGATGTCGGACCGAAACCGGGTCGTCGCCGCCATGAAGCAGCTCGACTTCGTCGTCGTCTCCGACTACGTCCTCTCGGCGACAGCCGACCTGGCCGACGTCGTGCTGCCGGCCTGCACGTACCTCGAGAAGACGGACCTGCTGTCCTCGAACAACTTCTACCTGCAGTACATGCCGCGCATCATCGACCCGTTGTTCGAGTCCAAGTCCGACCTCGACGCCATCCGCATGGTCGCCGAGAAGATGGGGGTCGGGCAGTACTTCGACAAGAGCCCGGACGAGTACCTCCGCCAGATCATGAGGCTCGGGCAGCCGGACGCCGACCCCACCGTGAAGGGATTGACCTGGGAGCAGGTCACGACGGACGCGGTCCACCTCAACACCGACCCGATGCCGTACGTGCCGTTCTTCAACAAGCAGTTCCCGACCAAGAGCGGGAAGATCGAGTTCTACTGCGAGATGCTCGTCCCCTACGAGCAGGAGCTGTGCGAGCACAAGGAGCCGATCGAGGCGTCGCCCAGCAACCCGCTCTTCGAGAGGTTCCCGCTCGTCTTCCTCTCGACCCACACGAGGTTCCGGACCCACTCGCAGTACGTGAACCTTCCCTGGCTGAAGGAGATCAACAACGGCGGCCAGGGGTTCCTCGAGATGAACCCGAAGGACGCCCGCCCGCGCGGGATCGGCGACGGCGATGTCGTCAGGATCTTCAACGACCGCGGCGAGATGAAGGTGCGCGCACGGCTGACCGAGGCGATGAAGCCGGGCGTCGTCAACTGCTACCAGGGCGGCTGGGACACCCTCCGCGTCAAGCACTACATCTCCGGTCACCCGAACAACCTGACCCACCAGATCGCCAAGCCCGCCCAGTCGCTGATTCCCAACTTCCCGTCGAACGCGGCCTATTACGACTGCCTCGTCCAGGTCGAAACGGCCTAAGGAGGTCGCCCGATGCCCTCGAACACCCACTACGTGATGGTGATCGACACCAACCGTTGCGTCGGCTGCTGGACCTGTGCGGTCGCCTGCAAGGAGATCAACAACGAGCCGCTCGGCTTCTTCTGGAACCGGATCCTCACGACGGCGCCGAACCAGTCGACGACGGCACGCCCCCCGGCGAGCGACAACATGGACGTCCCCTACGGCGTCTACCCGAACCTGGAGCTCGCCTACCTGCCGGTCGCCTGCCAGCAGTGCAACGACGCACCTTGCGTGAAGGTGTGCCCGGTGCAGGCGACGTTCCGCCGCGACGACGGGGTCGTCCTCGTCGACTACGAGCGGTGCATCGGCTGCCGGTACTGCATGGCGGCCTGCCCGTACGGGGTCCGCATCTTCAACTGGGGGGACGCCGAGTACGCGCCGGGCGGGATCGTCGGGTACGGCAAGGACTACAGGGCCGACGGCAGGCTCGTCTTCACCCCGGAACGGCCGAAGGGAGTCGTCGAGAAGTGCACCTTCTGCGTCGAGCGGATCGACGCCGGCTCGCAACCGTTCTGCGTCGAGAGCTGCCCGCTCGGAGCCCGCATCTTCGGCGACCTGTCGGATCCGAGCTCGCAGGTCTTCGAGCTCGTCAACGACGGCGGCGCCGAGCAGCTGCACCCGGAGCTCGGCACCGACCCGAACGTCTACTACCTCCCGGTCGCGCGACGCGTGCCGGGCGAGAGCTGAGGAGGCGACGATGGCCACCGGCACGGCGGTCCTTCGTGTCAAGACAACCCCGTCGCGCTGGCACGTCCGATGGTGGTACGCCGCTCTTGCGCTCGTCATGGCCTGGGGACTCGCCGCCTGGTTCTACGAGCTCAAGGTGGGCCTCGCGAGCACCGGGATGCGCGACGTGGTGTCGTGGGGTCTCTATATCTTCACCTTCGCCTTCTTCATCGGACTTTCCGCCGGCGGCCTCATCATGGCCTCGAGCGCCGAGGTGTTCGGGATCAAGGCCCTGAAACCGCTCTCGCGGCTCGGCGTGCTGTCGGCGGCCGCTTGCGTCTGCGTCGCCGCCCTGATGATCATCCCCGACCTCGGCCAGCCGTTCAGGATCCTCAACATCTTCGTCCACCCGAACTGGAGCTCGCCGCTCGTGTGGGACATCCTGATCATCACCGTCTACTTCGTCTTCTCGGTGGTGGACCTGTACGTCCTCCAGCGCCGTGCGCTCCAGCGGACGCGGTGGACGGCCACGGCGCGGGTGCTCGCCTACGTCGGCCTTCCGACGGCCATCCTCCTCCACTCCGTGACGGCGTGGATCTTCGGCCTGCAGATCGCCCGGGCGTGGTGGAACACCTCACTCATGGCCCCGCTCTTCGTCGTCTCCGCCGTCCTTTCCGGCACGGCCCTCGTGACGCTGCTGGCGCTGGCGGCGAACCGCTGGGGCGGCTTCGAGCTGGCGGCCGAGACGCGGCGCTGGCTCCGGGGCTTCATCGTCGTGAGCCTTCTCATCGACCTGTTCTTCGTCGGCGCCGACTACATCACGATGATCTGGGGCAACGTGCCCTCTGAGCGGTCGGCCCTCAACCTCGTGCTGCCGGGCGGCCCGTGGTCGTGGCTCTTCTGGTGCGAGTGGATCGTCGGGGGAGCGATCCCGATCGCGCTCCTGCTCGTCCCGCGCCTCAAGAGGCTGCCCGGATCGCTCGGAGTCGCCGCGCTTCTCGCGATCATCGGGGTGCTCGCCTTCCGCATCGAGCTCGTCGTGGTCGGCTTCGTGAACCCGCTGACGCAGTTCGCGCCCGGGAACGCGCTCGGCACGTACAAGGCCGGCTCGTCGTCCTTCCAACTGGTGGGTCGCTACTCGCCGACGTGGGTCGAGTACGGGATCGTGCTCGGCCTCGTGGCGCTGTTCGGAGTGATCGTCACCTTCGGCTATCAGCGGCTCGGCCTCCGGTCCGCCAGGCCCTCCGGCATCGATCCGGGGGTCGAGGGCGCGGACCTAGGGTCCCGTCCCGCCGCCGTGCCCCCTCCCGGCATCATGCCGTCTCCCGGCACCGTGACGCCGCCGGCCGAGGAGCCGCCGGCGGCCCGGCGCAGCGCGACGGGCTGAGCCGTGACCACGACGCAAACCGTCGGCGACCCGCCTGGGATCGACCACGAGGCCGTGGTCGCCGCAGCGGAGCTCCTCTCTCGCTGGTGGAGCCGGCCGATGGCCGAGGAGGTGGCCGTGTGGCGCGCTCTCGAAGGGCTCGCCGAGGAGGTCGGGGCCCACCTGGTGGGCACAGGCGAGGGCTGCAGGGACCTCTACGATGCGATCGGCGAGCCCGACGACCTGCTGGCGGAGCACGAGCGCCTCTTCGTCGGACCCGGACCGGTGACCTGCCCTCCGTACGAGTCGTTCTGGCGCGAGGACGTCCCTGTCGACATCCGGAGGAGCCTCATGGGCCCGTGCACCGCCGAGCTCCACTCGCTCTACGGTGAGCTCGGCCTCACGGTCTCCACGGTCGTCGGCGACCTTCCCGACCACGTTGCCATCGAACTGGAGGCCCTCGCCTTCGCCCTGTCGTCGGAGGCGACCTGGCCGGTCGCCCGGACGCTCTTCGCCGGCCACCTGCGCCACTTCGTGCCACGGCTCTGCCGGGCGCTCGCCAAGGAATCCGAGCTCGCCTACTACTCGCGGCTGGCGGGCCTGACGGCGGCCTGGCTCGCCCCCCTCGAGCGGCACCTCGCCGCGCTTTCCGAGCCGGCTCGAGAGTGCTGACGCAGCCGATCGCAGCAGGCGCTGCGGTCGTGCTCTGCTCGGACGTCGTCGGGGGATCGAGCCGCGCCGGGAGATCAGGCGCCGTTGCGGGCGGCGCTCCCGGGCTCTCGCTCGAACGCCTCTCCTTCGAGCTCCGCCGCGACTTCCCCGGGCTGCGGATCGTCGTCGCCCCCGGCATCTGCGAGTCGCGGGCGGCGGCCGCCCGAGCGGGCGAGCGGCTGGGTGCCCGCACGGTGGTCGTCGGGTGCCGCCGCGCTCGCGCCATCCCCGCCGCGGCCGTGTTCGGCTCGGCCACGGGCGCCGGCGAGTCCGTGACGACGATGCGACTCGTGAACCTCGAGGCCCACGACGGTGCCGACCCGACAGCCGTCGCCGAGCAGGCGGCAGCCCGGCTGCGCGCGTCCCTGGTCGCGGCTCTCTGTCCCGGCGCAGAGCCTCCGTTGGTGCACTCCTCGCGACACGCGCGGGGATCCGTCGCTCGGCGCCGTCTCGTGGACGCCTGGCGGCCGGACCGCGCCGGAGTGAGGACCGCAGGTCTCGTGGAGCTCGAAGCGGTCGCACGGGCGCTCACGGGTGACGCCCGGCGGCTCGGCCTCGGTGTCGTGATCGTCTGTCCCGAGGCGGCCCCGTCGGTCCGTTTGGGCGGGGGTTCGCTGCCGCTCGAGGTGCCCTCGCTCGAGGTCGTCACGGCGGGGTGGTTGCTCCGGCTGCTGGCCGACGGGGTGGACGCGGAGGTGCTCGGCTGCGAGGACGACTCCTGTGCGGCCAGGGCCGAGGCGTTGACCGGCCTGCGGGATCAGTTGGTCGAGGTCGTGGGCGAGGGCGCCGGCTGTCTTCGTCCGCCTGGCGCCGAGCCGCCCTCCGCCCACTTCACGCTGCACGAGCCGGAAGCCACCGTGAGCGCCATGCGGGCGCTTGGTCGCGTCGCCCGGTCGACGAAGGGCGGAGCGTGGCGGATCGAGTCACCCGCCGCCTCGCTCGGCGAAGTCGGGATCGCCGCGGAGAAGTGCTCGGCCTGTCAGTGCTGCGTCACGGCCTGTCACACCGGGGCCCTCAGGGCCGATGCGGGCAGAGTCGGCTCGCTCCGCTTCGTTTTCGACGCCTCTCTCTGTCCGGCCTGTGGTCGGTGCGAGTCCGTCTGTCCCGAGCGAGCGGTTTCGCTTCGTCGGGTCCTCGACAGCGCCACGCTCGGGCCGCCAGGGATCCCGATCGCCGACGTCAAGTCGAGCCCTCGGTGCTCCCGGTGCGGTCGACCGACCGCGGCGGGCCTGACGACGACTGTCGTCGCGGAAAGGCTCAGCGCTTCGCATCCGCGTGTGGTCGACCGGCTCCGAAACGCCTCCCTCTGCGGAGACTGCCTGCTCCTTCGTTGAGGAAGAGAAGAAGCTGTCCGCACGGACGGAGGACAGGCCTGTTTGTGACAGCCTGGAGCCGTGGTCGACACGAGCGCCCTCGAAGCGGCCTTCGAGTCGCTCCTCCGCGAGGTCACCGTGTCGGCACATGAGCGGGGATCAGCCGCCGAGCCCGACGGCTGGGACACCACGGCGGTGGTGGCGCACGTCATCGCCTCGAATCGCATGGTCGCTGCAGCATGCGCCGAGCTCATGTCGGGTCGGGTACCGGTGGCCGACAACCGCCCCACTCAGTCCGAGGCCTACCTCGGCGCCATCATCGCGAGCGCGGATGGGCTCGAGGGCCTCGTCACGGCTCTCGCCGGCTCCGCCCGAGAGGTCGCGATCCTCGCCGGTCAGCTGGACCAGGATCGTGCCGAGACGTTGGTGCCCACGATCATCGTCGACGGCGGCCGCTACCGCGTCGAGCGCCCAGTGGCGTTCTCGGCGCTCCTGGCCCCCGCGCATGTCCTCGAGCATCGCGACCAGATCGCGGCGCTGAACAGCAGGGGAGCAACGAAGGAGGAGGAGACATCGTGAGCGAGGAGTATCTGCCCGACGTCTATCGGACGGTGCGGGAACGCTTCCCGTCTGTCGTGCGGGCGCTCGACGCGCTCGGGGAGGCGACGTCGGCGGCCGGACCGCTCGACGAGCGAACCCAGCGCCTTGTGAAGTTGGGGATCGCCATCGGCGCGCAGGCCGAGGGCGCCGTGCGCTCGAACGCCAGACGGGCGATCGACGCCGGAGCGTCGCACGAGGACGTGCTGCACGTGGCGGCGTTGACGATCACGACACGCGGCTTCCCCGCCGCCGTGGCGGCGTTCGGCTGGATCGAGGAGGTGCTCTCGGCCGACTCCGACTCGTGAGAGGCGGTCGGCCCCGTCGTCACCTGCCTTGCAGGCCGTCGAGGAAGTCGACCAGTCCCGAGAAGTACGTCCTTTGGTCGTCGTACATGGCGAGGTGGCTTCCGGCGGGGCAGTGCAGGTGGCTGCCGGCCGGGAGCCGCTCGGCCATCTCTGCCATGTGAGCGGGATCCATCGTGTCGTGACGGGCTCCGATCACGAGGGTCGGCACCTCGATGGAGGGGAGGTCGCCGAACCGGCTCCAGCTCGCCAGCTTCGCGTCCTCGCTGATGCCGAGCTCGCTCGGGCCCTGCATCGAGACGTAGATGGCGGGGTTGATCGCGTCGAAGGCGCGCTGCACGGGATTGGGCCACTTCTCGACCGGCATGCGAAGGACGTGGTGGACGTAGTGGTGCTCCAGCAGCAGTTCCGAGTAGCGGGGGTTCTCGATGTCCCCGGCCGCCTCGAGCGCCTGGATCTCTCGCAAGGCGGCCTGGTCCATCTCAGGCATGAGGACGTCTCGCGCATAGGCGTTGTAGGCGGGGACGTCGGCCATCATGTTGGAGATCACGAGCCCGCGGAGATGCTCCTGGTGGGCGAGGGCGTACTCGATGCCGAGGATCCCGCCCCAGGAGTGGCCGAAGAGCACGAAGTTGTCCCGGTCCAGCCCGAGCGCCTGACGCACCTGCTCGACCTCGCCGACGAACCGCTCGAGATCCCAGAGCGAGCCGTCGTCGGGCTGGTCGCTCCAGGCGGAACCGAGCTGGTCGTAGTAGTAGTACTCGACCCCGGCGGCAGGCAGGTAGCTGTCGCAGGCCTCGAGGTACTCGTGGGTTGCCCCTGGACCGCCGTGGAGCAGGAGGACCTTGAGGCGGGGGTTGTTGCCGATCCGCTTCGTCCACACTTTGAACTCGCCGGCCGGGGTTCCGATCGGGATCATCCGTACCCCGCCGCTCAGAACGTCGTCGCGACCGGTGTAGTCGAGGTACTCGCTCAAGGTCGTGCCACTCCTGTTCGTCGTCGGCTGAGAACGCTACGTCGGCTCGTGACACCGAGCCCTATAGTTCGGCCAGCAACCACAAAGGGGGTCGATGTCGTGGCGCAGCTGGACATCAACAAGCTCTCTCGTCTCGACCTGACAGTGGCGGCGACCAGCCTGGTCGCCTTCATCTCTCTCTTCCTGCCGTGGTACGGCGCCTCCGTCGGGTCGTTCTCCGCCTCAGTGTCGGGCTGGAGCACGAGCTATGGCTGGTTCGGAGGGCTCCTCATCGCCGCCGCCGGCGTGTTGTTGCTGGTGGAACGGGCCGGAACGGCGGTAAGGATCCAGAAGGTCGGGCCGGCACTGCTGGTCCTCGGGGTGGCCGCCCTCGGCACCCTCATCGTCATCATCCGGTGGTCGACGCTGCCGAGCGGATCCGGCTCGGACTTCGTCACGAGCTTCAGCTACGGCCCGCGTGTCGGCATCTACCTGACCGTCATCGTGGGCATCGTCCAGTGCGTCGCGGCCGTGCGGCTCTTCCGCTCGTCAGGCGAGTCGGTCCCCCGGGTGTCGGCCGCGGGCCCGACGGCGATGCCACCGCCCGGGCCCGCGTGGCCGCAGCAAGGTCCGCCGGCTTCGAGCGCGTCAGAGCCTCCGGCCGCGCCGGCTGCCGGCGAACCGCCTCCGCCCGAGGCGCCGCCCTCGTCGTAGCGAGTCGGCTTGCGAGCTCCGGGCCCGCGGCAGGCGAGATGGCGCGGCCGCGAGCACTCAATCCGCCGGTCATCGGGTCGTCCGGGCGCGGCCGCGCGGAACGCTTTCAGCTCCTGTTGGCTCCCGGCGCACTGGTCGCGCCCGTCGCCCCCGTCGCGCCGGTCGGCGACGAAGCCACGGTGACGGCCGCGCTCGGGGCGCTCGGTCCGCCGGTCCAGCCGTCCTGAACCGGCGTTTCCGTGTAGATCCAGGTACCGGCGGGCACGTTCGACTCCGTGCAGGTCGTCGTCGTCACGATGCCGGCGCAACCGGCCCCGACGCTCGCCTGGGCGCCACTCGAGGCGTCGAACCGGTAGACGACGTAGCCGGCCACTCCGTGGCCATTGGCAAAGGTCGCCGCGGGCCACGTCAAGGTCACGCTGGTGTTCGCCACGCTGGCGGCGGGCTGTTGGCCCGACGGCATCGTCGAGGCGAGGGCGCTCGCCGAACCCGATCCACCAGCGCTCCACGCCGCCTGCGCAGGCGAGGTGAGCATGAGTCCGAGTGGCACGGCGAGGCAGATCGCCGACACCACTCGCAGAACAAGCGGGATGCGTTTCATCTCAAGGCTTTCGTGCGAGGCCGTCGTAGACGAGTGGGAAGGAGGACCCGATGCATCCGTCGGTTGCTCCGACGAGCAGGGTGGCGGCCACCGAGGTCTTGGCCGACCCGAAGGCCGGCACGGGGAGCTGACCGGAGAAGGAGCTCACCGAGAGATCTGATGCCGGACAGCTCGCACCGGCGCTCTCCACGCTCGTCGCGATGAAGGTCACGATGATCGGAAACGCCTGGGGGTTGTGCACCGTCAGGGCGAGCGGGCGCGTCGCCCCCGGGTACAAGCCAGTAACGCGCCCGGCGATCTTGAACGTTCCCGTCCTGCCGGCCTGCACCCGGCGTCCCTTGTTCGCGCGGGCGGACCTGGTGGTCGAGGTCCCGTGGCCGACGAGGGTCATCCGGTTCCCTCGGAGGCCGGCCGATCTCCCGTCGGCGCCCGCGGGCGAGCTCCTCGGCGATCCGAGGGCGAGCACGCCGAGCAGGCAGAGCAGCGCCAGTAGCACCCATGGGGTGGCGTGCAGGGCTCGCCGAGCAAAGCCCTGCACGCCACGGTGAATTGACACCTCGATCGTTCCGAGGCGGCCGGCTCAGGGCACCTGCTGGCCGGTGGCCGTGACAGGCACGTTGAACAGGTTGCCCTGGCAGGCGTCCGTCGCCGCCGACGACAGGTCGAGGACCCCGTTGACCTGGATCGCCGAGGAGGTTCCGCTGGCGGGGATCAGCAGGCTGAGGCCGCTCGTCGGGGCGCCCGAGTCGACGCTGATCAACGAGCTCGCACAAGCGCTTGGATTGGCCGAGACGGGCGTCCCCCAGGCGAGGTTCGTGATCTTGATCTGGTACGGGTTCGGGTTGGTGACGGTGAAGTACACGTTCCCAGCCGGGCCGCCCGGGTAGAGCGACGCCGCCGCGGAGGTGAGCGCCACGGCGTTGAGCGTCACGGTCTGGGCCGTGTCGGCGAGGGCGGAGCCGGTACCCGATCCTGAGGCGCTCCAGGTGGCGAGCGCGACACCTCCCCCGATGAGCGTGGCGCCGACGGCGACCGCTCCTGCGATGACGAACTTCCTTGCTCTCATCTTCCTTCTCCTTGTTGGTGTTGTTCGGTTGGTCCTTCGCTGCTCTCGGCGATGCATTGGCATCGGCGAGGTGTGCCCTTCAGTCCGCTGCGGCCTCCACGACACGTGCGAAACACAGCCCCGCGCGCGTCGCGACTTCGCGAACCGCCTCGTTGGTCTGCGCCTCGAAGAGGTAGAAACATGTCTCGTCTTCAGGAACGAAGATCGAACGCACCAGCCGGACCGGCGTCCCCTCCCGGGTCAGCTGTTCGGCTGCCGCCGAGACGTCTGTGGGCCGCGGGACGGTCTGTGCTCCGGCGACCCGTGAGACGTAGACCTCGACGAGGAACTCGGACACTCGTCAGACGGTAAAGATGGCGGCCGCCGGTTGAAATTGCGGAAACCTGGAGACTTTGACCGGCCAGAAGTGCCCGTGCGCTCCAGGTTCGCCCTCGGCGAGACCCGAGAACGCACCTCGTCATCGGCTCCAAGACGGGAGCAACAATGTGGGAGTGAGCGGCCCGGAGCGCGAGGCGTCGCAGGTCGAGCGGCACATCATCAGTCGCGAGCCGGAGTTGTTCGTGCTGCGAAGCTTCCTCGAGAGCGAACCCTCGGCGACGTGCCTGGTCGTGGCGGGCGACGCCGGCATCGGGAAGACGACGCTGTGGGAAGCGGGCGTGGAGGCGGCCGAAGCGCTGGGATGCGTCGTTCTCTCAGCCCGCGCCAGCGAGGCGGAGGTGACGCTGTCGTTCGCGGTGCTCGCCGACCTCCTCGATGGCGTCGAAGCCGACGTGCTGGCCGGGCTGCCGGCCCCGCAGCTCGACGCCCTCAAGGTGGCGCTGAGGAAACGGGACCCGGTCGGGGCCGGGCCGGACCGCTTCGCCATCGCGACCGGCTTCCTGTCGGCGCTGCGTGCGCAGGGTGCGCACGGGCCGCTCCTCGTCGCCATCGACGACGTGCAGTGGCTCGACCCGTCCTCGGCCGACTGCCTCTTGTTCGCCGTGCGCAGACTCTCGGGGAGCCAGGTCAGGTTCCTCGTCACAACACGTTCGGACCGCCGCTCCGAGTTCGAGCGAGCGATGCCGGCCGCCGACGTGCAGCTTCTGGAGCTCACGCCGTTGAGCCTCGGTGCGACCAGCCGCCTGCTCTCCGAACGATTCGGCCTGGTGCTGAGGCATCGCGTTCTTCGTCAGGTTCACGAGGCCAGCCAAGGCAATCCCTTGTTCGCCCTCGAGCTCGGGCGCTTGCTCGTCACGGGAGGGATCCCCGAGGCCGGTTCCGAGCTGCCAGTCCCCGAGCTCGCAGACCACCTCTTCGAGACCCGCGTCCGCGCCCTGCCCCCCGCCGTCGGCCGCGCCCTGCTCGCGGTCACCCTGAGCGCCGGCATGAGTCGGTCCGAGCTGTGCACGCTCGTCGATCCATTGGCGGTCGAGGACGCCCTCAGCTCCGGGCTCCTGGTGGTCGACCGGTCACGCGTGCGCCCAGCGCATCCCTTGCTTGCAGCAGCCGCCCGACGGCGCTCGAGTGCACGAGAGCGCCAGGCTCTCCATCTGCTTCTCGCCTCAGCCGTCAGTGACGCCACGTTGCGGGCCAGGCATCTCGCGATGGCGACCGTGCAGCCGGACGAAGACGTTGCCCGAGTGGTGGCCGCGGCTGCAGAACTTGCGATCGATCGGGGAGCAGTCCACGACGCTGAGGAGCTCGGAGCCCAGGCCCTTCGGCTCACGCCACTCCGGGCTCAGGAGCGCCCCTCCCGTCTGCTCGCCCTCGCCCGTCTTCATTCGAGAGCCGACGACATGGCAGGTGTCACTGATCTGCTGACAAAGGGAATGGACGAGATGCCGCCGGGCCGTCTTCGCGCCCTCGCCCACCTTCTTCTTGGCGACGCGGGCGATGCGCCCGAGGATGCCGCGCACGTTGAGCTCGCCCTCGCCGAGGCGGGCGAGGACCCCGAGGTGCGGGCACTCGCCTTGGCGAAGAAGTCGAGACTTCTCACGGTCGGCGAGGTTGAGCGTCTCGACGAAGCAGAGACGTGGGCGCTCGAGGCTGTCTCCGCGGCGCAGCTGGTCAGCCCGGAGCTCGAGGACCGCACGCGAACAGCCCTCGGGTGGGCGCGCATCCTCCGAGGGCGGCCCATCGATGACCTCGAGCTCCGAGCTCTGACGCGCGAGCCGTTGCGAATGCAAGAAAGCTCGATCGATCTGCTCATCGGGCTCAGGTTTGTCTTCCGTGGTCAGCTCGACGAAGCCCGTGGGCTCTTGCAACAGCCCCTTTCCCTCGCAGAGGAACGTGGCGATCTCCAGATGGTCAGGTGGCTCCAGCAGCGATTCTGCGAGATCGAGTTGCGAGCAGGCCGAGTGCGCGAAGCCGCCTGGCGGTTGCGCGAGATGGGTCAAGGGCCACAGTGGATGAAACACGTGCGCGCTCGCTTGGAGGCGGTGCGCGCTGCGACAGCCGGCGACCCGACCGGCGCGAGGCGGTTTGCTGACGTAGTCCTGCGCTCCAAGTCCGGACACGTGATGGGCTGGGACAGGCTCGAGGCCATGCGAGCGGTTGGCCTCGCGGCGCTCTTCGAACAAGATGCCGTTCGCGCCATCGGCAGCCTGAAGGCCGTCTGGGAGCACACGCTCAACGAGCATGTCGACGATCCAGGCGCCTTCCCGGTAGCAGGGGATCTGGTCGAGGCGCTCATCCTGGCGGGAGAGGCCGCCGGGGCGACTCAGGTGACCGAGCGGCTTCGCCAGCGCGCAGTTGAACAGCAGCACCCGTGGGGGATCGCCACGACTGAACGATGCGTAGCTGTCGTCGAGCTGAACGACCGCTACCTCGACGAGGCGGCAGCCTCGCTGGCGGCAGCTGCGGACGCTTACGGCGAGCTCGGCCTTGGCTTCGACCGTGCCCGCTCGCTCCTTTACCTCGGCCGCGTGCAGCGCCGGTTCAAGAAGCGGGCGGCGGCCCGTGGGTCACTCGAAGAGGCGGCGCTCCAGTTCGAGCAGGACGGCTGCTCCGGATGGACTGCGCAGGCGCGGTCGGAGCTCGAGCGTGTCAGCGGCCGCAAGCCTGCTGGCGAGGCCGATCTCACGCCGAGCGAGCAGCAGGTCGTCGAGCTGGCGGCGGAGGGGCTGTCCAACAAGGAGATCGCCGGCAGGCTCTTCGTGACGGTGTACACGGTCGAAGCGCACCTCTCACACGCCTACGCGAAGCTCGGGATCCGCTCGCGCTCGCAACTCGCCCGACGGCTCGACAGCTCGCCGGAGTGATCGGCCGTCGAGCTCGTCGACCCGAGGGGCACCCGCTGACGTCCGTTCTACGGCAGGCGTCGGCAGCTCCTCGGCAGGCAGCCGCGCGTCACCTGTCGAGGTCTTTGCGCATGCGGATCTCTCGGACATCCGGGCCGATCGCTCGTGTCCACTCGTTCTCCTCTTCATGGGTGACCCTGTACCCGAGGTGCAGCCACCAGGGCAACGACTTCCACGGCGTCCCTTCAGCGTTGCGACTCGTGCCGGCGGTGATCGCTCGTTTCTCCTGTCCTCTGCCCAATTCCTCGACGGACCGGACCAGGCTCGCGCCGATCCCCCTGCCCTGGAGCTCGAGTGAGACGTTGATGGTGACCAGCTCGAGCTCGTCTTCCCTGTCCTCAATGGTGACGAAGCCGGCGATGTGCCCATCCATCTCGGCAACCAGGACCGCAGCGCCCCCGACGACGTTGGGTTCCTTCCACGCCGACGCAAGCGTCGACGCATCGTCGAAGGGCGAGCCCATGCCTCCGCCGAACCCGATGTCTTCGCCCGGAAGCGTGGAAGTGTTCCTCACCCACACGAGTCCGGGAACATCGGCGCTCGTTGCGGCGCGGATGTGGATGCTCGGCGCGCCGGACTCGGTCACCTTGACGCTCCCCCTGTCCGGCTCGCCGCAACCCTCCGAGTGGCGTTTGCCGAAAGCTACTCGGAACTGCAAGCCGCGAGCGGCGCTGATCCGACACCCGGGCGTCGCCTCTCGCATCTCAAGAGGCGCCGAAAAAAGCGCCCCCGGCAGGACTCGAACCTGCGACACGCGGTTTAGGAAGGGCTCCGGAACCTTCTCAGCCCGTCGCAGATTGAGGCTTTGACCTACTCAAGTGGGTTGCCGGTTCGCAGCCCGTTGCGCTGGTCGGCGCCTCTCGGCAGGCGTTGATTCCCACGAGATTCCCAAGTGCGCCGAGGCAATCGGGCAGCCCGAGCAGCGCGTAGGGCATCGCGGGTGGGCGCCGCAACGCTGCATCGGTCGTCGCCGGGAGGCCTTTCTGGCGCAATGACCTCCGGCAGGAAGTGTGAAGCCGGGCCAACCGCTAGCTCAGGCTGTCTCCGAATCGATTCGAAGCCGGATCCTTGACGCCCTCTCGGTCGACTCCTAGTCTCCGACGCGTGGTCGGCAGGCCACATGCAGTTGCTGTCGAGGCGGGAGGCGGGCGTGTTGGGGGGAAGGCGTGACCTCGGCGGCGGCATCGCGAGAAGGCGACGGTGGCGGGTCGTATCCATATATCTCGCGCGCCAAGCGGGTGTGATAGGTGCCGGCTTGAACGGCCTGTCGTTTCTCTACGGTCTCGGCAGCTACCTCTACAGCCAGTTCGATTCGACCAGCCCATGCGTGGTGCCGTGAAACGCCGTCAGTTTGGCGACATCACGGTTACTCGAAGGTTGAGCGTGCTGATGGGGCTCCTTTCTGTTGCCTGGCTGATCGCCGCACTCGTCGGCGCAGCTGTGGGTCACGGAGCTCTTCTCGCGTTCGGGCTAGGGCTGTTCCTGTTTTTCGGAGTTGCCAGTTGGTGGCTCTCGCCGTGGCGAATCCGGCGGGCCGGAGGACCCCCTAAATAGCGATCTACGCCGGACCGGCGGCTTCGTGCCGACCGTCCATTCGTGACGCGACCCTGACCACGTCTTTCGTCGAATCGCCCACGGTCGGAGAACCGGGCGGGCAGATCCTTTGTCGAATTCAGGCTGGATCTGCCTTGTTCTCTGTACGTGGACCCGTCTGCAGTATCCGGTGGCCCCGCATGGCGTAGTCCAACGGGGGCTCCGCCGAGGGGTCCATTGGGGAGTCCATGGAGGGCTCCGTCGTTGGATGGAGCCCTCTGGGCGCGGCGAACATGCTGGTCGACCGCTCGTCGAGGGCTCCACGGCGTCGGCGGACTGAGTAGGAAAAGGTGGCCGTTCGGCAGCTTTCGGACGTGCGGCCCGGTGGGCGAGCACGGTCGCTCGACGACGTAGAGGACTGTCTCACAAGTGACCTCGTGACCAGGGAACTCCCTTCGAGAGCCCATCCAGGTCATCAAGAGATCGGCATCCTCTTCGTGCTCGGTCACAGGTTGGGGCGAGGGTCGGCGAAGCCGACCACGAGCCCTCAGGCTCTCTCGAAGGAAAGGGATGCCCTGACCGGCCCCGTCGTTCGTCCTTCACCCTGACTTGAAGGTCCTCACTGGTGGCATGAGGAAACGGAGATCGGAAGGTCAGCTCCTTCGAAGGAGCACGGGACAGGGTCCTCGGACGTCGGCCAGTCCTGACACCAACGACCGTCTCGCGGAAAAATCTTGTGCTGTTCAGTGCGGTTCGTAGCCGTCCGCTGCGGTTCGTAGCCGTCCGCTGCGTACTTCTGCCAGGGAAATCAAGGCGTTTTGGTGTTACAGCCCGAAGGTACCGTGGCGCTCGTGGACTGGGACACTCCCGAGTACGAGGAGTTCATGGATGCGGTGCGTGCCCGCATCGTCGCCGACGGCGGGCTCAGCCCCTTCTACGACAGTGCCAAAGCCACCAACTTCTGCTCGCACCCGGTGCGGCTCCACGGCTCGACCGGCAGGGTCGAGTCGGAGACCGGCGAGCTCCTGGTTGGCGAGACGGACCACCTCTTCCTGAAGGCCTGCGGCAACCGGCGAAGGAGCCGCTGCGTCGCCTGCTCGGACACCTACCGCCACGACGCCCGCCACCTCGTCCTCGCAGGCCTCGCCGGCGGGAAGAAGGTGCCGGAGTCCGTCGGGAGTCACCCGATGCTCTTTGGCACCCTGACGGCGCCGTCCTTCGGCGCCGTCCACCACCGCGCCAGGTCCGGGAAGGGTGCATGCCACCCCTCCTCCTCGACTGCCCGCTGTCGGCACGGACGACCGGTCGCCTGCTTCGAGCACCACCAGGGGGACGACCCGCGGCTCGGAGAGCCCATCTGTCCCGACTGCTACCGCTACGAGGAGCACGTCGTCTTCCACGGGCTACTGAGCGAGCTCTGGCGAAGGACGACCATCTACGTCTTCCGGGCCCTCGCGAGAGAGCTCGGCACGACCCCGGGCGAGCTCGCAAAGCTCGCCCGGCTCTCCTATGTGAAGGTGGCCGAGTACCAGACCCGCGGTGCTGTCCACCTGCACGTCGTCCTTCGGGCAGACGGCGCCGGTGAGGGGTACCCGGCCCCGCCCGAGGAGGTCAGCACCGAAGCCCTCCTCGCCGCGTTCGTGAAGGGCTCGAGGTCGGCCTACGTCGACTTCCCGGTCCGGATCGACGGCGTCGTCAAGAGGGCACGCTGGGGAAGGGAGCTCGACGTCTCCCCGATCGACTCCCCGGCGGCAGCGAGACGGGCGAGCAGGTACCTCTCGAAGTACGTCACGAAGTCGACCGAGTCCTCAGGAGTGCTCGACCGCCGCATCGGATCGCCGAGGGAGCTGGCCGCGCTGAAAAGGGCGAAGGTCTCGTCCCACCACCGCCGCCTCGTCGAGTGCGCCGTCCGGCTCTCGAAGAGAAGAGAGCTGAAGGAGCTCAACCTCGTGCGCTCCGCCAACGCCTTCGGCTTCGCGGGCCACGTCCTCACGAAGTCGAGGCGTTACTCGACCACCTTCAAGTCGCTTCGTCTGGCACGCTACGAGTACCAGGAAGCGCTCGCCCGTCGCCGGGCTCCCCCTGGAGACGAGCCCTGCGGCGAGCTCGTCGTCGATCGTTGGCGCTACGGAGGCTCCGGCTACGGGCTTCCCGCCGACCACGTCATCTGTGAGGAGTTCGCACAAGGGGCCATCGAGGCGCGTGCGGACGCCTGGTACGCGAGATACCTGGAGGCATCGTGACGACTCGACGCGCTACCCGCGGCAAAAACGACCAGCAGCCGATCGAGCGGGCAACTCGCTGCGCAGCAGCGAGGCGCCAGCTCCAACTGTTCGCCGAGGAGGACGACCCAGCCGAAGGCGCGGCGCCCCGCACACCACCTAAGAACTCAGGATCGACGATGGCGCCCCAGCCGGCGCCGGCACCGGACCGGCTCGTACTCACCGTACGGGAGGCAGCCGAGCTCCTCGGAATCTCGAAGGATCTCGCCTACGACCTGATCGCCCGCCACGAGCTCCCTCATCTACGTCTCGGCCGTCGCTTGGTGATCCCCAAGCGGCTCCTCGTGGAGATGACCGAATCTGCTACGGAGGGGTGAAGGCGTCGTCGCCGGCATGGAGGAGACCACCGAGGACGGCGGCGGCGTCCGCGTCGGAGGTCTCGAGGAAGTGCGCGTACACGTTCAGCGTCGTTGCTGCGTTCGCGTGCCCAAGTCGACCCGAAACTGTCTTCACAGGCACGCCGGCGACGAGCATCCGGGTAGCGGCGAAGTGACGAAGGTCGTGAAAGCGGATCCCGTTGATCTCGAGCCGATCGCACAACCTGCTGAATGCGAGCGTGACCCGGCCGGGCCGCCAGGGCGCGGCGCCGTCGGGTTCGTCGGAGAACACGAACGCGTCGGGAGCGAGGGTCGTGCCGCAGATGGCCGCGCGTTCGATCATCGCGACACGCCGCTTCTCCAGGAGCTCCGCCGTGGCAGTGTCGAGGACGATCCTGCGGCTGGCGTGCGTCTTGGTGTCCTTCTCGATCAGCTTCTCCCTACTCCCGTCGACGATGGATCGAGCGATGGTCAGGCGGGAGGGAGGCCAGTCGAGGTCGCTCCAGCGAAGGGCGCAGAGCTCGCCGCGCCGAGCGCCTGTCACGACCGCCAAGCGCAGGAACATGGCGATATCGGGGTCACGACTCGCCGCCGCAGCGGCGATCAGCTGGGTGACCTGCTCCGGCGTCGGCATCTGGAACTCGTGACGGCGGACCCTCGGCGGAGTCGCCCTGGTAGCGGCGTTGAAGCCACACCATCCCCATTTCACGCCTTGTGCGAGGAGGCGCCTGACGAGGGCGTGAACGCGCATGACGCTCGCGGGGCTGAGCGGACGTCCGTCCTGACCGCCGCGACGAAGGAGCCGCCCGTAGAACTCGTCGAGCTCCCGCGCCTGCAGCGTACGGACCTTTCGCTTTCCGAACTGGGGCAGGATCAGCCGATCAAGCAGCCGCCGGTAGCCGCGAGCTGTGGTGGGGGAGAGCTGGCTCTCGTTCAACTCGAGCCACCGCTCCGCCAGCTCCGCCAACGTGCCATCAGCCAGCATCTTCGATCGATGCCCGGCCTCGACGAGGAGCTCGTTGAGGACAGCCTCTGCCTGTCGCTTCGTACCGTGAATCGTGCGGTTGATGTAGTGGCGTCTGCCCGTGGCGGCGTCGCGACCGAGGAAGACCTTCGCCCGCCACACGTTGGGCCCGCGCTCCTCGAGGTGACCTCGCACGGTAAGAACCCTACCAGCAGGGTGATTCCCAAAAAGATTCCCAGGCGGAAGGTCAAGGCATCAGACGAACATCTACGACCGTTGTGAGCTGGTGATTGTCGGCGCCCCCGGCAGGACTCGAACCTGCGACACGCGGTTTAGGAAACCGCTGCTCTATCCTCTGAGCTACGGGGGCGGGCGGCGCGACGGCTGCATCCGTCTGCCAGGGCCGACGGCCCAGGATAGGCGGCGGTCGCGCAGCGGCGGCCTGCGTTCTCAGCCGGCTGTCGGCGGCTCGGCCGGGTACTGCGGGTCCATCTCCTCGAGCACCTTGACCAGCACGTGGCCGACCGCCCAGTTCCGGTACCACTTGTGGTCGGCCGGGATGACGTGCCACGGGGCCCACTTGGTCGAGGTCCTGTCGAGCATGTCGGCGAAGGCCTTCTGGTACTCGTCGTAGTGGTGCTGCTCGACGAGGTCGGAGGGGTGCAGCTTCCACCGCTTCTCAGGCTCCTCGCGTCGTGCCGCCAGCCGCCGCCGCTGCTCGGCGGACGAGATGTGCAGGAGGAACTTCACGACCCGCGTCCCGGCGTCCTCGACGAGCAGCCGCTCGAAGTTGTTGATGTGCTCGAAGCGGCGGCGCCAGACGTGCTCGGGGGCGAGCTTGTCGACTCGGACGACGAGGACGTCCTCGTAGTGCGAGCGGTTGAAGATCGTGATGTGACCGGCCTCCGGGGTGGAGCGGTGCACCCGCCAGAGGAAGTCGTGGCGCAGCTCCTCGGGGGTGGGCGGCCCGAACGTGGCGACCGAGACCCCTTGCGGGTTGAAGGCGTGGAAGACGTGCCGGATCGTCCCGTCCTTCCCGGCAGTGTCGACTCCCTGAAGGACGGCCAGGAGGGAGCGGCGCCCCTCGGCCCACAGGCGGTCCTGCAACTCGGCGAGACGCGTCAACTCCGCCTCGAGCCTGGCCTCGGTCTCGGCCCGGTTACCTGGCGCGTCCGGGCGGGACGACGGGTCCCAATGAGCGAGATCGACCTTCGAGCCCGGTGTCACGAGGAACGGGTCGGTCACCGCCTGAGACTACGACCCTGGACATGCCGGCGCCTCGGGCGGAGCACGGCGCGTCCCTTGGTGGGCAACAGCACAATGCTGGCCCGAACTCACCAAGGGATGCGCTGGGCCGCGCCGAATGGCCGGCTGGGAAGCGCCGAATGGCCGGCTGGGAAGCACCGAATGGCCGGCTGGGAAGCACCGAATGGCCGGCAGGGAAGCGCCGAATGGCCGGCAGGGCCGCGCCAAACAGCCCGGCTGGATTGAACGGCGACCCCGGTGCCGGCCGGGAAGGCCCCCTATCGCCCCTGGTAGTTGGGCGCTTCCTTCGTGATCACGACGTCGTGCGGGTGGCTCTCCCGCAGGCTGGCGGGCGACACCCGGATGAACTCGCCCCGCTCCTGCAGCTCGGCGACGGAGCGGGCGCCGCAGTAGCCCATCGCCTGGCGGAGGCCGCCGACGAGCTGGTGCAGCACGAGCCCGATCGGGCCCTTGTAGGGCACCCGGCCCTCGATTCCCTCCGGCACGAGCTTCGAGCCCTCGACCGCTCCCTGGAAGTAGCGGTCCTTCGAGTAGGAGCGTCCCTGCATGGCGCCGAGCGACCCCATGCCCCGGTACTCCTTGAAGCGCTCACCCTGCTGGATGACGATCTCACCCGGTGACTCGTCCACTCCGGCCAGGGCGTTGCCGAGCATGACGGTGTCCGCACCGGCGGCGAGCGCCTTGGCGATGTCTCCCGAGAACTGCACCCCGCCGTCGGCCACGATCGGCACGCCCGCCGGGGCGGCCACCGAGGCGCAGTCGAAGATGGCCGTGATCTGCGGGACGCCGATGCCGGCCACGACCCGGGTCGTGCAGATCGAGCCCGGCCCGATACCGACCTTCACGGCGTCGGCCCCCGCCTCGATGAGGGCCGAGGTCGCCTCGGCGGTGGCGACGTTGCCGGCGATGATCTCGACGTCGAAGTTGGCCTTCAGCTTGGCGACCGAGTCGATGACGCTGCGGGCGTGCCCGTGGGCCGTGTCGACGACGAGGACGTCGAGCCCGGCGGCCACGAGCGCCTCGACCCGCTCGAAGGCGTCGGGGCCCGTCCCGACGGCGGCGGCCGCGAGGAGGCGCCCCTGGGAGTCCTTCGACGAGCGGGGGTAGTCGATCCGCTTCTGGATGTCCTTCACGGTGATGAGGCCGTGCAGCGTCCCGTCCGGCCCAACGATCGGGAGCTTCTCGATCCGCTGGCGCGACAGGATCTGCTGGGCCTCGTCGAGGGTCGTCCCGACCGGCGCCGTGACGAGGCCAGAGGACGTCATGACCCCCGAAACCGGCTCGTCGGACGCCTCCACGAACCGCAGGTCCCGGTTCGTGACGATGCCGACCAGCCTGCGCTCGGCGTCCACCACCGGCACGCCCGACACGTGGAAACGGGCCATGAGCGCCATCGCCTCGGCGATCGACGTGGAGGGCGTCGCGGTGATCGGGTTCGTGATCATCCCGGCCTCCGAGCGCTTCACCCGGTCCACCTCCGCCGCCTGGTCGGCGATCGAGAGGTTGCGGTGGACCACGCCGATGCCGCCCTCGCGGGCCATGGCGATGGCGAGGCGCGACTCGGTGACGGTGTCCATCGCGGCCGAGACGAGCGGGATCTCGAGGGTGACGTTTCGCGTCAGCCGGCTGGCGGTGGACGCCTCGGCGGGCAGGATCTCCGAAGCCGCCGGGATGAGCAGGACGTCGTCGAAGGTGAGGCCTTCTCGGACGAACTTCGACTCGAACGAGGGGATCCGGGCCATGTCACATCCTAGTTGGCCGTCCCCGCCGCGGCCCTCACCCGAAGAGCGAGAGCCACTCCTCCCTCGGGCGTGACTCGAGCACCGGGTTCCAGCGCTTGGTCTCCCCGAGGGTCGCCGACGGCTCCTCGGAGTAGAGGTGGCCGGGGAACAGCACGACGTCGTCGGGCAGGCGGGCGAGCCGTCCCACCAGGCTGTCGTACATGGCGGCGGGGTCGCCGCCGGGCAGGTCCATCCGGCCGCACCCGACGAGGAACAGGGTGTCCCCGGCGACGAGCCGCCCCCCGACGAGGAGGCACTGCGAGCCCGGCGTGTGGCCGGGGGTGTGCACGGTCCGCACCTCGAGCGAGCCGACCGCGATGACGTCCTCGGTGGCGTCGTGCACCCGCAGGTCGGCCTCGGTGAGCCCGGTGCCCCGCACCACCCAGGGCACCTCGGCCTGCTGGACGTGGACGGGCACGTCGAGCTGCTCGAGCAGCTCGGCCACCCCGGCGATGCGGTGCCCGAAGATCTCGCCGCCGACGTGGTCCGCGTGGTGGTGGGTGGCGACGGCCCCGACGATGCGCATGCCGTCGGCCGCGGCGAGCTCGACGACCTCGCCCGGCGCCCACGCCGGGTCGACCACGAGCGCCTCGCCGGTCTCCCGGTCGCCGAGCAGGTAGACGAAATTCACCATCTGACGGGCGAAGGAGTCGCCCCGGGCGAAGTCCCGCCCGGCGAGCAGCTGGCGGAAGTAGAGGCGGTCGTTCACGCCGTCACCTCGCAGGCGACCCGCTCGTAGCCCGAGGGCACCCCACCAGCGGAGAGAAGGGCGGCGAGCGCCCTCGCGCCCTCGACGAGCCGAGGCCCGGGCCGGGAGAAGAAGAGGCGGCCGTCGAGGGCGAGCACCCGCCCGGCCCCGGAGGCGGCGACGAGCGGGGAAGCCGCCGCCGCACACGACTGGGCGAGGTCGAGCCCGCACGGCGCCACCACGAGGATCTCGGCCCCGGCCTCGGCCACCTCGGACGGCGCCACCTCCCGGGACGGCTTCCCGGCCTCGCCGAGCACCGCGACACCGCCGGCGCTCTCGACGAGCTCGGGCACCCAGTGCCCTGCGACGAAGGGCGGGTCCAGCCAGTCGAGGACGAGCACCCGCCTCGCGCCACCCGGCACGAAACCCCCCGCCCCCGTCAGCTCGGCCAGGTCGCCCCGGAACCGGGCCGCGAGCAGACGGCCGGCCTCGCCACGGCCGATCGCCGCGCCGACCCGCTCGAAGCTCTCCGCCACGTCCTCGAGCCGCTCGGGATCGACCGAGACGACCTCGCACTCGAGCCCGCGGCCTCGCAGCACCTCGCCGAGCCCGGCGGCAGGGACGGCGCACACCCGGCAGCTGTCCTGGCCGAAGAGGATGTCGGGCCGGAGGGAGCAGAGGAGCTCGAGGTCGACCCCGTAGAGCGCCTCGCCGCAGGCCAGCCGCTCGCGGACCATCCCGTCCGCCTCACGGGGCGAGGAGGCTGCGAGCGAGGCCGGCACGACCGGGCGCGTCACCACGGCCACCGGCGCCTCCGGCACCGGCTGGTCGCAATCGGTGCTGATCCCGACGATCGAGTCGCCGGCGCCGAGGGCGACGAGGGTGTCGGTCACCGACGGCACGAGGGAGACGACCCGGCGAGCCGGGGCGCCCGTCGTCACGGGTCGCCGACGGCGCCGGCCTCGTCCCCCGAGGCGCCGGAGGGACCCGGCGCCACCCCGGCCACCGAGCGGGCGAAGGAGGCGATGTCGCCGAGCCGCTTGTCGTTCGAGAACACCTCGAGGAGCGGGACGTCGAGGCCGATCCGCCGTTGGAGCCGCTCGACGGCGAGCTCCTGGTCCCAGAGGGCGAGCGTCACCGCCGCGCCGAGCTCGCCGGCCCTGGCCGTCCGCCCCGAGCGGTGAAGGTAGGCCTTGTGGTCCTCGGGCGGGTCGTAGTGGACGACGACGTCGACCCCCTCGATGTCGAGGCCGCGGGCGGCGACGTCGGTGGCGACGAGGGCGGGCAGCTTCCCGCTCGAGAAGTCGTCGAGCGCCTTCTCGCGCTGCGACTGGCGCAGGTCGCCGTGGATGGCGGCCGCCCGGACGCCCTCCTCACGGAGGTCGTGGGCGAGCCGGTCGGCGCCGCGCTTGGTCCGCACGAAACACAGCGTCTTCGCGCTCGACCGCACGATGGCGGCGCAAACCCGCGCCTTGTCCATCTGGTGCACCTTCAAGAAGAGGTGGTCCATCTGCTCGACGGTGACCTGGCGCTCCTTCACCTCGTGCAGGACGGGGTCGCGCAGGTGCCGGCGGACGACCTGGTCGACGGCCGAGTCGAGCGTGGCGGAGAAGAGAAGTGTCTGGCGCTCTGTCGGCATCCTGCGGAGCAGCCACTCGACCTGGGGGAGGAAGCCCATGTCGGCCATCCGGTCCGCCTCGTCGACGACGAGCGTCGCCACCCGGTCGAGGGCGAGGGCGCGCCGGTCGACGAGGTCGATGAGTCTCCCGGGCGTGGCGACGACGACGTCGGCCCCCCGGGCCAGCTGGCGGGTCTGGCGGTCGAGGTCGGCGCCGCCGTAGATGGTGGCCACCCGCCGGCCGACGGCGGAGCCGAGCGGGCTGAGCACCTCGGCGACCTGCAGGGCGAGCTCGCGCGTCGGCACGAGGACGAGCGCCGTGGGCGCTTTGGGGCCGGCAGGCCCCGTGCGCATCAGGAGGGGCAGGCCGAACGCGAGCGTCTTCCCCGAACCCGTCTTGGCCTTCCCGCAGACATCCCTTCCCGCAAGGGCGTCCGGAATCGTGAGCGCCTGCACCGGAAAGGGCACCACGATGCCCTGCTCGGAGAGAACGGTCGCGAGCTCCGCCGACACCCCCAGTGAGGAGAAGGTGGTTTCTGAGCTCATGACGTTTCCGCTGCAGCCTAACGTCAACGTCATGCCACGCCTGGAGAAGGGTCAGCCTGCCCCGGACTTCGCCCTCCCCGACGAGCACGGGGCGACCGTCCGCCTGTCCGACTTCACCGGCCGGCGGGTCGTCGTCTACTTCTACCCGGCCGACGACACCCCGGGCTGCACCAAGGAGGCCTGCCAGTTCAGCGAGCTGACGACCGACTTCGGCGACAGGTCGGTCGAGGTGCTCGGCATCTCGCCGGACGACGGCGGCTCCCATGCCCGCTTCCGCCAGAAGTACGGCCTCAGCATCCGACTCCTCTCCGATCCCACCCACGAGGTGATGGAGCGCTACGGCGCCTGGGGGGAGAAGACCCTCTACGGCAAGAAGAGCGTCGGGGTGATCCGCACGACCGTGCTCGTCGGGCCGGACGGCACCGTGGAGCGCGCCTGGTACCACGTGAGGGCCGACGGACACGCCGCGAAAGTGCTCGCCGAGCTGGCCTGAGCTGGCCGGGGCGCCGGAGCGCGCCGGCCGGCGGCAGGTGGCAGGCAGGCTCAGCCGGCCCGCTGGCCGGCGGTCCCGAGGAGCAGGACGAGCCCGACGCCGGCGCTCACCCCGAGCGCCAGCGCGGCAAGTCCGAAGCCGGCGAGCGTCCCCCGCCCGGCGACGAGCGCGACGCCGAGAGCTCCGCCCGCCACGCCGGCGGCGGCCGTGGCGGCGAGCCCGGTGAGAAGGGCGCCCCGCCGCACCTCCAGCCGGGGCCGGGCCGATGGGGCGTCGCCGGCCGGCGCAGCACCACCAGGGGCGCCGCCGACCCCGCCGGCCGCCAGGGCGGCCCAGCGGGAGAGCTCGGCGACGAGGAGGACGAGCAGCCCTTCGAGCGCAGCGCACACGAGGCGCCACCACCGCACGGGACCCGTGAGGGCCACGGCGGTGGCGAGACCGAACAGGAGGAGGGCCCCGAGCAGCACGCGGTCGTCGGGCCGCAACAACGAGACGGCGAAGCTGACGAGGGCGCCCGCCGCGACGATGACGACGGCGCCTCGCAGCTGCGTCGTGGCGACCACCGAGACGAGCACGCCGGCGGCGCCCGCCGCCACCCCCGACGCCGCACGGAGGGCGGTGGCCGGCCTCATCTGCGCACCGCCGAGCGCGGCGACCGCGCCGTCGTCCGGCGGATCTCGGCCAGGCGGGTCAGCACCACACCGAGCGACTCCGGCGAGGGGAGGTCCACGACGGGCACGCCCCAGGTGGCAAAGCGCAGCCGGAGCTCCTCGTGCTCGAGCGCCACGATGCGCGAGGCGAGGACGCCCGAGGGGGTGGAGAGGAGGCGGGAGTTGAGCGCGCGGGGAGGCTCCACCTCGACGACGGCGACGTCGGCACCCCGCGAGCGGAGGTCGAGGACCGCCCCGGTGAAGCGCGAGTCGAGGAGCGGGCTCAGGGCGAGGACGAGGGCGCCGGCCGGCAGCAGGCGCCGGGGGATGATGTCGGCCGTCTTCCAGGCGTAGGAGAAGAACGTCTCGGACTCGAGGAGCGACCGACGCACCCGCTCGAGGTGGAGCGGCCCCGTCCCCGGCTCGACCCAGTCGAGCACCCCTCCGAAGCACACCACGGCCAACCGGTCGTGTCGCGCCACGTACGCCTCGGCGAGGTTGAGGGCGGCCGTCACCACCGAGGGGAGCGTGGCAGCCGAGAAGGTGTCCACCAGCAGCACGACGTCGGTGGAGCGCTCCGGGTGGTAGACGTTCACGCACGTGGTCTGGCGGCGGGCGGTCGCCCGCCAGTTCACGCGCCGGCTCACGAAGAGCTCGGGCGCCTCGCGCACGTCGGCGAACTCGATCCCCTCCGACCCGAGCGGCGAGACGCGGTCGCCGACGACCCCCCGCACCCGGGCGGAGCGGACGAGCGAGCCGAGCCGCACGGCGGCCGGGCGTGCCTCGACCTCCTGCGCGAGGCCGAGCACGAAGGAGCGCTCGACGAGCCTCGCACGCCCGCCGATCGACACCTTCGCGGTGCCGACCTCGAAGCGACCCGGCCTCGTGGCGGTGAGCTCGCAGCTGAGCTCCTCGGGTACCCCGGGCCTCAGGTGGAGGAGCCAGGCGGCGGTCCCGCGGGGTTCGAGCCGGGCGGGCAGCTCGAGCTCGACGAGGGCCGTCTCGCTCGTCGCCGAGACGACCTCGACCCTGACGGTGAGGGCGTCGCCGACCGCGACGACGGCGGGCGCCACCGTGGTGGTGACCGTCGGGCGACGGGGTCGCCCCCCGAGGAGCCCGACGGCGAGGGCGACCGCCAGCGGCGCCGCGAAGGCGACGAGCATCGCCTCGCCGGTGACGGCCGCCGCCACGAGCGCCAGGGCGGCCACCGCCAGCTCCGCCCGGGTGACGGCGGTCACGGATCGGCGTCGTAGCCGACGGGCACCGGCACCTCACGCAGGCACTGGCGGACGAGGTCGGCCGGGTCCGTCCCCCGCAGCCACAGCTCGGGCCGGAGGCTGAGCCGATGGGCGAGGCAGGCGACCGCCACCCGTTTCACGTCGTCCGGCAGCACGAAACCCCGCCCCCTGATGGCCGCACCCGCCCTGCTCGCCTGCAGGAGCGCCACGGAAGCCCGAGGGCTGGCGCCGATCTGGACGCCGGCGAGCTGCCGGGTCGCCCGCACGACGTCGACGAGGTAGGCGGCGACGGCCTCCTCGACCCGGACCGCCTCCACCGCCTGGCGCATCGCCACCACGGTGGCGACGTCGGTCACGGCGGCGAGGTCGGCCTCCTCGTGGCCGCGGGCGGCCCGCCTCGTGACGAGCTCGGTCTCGTCGCGGCGGTCCGGGTAGCCGACGCTGATCTTGAGGAGGAACCGGTCGAGCTGCGCCTCTGGCAACGGGTAGGTGCCCTCGTACTCGACGGGGTTCTGCGTGGCGACGACCGCGAACGGGTCCGGGAGCCGGTGGGCGACGCCGTCCGCCGTCACCTGCTGCTCCTGCATCGCCTCGAGCATGGCGGCCTGCGTCTTCGGGGGCGCCCGGTTGATCTCGTCGCCGAGCACCAGGTTGGCGAAGAGCGGGCCCGGGCGGAACTCGAGGCTCTGGCGCCCGGTGTCGTAGACGGACGCGCCCGTCACGTCGGCCGGCATGAGGTCGGGCGTGAACTGCACGCGGGAGAACGAGAGGCCCGTCGCCCGGCAGATGGACCGCACGAGCAGCGTCTTCGCCACGCCGGGCACGTCCTCGACGAGGACGTGCCCCGAGGCGAGCAGGCCCGTGAGGACGAGCTCGATCGCCTCTCGCTTGCCGACGATGGCCTTCTCGACCTCGGCCACGACGCGGGCGACGACATCGCGGACCTCCCCGTGCCCGAGGCTCACGCGAGCTGCTCCAGACGCTGCACGAGATCGCTCACCGCCGCGAGCGGCACCCCCGGGTCGCTCCGGTCGGCCGGAGGCGGGGCGGCCGGGTCGACCAGGGCGTAGGCGTCGCCGAGCGCAGCCCTCGCCGCCTCGCTCCCGAGCGGGACGCCGCGCCGTGCGAGGCTCGAGGAGGCGAGCTCGGCGAGGCGCGGCCGCAGGAGCACGTGGAAGTCGCCGGCCGTGAGCCGGCCGAGACGGAGGGCCCGCTCGAGGTCCGAGAGGACGCGCACGGCCGGGTCGTTGGAGGCGACGATGTCATCCTCGGCCGCGTCAGGCGCCGCCGCGGCCCGGCCCGCCTGCTCGCGGACGAAGACGAGGGAGGCCACACAGCCGAGGAGCCCGTCGGCGGCTCCGTAGGCCCGCTCGGCGAGGCCAGGGTCCGGGGCGCCGAGGCCGAGGGCGAGGGCGAGTCCGACCGTGCAGACTCCGGCGACCACGAGCAGCCGGACGAGGATGCGACGAAAGGTCATGCGGGCACGCCGACGGCGCCCGCCGCGGCGAGGTCGGCCCTGATCTCCTCGAGGGCCCGCAGGGCCGTCGCCCTTTCGGCCTCGCCGACGGGCTCGTCGCTGTAGCGGGCCCGTTCGAAGACCGCCGTCAGGTCGCGGGCCGGCCCGCTCCGCACGCCGAGCGAGTCGAGCAGCGTCACGAGGAATTCCTGGGCCGTCTCGCCCCGCCCACGCGGTGCTCCGGCCGCCGCGGCCGCTGCGGCCATGTGGAGGTAGGCCGTCACGACCGCCCGTCGGACGTCCGGCTCCTCCGACGGGTCGGCGAGGCGGACGGCGGCAACGGCGCGCATGACCTCGCCGTCATCGTCCGGCGATCCGGCAACGTCGCCCGGCTCGAGCGGCGCGCCGTCGAGGCCGCGCAACCCGGTGAACCCGCCACGCCGGGCCCGCAACAGGACGGGGAGGGCGAGGAACCCGAGCACGAGGGCGAGGACGATCCCCGCCGTGACATAGGAGGCCGCCGGCACGAAGTGGATGGGAGAGCTCCCCACGTGGGGCGCCCCCGGCGCGGCCGCCCCGCCGCGGGCCCGCGGCACGAACGGGTGCTTGCGGAGCCGGAAGAGCAGGAAGGCGATGAAGGCCGCCAGCGCCGTGACCACCACGGCCATCGTGAGTCGCCGCCGCCGCGGCTCGGCCGGCGCCTGGTCGGCCCGGGCGGTCCGCACGTTGGTCGCCACGAGCACGAGGGCGACGAGCACGAGGACGACGGCGACGGCGAGGAAGGTCACGAGGACCGTGAAGACGATCGAGCTCGGCCCCGCCCGCAGCCGCGACGTGCCCTCCCCGGTCCCCGAGGAGGCCGCCATGACCGCCGCCACGAGGGCGAGCGCGCTGAGCGGAAGGGCGAGCCGGCGGAGCGGGGTCGGGCCGAGGAGCGTCTTCCGCATGGACGGCCGCACCCGCGTAGCATCGCTGACAGGCCCGTATCGCACAAGGAGATCGGTCGATTGCCTCCAGAGAAGCCACACTGGGCTCACCTCTTCCGCGAGGTCGTCACCTCCGGCCTGTGCACGGGGTGTGCCTCCTGCGTCATCGCCTGCCCCTACGACGTGCTCGGCTACGACGACGGCGGCGGGCGCTACAGGCCGTTCCACGTCGACGAGAACGGCGGCCTCGAGGACTGCACCTACGGCGAGCGCGGCTGCACGCTCTGCACCCGGGCATGCCCGCGCTTTCGTGAGTGGGAGCCCGAGGTCGACACGTTCCTTTTCGGGAGGGAGCGACTCGACGAGGAGGTCTTCGGGATCGGCGGCGAGGTCGTCCTCGCCCGGGCGAGCGACCCCGCGGTGAACGAGGCGGGCCAGGACGGCGGGCTCGTGTCGGCGATCCTCATCTGGGCTCTCGAGCACGACGTGATCGACGCCGCCCTCGTCTCGTACCTCGAGGGGGACGGCACCTCCTGGAAGGCGATCCCCGGGGTGGCCCGCACGCGCGAGGAGGTGCTGAGCGCGGCCGGCTCCCGCTACACGTACTCGGCGAACCCGCTCGCCTACACCGACGCCATCGCGGCGGGCGCCGAACGGATCGCCCTCGTCGGCATGAGCTGCCAGGCCTCAGGCCCGCCCGTCATGCAGGCGCGCAAGGCCGGCAAGGTGGCGCGGCGTTTCGCCCTCACCATCGGCCTCCTCTGCTCGAAGACCTTCGACGACGCCATCTTCGACGAGCTCTTCCTCGCCCGCTACGGGCTCAGGCGGGAGGACATGGTGAAGATGAACATCAAGGGTGTCTTCCAGGTCTGGATGCGCGACGGCAGCTACCACGAGGTGCCGCTCAAGGAGGCGCACGCCTGGACCCGGGAGGGGTGCAAGCTCTGCCCCGACTTCGCCGCCGAGCACGCCGACATCTCGACGGGCGGCATCGGCGCCTTCGGCGACTGGACGCTCACGATCGTGCGCACCGAGAAGGGGCGCGAGGTCATGGCGGGGCTGCAGGAGGCCGGTTGCATCGAGGTGCGGCCCTCGACCGACGACCCGGCCGCGGTCGAGCTCCTGCGCAAGCTGTCGCGGGTGAGCCGCCGCCGCTGGCCCGAAGGGGCGTCAGCCGGTCCGCGGCGCATCCCGGTGGCGAGCGCCTGAGCCCGGCGGGGAGGACGGCGGGGTTTCGCAGGCGGCCTTGGCGAGGGCGAGCGCCTCGTCGAACATGGCGGCGTCGAGCAGGCCGGTGAAGACGTTCCGCTGGCTCGGGTGGTACGAGCAGACGACGGTCCGGCCGCTCGAGAGCGGCACGACGGCGCCGTGGGCGAACTTCGGGCGGGGGGAGGGCGGCTCACCGACGGTGGTCCGAAGGCGGCGGAGGGCGTCGTAGGCGAAGGCGCCGAGGGCGAGGTAGGCGCGGGCGTTCGAGAGGAGGGCGAGCTCCTCGGCGAGGTAGGCGAGGCAGGTGTCCCGTTCCGCCGGCGTCGGCCGGTTGTCGGGCGGGGCGCAGCGCACCGGCGCCGTGAGGTACGCGTCGCGCAGCTGGAGGCCGTCGTCGGCCGCCACGCTGACGGGCTGGTTGGCGAAGCCCGCCCGGTAGAGCCCCGCCACGAGGAAGTCGCCCGAGCGGTCGCCCGTGAACATGCGGCCGGTGCGGTTGCCGCCGTGGGCGGCTGGCGCGAGGCCGACGACGACGAGGCGGGCGCGCGGGTCGCCGGTGCCGGGAAGGGGGCGAGCCCAGTAGGTCTCGCCTGCGAAGGCAGGCGGCGGCGACGCGGCGACGGACTCGCGCCAGGCGACGAGGCGGGGGCACGCCCGGCAGGCCGAGATGCGGGCGGCGAGGTCGCCGAGCAGGTCCGTCGTCACAGGGCCTGACGGTACGGTGGGGCGCGTGCAGCGCCCGCGCAGGCCGGCTGAGCGTCCGACCGTCGTCTGTTTCGTCCGTCACGGGACGACGCCGACGACGGGAAAGGTCCTTCCCGGCCGGGCGCGCGGCCTGCATCTCGCCGAGGCCGGGATCGAGGAGGCGAAGGCCGTGGCGGAGCGCTTCTCCGGGCTCGCCGTGGCGGCGGTGTACAGCTCGCCGCTCGAGCGTGCCCGGGAGACCGCCGCCCCGATCGCCGACGCTGTGAGCCGCACCGTCGTGGTCGACCGGGGCCTCGTCGAGTGCGACTTCGGCGCCTGGACGGGGGCCGAGCTCGCCAAGCTGCGCAAGCTCCCCGAGTGGAGGACCGTGCAGCGCTTCCCGAGCGGCTGGCGGTTCCCCGAGGGGGAGTCCTTCGCCGAGTGCCAGGCCCGCCTCCTCGAGACCGTCGAGCGCTACCGGCGCGAGCACCCCGGCGGGGTCGTCGTGGCCGTCTCGCACGCCGACTGCATCAAGGCGGCCTTCGCCTCCTTCCTCGGAACGGGGCTCGACCTCTTTCAGCGCATCGACGTCGGCCCGTGCTCGACGAGCGCGGTCGCCCTCGCGCCGGACGGTCCCTTCGTGCTCGCCCTCAACTCCTACGGCCGCATCCGCGGGCTGCCGAAGGCGGGCGAGCCGCCGGCCCACGCCAAGCGGCCGGCACGGCGGCCGAGAGAGAAGGCCACGGCGTGAACGTCAGCTACGAGCTCGCCCAGCCTGACCGGGTGACGGTCGGGACGATCGGCCCGGTCGGCGAGCGGGTGTTCCTCCTCCAGGTGCGGGAGGGACGTCAGCTCGTCACCATGAAGGTCGAGAAACAGCAGGTGGCCGCCCTCTCCGCCTACCTCGGCCGCCTGCTGCGCGAGCTGGCGCGGCCGGAGGAGCTGCCGACCGGCGCCGAGCTCGAGCTCGAGCCCTTCGGCGAGCCCGACTTCGTCGTCGGCACGATCGGTGTGACCTACGACGAGTCGGTCGACCGCATCATGCTCGTCGCCGACGAGGTCGACCGCGGCGACCTCGAGGAGGAGGAGGAGCCCGAGCAGGAGCCCGAGGGGTCGTCGGCCCGTCTCGCCATGACCCGCGAGCAGGCGGCGGCGCTCGCCATCCGGGGGACGGAGCTCGTCGAGTCGGGCAGGCCGCCCTGCCCGCTGTGCGGGTATCCGCTCGACCCGAGAGGACACGCGTGCCCGAGGACGAACGGCAACACGGCTCCCCTCACCTGAGCACCACGGAGTGGCTCGCCCTGCTCAACACCGGCGAGATCGAGGTCGAGGGCAGGCTGCCGTGGAGCTCGAACTACTCGTTCCTCGCCACGGTGCGCTCCGGCGGCGCCGAGGTCCGCGCCGTCTACAAGCCGGGCAAGGGCGAGCGGCCGCTCTGGGACTTCGGCTCCTGCCTGTACCGGCGGGAGGTGGCCGCCTACGAGCTGTCGGCCGCGCTCGGCCTCGGACTCGTGCCCGAGACGGTGCTGCGCATGGACGGGCCGCTCGAGGACGGCTCGCTGCAGCGCTTCGTCGACGCCGACTTCGAGCAGCACTACTTCAGCCTCCTCGAGCAGCCGGAGCACCACGACCGGCTGCGGGAGGTGGCGGGTTTCGACCTGCTCCTCAACAACGCCGACCGCAAGAGCGGTCACGTGCTCATCGACCGTGACGGTTCGATCTGGGCGATCGACAACGGGCTCAGCTTCCACGCCGACCCGAAGCTGCGCACGGTCATCTGGGAGTTCGCCGGCGAGCCGGTGCCAGAGCCCGTCCTCGAGGCCTGCCGGCGGCTCGTCGAGGGCGGCCCGCCGGCCTCGCTCTCCCGCCTGTTGAGCCACGACGAGCTCGAGGCGCTCCAGTACAGGGCGCTCCAGGTGCTCGACCGGCCGCGCTTCCCGGCTCCCCGTGAGGACCACCGCTCCTATCCCTGGCCGCTCGTCTGAGCGCACCACCGCGCGGCAGGCGGGGCGCCTGTGGACAACCCGCACCTTTCCAGAGGGGCACGGGACCGAAAACGGTAGGTGGACCGGTAGGAGCGGCTGCGAGGCTCGCCGCCGTGGAGCAGGTGCGGTTCGCCGACGAGGTCGTGATCGACGCGGCCCTGGCGACGGCGGGCCTCGCCACCCTCGACGTCGTGCGCCGGCGGTCCCGGCGCGAGAGCGCCCCTGCGGCCATCGTCGACTACCTGGCCGGCGGGCTGCGGCAGGCCGCGGCGTCGCCGGCCGTCACGGTGAGGGGGTGCATCGTCCTCGACAAGGAGACGGCCCTCGACCTCGCCGCCGGCCTCCTCGTCGCAGCCGACGGCCTCCACGCCTCCGGTCGCCATCTCGAGGCGTTCTCGCTCGAGGGGCTCCAGAGCCGCGTGATGGAGGCGGCACTCGGGCCGCCGTGAGCGGCGGCCTCTCCGAGCCTCAGGCCGGCGTGGCGTCCCTGCTGCGCTCCCGCCCGCCCCCCCTGGTGGCGCGGCGGTGCTCGTAGAGCCCCTCGTCGGCGATGGCGAGCAGCATGCCGGGGTCAGTGCAGCCCGTGTCCTGGAAGCTCGCCAGGCCCCAGCTGAACGACGGAGCCCCCATCCGGACGACCCGGGCGAGCACGACGCCGGCGTCGTCGGCCCCAGTGTCCGGCAGCACGACGGCGAACTCGTCGCCGCCGATCCGGTAGATGCCGTCCGGGCTGCGCAGGGCCCGGCGCAGGGTCTGGACGAGATCGACGAGGATCCGGTCCCCGGCGGCGTGCCCCTCGGTGTCGTTCACGGCCTTCAGCCCGTCGACGTCGATGGCGACGACGGTGAGGTCGAGCTCGGCCCGTACGCAGCGGGCGAGCTCGCGGGCGAGGTCCCGCTCGAAGGCGCGCCGGTTGGCGCAGGCGGTGAGCGGGTCGGTGAAGGCCGCGAGCTGGAGCTCGTCGGTGGCCGACGCGGTCGCCACGACCATCGCCTTGTCGACGAGCCGGCCGATCCGCTCGCCGTCAGGTGAGGCCGTCACGAGGTGGCGGAGCAACAGGAGCTGGTCGACGACGAGGGTCGGCGAGCCGACTCTGGCGCCCCAGGCGGCGGCGGCGTGCTCGAGCGCCTTGCGCCGCCGCGAGATGCTGGCGGCCGGACGGGGAGCCGTCTCCTCGGGGCGGCTGTTCGCGAACGTCCCGCGCACCCTCGCCACTGCGTCGGCGGTCGCCGCCCCCTCGAGCGCGATGAGCAGCGCCAAGCGCTCCTCGTCGTCCGCCGGCCCGACGGCGGCCCCGGTGGCGTGCACCCGTTGCAGCCAGGTACGCGCCAGGCCGCGGACCGCTTCGACCTCGGCCTCGGAGAGGACGTGGCCGTCGGGCACCGTACCGGCCACGCGGGCGGGCGTGCGGGGCGCCGTCGACCCGTCAGCCATCGAATGCGAGGTTACCGCTGGCAGTGCCGGCGCAGCTGCCACAATCGAGGTGTGCCCACGCACAGTGACGCGGTCCCGCGGCCCCGGGTGACCGTGGGGATCCCCGTCCTCGACGAGGAGCAGCACCTCGGCGAGTGCCTCGAAGCCGTGGCGGCGCAGAGCTACCCGGACATCGTCGAGATCCTCGTGGTCGACGGCGGCTCGGTCGACCGCACACGGGAGGTGGCCGAGGGTTTCCCGCTCGTGCGCGTGCTCGACAACCCGCGGCGGATACGGCCGGCCGGGCTGAACGTCGCCATCGCGGCCGCCAAGGGCGACGTCTTCGTCCGGGTGGACGCCCGCACGGTGCTCGCGCCCGACTACGTCGAGCGCTGCGTCGCAGCCCTCGAGGCGAGCGGGGCCGCCATGGTCGGCGGCCCGATGCGGCTGAGCGCCCGCACCACGGCGGAGCGAGCGATCAAGGCCGCCATGACCTCGCGGCTCGGCTCCGGGCCGGCGCAATTCCGCCGGGAGGAGGGCGAGGCGCGCTTCGTCGACACCGTCTACCTCGGCGCCTACTACGTGGAGACGATCCGGGCCCTCGGCGGCTACGACGAGTGGTTCGGCGGCAACGAGGACGCCGAGCTCGCCTTCCGGGCGAGCCGGGCGGGAGGCGTCTTCCTCGACCCCTCGATCCGTTCGAGCTACGCCGTGCGGGAGGGGCTCGTGCCGCTCTTCCGCCAGTACTACCGCTACGGCACCAACCGGACCCGGACGATGCTGAAGCACCCGGGCTCGGTCTCGCCCCGCCAGCTGGCGGTGCCCGCTCTCCTCGCCGGGCTGGCGAGCCCGTTGCGCGGGCCCGTTGCGGCCGCCTATGCGGCCGCCGTCCTCGGGCGGGGCGGGCTCGAGGCCGTCCGGGACCCGGCGGCCGCCCCGATGCTCGTGGCGGCGCTCCCCGTCATGCACGCGGCCTGGGGGGCGGGATTCCTCCGTGAGCTGCTGCGGCGGCTCGGGCGCCTGTTCAGGGAGTGAAGAAGCCCGCGGGAATTGCCGATGCACTCACCGTGAGATCGGCGCCGTCGGCTTCGGGCGCGGTCTCGACGCCCTCACGCGAGATCCGGGGCCGCATCCTCCACGGGACGCTCGCCCGCCTCTTCGGGCGGGCCGTCGGCGGCGTGCTCTCGCTGGTGGCGCTGCACTTCGCCACCCGCTACTTCGGGCCGCGTGCCTGGGGGCCCGTCGTGACCGCCGTGTCGCTCTTCACGATCTTCTCGGCCATCGGCGACTTCGGCGCCGGCCGGATCGTCTCGCGCGAGGTCGCCCGGGTCGAGGGCGACTCCGCCACCGCCTACGGCACCTCGCTCGTCGCCGGCTCGGTGCTCGGCGCTGTGGCCGCGGTGGGGCTCGTCGCCGTGGCGGCCCTGCTCTACTTCTCGCGGGCGACGACGCTGCTCTACGTGCTCGCGCTCTCCCCGGGGGTCCTCTTCACCGCGTGGTGGCAGACGAGCGCGTCGGTGCTGACCGGACGGGAGCGCAACGACGTCCGCGCCGTGCTCGACTTCGCCAGCAGCGCGCTGCTGCTCGGCGGCGTGTTCGTCGTCATCGGTGCCCGGCTCGGGGGCATGGGCTACGTCGTCGCCTCCACGGTCGCGGTCGCGGTCACGGCGTTCGTGTCCCTCGTGCTCGCGGCGCGCCACGTGAGGCCCTCGTGGGACTTCGGGCGGGCCGACGTGAAGCGATTCGCCAGGCAGTCGGTTCCGGTGGGCGCGAGCCTGATGCTGTACGCCCTCTATCTCCGCGTCGGGGTCGTGTTGCTGACGTTCTTCCGGGGCGAGAAGACCGTCGGGGTGTACGGCGTCGCCGTGCAGCTGGCCCTGTTCGTCATGTCGGCGCCGGGCTTTCTCATGGGTGCCGTGCTCGGGCCGTTCATGCGAGCCGACCGCCAGGAGAGGCACGCCCTCAGCCAGCACGCTCTCGCGCTGCTCGTCTCGGTGAGCCTGCCGATCCCCGTGTTCCTCGCCCTCTTCGGGCACGGTTTCGTGCTCATGCTCTCTGGGCGCGCCTTCACCGGCGCCGTCCACCCGCTCGTCGTGCTCGGCGTCGCCTGCACCATCTGGTACGTCAACGCCGGCCTGCTCGACCTGGCGGTCAACGAGGGTGGCGAGCACCGGGTCCTGCGCCCTCTCACGGTCTCGGCGCTCTTCAGCGTGGCCGCCGCGCTCGTGGCCGTGCCGTTCTTCGGCATGGAGGGAGCAGCCTTCGTGATCGTCGTCACCGAGGTGCTCAACCTCGTGCAGTACCTCCGCCTCTACCACTCGATGACGGGCTTCGCCCCCGATCTGCGTGGTCTCGTTCCCGCCGTCGCCGCCACGGTCGTCCTGGCTGGCGTCGCGGCCCTGGTGGTGCACGCCGGGGGCGTCCGGGTGTCGGACGGCCCGGCGCTCGTCGGGCAGGTGTGCGCCGCGGTCGCCGTGTACGCGGCGGCGCTCGTCGTGACGCGCCGCATGGCGGGCGGCACGGGCGGCCGCCGCCGGCCGCGGGCGCCCGTCGAGCCGTGACGCGGCCGCAACCGGCGGGCGGAGAACAACTGGGCGAGACGTGTCCGCCCCGCGTGGCGGTGGTGGTGCCCACCTTCAACGGCGAGCGCTACCTCGACGAGCAGCTCTCGTCCATCGCCCGCCAGACGCGGCCTCCCGACGAGGTCCTCGTCGGCGACGACGCCTCGAGCGACGGCACCGTCCGCGTCGCCCGCGACTTCGCGTCACGTGTGGCGGCGTCGGGCTCGAAGATGACGGTGCGGGTACTGCCGTCCGAGACCAACCAAGGGCTGGCGGCCAACCTCGCGAGGCTCGTGCGGGCCACGGAGGCCGACGTCGTCTTCTTCAGCGACCAGGACGATGTGTGGAGGCCGCGCAAGATCGAGACGATGCTCGAGTCCTTCGACGCCGAAGGGAGGGTGGAGCTGGTGGTGAGCGACTCCCAGCCCTTCGACTCGAGCACGGGTGCTCCCGCCGGCCGGACGCTCTGGCGTACGGCGCTCGGCGATCGGCCCGCCTCGGCGACGCTCTTGGCGCTCGGCCGGCGGGGTTTCGTGGCCGGCCACGACCTCGCGGCGCAGCGCACGGCCCTCCTCGAGTGCATGTGGCCCGAGTCGGGCGTGCTCGCCGACTACTGGCTGGCCCTCGTCTCGGCCGCCCGGGGGACGCTCGTCCTTGTCGACGAGCCGCTCGTGGACTACCGCCAGCACGGCGGCAACTTCGTCGGGTCGGGCGGACGGCACGGCTGGCGGAAGAACGTCGCCGACTGGTCGGTCACGGCCGGGACGCTCGAGAACGTCTTGGAGTGGCTCCGTGCGCACGGCCAGCCCGTCCCGGCCGGGGACCTCGACCTCCTGGCGAGGCGGGCCGCCTTCCTCCGGCGCCGTGTCGCCTACCTGAGCCTCCCGCTCGCACATCCGCTGACGCCGCTCGCACTCATGGCCACGCCGTGGGGGTACCGGCGTTTCGCCCACGGGGCGCACAGCTTCGCCGGCGATCTCCTCGCCATGGTTGACCGCCGAGAGCGCCTGGCCTCCCGGCGGCGGCCCGCCGGCCGGGCAGCCGGCCCGGCAGCCGACGAGACCCGGGTGCCGCTCCGCCTCGGCGTCTACGCCGACCTCTCCTACGTGCGCGACGCCGACGGCATCTCCTCGTCCACTCCCTTCGTCGCCTGGCTGTCCGAGCTGGCGGCGTCGGCGGACGAGCTCGTTCTCTTCGGGCGGTTGCGGCCCGGGCAGGGTCGAGAGCAGTTCGCGCTCGAGGAGCGGGACAACCAGCGTTTCGTGGCGTTGCCGTACTACGAGCGCCTCCACCACCTCGGTGCCGTGGCGCGTGCGGCCAGGCGCTCGCTCAGGGCCTTCGCCGCCGAGCTGGACCGGCTCGACGCCGTGCTCCTGTTCGGGCCTCACCCCCTCTCCGAGCTCTTCGGTGCTCGGGCTCGGCTCGCCGGGGTTCCCGTCGTCGTCGGAGCCCGCGAGGAACTGGCCGCTTACGTCTCGCGACGGGCGCCCGGCTGGGCGGTGCCGGCGGCCCGCCCGGTGGCTCTCCTGCTCGAGGTGCTGCACCGGTCGGTGGGTTCGCCGGGCGGCGCGGTCGTCGTCGGCGGTCCTCTCGCCAGGCGCTACTCGGGCCGGCGCCGGCCGGTCCTCGCCACCGGGGTCTCTCTCCTGCGGCGGGCCGAGGTGCCCTTCCTCGACGACGTCCTCGCCCGGCCGTGGCCGGGCTCGCGCACAGTCGTCTCGGTCGGCCGGCTCGACCCCGAGAAGAACCCCCTGCTGCTGGTGGACGTGGCGGAGCGGCTGCGCCCCCTCGGTTGGACGGTCGAGGTCGCAGGCACCGGTCGCCTGGGGGGCGAGATGCGGCGGGCGGTGGCGGAGCGGGACTTGTCCGAGGTGGTCAGGCTCCATGGACGGCTGACGAGGAGCCAGCTCTTCGAGCTCTACGGGCGGGCGACGGTCCTGCTCCACGTCTCGCACACCGAGGGACGGCCCCAGGTCCTCTACGAGGCCGCCGCCCTCGGGCTCCCCATCGTGGCGACAGCCGTCGGCGGCGTCCCCGAGGCGCTCGACGACGGGGGGCGAGGGCTGCTCGTCCCACCGGACGACGTCGGCGCCATCGTCGACGCGCTCGACCGCCTCGACGACGAGGCGAGCCGCCGCGCCCTCGTCGAAGCGGCCTGGAGGTGGGCTCGCGACGACACGGGCGAGGCACAGGCCGCTCGCGTGGTCGCCTTCGTCCGCGACGCGGTCGCCCGAGCCCGGCAGGCGGAGAGGCCCGTCAGTGCCCCTGGCGCTGGACGACCGAGCGGAGCGTCCGTCCGATGATGCGGAGGTCGAGCACGAGACTCTGGTGGCGGAGGTAATAGAACTCGTACTGCAGCTTCTCGAGCGCGTCGAGCTCGTTCGACCCGTAGGGGTACTTCACCTGCGCCCAGCCGGTGATGCCGGGTCGGACGAGGTGGCGGACGTCGTAGAACTGGATCTTCTCGCGCAGCTGCTCGACGTAGCGGGGCTGTTCGGGGCGGGGCCCCACGACGGAGAGCTCCCGGCGGACGACGTTCCAGACCTGGGGAAGCTCGTCCACGTGGAGGCGGCGCAACAACCGGCCGACGGGGGTGAGCCGCGGGTCGTCGACGGCGGTCCACTCGGAGGGACCGTCCGACGGTCTCATCGTCCGGAACTTGATGATCGTGAAGTGCTCGCCCCCCTTGCCCACCCGCTCCTGGCGGTAGAAGAGCGGGCCGCGGTTGCCGAGGAGGTCGGCCAGCGCCACGAGCGGCACGGCGAGGGCGAGGGCGAGCAGACCGGGGACGGCGATGGCGAGGTCGAGGAACCGCTTCATCCTGGCGTAGACGGGATGGTGGATCTCGTTGATGTCGAAGAGGATGGCGATGCGCTCGAGCTCGGAGATCGGAAGGCGTCCCAGCCACTCGTCGTAGAAGAGGGAGAGCGTCCTGATCCGGATGCCGTCGGAGTGCAGCTTGGCGGCCTGGCTCACGATGTCCTCGAGCGACTGGGCGGCACGGTCGAGGACGATGAGCGTCGCGCGGTGCTCCTCGACGAGCTGCTCGAGGGGGCGCGGCCTGCCCGCGTAGGGGAGGGCGTCGAGCGGGTCGAGCACCGTGACGAGGACCGCCGGCTGCTCGGGGACGCGTTCGATCTCCCGCTTCAGGCGCTCGTTCTCCTCCTCGCCGACGACGGCGACGACCCTCTCCTGCTCGCCCCGGTGTTCGAGCGAGCGCTGGGCGAGCGACGAGAGCAGCGCGAGAGCGGGGGTGAGGATCACGAAGGTGACGCCGAGCACGAAGCGAGGCACCAGCGGACCGGCCCCCACCAGCTGCAGGACCGACACCACGACGACCGACCCTCCCACCGCCGCGGCGGCCCGGAGCAGGTGTGAGCCGTCGCTGCCGACCGGCTCGTTGACCCCGACCGCATAGCTCGCCACCAGGATCAACGCGATGAGGACGAGCACCCAGGCGAATCTCGGTTCAGTTGTGATCGGGTAGTCGCCGATAAAGAGTGCGTGAACCACCTCTGAGCCGAGGACGACGGCTACAGTCACGAGGGGAGTGAGCAACTTGACCGACCGGGTCATTGCCCAACATTCAAGCCGAGCGGTGAGTTCAACTCTTGGATCCGACGTCGCGGGCTCGGCGGTCGCGCCCGGGGAAGTTGCCGGCAGCGCCTCGGCGCCTTCGTGGGCGTCCGAGCCGCCGTCGCAGCGGGAGGCAGCCGCGCGGACGGCGCTGACCGGCTTCGGGCGGCAGGTTGGCCCCTACGGCATCTTCGTGGGTTGCTGGGCGGCGGTGCTGCCGGTCGCCTTCCTCTCGACGATCGACTACCCGAGCTTCACCCCCAAGTACGCCGTGATGCTGCTCATGGCCGGCGCCGGCCTCGTACCACTCGCCCGCCTCGCCTGGAGGCGCTCCTCGCGGTGGATGGGCTGCGGCCTCGTCGGCTTCCTCCTCGTCGGGCTCGTGTCGGCGCTGCTGTCGCAGTCGCCCAACATCGGGATCATGGGCCTCTACAGGTGGGGCTCGGGGTGGCTGTTCTGGCTCGCCTGCGCCGGCGCCTTCGCGGTCGGCGCCTCGCTTCGCGGGACCGACGTCCAGTGGGCGTTCTACGGGCTCGTCGTCGGCGCCGTCGCCAACGCGCTCATGGCCGTCTACCAGATCGTGCTCCACCCGACGAGCGAGGCCCTCAGGGCCTACGCCGGCAACACGCAGGCCGACGGCTTCCTCGGCAACCCGGTGCACCTCGAGGCGCTCCTCCTCGGCGCCATCGCACTCGTCGCCACGAAGGTGTGCGACTCCCCGCGGCGCTGGTGGTGGGCGCCGCTCCTGTTCGGAGTCGCCCTCGAGATGACCTCTGAGCGGGTGTTCATCCCGATCCTGCTCGTCATCTTCGCCGTCGCCATCGTGACGAGAGGCCGCAGAGGGCTGTTGTTCAGCGCCCTCGCGGGCGCCGGCTGCCTCATCGGCTACGTGGGAGGGGGTTCGGCTCTCGGCTCACGGGTCTCCTCCGGCACGGCCGAGACCACCTTCGGCCTCCGCTTCCAGCTCTGGCACGACGCCCTCGTCGGGCTCGTGCACCACCCGTTCCTCGGGTCAGGTCCCGGCGAGGTGATCGCCGGGACGGCGCCGTACGTCGACCGGTCCTTCGGCCACGCGCTCGACGGGCGACTGTTCACGGACGCCCACAACTTCATCGTCGAGGTGTTGGTGACGACGGGGCTGCTCGGCCTCGCCTTCTTCCTCGTCTGGCTGCTCCCGGCCGCACGTCGGGCGAGGGGGCCCTTCCTCGGCTTCGCGTTGGCGGTCGCGGCGGTGAAGCTGGTCGAGCCGCTCAACATCGGCGTCGCCCCGCTCGCCTTCCTCGCGTTCGGCGTTGCCGTCGCCGGCTGGCTCGCCTCGCGTGAGAGCCGGACAGGAGCCGAGCTCGAGCGGTCCGCGCCGGCGGCCCTCAGGGAAGGCAGCGTGTCGAGCCGCCTGCTCTCGGCGGTCGCGGTGGCGCTCGCGCTGGCCCTCGGGGGCACCATGCTGCTCGGCGACTACCAGTACTCGAAGACCCAGTTGGGGCTGCAGCAGCTGCCGGCCGCCAACGAGGCGAACGAGCTCATGCCGTACTGGCCCGAGACGTCGGCCGAGCTCGGCTTCTACTGGCGCTACGAGTACGCCATCAGTCACGGCACCGCGGTGAAGCGGGCCGACCTCGAGGCCGCCCGGCGTGCCTACGTCACGACGGCCTCGCGCGACTCGGCCGACCCCAGCGTGTGGTGGTTCGTCGGTCAGATGGACCAGCTGCTCGGCCGGAGCGGGCCCGCCGCGGTCGCCTACCGGCACTCGCTGACGGACTACCCCTGGTATCCGCCGTCGCTCGGCTCCCTCGCGGGCATCGACGTCGGGGCGCACCACTGGGCGGCAGCGGTACGGCTCTACAGGGAGCTGGCGGCCATACAGCCGCTCTCCCCGACGCAGCAGGCCCTGTTCACCGAGGCCCGCGCTCATGTCGCCAGTTGAGCTGACGAATTTCCTCCCACATCGCTAAAGACCCTCCGGCCAACCGTCGATACACAAGAGACGGTTCATACTCATTGACCTAGGAGGAAGTCCCATGAAGGCACTCGTCGAGCGCTACTACGCGCGGCGACGGGGCGACGTGGAGGGGGATGAGGGTTTCACCCTTATCGAGCTCCTGGTCGTCCTTTTGATCATCGGCATTCTGCTCGCGATCGCCATCCCGACGTTCCTGTCGGTGACCAAGGGCGCGAACAACACCGCTGCACAGGCGAACCTTCAGACCGCACTGACGGGCGCCGACACGTTCTACACGAACAACAACCAGAGCTTCAGCGGCCTCTATGGCGGCTCCGGAGTCTCGACGATCACCGCCATCGACACCGGCCTGAGCTACGTGACGGCTGCCGCCTCGACCGGCACGCACGTCGTCAGCATCGCCACGACGGGCGCCGGCTCGGCGTTCATCGCGACGGACTGGGCGAGCGGCACGAAGGACTGCTGGGGCATCCTCGACATCAAGTCGACGCTCGGAACGGCAGTCTTTGGTGAGACGGCCACCGGCACGTACTACTTCGTCAAGAAGAACGTTGCCTCCAGCTCCTGCAAGGCTGTGACCACCCTGGCTCCCAGCACGCCGCAGACCTCGGGCTTCCCGCAGGGCTGAGCCTGACCGGGTCCGCTTGAGCGGGCCCTCACGAGACCAATGACGGTCCCCGGCCCGAACGGGCCGGGGACCTGTCGCGTCAGGCGGGCGACGAGCCCGACCGTCGCCGGGCGACGCGCTGAGGGCTCGCCGAAGGAGCGGGACCGAGCTAGGGGTGAGGCTGTGGCGACGCGGCGGCGACGCCCGCCAGGGCGTCGGCGATGGCGGCCTGCTCCGTTGCGGGGAAGAGGAAGTCGGGCACGCCGGCTCCGAAGACCTCCTCGAAGCTCACCCGGTCGACGTCGTCGAGGACGGCGTCAGAGGCGGCGGCCACCTGAGCGGCCCGATTGGCCCGCCAGACGACGGCCTGGGCGTTGTCGGACCCGACGATCGTGCGGAAGGAGAGCTCGGGGTGGTGACGGGCCATGCACACGAGCACCTTGAAGACATCGCCGTGCCACAGGCGCGGGTCCCTCTGCAGCCGCCGCCTGGCGTGCTCGCGGAGCGCCTCGTCGCGGTCGGGCATGGCCGACACCTCGTCGCACGGGACGACGTCGTCGATGACGACCACGCCCTCTGGGCACACCCGAAGGGCGTTGATCAGATCGCGGTAGGTCTGCCTGAAGGTGTGCAGCCCGTCGAGGAACACGAGGTCGAAGGTCTCGTCGGCCCCGAGGGCCGCGAAGAACTCGTCGGAGGTGGTCGCCGACACCGTGGTGCCCTCGGGTAGCTGGCCGAGGTCGAAACGGGGGAACGGGTCGACACCCGAGCGGAAGGGCGCTCTGACGTTCTCGAAGGTGCGGCCCTCGAGCAGCCCGACTTCGAGGTAGCGCTCGCCTCGAGGCAGCCCGGCCAACAACAGGTTGATCCTCCGTGCGGAATGGCCGGGCCACTGCGGATCGGGCTCACTCAGGAGCGCACGCGGCCGCCCGCGATGTAGATGGCGGGCCAGCGCGGGTCCGAGCTTGCCTGACCTCGCGAGGTCGACCACCCTCGACATCTTGCGGCGGAGCTCGCTCGTCGACGTCATGGGACTCTCACAATAAGTGGCGCGGGGACGAACAGACCGGTTTGCCGGCCGAGCTACCAGCTCGTGGTGCCGACCTTGAACACCGTCGGTCGGCCGTGGGAGCGCTTGTCCACGAAGGCGATGCTGTCGTAGACGTGGAGGCCGCCGACGGCGCTCTGGGCGAAGCGCCCCTCCCGTGGCAGGCGCGACCGGTACCAGCCGTGCATCCCGTCGATCATGACGTGGATCATCTTGACGAAGGACTGGCGCCGCCACCCGAAGCTCAGCCAGTAGGCGGTGTGCAGGTCCTCGACGACGTAGAGCCCCCCGTCGGAGAGGAGGGGGAACAGGGCGTCGAATGCCCGCCGGGTGTCCGTGCCGCGGTGGCTGCCGTCGTCGAGCACGATGTCCACCCCGCCCATCTCCTGCACGACCGACCGGAGGAACGCCGCATCGGTCTGGGAGCCGATGCGCACCTCGGCGTCGCCGGCCACCTCACGGCAGCGGGGGTCGATGTCGATGCCGACGAGGACGGCGTCAGGGCCGAAGTACTTCCGCCACAACCGCAGTGATCCTCCCTGCAAGACGCCGATCTCGAGAAACCGCACCGGCCGGCGACTCCCGTCCTGCAAGGGGAAGCCCGCCCGGTAGGGCGCGAAGTGCCGTTCGTAGAGAGGGATGTAGTGAGCCCACTTGAACACCGAGGGGCCGCTGTAGCCGCGCAAGAAGCCGGCGAGGTCGCCGTCCGGCTCGACCGTGTCGACCGTGCCGGCGAACTCGTCGATCCCGTGGGCCCCGTTGAAGTTGTCGAGGAGGCCGAGGAGGCGCCGCCAGGCGGCCTCCATCACCCGGCGACGCCCGGTGGCCTCCGGTTGCACTGCCATGCGGCGAATCTCCTCCCCTGAGATGAGCGTCGGCGGGCTCGGGATCGAACTGCCTGCGGGCCGGAAGACGGCCCGACACCGACGTCGCGCGCTCCACGAGGCCCGCGCCGAGACTATTGCGCCTCGGCGCCAGGACCGAGGACCGTGCTCAGGATCAGCCGAGGGTGGGAGAGAAGTAGGCGGTGGCCGAGATGCTCATCGTGTACGGCTCCTTGCCGATCACGAGCACGTTCTGCGGCGTTCCGTTCGTCGAGGACTGTGGCGTCGGTGTGACGCTCGAGACCGTGATGAGCCGGGTGAGCTTGTAGAGCCCGTCGAGGAACGCCATGCACTCGTTGTGCGGGCCGTTGATCGTGATCGCCATCGGGATCTCGCTCAGCGCCTGGCCGGCGGCCGGGGCCACGGTCGTGTCGTCGGTGAGGGACTTCAGGTTCTGCGCGCCGACGGTCCGCCTTGCGAGCTGGAAGATCTCGGTGGTGAGCACCTGCGGCTCAGGGCTCGGCGGGACCGCCTGGGTGAACCGCTGCAGGTACGAGCCGTCGAGCTTGACGATCGCCGCGTCGTGCTCCGAGGCGGCCAGTGTCGCCTCGAGCTCGTGGAGCTGCGTCGTCTTCGTCTGGATCTGCGCGTTGACGGTCGAGAGCTTGGCGCCCTCCGGCTTCATCCAGGCGAACCACCAGCCGGCGACGACGATGACGAGCGACAAGGCCGAGATGATGACGGCCGGTCGCCTGAGGGCGTCGAGCTTGAGAGAGGAGAGACGGCTCATTTGGTTGGCACCTCGAAGAGAGTCAGGCGGGAGGACTTGATCGTGCCGAGCACGCTGAGGGTCGCCGAGTAGCTCACCGACCCCGAGGCGGACTCGGAGAACGGCGACCACTGGGTGAGCTGCAGCTCGCCGGATCGGGCCAGCTGGTTGTACCAGAGCTCGAAGTACGGGTAGTTGGCGGCGGACACGAGCTGCACGCTGACGGTGGCGATCTGTTGCTCCGCCGGCGGGACCGGGGCCTTGGCGCCCCCGGCTCCCGAGACCGCGGTCGTCGCGACCCCGATCGAGTTGGCCCCCGAGATGCTCGTCACGATGCCGCCCGAGGGGGTGTTCCGGGCGACCGCCGCGAACACCGCGGGCCAGTTCACCTCGCTCGCCACGACCGGGGTCAGGATGACCTGGTCCTTGTGCAGCGTGGCGACGTCGGCCCTCGCCGTGTCGTACTTGGCGATCTGGCCGTTCGTGTTCACCATCGCCGAGTCGAGGCTTGCGACGGAATTCTCCGCCTTGCGCACCTGGAGGTAGCGGTAGGCGCCGCCGGCCGCGAGGGCGAGGACGACGAGGACGGCCGCCGCGATCAGCATGCGCTCCCTGCGCGCCGCCTTCCGCTTCTGGGCGATCTCGGGCGGCAGCAGGTCGAGCGGCTTCACGTCGGCCTTGTCGGGAAGCGCCAGGCCGAGGACCGTGGCGACGAGGTCGTCGCGCCGCGTGAGCTCCTCGGGCGGGAGCTTGAGGCCGCCGCAGTCCGTTGCGGCGAGGGCGCTCCCGCGTACGACCTCGGCCCGCAGCTGCTGCTGCAGGCGCTCGGCGAAGCCGATGAGGCGCGAGCCGCCGCCTGTGAGGGTGACCCGGGTCACCTCGTCCCGGCCCGGGAGCGACGAGTAGTACTCGATCGAGCTCCGGATCTCGCCGATGAGCGAGCCCGCAGCCTCGTTCGCCGCCGTGGCGGCCGCACGGATGTGGGGACCGGCCTGGTCGAGGTTGCGCTTGATCGTCTCGGCGTCCTCGGCGGGCAGGTCGAGCGCCCCCGAGATGGCGGCGGTGACCATGTCGCCGCCCTCGGCGATGGTCCGGACGAAGTGCGGGACCCCGTGCTCGTGGACGACGATGGTCGTGAGGTTCGAGCCGATGGCGACGATCGCCTCGGGCCGGCCGCTGTAGGTCGCCTGGTTGTAGAGCGCCCGGATGAGGGCGGTCGAGGTGAGGTCCACGCTCACCGGCAGGAGGCCCGCCCCCGTCACCGCCTCGAGGAGAGGGTCGACGAGGTCGCGGTGGGCGGCGGCGAGCAGGACGCGGCGCATGGCGGTCCCGTCGGGAGCCGTGACCTCCTCGAGCGGCCTCGCCGAGAGCAGCGTCTTCTCGACCGGGAACGGGATGACGTCGAGAGCCTGGAGCCGCACCGCCGAGTCGAGCTCGTTGTCCGGCACGCGCGGCATGTCGAGCTCGCGGGTGATGGCGCGAAGCCCCGCCACTCCGAGGTGGACCTCTTTGATCGAGAAGCCGCCCTCCTTCACGCAGCGCTCGATCGCCGCCTTGACCGCCTCGACGTCCTCGATGGAGCCGTCGACGACGGCACGGGGCGGGAGACGGACCTGGCCGAGGTTGAGCAGCTTCACGCGGTTGCCGGTCACCGACACTTCGGCGACGCGGACCGCGCTGTCGCTCACCTCGAGACCGACCCGCCTCGAGCGCGTCGCGGTGATGGTGATGTTCTTGCGTCGTCGTGCCATCTCGACTCCTTGGTGGCGTTGCTTCCCGCTCGCTCGTCTGGCGCTCATGGGTTGTTCCCGTGCTGCTGGATGAGCTTGTAGATGTTGAACATCGGCAGGTACATCGAGATGACGATGGCGCCGATGGCGACGCCCATGATCACGATGAGCATGGGCTCGAGGATGCTCGTGAGGCTGTCGATGGTGGCGTTCACCTCGTTGTCGTAGAAGATGGCGACCTTCTCGAGCATCGAGTCGAGGGCACCCGACTCCTCACCGGTCTCGATCATCTGGGTGACCATGATCGGCATGACCTCGTACCTGGCGAGGCTCGCCGAGAGCGCCTGGCCCTGGCGGACGCCGTCCTGGGCGCCGCGCAGGGCGTCGGCCACGATCTGGTTGCCGGAGTTGGCGGCCACGATGTCGAGCGCCTCGATGATCGGCACGCCCGAGGAGAGGAGCGAGGACAGCGTGGCCGTGAAGCGGGCGAGGGCGACCTTGTGCACGAGCGGCCCGAACACCGGCGGCCGCAGCTTCAGCCGGTCCCACTTCTCGCGGCCCTTCGGCGTCGCGATCCAGCGGCGGATGGCGAAGACGATGGCGGCGACCGAGCCGATGACGACGAGCAGCCAGATGCTCGCAAGGACGTCGGACACCGAGATCACGATCCGGGTCGGGAGCGGCAGCTGGCCGCCGAGCGTCTGGAAGAGGCGCTTGAAGATCGGGACGACGAAGATCATGAGGCAGGTGACGATGACGACGACGAGGCAGAGCACGATCGCCGGGTAGCTCATGGCCGAGCGCACCTTCGAGCGCAGCTCGACCTGCTTCTCGAGCGTGGACGACAGCTTGAGGAGCACCGTGTCGAGCGAGCCGCCGATCTCGCCGGCCTTCACCATGGCGATGTAGAGCGGCGGGAAGATCTTCGGGATCTTCTCGAGGGAAGCCGACAGCAGGGTGCCCTGCTCGACGTCGGCGCGGACCCTGAGCATCGCCTCGCGCAAGGGTTTCGACTCGATCTGGTCGGACAGGACGGCGAGGGAGCGGACGAGCGTCAGCCCGGAGGCCACCATCGTCGCCAGCTGGCGGCTCATGAGGGCGACGTCCTTCAGCTTCACCCGGTCGGACAGGCCGGGGATGCTGAGCTCGCGCTTGAAGTTGACCCCGGAGACCGGCTTGATCTCGATGGGGGCGAAGCCCATGTCGCGCAACTTCGCAGCGACGAGCGGCATGTTGTCGCCCTCGAGCTGGCCGGCGACGAGCCGGCCCTCGCGGTCTCTGACCTTGTAGTCGAACGTGGTCGTCGGCATGTCAGCCCTTCATGTGGTCGCGGAGCTCGGCGGGGTCGTGAGCCCGGTCGTAGGCCACCGCCTCGGTGATGAGACCCGTCTTGACGGCGCGGGCGAGTGCCTGGTCCATCGTCTGCATGCCCTGGGCGCCGCCCGTCTGCATGAGCGAGTAGATCTGGTGGGTCTTCGCCGAGCGGATCAGGTTGCGGATGGCGGGCGTGCACATCATCACCTCGGCGCAAGCGACCCGGCCGAGGCCGGTCGCCGAGATGATGAGCTGCTGGGTCACGACCGCCTCGAGCGAGCTCGCCAGCTGGATGCGCACCTGGTCCTGCTGGGACGTCGGGAAGACGTCGATGATGCGGTCGATCGTCTGGGGGGCGTCCTGGGTGTGCAGGGTGGCGAAGACGAGGTGGCCGGTCTCGGCCGCCGTGAGGGCGGAGGAGATCGTCTCGAGGTCGCGCATCTCGCCGACGAGGATGACGTCGGGGTCCTGGCGCAGCACGTGGCGGAGCGCCTCGGAGAAGGACTCGGTGTCCTGGCCGACCTCGCGCTGGTTCACGATCGCCCGCCCGTGCGTGTGCAGGAACTCGATCGGGTCCTCGATGGTGACGATGTGCAGCGGCTTGGAGCGGTTGATGATGTTGACGAGCGAGGCGAGGGTGGTCGACTTCCCCGAACCCGTCGGGCCGGTCACGAGCACGAGGCCGCGGCGCAGCTCTGCGAGGGTCACGACCGACTCGGGCAGGCCGAGCGACTCGAAGGCCGGGATCTCGTGCGGGATGGAGCGGAGCACCGCCCCGATCGACCCCCGCTGCTGGAAGACGTTGACACGGAAGCGGCCGACGCCCCGGATCATGTGAGAGGTGTCGAGCTCCTTGTCGGCCTCGAACTTCTCCCGCAGCTTCTGGGTGAGGACCCGGTAGATCATCTCCCGGATCGTCTCGTTGTTGAGGCGCGGGTAGCCCTCGACCGGCCGCAGCGACCCGTCCACCCTGATGGTTGGCGGCAGCTGCGTGGTGAGGTGGAGGTCGGAGGCTCCGTTCTCGACGGCGAAGGTGAGGAGCTCGTCGAGGTCGATGCCGAGCGGCCCGACGTTCGACTCCCCGGACACGGCGCTCGGTACGAGGTCGTCCGGCTCGTCCGGCCCGCCGGGGCCGCCGGCCGGCGACCAGCGGAGGTCCTCGTCGAGCCCGAGACCGCCCGGGGCGTCCCTCAGGCTCGTGGCGGGCGAGACGCCGGCGCCGCTGCCGTTCCGCACGCCCGAGACGGCGAGGTCGGCGAGCTCGGCGAGGGCGTCGGTGCTGGCGGCGTCAGGGCCGTTGCCGTTGCGAGGGGGCTCGGTCCCGAAGGCGGGCACCGGTGGGGGCGGCTGGGCCGGCGCCGGAGCACCCGCCGCCGCGCCGCGCTCGGAGGCGGCCATGTGGGCCGCCACGACCGACGGGGGCGGAGGAGGGGGCGGCGGCGTGGCCGCCGCGGCGGCGGAGGCCGGCAGAGCAGAGACGCCAGCAGCTGCAGCCGCCGCAGGGGTGGCGGTGACCTCGGCGCCCGAGGGGCGGCCGCCGAGGCGCGGGTAGACCGCCTCCATGATGCGCTCGATCCCGGCGGGGTCGGCGAGGACGCAGGCGGCGATCTCCTTCTCGAGGAACTCGGAGAGGTGCCGCAGCTCGTCGGTCGGGATGGGCTCGGCGCAGGCGAGCGTGAGGCGGTCGCCCTCGAGGCGGTAGCCGACGGCACCGATCTCACGGGCGAGCATCTCGGGGACGAGGCGGAAGGCCTCGCCCATGGGCCGCTCCTCGAAGATGTCGACGCTCGGGATGCCGGCGAGCTTGGCGAGCTCGCCGAGGGCGACCTCCGGCTCGACGAGCCCGCGCTGGGCGAGCACGAGCGCGACCGGTCGGGCGTTCTCGCCCGCCTCGGCGAGGGCGCTCTCGGCCTCGTCGGACCCGATCCGGCCCTGGTCGGTCAGAGCCGCCGCGAGCCGTCGCGACCACTCCGACGCTGGACGTGACACTGGAGCACTCATGCGACCACCCGTATGACTTCCTCGAGGCTCGTGAGTCCGAGCGCGGCTTTGCGGAGGCCGTCGTGCCGAAGCGGGATCATCCCCTGCTCGACGGCGATCCGATTGATCCCTTCGACGGACGAGCCGGCGATGATCGCCCGCTCGACGTCCTCGCTGACGAGAAGCAGCTCGTGGAGCGCGATGCGCCCCCGGTAGCCCGTCCTGCTGCAGGCCTGGCAGCCGACGGCCCGGCGGAAGCGGGGGGCGCCGGCCGGCGGCAGGTCGTCGTCGGTCCACCCGAAGGCCGCCAGCTCCTCAGCCGTCGGCTCGTGCTCCTCGGCGCAGTTCTCGCAGAGCTGGCGGGCGAGCCGCTGGGCGACGACGCAGTCGATGGCCGAGCCCACGAGGAACGACTCGACGCCCATCTCGACGAGGCGCAGCGGCGTGCCGGCGGCGTCGTTGGTGTGCAGGCTCGAGAGGACGAGGTGACCGGTGAGGGCGGCCTCGATGGCGATGACGGCCGTCTCACGGTCTCGGATCTCGCCGACGAGGATGATGTCGGGGTCGGCCCGCAGGATGGAGCGGAGGGCGTTGGCGAAGGTGAGGCCCGCCTTCGGGTTCACCTGCACCTGGTTGACGCCCGGCAGCTGGTACTCCACCGGGTCCTCGACCGTGATGAGGTTGCGCTCGGGCGAGTTGAGGGCGTTCAGCGTGGCGTAGAGGGTCGTGGACTTGCCCGATCCCGTCGGCCCGGTGATGAGGATCGTGCCGTAGGGCTTGCGGTAGGCGACCTCGTAGCGCGACTTCACCTGCGGCAGGAAACCGAGGTCACCGAGGTCGAGCATGGCGTTCGTCTTGTCGAGGATCCGCAGCACGATCTTCTCGCCGTGCACCGTCGGCAGGGCCGCCACCCGGAGGTCGATCTCCCGCTGGCCGGCGCTGAGCGAGATGCGCCCGTCCTGGGGCACGCGGTGCTCGGCGATGTCGAGGTCGGCCATGACCTTGAGGCGCGTCGTGACGCCGCCGTGGATCGCCTTTGGCGAGCGGGTGATGTCGTGCAGCACGCCGTCGATGCGGAACCGGATGCGCAGGTCGTCGGCCGACGGCTCGATGTGCACGTCCGAGGCGCGCTCCTGCAGCGCCTGGCGGAGGATCAGGTTGACGTACTTGACGATCGGGGCGTCCTCGACGACGGCGTGGAGGTCCGTGAGCTCGATCGCGCCGTGGGACGGCTCGGAGGTTTGCTGGGCGGCGTTGCGGGCCGCGTCGGCGGCCTCCTTGTCCGGCCGGTAGACGCGGGCGATGTACTCGGTGATCTGGCGCGGGCTCGAGACGACGATGATGAGGTCGCGGCCGAGCAGCGTCCGCAGGTCGTCGAGGGCGAACACGTTCGAGGGGTTCGCCATGGCGATGACGGGGGCGTTGGAGCGGAACCCGATCCCGATGAGCTGGTGGCGGCGGGCGAGGGTCTCGGGGATGAGGCTCGTGATCTTCGGGTCGACGACGTGCTCGTTCAGGTCGGCGAATTCGAGGCCGACCTCGTCGGCGAGGGCCCGCATGAGGTCCTCTTCCGACACGAGGCCGAGCTCGGCGAGGATCTCGCCGAGGGGCCGGCCCGTGGCGGCCGACTCCCGCACGGCGGCCTGCATCTCCTCCTTGGTGACCTGGCCGGAGGCGACGAGCACCTCGGCGAGCGCAGGCTTTCGAAGCGGCCCGCCCGAGCCGTTGCCGGACGCCCGGAGCGAGGCGGCGCTCGGCTCGCCGGCGTCCCCGTCGAGCTGGGCGGCGGGTCCGGCTTCGGCCGCCCCGTCGGCGCCGGTCTCGGCGACGTCGGCCACCTCGCTGCTCTCGATCATCTCGCCGAGGAGGTCGAGGGCGGGCAGGACCTCGTCGCTCGGGACGTCCGCCGTGGCAGCCGTGACGTCGGCCTCAGAAGGGCCTGCCTCCGCGTCGGGCGAGGAGGCGGCGTCGGCGCCGGGAAGGACGCTCTCGGCGGCCTCGGCGAGGTCGGTGGGCTCGGGCGCCCCGTGGGCGGGCGCTCCGGCGAAGGAGGCGCCGAGGCCGGAGAAGGCGGCCGGCGGCGGCGGGGGAGGAGCTGCGCCGGCGGTCGTGTTGTAGAGGCGGTCGATGTAGGCGTCGATCTGGGAGGAGCAGGCGACGACGGCGTGGACGTCGCGGCCGACGACCGTCTTCAGGTCGTCCATGGCGATGACGTTGTCGGGGGCGGCGACGGCGATGACGGGCGTGCCGAACTTCCACCCGACGGCGAGGGCGTGGTGGCTGCGCGCCAGCTGCTCGGGCAGCAGCGAGGCGGCGGCCGCGTTCAGCGGGTAGCGGTCGAGGTCGACGTACTCGAGCCCGACCTCGCGGGCGAGGGCGCGGGCCTCGTCGATCTCAGGCTTGGAGGGCGCGACCCGGCCGGGCCGCGCCTGCACGGGACTCATCGCGGGCCGCCCTCGGCGGCTCGCGCGGAACCGACCTCTTGACCACTCGGGATGCAAGCCTTCATGGGTGAGCCGGGCCTCTCTTTCGTGGGTGGACCTTTGCGCCAATCGCGTTCACCCGGGCACCCATAGTGATCGGCCATCCGGGCGGTACTCTTGAGCGCGCCGCCGCGGCTCGGGGCTCTCGGCGCGCGCACTTCGCCCACGGCGGGCGCGCCGTCAAGGCGCCCGACGGCTCAGCAGTGCACCGGCAGCCGACGAAGGGTCAGCGAGGACTACACGGATGAACGTCGGACACCCGCACGCCGTCGCCGCGGTCGTCTCGGGAGTCGTGGGGCTGGCGGTCGGCTCGTTCGCCGGCGTGGTGGCCGACCGCGTCCCCCGCAAGGAGTCGGTCGTGAGGCCCGCCTCGCACTGCACGAGCTGCGGGAGCCCGCTGCGGGCGAGGGACAACATGCCTGTAGTTTCCTACATCGCACTTCGCGGGCGGTGTCATTCCTGCGGGGCCAGGATCCCGCCGCGGGACCTCTACGTCGAGCTCGCGACGGTCGCCCTCTTCGTGCTCGTCGCCTGGCGGCTGCCCTACCTGTGGGCGCTTCCCTCCTACCTCGTCGTGACGGCCGGCCTCGTGGCGCTCTCGGCCATCGACCTCGAGCAGCGCCGGCTGCCGACCCCGGTGATCGTCGGGACCGCCCTCGTCGCGGCGCCCCTCCTCGTCCTCGCCTCGGGGATGACCGGGCGGTGGAACGCCCTGCTCGTGGCGGCCGTCTCGGCGGCCGCCTGCTTCGCGGCCTTCTTCGCCGTCTTCTTCGCGGTGCCAAAGGGGATGGGCTTCGGCGACGTCCGCCTCGCCGCCCTCGTCGGCGGCTGGCTCGGCTGGCTCGGGGCCGGGGTGGTGCCGGTCGGCATCCTCGCCGGCTTCGTGCTGGCGGGCGTGCCGGCGATCGCCCTCCTCGTCGTCGGGAAGGTGACCCGGAAGACCCGGATCGCCTTCGGACCCTTCCTTGCGGCGGGCGCCGTCGTCGGCTTCTGCTTCGGGCCCGCCATCGTCCACTCCTGGCACCTCTGAGGGCCGCCTGGGCGGCCCCGGGCGGCCGGCCGGTCGTTCAGCGGGCGGCGGCCGCCGGCATGAGGCCGCGCTGCTGGAGCGCCACCCGCAGGTCGTGGGGGTTGGAGGACGCCTGGGCGGCCGCCCGAAGGTCGATCACCCCGGACTCGACGAGCTCGACGAGGGACTGGTCGAAGGTCTGCATGCCGTAGTACTCGCCCTCGCGGATCACCTGCATGATGTCGGTGCCGCGCGCCGGGTCGATGATCGTCTGCTGGATCCGGCCGTTCACGATCATGATCTCGAGGGCGGGCACCCGGCCCGAGCCGTCGGCTGTCTGCACGAGGCGCTGGCAGATCGTGCCCTTCAGGGCGCCTGCGAGCGAGATGCGGGCCTGGCGCTGCTGGTTGGCGGGGAAGAAGTCGACGATGCGGTTGATCGTCTCGACGGCGTCGACCGTGTGGAGCGTCGAGAAGACGAGGTGACCGGTCTCCGCCGCGCTGAGGGCGGTCGCCACCGTCTCGGGGTCGCGCATCTCGCCGACGAGGATGACGTCGGGGTCCTCGCGAAGGGCCGCCCGCAGCGCCACGAGGAAGCTCTTCGTGTCGAAGCCGACCTCGCGCTGGCTGATCGCCGCCACGTCGTCTCGGTGCAGGACCTCGATCGGGTCCTCGATCGTGACGACGTGGCACTCGCGCGTGTGGTTGATGTGGTCGATCATCGCCGCGAGGGTGGTCGTCTTCCCCGAGCCGGTCGGGCCGGTCACGAGCACCAGCCCGCGCTGCTCGTCGGCGAGCCGTTGCACGGCGGGCGGGAGGTTGAGCGCCTCGAAGGTGCGGGCGGAGGGTCGCACGAGCCGGAAGACGAGGCCGACCGAGCCTCGCTGGCGGAAGGCGTTCACCCTGAAGCGACCGAGGTCGTGGATCCCGTAGGCGAAGTCCGCCTCGTAGGTCTCCTCGAAACCCGCCCAGATCCGCTCGTGCATGATCTCCTTGGCCACGGTCTCGAGATCGGGCGCCTGGACGACCGGCTCGTCGCCGAGCCGGACGAGGTCGCCGTTCACGCGGATGCGGGGCGGCGAGCCGGCCTTCAGGTGCAGGTCGGAGCCGTCTGCCTCGGCCAGCCGACGCAGCAGGCCATCAAGGTCAGTCCGGTCCACGCTCGCCATCCTCCCATCCCGCCGTCAGCACAGCAACCCTCCGTGTCGAGAGAACTACTGAGAGTGATCGGCACATCCGGCCGCGATCTTTTGCGGTAAGTCGGGCCCGCGGGCATGGAACCCACCGTCCGGGGGGTACCGGCAGGGGCGTGGTTGACCCGAGCGATGCCCCAGTGATCGTTACGCGATCGGAACGCAATCCTGTTTCGCTTCCCGGCGGAGGACGGCAAGATCGGGAGATGGCCGCCGCCTCGTCCGCCGAGCTGCCGATCGAGAGCCGCGCCGAGCCCCACTTCCTCGTGCTGGACTCCTGTCACAGCACGTGGCTGTTCGACGAGCCGGCGAGGCGCTTCCGCAGGATCCTGAAGGGGCTCGACGTCGATCCCTCCCTCGCCGCCACGGACTGGCGGACCTACGAGCGCCTCGAGATGTCCGAGGACTCCGACGCGTTCGTCGTCGTGTTGAACGCGGCCGGGACGCGGCGCATACGCTCGTGGCGCCATGTCGAGGGTTGCACGCAGTGCGAGGGTGAGCGGACCGCTGAGCTCTCGCTCGAGGACATCCGCCGTTTCGCCCACGCCTGAGGCTGCCCCGGAGCGGAGATGACGACGGCCCCGGGCCCCGAAGAGGAGCCCCGTGCGAGCGTCGAGGTGATCGAGGGCGGTGCAGGAGAGAGCCCGCCGGACCCCGACATCGTCGACTCGGTCCAGCGACCCGCCATGGTCATGCGCATCGGCGCCATGACCAAGCAGCTCCTCGACGAGGTCCGCCAGGCACCCCTCGACCCCGCAGGCCGCGCCCGCCTGAAGGACATCTACGAGCGCTCGGTGCGCGAGCTGGCCGAGGGCCTCTCGCCCGACCTCGCCCGCGAGCTCGAAAGCCTCGCCCTCCCCTTCGAGACAGAGGTGCCCTCCGAAGCCGAGCTCCGCATCGCCCAGGCGCAGCTCGTCGGGTGGCTGGAGGGGCTCTTCCACGGCATCCAGGCGACCCTCTTCGCCCAGCAGATGGCGGCGCGCTCGCAGCTCGAGGAGATGCGCTCGCGGGGCCTCCCGCCCGGTGCGGCGCCCCGCCCGGAGCCCGAGGGCCGGCCCGGCCCCTACCTCTGAGGCGCCCGGCCGTCCACCGGCCGGGCGCCCGCTCGGGCTACACGAGCCCCACAGGCCGTTCCGCGCTATCGTCGCCAGAGCACGGAATCACACGACTGTAACTCGTCCACAGCCTGTGGAAGAGGGCTGTGGACAGGGGGTGGACGAGTGGAAGGACCGACGCCGGGCACCGGGCGGAAAGACACACGCCGGAGCTCGTTCGCGCACCTCCACACCCACACCGAGTTCTCGATGCTCGACGGAGCCTCCCGCATCCGCGAGGTCGTGGCCGCCGCAGCGGCGGACGGCCAGCCCGCCCTTGCCATCACCGACCACGGCAACATGTACGGGGTCCTCGACTTCTACCGCGAGTGCCGCGAGCAGGGCATCACGCCGATCATCGGCACGGAGGCCTACATGGCGGCCAACTCCCGCCACGAGCGGCCGGTCCGCCGGGGGCGGATCGACGACACCGGCGGCGAGGGCGAGCGGGGCGAGAAGCTCTACTACCACCTGACTCTGCTCGCCGAGACGACCGCCGGCTACCGCAACCTCGTCAAGCTGTCGTCGGCCGCCTACCTCGAGGGCTACTACTACAAGCCGCGGGTCGACTGGGAGCTCCTCGAGCGCTACCACGGCGGGCTCGTGGCCACGACCGGCTGCCTCGGCGGCGTGGTCCTCCAGGCGCTGCTGGCCGGCCAGGAGCACGAGGCGAAGGCCCTCGCCGGGCGGCTGCAGGACATCTTCGGGCAGGACAACCTCTTCGTCGAGCTGCAGGACCACGGCCTCGCCGACCAGCGGCGCACGAACCCGATGCTCGTCGAGATCGCACGGTCGATCGGCGCCCCGTTGCTCGCCACGAACGACAGCCACTACTGCTCGCGCTCTGACGCCCAGGCGCACGACGCCCTCCTCTGCGTGCAGACGGGGGCCACCATCGACGACCCGAAGCGCTTCAGGTTCGAGGGCGAGGAGCACTACCTGAAGACCGCGGCCGAGATGCGCTCGCTCTTCTCCGAGCTCCCCGAGGCCTGCGACAACACGCTCTGGGTGGCCGAGCGGGCGAACGTCGAGATCGAGCTCGGCGTGCCCGCCCTTCCCCGCTTCGACGTGCCCGAGGAATTCGAGACGGGCGGGTCCTACGAGGAGTCGGCCGCCGCCTATCTCCGGCACCTCACCTACGCCGGGGCGAGGGGGCGCTACGGCGACCCGCTCCCGCCCGAGGTCGTGGAGCGCCTCGACTTCGAGCTGTCGGTCATCGGGGACATGGGTTTCCCCGCCTACTTCCTCGTCGTCTGGGACCTCATCCGCTACGCCCGCGAGCACGGCATCCGGGTCGGGCCCGGCCGTGGGTCGGCCGCCGGGTGCTGCGTCGCCTACTGCCTGCGCATCGTCGACCTCGACCCGATCCGCTACGAGCTCCTCTTCGAGCGCTTCCTCAACCCGGGCCGCAAGCAGATGCCCGACATCGACATGGACTTCGACGAGCGCCGCAGGGGCGAGATGATCCGCTACGCGGCCGAGCGCTACGGGGCCGACCACGTCGCCCAGATCGTCACGTTCTCCCGGATCAAGGCGCGAGCCGCGGTCCGCGACGCCGCCCGGGTGCTCGGGCTCCCGTACGCCATCGGGGACCGCATCGCCAAGGCCATGCCACCGCTCGTGATGGGGCGGGACACGCCGCTCGCGGCCTGCCTCGACAAACAGCAGGGCCACGAGGACGGCTACGCCGCCGCGGCCGACCTCCGTGAGCTGTACGCCAACGAGCCCGACGCAAAGCGCGTGATCGACGTGGCGAAAGGCCTCGAGAACCTGCGGCGCCAGGACGGCATCCACGCCGCCGCCGTCGTCATCACCGACCAGCCCCTCACCGAGTACCTCCCCGTGCAGCGCAAGCCCGAGCCCGGCCAGGACCCGGCGGATGCCCCCGTCGTCACCCAGTACGAGATGCACGGCGTCGAGGCGCTCGGCCTGCTCAAGATGGACTTCCTCGGGCTGCGCAACCTGTCGGTCATCGAGATGACCCTCGACCTGATCGAGGAGGCGACCGGCGAGCGTGTCGACATCGACGCCATCCCGCTCGACGACGAGGCCACCTTCGAGATGCTGCGCAGGGCGGACTCGATCGGGGTCTTCCAGCTCGAGGGCGCCGCCATGCGCCAGACGCTGCGGGCGCTCGCACCGACCTCCTTCGACGACGTCGCCGCCCTCGTCGCCCTCTACCGCCCGGGGCCGATGGCGGCCAACATGCACCGCGACTACCCCGAGCTGAAGAACGGCCGGAAGACCCTCGCCTACATCCACCCCGACATGGAGGCGATCCTCGGCGACACCTACGGCCTCATGCTGTACCAGGAGTCGATGATGCGCGTGGCGCAGCGTTTTGCCGGCTACTCCCTCGAGGAGGCCGACAACCTGCGCAAGGCGTGCGGCAAGAAGAACCGCGAGCTCATCGCCAAGGAGCGTGAGAAGTTCGTCCAGGGCTGCGCCGCACAGGGCTACGAGGAGGCGCTCGGCACCCGCCTGTTCGACATCATCGAGCCCTTCGCCGACTATGCCTTCAACAAGTCGCACGCCTTCGGGTACGGCCTCGTTGCCTACCAGACGGCCTGGCTGAAGGCGAACCACCCGGTCGAGTACCTGGCGGCCCTCCTCACCTCGGTGAAGGACGACAAGGACAAGGCGGCCGTCTACCTCGGGGAGTGCCGCTCGCTCGGCATCGAGGTGCGGGTGCCGGACGTGAACGCCTCCGGCTCGAACTTCTCGGCCCGCCCGGGCGACAAGGTGATCCTCTTCGGGCTCTCGGCGGTGCGCAACGTCGGCGAGGCGATCGTCGAGCTCATCGTCGCCGAGCGCGAGAAGAACGGCCCGTTCGCGGACTTCTACGACTTCTGCAAGCGGGTGGACCCCTCCGCCCTCAACAAGCGGGCAATCGAGTCGCTCGTGAAGGCCGGCGCCTTCGACTCGCTTGGCCATCCGCGCATGGGCCTGTGCCGGGTGTTCGAGGAGATCGTCGACCGCACGCTCCTTCGCCGGCGCGAGGAGGAGCTCGGCATCTCGACGCTGTTCTCCCTCCTCGGCGACGGTAGCTCCGGCCAGCCGGACGGCGGCTTCGACTCCTCCCGCGTGCCGATCCCCGACGTCGAGTTCCACAAGTCCGAGCGCCTCGCCTTCGAGAAGGAGATGCTCGGCCAGTACGTGAGCGACCACCCGCTCCTCGGCCTCGAAGCCGCCCTGCGGCGCGTCGCCGACAGGAGCGTGCGCGAGGTGCTCGACGCGGTCGCCACGGCGGGTTTCGTGCCCGACGGCGGCGCGGTGGGGCTCGGCGCCGTCACGACGGGCGGGGTGGTGACCGGCCTTTCGACCCGCTACACGAAACGGGGCGACCGCATGGCCACCTTCACCCTCGAGGACCTCGACGCCGCCGTCGAGGTGATGGTCTTCCCGAAGACGATGACCGAGTACGGCGGGCTGCTGCAGGAGGACGCCGTCGTCGTCGTGCGGGGCCGGCTCGACACCCGCGAGGAGCAGCCGAAGCTCGTCGCCATGGAGATCACCCGCCACGACCTCGCCCCGGTCGACCCGAGCGCCCCGGTCGAGGTGACGCTCCCGATCCACCGCCTGACCGACTCCATGGTGCGCCAGCTGAAGGAGCTCGTGGCCGACCACCCGGGGCCGTGCCCGGTGCACCTCAAGGTCGGCGAGAAGGTGCTCCGCCTCCCCTCCCAGTTCAACGTCGAGTCGCGGGGCGGCATCATCGGCGCCCTGAAGGAGCTGTTCGGGACGGGCGCCGTCGCCACCTGACGGGCGGCCGGTTCGCCGTAGCGACCCCCTCCTCCCAGCGAATAGACTGTTTGCCAGTCCGGGCGAGATTCGTGCCGGTCCTACCGTGCTTCGGTGGCTCATGCCGACGCAGGTGTCCGGCAACTCGGTGCGCCTCGAGCGCCTGCCGGGCGGTTGGACAGGCACAACGACGGGAGCACGAGAGGGACATGGCCATCGCCATCGAAGTCGCCACGAAGGATTGCACGGCGCTCACCGACTCGGAGCTGGCCGAGATGGCCGACCTCTCGAACGGCTCGCGCGCAGCCTTCGAGATCGGCTTCCTCTCCAAGCAGCGTGAGGACTGGGTGCTCGTGACCCACGCCCGCGAGGAGGGCAAGCTGCGCGGCTACGCCCTGTCGACCCTCGAGCGCATCGGCGGGACGCCGAGCCTCCTCGTCGGCCTGGCCTCGTTCACGAAGACGCGGTCCGCCTCGGCGGCCCTCGACGCCGTCATGCACGACCTCTACCGCAGGGCGGTGCTCGCCTTCCCCGACGAAGACGTCCTCGTCGGCACCCGTTTCGCGGCGTCGTCGGGCTACCGGGCCTTCGCCGGGCTCGAGGACATCGTGCCCCGCCCCGAGCACAAGGCGAGCGGCGAGGAGCGCGCCTGGGGCCGCCGGCTCGCCAAGCGCTTCGGGCGCGACGGTGCGCTCGACGACCGCAGTTTCGTCATCCGGGGCGACGGGGACCCGACGGGCCTCCTCGACTACGAGCCCGGCAAGGAGCCGAGGGAGTCCGGCGTCTACGGGGAGTGCTTCGGCGTGCTCGACGAGGAGCGGCGCGACACCGTCGTCGCCTTCGGATGGGCGATGGCCGAGGCGCTCGCCGAGGGGTCGCTCCCGGGCTGAGAGCGGTCCGTCCGGCGCTCTCGGTCGCCGGATCGCAGGTTCCGCGACTTCTCTGTGAATTTCGGGTAAACACCGGGTTGTGACGACCCGCCCCCTCGATCATTCCGGCGGTGCGACCGGCGATACCCCCCGATCGTGAAGCTCGGGCTCGTGCTCGGAGCCGGTGGGCTCGTCGGAGTCGCCCACCACGTCGGCGTGCTGCGGGCGCTCGAGGACGAGACGGGCATCGGCGAGCCCGAGGCCGACCTCGTCGTCGGGACCTCGGCCGGCAGCGCCATCGGTGCCTACCTGCGCACCGGTTGGACGACGAGCCGGCTGATCGAGCGGGCCGCCGACCTCCGCACCGCAGCGCCGGAGCGGGCCGCCTCGGGCGCCCTCGACGCCGTGCGCCACGGGATCGGCTCGGCCTACATCATCGCCCGCACGAGCGTGCGGGTCCCCTCGCCACTGTCGTTCCCGCCGATCGGGGCGCTCCGCCGGGCGTTCCCGGCCGGCTTCGTCACGATGGGCGACGGTGGCAGCATGCTCGAGCGGGAGCTCCCCCGCAGGTGGCCCGAGCGCCGGCTGTGGCTCGGCACCTACGACCTCGTCGGGCGGCGCCGCGTCGTGCTCGGCCGCCCCGGAGGGCCTTACGTCGCCCTCCCGACGGCCGTGAAGGCCTCGTGCGCCATCCCGGGCGTCTACCCGCCGGTGCGGGCGGGCGACGCCGTGCTCGTCGACGGCGGGGCCTGGTCGCTCACCAACCTGGACCTCGCCGCCGTCGGAGGCTGCCGGGCGGTGGTGTGCGTGGCACCGATGGCCTTCGACCCGCACCGGCCGCCCGAGGCCTCCCAGCGGGTGATCCGTGAGGTGTCCACCCGCCTGCTGTTCAGGACGGTCGGCCGCCTGAAGCGCCAGGGAGTGCGCGTCGTCGTGCTCGCCCCGGGGCCCGAGGAGGTGCACCTGCACGGGCTCAACCTGATGCGCTCGAGCGGCCTCGAGCACGTCGCGCTCGCCGCCTACGAGGGCACCGTCGCCCAGATCCGGCACGGGCGGGCCGGACAGCTGCTCGCCTCGCTCGACCACGAGCGCCGGCCACGGCACCGGCGGAGCCCCCGCCCGGCTCCGGCGGCGGCGCAGGCGCAGGTCCCGCAGTCCGGCGACGTCGTGAGGGGGATCAGGAGCGCGGCGTCTCGCTGATCGCGCCGAGGACGAGCTTCGGGACCTGACCGCGGCGCGGGGCGCCGAAGCCGATCACGAGCAGCCTCGGCACCGCCGCCCCCGGGCCGTGGCGCCGGTGGCGCTTGTGCCCGTCGAAGGCGGCCGAGAGCCCGTCGACGAGGTCGAGGGCCTGCTCGGGCCGGCCGTGCAGCGGGAGGGCGTGGCGCCTGCCGCCGAGTGAGAACTGGCACCAGGCGCCGGCCGGCCCGTTGCCGAAACGGGGGCGTTGGTCGGGCGCCACGACGGCGAGCGACGGCCGGTCGCCCTCGAGGTCGGGGTAGGCGACCGACGGCCCGAGGCTGCCGAGGAGCGGCCCGGAGCGCGATGAGGTCACGAGATGACCGAGAAGGTGCCGCACGGCCCGGCGGCGGGGCGCACGGAGCGGGGCGAGGCTCCCGTCGGCGATGCGGACCGCCTCGGGGCGGGCAGGGTCCGGCGGCTCGTCGGTCGGGGCGAGCTCGAAGGAGACGAGCTCGAGCGACCGGGCCGGCCTCGGGGCGTCGGGCCGTGCCGCCTCCGAGGCGAGCGGCCGGACGAGCGCACCGCTCTCGACGTCGGCCGCCACCCACTCCGAGCCGGGCACGAGAACGAGGCAGGTGAGGGTCTCGCCCGGCTCCGCCGCCCGAAGGGCCCCGGTCCTGAAGTGGCGCGCAGCGGGAAGGCGGCTGGAGCGGGTCACCTCGCCATCATGGTCGATGGCCCGGAGGCGCCGCGGCTGCTCGGGATCAGCGGCTGCGGCCGAGCGCCGCGTCCAGCTCCGCCACGAGCCCGGCCTCGTCCCTGGCGGGGAGCCGGCACTCGCCGTAGCGGCACACGTAGGCGGCATCCGGCTCCCGCCCCTCGAGGAGCGGCGGCGGCTCTTGAGTCGAGGAGGAGCCCGACTCCCACACGAGGACCACCCGGGGCTCGAAGCGGGCGGACACCACACCCCGGAGCCGCGGCGCCGCCTCATGGCCGAGCGCCACGTCGACGGTCCCGCGAACCACCAGGTCGGCCGCCCGCTGCAGCTCCGGAAGGGCCGTCGGGGCCGCCTCGAGGAGGGCGCCGTGCGCCCCGACGAGGCGCTCTGCCGCTTCGAGGAGGTCGGAGCGCCCGGAGAGGGCTCCGAGCCGTGCGAGGGCGACGGCACCGGTCGCCGTGGCGGAGGGCACGACCCCGTCGGTGAGCTCCCTCGGGCGCACGAGGAGGCGCTCGGCGTCGTCGCCCGTCGTGTACAGGCCGCCTGACTCCCGGTCCTCGAAGAGGCCGAGGAGCTGGTCGGCGAGCCCAGTCGCCCGCCTGACCCAGGTGGAGTCGCCCGTCAGCTCGCCGAGGCGGGAGAAGGCCTCGGCCATCCAGGCGACGTCGGGAGCAAAACCGAGGATCGCCTCGGCACCCGGGCGGGGCCGCGCCCGCAGCACCCGCCCGTCGTCCGGCCGCCGGAGGGCTCCCTCGAGCACCTCACCGAGCTCGACGGCGGCCGCCGCCCAGTCGGCCGACCCGGTGGCGAGCGCCGCCTCGGCGAGCGTGGCGCACATCATGGCGTTCCACTCGGCGAGCACCTTGTCGTCCCGCCCGGGCCGGACCCGGGCCGCCCGGGCCTCGAAGAGCGCCTGGCGGGCCTCCTCCATCTCAGGCGGGCGCTCGAGCATCGCCTGGCGAGGCCGGTGGAGGATGTTGGAGCCCTCAAAGTTGCCGGCCTCGCTCAGCCCCCAGAACGCGGCGGCCTCGCCGGCGAGGCCGCCGAGCACGGACCGCAGCTCGTCGAGCGTCCAGAGGTAGAAGCGCCCCTCCTCTCCCTCGGAGTCGGCGTCCTCGCTCGAGGCGAGCCCGCCGTCGTCGAGTCGCAGGTCCCGCAGCACGTAGGCGACGAGCTCTTCGAGCACCCGGCGGAACCGGCCGTCGCCGGTCAGCTGCCAGGCGTGCAGGTAGACCCGGCCGAGAAGGGCCTGGTCGTAGAGCATCTTCTCGAAGTGGGGCACGAGCCACTCACGGTCGACGGAATACCGTGCGAAACCCCCTCCCACGTGGTCCCAGATCCCTCCCGAGGCCATCGCCTCGAGCGCGTCGAGCGCCACCTTGAGCGGGGCCGGTCCCCCGCCGCCCCCCACGCCGTCGAGGTGCGCCCGCAACAGGAGGTCGAGGAGGAGGGGCTGTGGGAATTTCGGCGCCCGCCCGACGCCACCGTGGACCGGGTCGGCGATCTCGGTGAGCCGTCCGACGGCGGCCGAGGTGGCGGAGGCGAGGCGGGTTTCGTCGAGGGTGGCGGCGTCGGCGTCCGTCGCCCGACCGCCGTTCCCGAGGCGCCGGGCGACGGCCCCGGAGAGGGCGTCCGCCTGGGCGACGACCTCGTGTCGCCGCTGCTGCCAGGCGTCGGCGACGGCTGCGAGCACCTGGCGGAACGACGGGCTGCCGTGGCGCGGTCGGTCCGGGAAGTAGGTGCCGGTGAAGAAGGGCCTGCCGTCGGGCGTGGCGAAGACGCTCATCGGCCAGCCGCCACCGCCCGTCGCCGCCTGCACGGCCTCCATGTAGACGGCGTCGACGTCGGGCCGCTCCTCGCGGTCGACCTTCACAGCGACGACGGTGTCGTTCATCTGGGCGGCCGTGGCGGGGTCGGCGAAGGACTCGTGGCCCATGACGTGGCACCAGTGGCAGGCCGAGTAGCCGATCGAGAGGAAGAGGGGGCGGTCGAGCTCGGCAGCCCGCGCGAAGGCCTCCGGGCCGTAGGGGAACCAGTCGACCGGGTCGTGGGCGTGCTGTTGCAGGTAGGGGCTCGTCTCACCCGCCAGCCGGTTCTCCGTCGGGGCCACCTCGGCGAATCTATGGTGACCGCCGTGGAGCTCAGACTCGACGGCAAGGTGGCGCTCGTCACCGGCGCCTCCCGGGGCATCGGACTCGCCACGGCGCGGGCGATGGCCGAGGCGGGCGCCGCGGTGATGATCACGTCGCGCAAGGCCGAGGCGCTCGAGGCGGCCGCCGCAGAGCTCCCCGGCGAGGTCGCCTGGTTCGCCGCCAACGCCGGCGAGCCGGAGCAGGCCGAGGCCTGCGTGACGGCGACCGTCGAACGCTTCGGCGGCCTCGACGTCCTCGTCAACAACGCCGGCACGAGCCCGTACTTCGGGCCGCTCGCCGAGCTCGACCTCCCGCGGGCGGCGAAGACGGTGCAGGTGAACCTCACTGCCGTCCTCGTGTGGACCCAGCTCGCCCACCGCGCCGCCATGGCCGAGCGGGGCGGGAGCGTCGTCAACATCGCCTCGGTCGGCGCCTTCGGGGTCGAGCCCTCGATCGGCTGGTACAACGTCACCAAGGCGGGCGTCGTCCACCTCACCCGCCAGCTCGCCGCCGAGCTCGGCCCGGCCGTGCGGGTGAACGCGCTCGCTCCCGGGCTCGTGAAGACCCAGCTCGCCCGGGCGCTCTGGGAGCGCGACGAGGAGCGCATCGCGAGGCGCCTTCCCCTGAAGCGCCTCGGCGTCCCCGAGGACATCGCCCAGGCGGCGCTCTTCCTGGCCTCGGACGCGGCTTCCTGGGTGACCGGGTCGGTCCTCGTCGTCGACGGCGGGGCCATGGTCGCCCCGGGCGGAGGGGTCAGCCCCTGAGCGCCTGGGCGGCTCGGTGCCTTGCCCTGCCCCCGCCTGCCTGCGGCGGCCCCTCGGCTCGTTGCCCGAGAGAGCCGGTCGGTAACATCCGCTCGGACGCCCGGGCTCGCCGGGCGAGCACCTCGGGAGGGCGCCATGGCGACCGTTGACACCCCGCTCCTCGAGCCCGAGACGGACACGGCGCTCGGACCGGCAGAGGCTGACTTCGTCGAGGCCGAGCTCCTCGTCGAGGAGATCTCGATCGACGGGATGTGCGGGGTCTACTGAGCCGTTGCCCGACCTCGACCCCGAGGGCGCCTACGAGCTCGACCCGCGGGTCGCCCTCCGCCCTGAGCCGTTCGGGGCGCTCGCCTACCACTACGGCAACAGGCGGCTGACCTTCCTGCGCTCGGCCCGCCTCGTCGAGCTCGTCCGCTCGCTCGCCGGCCACCCGTCGCTCGACTCGGCGCTCACCGCGGCCGCCTGGCCGGCGACGGGGAGGACCCAGGCGCTCACCGCCCTCGGGCGGCTGCTCGACAGCGGGGTGATCCGTGCTCGCTGACGAGCTCGCCCTCGGGCTCGACGCCCCGATCTGCCTCACGTGGGAGCTGACGTACGCCTGCAACCTGGCGTGCACGCACTGCCTCTCGAGCTCGGGACGGCGCGACCCCGGCGAGCTCTCGACCGAGGAGGCGAAGGCCTTCGTGGACGAGCTCTCGGCCATGCAGGTCTTCTACGTGAACATCGGCGGCGGCGAGCCGACCCTGCGGCCCGACTTCGCCGAGCTCGTCGGCTACGCCGTCTCGCGGGGGGTCGGGGTCAAGTTCTCGACCAACGGCACGACGATGTCGCCGGCGCGCGCCCGCCGCTACGCCGCCATGGACTACGTCGACGTCCAGGTGAGCCTCGACGGCGCCAGCCCGGCGACGAACGACCCCGTGCGGGGGGCAGGGTCGTACGCGGCGGCGGTCCGGGCGATGGCGAACCTCGCCGGGGCGGGTTTCGAGCGCTTCAAGGTGAGCGTCGTCGTGACCCGGCACAACGCCGGCGAGCTCGAGGCGCTGCTCGCCCTCGCCGCCCGCCACGGGGCCGAGCTGCGGGTGACGCGCCTTCGGCCGTCGGGGCGCGGGGCGGCCGTCTTCGACGAGCTGCGGCCCTCCGCCGCCCAGCTGCGCGAGGTGCACCGTTTCCTCGTCGAGCACCCGGACGTGCTCACCGGCGACTCGTTCTTCCACCTCGGCCCGCTCGGGCCCGAGCCGCTCGCCGGGCTCAACCTCTGCGGGGCGGGCCGGGTGGTCTGCCTCGTCGACCCCGTCGGCGACGTCTACGCCTGCCCGTTCGTGATGCACCCCGAGTTCCGGGCCGGGAGCGTGCGCGGCCCCGGCGGCTTCGAGCGGGTGTGGCGGCGGTCGGAGCTCTTCGCGGGCCTGCGCGAGCCGGGCGACGGCGGCGCCTGCAACGCCTGCGGCTCCTACGGCACGTGCCGGGGCGGCTGCATGGCGGCCAAGTTCTTCACCGGCCTGCCGCTTGACGGCCCCGACCCCGAGTGCGTCCTCGGCAGGGGAGAGCCGCTCCTCGCCGCCGCGGTGGCCTCCGGGGGCGGCCTCCCGTCACCCGGGCCAGGCCACGGCGTGCCGGGACGGCCGGTGCCGGTCGCCTTCGGGCGCAGGCGGGCGCCCGTCGGGTAGCCGGCCCGGATCAGGTCCCGAGGCGCCGCTCGAACCCGGGCGGCACCACCACGTCGCCCGGGCCGATCTCGGCGAGCGACGAGCGGCCGAGCCCGAGGAGGACCGAGTCCATGCCGTTTCGGAGGATGTCGAGCACGTTCTCGACGCCGGCCTGGCCGCCGGCCGCCAGGCCCCAGAGGTAGGCCCGGCCGATCATGACCGCCCGTGCCCCGAGGGCGAGCGCCTTCACGGCGTCGCCTCCCCGCCTGACGCCGCCGTCGAGCAGCACCTCCACCCGGTCGCCGACCGCCTCGGCGACCGCCGGCAGCGCCCGGATCGTGGCCGGCGCCCCGTCGACGTTGTTGCCGCCGTGGTTGGAGACCGAGATGGCCGTCACCCCGGCGTCGGCCGCCCGCCGCGCCTCGTCGACTCGGAGCACGCCCTTCAGCATGAAGGGACCGGGCCACTGCTGGCGGAGCCAGGCCACGTCGTCCCAGCTCGGGAGCGGCGACTGCATCCACTGCCCGTACGCCTCGAAGAAGCGCGGCGCCTTCTCACCGGGCCCGGCCATGTTCGGCACCGTCAGCGCCGGCAGGCCGCCGCGGCGCACGAACGACCAGAGCCAGCCCGGCCGGGAGAGACCCTCGGGTGCGAGGCGCAGCAGCTCCCGGAGGCTCATGGACACAGGGATGCGCGGGCTTCCCCAGTCGCGCATGTGGGAGAACGACCAGTCGAGCGTGAGGATGAGCCCGGCGGCACCGGCCGCCCTCGCCTGCTCGAGGCGCCGCGCCATGTCCTCGCGCGTGCCGATCCAGTAGACCTGGAAGAGCGTCATCGGGTTGGCGGCGACCACGTCTGCGAGCGGCTTGCTGGCGAACGAGCTGAGGCCCATGGCCACCCCACGGGCGGCGGCCGCCCGGGCCACCGCCACCTCGCCGTCGGGGTGGACGGCCTGCACGCCCGTCGGGGAGATCAGGACGGGCATGGCGAGCTGCTGGCCCATCACCGTGGTGGCGAGCTCCCTCTTCTGTGCGAGCCCGGCGGTCCGCGGGGCGAAGGCGAGCTCGTCGAAGGCCGAGACGTTGTCGAAGAGCGTGACCCCACGCTCGGAACCCGCCACGAGCGCCCCGTAGACCGAGGCGGGCAGGCGCTTCTCCGCCCGCCGCTGCGCCTCGGCAACCGTTTCGAACCAGCCGCTAGCCATGTCTCACCGGGTGGCCGACACTACTCGACCGCCCTTAAAAGGCCCAGCTCGGCGCCGCGGGCGGGTCTGTCCGCGCCGTCGGACCAACTATGTCGCGATGAGTCACGCTTTTCCGGGAGTCATCGCGACCTAATCGGAGAATTCTTGGTCGGTTGGCCGCCGCCGGGGCGGCCACGGGCAGCCGTGCCGAGTCTGCGGGGCCGGGGTCCGGCCGGACGGCGCCCGCGAGCGCCATGATGCTCCCGTGAGCCAGAACCGCCGCGTGGCCGTCGTGACGGGCGCCGCCCGTGGCATCGGCGCCGCCGTCTCCCGGCGGCTCGCCGCCGCAGGATGGCAGCTCGTCCTGGTCGACCGGTGTGCCGACGACCCTGCAGTGCCGTACCCCCTCGCCACACCCGGCGACCTCGAGGCCGTCGTCCAGGCGGTCGGCGGCCCGGAGGACGCCGTCGGCGAGATCGCCGACGTGCGCGACCGGGCGGCGCTCGAGCACGCCGTCGCCACCGCCGTCGAGCGCTTCGGGGGCCTCGACGCGGCCGTGGCGGTGGCCGGCCTGATCGGCGGAGGCACGCCCGCCTGGGAGACGCCCGACGAGCTGTGGGCCGCCCTGTTCGAGGTGAACGCCCTCGGCGTGCACCACCTCGCCCAGGCGGCGGTGCCGGCCCTGCTCACCCGCTCGGCGCCGCGCTCCGGGCGGTTCGTGGCCGTGGCCTCCGCCGCCGCCTCCGTCGGGCTACCCCGCCTCGCCGGCTACAGCGCGGCGAAACACGCCGTCGTCGGCTACGTCCGCAGCCTCGCCGCCGACCTCGGGCCGGAGGGTGTCACGGCGAACGTGGTCGCACCCGGCTCGACCCGCACCGAGATGCTCACCGCCAGCGCCGCCCTCTACGACCTCGAGCACCCCGAGGAGTTCGCCCAGCACCACCTCGACCCGCGCCTGCTCGACCCGGAGGAGGTCGCCGAGGCCGTCGCATGGCTGTGCAGCGAGGCGTCGAGCGGGGTGACGGGCGCCGTGCTCCCGGTCGACGCCGGCATGACCTCGCGCTGACGCCCGGCGCTGAGGCCCGCCGCCCGCCGCCCCGGCCGGATGAGGGAGCCCGCCCCTCGCGGGCCCCGCGGGAGCCGGTGCTACCGTCCGGACCGGACGCACGGCCATGTCAGACAGCCCACAGCGCCCACCGACCGAGCACGGGAGGAACGACCGATGGAGGCCAGAGCCGCAACCCTGTGGGGGCTCAACGAGGAGTGGAAGGTCGAGGACGTCGAGCTCGACGACCCCGAACCGGACGAGGTCCTCGTGAAGATGGTCGCCGCCGGCCTCTGCCACTCCGACGAGCACCTCGTCACCGGGGACATCCCGATCGCCATGCCGTGCGTCGGGGGGCACGAGGGGGCAGGTGTCGTCGAGAAGGTCGGCAGCAAGGTCAGCTCCGTCGCGCCCGGCGACCACGTCGTCATGAGCTTCATCCCGAGCTGCGGGCGGTGCCGCTGGTGCGCGAGCGGCCGCCAGACCCTCTGCGACCTCTCCCAGTACCTGATGACCGGCGTGCCGATCTCGAACGGCGTGGCGCGGATGCGCACGAAGTCGGGCCAGGGCCTCGGTCCGATGTGCCTCGTGGGCTGTTTCGCCACCCACCAGGTGATGCACGAGGCGTCGGTCATCAAGATCGACCAGGACCTGCCGCTCGACAAGGCGGCGCTCGTGAGCTGCGGTGTCGCCACCGGCTTCGGCTCGGCCGTCCACACCGGCAACGTGCAGGTGGGCGACGCCGTGGTCGTCGTCGGCATCGGCGGCATCGGCTCGAACGCCGTGCAGGGCGCCCGCCTCGCCGGCGCCCGCTGGATCGTGGCGGTCGACCCGGTCGAGTCGAAGCGGGAGGCGGCCAAGCGCTTCGGCGCCACCCACACCGCGGCCGACGTCTTCTCGGCGTTCTCGCTCGTGAACGACCTCACCTGGGGCCAGCTGGCCGACGTCGCCATCATCACGACCGACGTGGCCCGCGGCGACCTCATCGCCCCGACCATGTCGCTCGTCCGCAAGGGCGGCGCCGTGGTGGTGACGGCCGTCGCCCCCTTCACCCAGTCCGAGGTCAACCTGAGCCTCTTCGAGCTCACCTTGTGGGCCAAGGAGCTCCGGGGCTCGCTGTTCGGCGGCGGAGCCCCGCGGGTCGACATCCCGAGGCTCCTCTCCTACTACCGCGACGGCACCCTGCTGCTCGACGAGCTCATCACGAAGACCTACAGCCTGGATGAGATCAACGAGGGCTACGCCGACCTCCGCGCCGGCAAGAACGTGCGGGGTGTCCTCGTCTTCGACTGACCGCTTCACGCTCGACCGCCGTGTCCGGCGGTTGGCGGGAGGCCGGGTGCTCGTCGGCGGCGAGCCGCTCCGACTCGTTCGGCTGTCCGAAGAGGGCGCCCGGAGGCTCGACGAGGGCGACGAGGCCGTGCTGGCGCGCCTCGTCGACTCGGGCCTCGCCCACCCGGCACCCCAAGCGAGCGCCCCGCCGGACGCCGAGATGGCCGTCGTCATCCCGGTGCGAAACGACGCCGCCAGCCTCGAACGCCTCCTCGGCGCCCTCGCCGTCAGCCGCCGGCCGGGCGACCGGCCGCTCACCACCGTCGTGGTCGACGACGGCTCCGACCCCCCGCTTCCGGCAGCCGACCTGCGCCTCGACCCCGGTCGCGGCCCGGCAGCGGCCCGGAACGCCGCCCGCCCACTCGTCGGCGACCGAAACGGGCACGGCCTCGTCTGCTTCCTCGACGCCGACACCCTCCCGCCCCCCGGCTTCCTCGACGGACTCCTCGCCCACTTCAGCGACCCGAGGCTGGGCGCCGTGGCTCCCCGGGTGCAGGTCACGGGCGGTACCGAGACCCCCGCCTGGCTGACCGAGCACGAGAGGGCCAACTCGCCGCTCGACCTCGGCCCCGACCCCGGGGTCGTCGGCGCCGGTCGCCGCCTCTCCTACGTGCCGACGGCGGCGCTCGTCTGCCGCCTCGAGGCGCTTGACGCCGTCGGCTGGTTCGACGAGGAGCTCCAGGTGGGCGAGGACGTGGAGCTGCTCCGGCGCCTCGAGGAGGCGGGCTGGGCCGTCCGCTACGAGCCGTCGGTCGTGGTCGAGCACGACCCCCGACCGGACCTCTCGGCCCTCCTCCGGCAGCGCTTCTCCTACGGGGCGTCGGCCGCCGCCATCGACGCCCGCCATCCCGGCTCGGTCGCTCCGCTCGCCCTCACGCCCGCCGCCGCCCAGGTCCTCGCCGCCACGGCGGCCGTCGCGGCCGGACCCCGTCGCCTCCGCCCGCTCGCGGCCGTCGCCCTCGCCGCCGTCCTTGCGAGGAGCGGCGCCAGGCTCCGCCGTGACCTCACCTCGCTCGGGGTCGAAGAGGGGGAGGCGACGGCCGAGGCCGCCCGGCTCGCCGGCCGCCTCCTCGCCGGCACGCTCGAGGGGGCGCTCGTCGCCGCCCGCCGCGCCTGGTGGCCGCTCCTCCTGCTCGTGGCGATCGCCGGTGGTCGCAGGACGAGGCGACGGTGCGCCCTCGTGCTCGTGGCGGCCGAAGCCGCCCGCCGGCCCCGTCCCTCCTCGCCCGGGTCCTTCGGGCTCGGCCTCCTCGACGACGCCGCCTACGGGGCCGGCCTCTGGGCCGGTTCCCTCAGGTCGAGATCGGCCGGCGCCCTCCTCCCGCGCCGGTCCCGCCTCAGAGCGACGCCGACGGGCCCCTGAGCCCCGGCAGGGCCTCGCGCGCCACCTTGCCGATGGCGGTGCGCGGGAGCGCCTCGACGACCACCACCTCGCGCGGCGCCGCAAAACCGGCCAGGTCCGCCCTCACGAGCTCCCTCAGCTCGGCGAGGAGCTCGGCGGCCGCCACGCCGACCTCACCGAGCACCACGTAGGCGACGACCCGCTCGCCCCACTCGGGGTCGGGCGTGCCGGCGACCGCCACCTCGCGCACGGCGGGATGGCGCAGCAGCAGGGGCTCGACGGCGGCCGGCCAGACGTTCTCGCCGCCGGTGACGACGAGCTCGCCGATCCTTCCGTGCACGACGAGCCGCCCGTCCGCCCCGAGCTCGCCGGCGTCCCCGGTGGCGAACCACCCGCCGGCGTCCTTCGGGTCCGTCCCGTCGCGGTAGGCCCGGAGCAGCATCGGGCAGCGCAGCAGGATCTCGCCGTCCTCGACCCTCACCTCGACCCCGTCGAGCGGCACCCCGTCGTAGACGACCCCGCTCCCGGTCTCGGTCATGCCGTAGGTCGTCACGACGTTGTCGGGCAACCCGGCGGGCGGCGCCTGGCCGCCGAGCACGATGCGCCGCCAGCGGGCGACCACCGCCTCGTCGAGCCGGGCGAGGGCGGCGGGCACGAGGGACGTGAGCGTGGCGCCCGCTTCGAGCGCCTCGCCGGCTCCCTCCCGCACGAAACCCGCCACGACGTCACACGGCACCCCCGTGACGAGGGACCTCGTCACGACCGAGAGGCCGCCCACGTGTGAGAGGGGAAGGCAGGCCCACCAGCGGTCGCGGGAGGGGTCGACGCCGAGCCGCGAGCTCGTCGCCCGGGCCGAGGCGGCGACGGCGTCGTGGGTGAGCACGACGCCCTTCGGCTCGCCCGTGCTGCCGCTCGTCGCCACGACGAGGGCGTCGCCCTCCTCGACGGTCTCGCCGCCTTCGAGGTCGCGACGCTCGCCGCCCGGCCCGACGAGACATCCCGGGCGGATCGCCGCGAGCAGGCGCGAGCGCGCCTCGCCCGAGAGGCGCTGATCGACCGGCCAGACGGCGTCCCCGTCGTCCCACGCCCGGCGCAGCTCCTCGACGAAGGGCGGTCCGCCCGGCATGTCGAGGGCGACGAGGCGGCGCATCGGCCGCCAGGCTAGAGAGGCCGCCCCCCGCTCAGACCGGGTGGCGGTGCGGGTGCCTCCTCTTTTCGACGACGAGGAGGTGCGGTGCCGCCGAGGACGGCCGGAAGTCGGCTCCTGCGGGCACGTACCGCGCAGTCAGCACGTAGCGGCCCGGGACGAGCTCGTGCGGCCGGAGCGAGCAACTGCCGGCCCCCTGACGCGAGAGGGTCACGACGCAGAGGAGCCGAGACCCGGCCATGACCCGGACGGTTCCCGACGGCTCGGCGCCCGCAGCGGTGACCGCTACCCGGAAGGGGTGGTCGCCTTCCGAGCCCCACCTCAGCGACGGGGCGGCTCTCAGGCGTGTCGCCGTCGTCGCCGGCCCGATCGAGAGGTTCGCCGGCGCAGAGCTGGACGCCGCGTAGCCGACCTGCGGTGTCGCACTCGACGACGGGCTCCCCGGGTCGAACGTGGCGACGAAGCCGCCGAGCGGTCCGGCAGGGAGCTCGGCGCTGCCGAGCGAGCACGAACCGTCGGCGACGTCCGACCCCGCCGCGGCGAGGTCGGCCACGCAGAGGGTGCCCGACGGGCCCGCCACGGTCACGGTGCCCTCCGGCACGCCGTCTCCGCTTCCGCCGGACACCGTGACGGAGAAGTGCTCGTTCTGCTCGGCGCCGTAGGCGACCGAGGGGCTCGAGAGCGAGAGCTCCGTCGTCGTCGCGGCGGTGAGCGTCGTCACCGTGAGGCTGGCGGGCGCCGAGCTCGAGCCGACGTAGACGAAGCCGCCGCCGGGGGACGAGGGCACGCTCGGGACGTAGGTGGCGACGACGTCCCCGTAGGTGCCGATCCCGAGGGCGGTGGCGACGGGCGAGCAGGTCGCGCTCGACCGGCTCGGGCCGGGTGCCGGGCTGAGGGTGGCACTGCAGAGCAGCTGTGGACCTGCGGCCACCTCGACCGTCCCGAGCGGGGCGCCGATCCCCGACGGGCCGTCGACCGTCACCGTGAAGACCTCGTCCTGCTCCGATCCGTAGGCGACCGAGCCGCTCGAGAGGCTGAGGGCGGTGCCGGTCTGCTGCACGTTCGACACGACGACGCACTCGTTCGGGTCGGCGTTGCCCGCCGTCGTGTTGTCAGCCGTCCCCTGGTAGAGGTCACCCTCCGGCGCGACGACGACCGAGAAGCACCACGTGCCCGGCGAGGTCGGGGCGAACGGGACGGAGGTCGCAGACGAGTCGTCACCCGTGGTGGCTCCGAGCGCCTCGCTCGGGTCCTCGGGCGTGGACGTGGTCGGGCACGGGCCGGGCTCGAAGGACTGGGTGGTCCCCGTCTGGCAGACACGGAACGCCACCGAACCGACCGGCGACCCGTCCACGTCGTTGCCCGCCACGGTCACCGTGTCGGTCACCGCGCCCCCGGCGCCGAAGCTGACGAAGGTGGAGCTGACCCGGCTCGTGGCGGCGGGTTCGCTGATGACGTGCAGGAGGTCGGTCGAGCTCGTGAAGGCGCCGGTGTCCGTCGCCCCGACGGGTGGCTGCACGAGGGCGACGTCGACGAGGCTCGCAAAGGCGCCGGGCGAGACGTCGCAGTCGACGGTGAAGGCGGCCGACCCGCCGGCGGGGAGGGTCACGACGTCGTCGAGGTCGCCGACGCCGCTCGAGCCCCCGCCCGTGATGGTGGCGCCGCCGCCGAGCACGCTCGACCAGCTGTCGCTCGTCACGCCCGGCGGCACGAGGTTCGCGACGTCGAGGCCGCTCAGGGTCGAGGGGCCGCCGTTCGCCACGGTGACCTCGTAGACGAGCGCGGCGCTCCCGGCATCGGCCACGCCGCCGCTCGTGTCGTTGGTCGCCGAGGCGAAGGTGCCTGCGACGACGTCGCCGCTGTCGGTCACCTTGACGTGCACGCCGGCCGAGGGGGTGACGGTGTCGCCGTCGGTCGCGAGGTCCTCTGCCGGGTCGGCGAGGAGGGTGCCGGCCGGGAGGAGCACGAGGGCTTCGTTCTCGAACGGCGCCCCCTCCGAGAGGCTCGGGTCGACGTTGCCCGAGAGGGTGAACGTGGCGGTGGCGCCGTTCGCGAGGTCGAGGCCGGTCCACTCGGCGTCGCCACCGCCGAGGTCGCTGAACGTCGTGCCACCCGCCGAGCTGGTGTCGCCGGTCACCGTGAGCCCGGTCGGCAGGACGTCGAACACCGTCGCGTCCACGACCGCAGACGGTCCGTCGTTCGTCACCGTCACGGTGTAGGTGTCCGAGGTGCCCGGGGTGACCGAGCTCTGGCCGTCGCTGTCGGTGACGGTGAGGTCGGCGGTCGGGAGCACGAGGACGTCCCAGGCGGCCGTCGTCTCGGCGGCGAGGGCGTCGCCGAAGCTCGACTCGTTGCTCGAGATCGACGCCGAGTCGTCCGCCGTCGCCGGGGCGGAGGGCGCGTCCGTCGTCTCGGTGTAGGTCAAGGTGGCGTCTGAGCCCGCCGCCAGGGTGGTGAGCGTCCAGGTGAGCACCGACCCGCTCACGTGGGTCACACCCGCGCTGGCCGTGACGGTGCCGAGCGTGAAGGCGGCCGGGAGGTCGTCGGTCACGACGACGTCGGTCGCTCCGCCGCCTCCGCCGTTGGTGGCGGTCACTTCGTAGGTCACGTCCGAGCCGGCCCGGGCGACGCCGGTGGTCGTCGGCCCAGCGCTGTCCCCCGGCGAGGCCGTCATCGTCACCTCGACGGCGGCGTTCGGCGTGAGCGTGGCCGAGGACACGACGACGGAGGCGTCGGCGGCGGTCGCCACCGCGCTGTTCGTGAACGTCGCCGCGCTGCTCGCCACCGTCGCCACGATCGTGAGCGTCAGCGACTCGTCGGGAGCGAGCGTGCCGATCGCCCAGACCCCCGTGAGCGCGTCGTACGTCGTTCCTGCCGGGGCGACCGAGCCGTCCAGGGTCAGGTAGGCGGGGAGCAGGTCGTTCACGATCACGTCGGTGGCGTCCGAGGGGCCGGAGTTGCTCACCTCGGTCGTGAACGTCACCGTCTGCCCGTCGTTCACGACCTCCGACGAGGCGCCGTCGGCCAGCTCGGTCACCGTCAGGCTCGCCGACGGCGTCACCGAGTCGGTGTCGGTGGCGCTCGCCGCGACGCCCGAGTTGGCGTCGTCGGCCGGCACGACGAGCTGGGCCGTCTCGACGAAGGTATGGCTGCCGGCTGCGAGCGCAGGGTCGAGGGTGCCCGAGAGCGTGAGGTTGGTCTCGCCCCCCTTGGCGACCGAGACCCCCGACCATTCGACGGTGCCGTTCTCGAGATTCGTGAACGTGACGCCGGCGGGCAACGAGGGGCTCGAGACCTCCTCGAAACCGGACGGGAGCGTGTCGAGCACTTCGAGCCCCGAGAGGCCGAGCGGCCCGCTGTCGCCGACCGTGACCGTGTAGCTGTCCGCGTTCCCCGGCGTGACGGTCGTCACCTCGTCGCCGACCGTGATCGAAAGGTCGGCCGTCGGGACGAGGGTGACGAGGTCGCTCGACTGGGTGAAGGCGTCGGTGTCGTCGATCGTGCTCGGCGGGCTGAGGCCGGCGGTGTCGACCATGACGTCGTTCGCCACCGCCGCGGTCGTGGCGTCGACCGTGTAGGTGATCGACGACGAGGCGGGGAGGTCGAGCGAGTCGCTCAGGTTCCCGGTGCCGCTCGAGCCGGCCGAGTTCGTGGCCGACCCGGTCGTCCCCGTGACGCTCCAGGTGTCCGAGCTCACCTGGGCGGGCAGGTCGTCGGTCAGCCCGACGCCGTCGGCCGCCGTCGTCGTGCTGTGGTTCACCACGCTGACGGTGAAGTCGACGACCTGGCCGGGCTCGCTCGAGCCGCCCGAGGTGTCGTTGCTGGTGCCGTCGTAGGCGCCTCCGGCGTTGTCGGTCACCTCCACCGAGAGGTCGGCGGGCGCGCTCGTGCTCGAGCTCGACGAGACCGTCACCGTGGCGGTCGAGCTCGTGGGCGATGCGTCGTCGGCGGTGGCCTCTGCTGTCACGGAGACGGAGGAGGCCGTCGTGTCGACGGCGGCGAGGCACGTCAAGGTCTCGCTCTCGCCGGGCGCGAGCGAGCCGATGGACCATGTGCCCGTCGTCGGGTTGTAGGTCGTTCCCGCCGGGGCCTGCGAGCCCCCGAAGAGCAGGCCCGACGGGAGCAGGGAGCTCACGGACGATCCCGTGGCCTCGGAGGGCCCCGAGTTGGACACCGTCGTTGTGAGGACGACCTGATGGCCGTCTGCGGCCATGGGGGACGAGGCGCCGTCGGCGAGCTCGCTCACGGCGAGCGTTGCCGAGGGGACCACCGAGTCGGTGTCGTCGGCCACGGAGGAGACGGCCGTGTCGGTCACCCCTGCGGGGACCTCGAGGCTCACCGAGTCGGTGAACGACCCGGTCCCGGCGGGAGCGCTCGGATCGACCGTCCCCTTCAGCTCGAGCGTCAGGCTGCCGCCGCTCGGAACGTCGAGGCCGGTCCAGACCACCTCGCCGCCGCCGAGGTCGGTGAAGGTGACGCCTGCCGGGAGCGCCGGGCTCGAGACGCCGTCGAGGCCCGCCGGCAGTGAGCTCGTGACCCCGAGTCCCGAGACGTCCGACGGCCCGTTGTCGGTGACCTTGATCGTGTAGGTGTCGGCCTCACCCGGGGTGACCGAGGTCACCGCGTCGCTGTCGGTGATCTCGAGGTCGGCCGACGGTGCGAGCGACACGATGTCGGTCGCGGCCGTGAACGAGCCCGTGTCGGTGAGGGGCGACGACGGGACGAGCGTGGCGGTGTCGACGAGCGGCGTGCTGGCGCCCGCGGCGACGTCGCCGGTCACCGAGAAGGTGATCGACGACTCCGGCGGGAGGTCGAGGTCGTCCTCGAGGTTCCCCGTCCCCGAGCTCACGGTGGCCGACGCTCCGCCCACGGTGTTCGTGACGTCCCAGGACGTGCTCACGACAGCGGAGGGGAAGAGGTCCGAGAGGTTCAGCTGGGAGATCGTCGACTGGCTGCTCGTGTTGGCGACGACGATCGTGTAGTCGAGCTCGTCGCCCGGTGTGGCCGAGCCGCCGCTCGTGACGTTCGTCGTCCCGTCGTAGGTCCCGTCCACGGAGCCGGCGTCGGTCACCTTCACGGTGAGGTCCGCCGTCGGCACGACCGAGTCGGAGTCGGTCGCCGTCGAGGTCGCCGCCGAGTCGGTCTCGCCCGGCGGCAGGTCGACCGTGGCGACGTTCACGAAGGCGCTCCCGCCCCCGAGCGTCGGGTCGACGTCGCCGCTCAGTGTGAACGTGCCGGTCCCGCCGTCGGCGAGGTCGACGCCGGTCCACTCGACCTCGCCGCTGACGGGGCTCGCGAAGGTGGTGCCTGCGACCGAGCTCGTGTGACCGGTCACGGCGAAGCCGGTCGGCAAGGTGTCGACGAGCGTGGCGCCGGTCACCGCCGAGGGCCCGTTGTTCTCGACCTCCATCGTGTAGGTGTCCGACGTCCCCGGCACGACCGAGGTCTGGCCGTCGCTGTCGGTGACGGTGAGGTCGGCGGCGGGCAGGACGTCGAGCGCCCAGGTGTCGCCGGTCGCCGAGGGGTCCGACGTGCCGTGGGCAGAGGTCGCGCTGCTCGTCACGGACACGGCGTTCGGGTTCGCCTGGAGCGAGGAGGGCGCGTCGGTGGTCTCGCTGTAGGTGAGCGTCGCGTCGGCGCCGGCCGCCAGGCTCGGGATCGTCCAGCTGAGGACGCCGCCCGCCACGCCGGTGGAACCCGCCGAGATCGTGACCGATCCGTCGTCGAGGGTGAAGTTGGCGGGCAGCTCGTCGCTCACGACGACGTCGGTGTCGGGCGACCCGCCGTTGTTCGAGACCTTCACCTGGTAGGTGACGTCGGAGCCTGCGGTGACCTGGTGAGTCCCCGGGCCGCTCACCAGGTCGCCCGCGTACCCGACGATGGTCACGGCCTCCGCGGCGTTCACGTCGATCCCGCCGTCGCCCACGACCGACGAGGCGTTGCTGGCGGACGCAGTGGCGGTGGTGGAGCCCGACGCCTCGCTGCCGCCGACGGTCCCGACGAGCGTGAGGGTCACGCTCTCGCCGCTCACGAGGGTCCCGACCGTCCAGGTCTTGGTCGGACCGTCGTAGGTCCCGACCGGGGCGTCGACGCCCCCGACGACGAAGCCGGCCGGCACCGCCTCCGTCACGCTGACGCCGGTGGCCGGGTTCGGGCCGAGGCCCTCGACCTTGGTCGTGATCGTGACGGAGCTGCCGGCGTTCACGACCGCACTGCTCGACCCGTTCACGAGCTGTCTCACCGACAACGCCGCCGACGGGGTGGCGTCGGCCGGAGGGACGGCGGCGAACAGGCCGAGGGATGCGGCTGCGAGGCTGGCCGCGATCCGCTTCCACATGTCCGCCACCCCCTCAGCCTCCACCCCGAGTGCCCTGAAGGTAGCAAGCCGGGCACGCCCGCGACGGGCCAGGCGCCCCCGAGGGCGCCCTCGGGCGGCCGATTGGACCCTTGCCGAACGGCGATGGTTAGCCTGTCCCGGCATGCCGGCGACGTGGACCTCCTCTGGGGATTACAAGGACATCTCCTACGAGACGGCCGCCGGCGTCGCCAAGATCACGATCTGTCGGCCCGAGGTGCGCAACGCCTTCCGGCCCCAGACGCTCTTCGAGCTCTCCGACGCGTTCGACACCGCCCGTGACGACTCCGAGATCGGCGTGATCATCCTCACCGGGCAGGGCCCTGACGCCTTCTGCTCGGGCGGGGACCAGCGCATCCGGGGTGAGGACGGCTATCTCGGCGACGACGCCGTCGCCCGTCGCGGCATCGGCCGACTGAACGTCCTCGACCTCCAGGTCCAGATCCGCCGCCTCCCCAAGCCCGTCGTCGCCATGGTGGCCGGCTACGCGATCGGCGGCGGCCACGTGCTGCACCTCGTCTGCGACCTCACGATCGCGGCGGACAACGCCCGTTTCGGCCAGACCGGCCCGAAGGTCGGCAGCTTCGACGGCGGCTACGGATCCGGCCTCCTCGCCCGCACCATCGGGCTCAAGCGGGCCAAGGAGATCTGGTTCCTCTGTCGCCAGTACGACGCCGAGACGGCGCTCTCCTGGGGCCTCGTGAACGCCGTCGTACCCCTCGAGCGCCTCGAGGAGGAGACGCTCGAGTGGTGCCACCGCATGCTCGAGCTCTCGCCCATCGCCCTTCGCATGCTGAAGGCGGGCTTCAACGCCGCCGACGACGGGCTGGCGGGGGTCCAGCAGCTGGCGGGCGACGCCACCATGCTCTTCTACATGACCGAGGAAGGCCAGGAGGGCCGCAACGCGTACAACGAGAAACGCCGCCCCGACTTCTCGCGCTTCCCGCGGCGTCCCTGACCGACCGGTGCCGAGCGCCGGCCAGTGGCTGGCGGGTGCGCGCCCGCGGACGCTGCCCGCGGCCGTCGTGCCCGTCGGCGTCGGCACCGCGGTGGCGGCCGGCCAGGCGAGCGTCATCTGGTGGCGCTCGGCGGTCGCCCTCCTCGTCGCCCTCGCCCTCCAGGTCGGCGTCAACTACGCCAACGACTACTCCGACGGGGTGAGGGGGACGGACCGCGACAGGGTCGGTCCTGTGCGGCTCGTCGCCTCGGGGGTCGATCCGAAGCTCGTGCGCACGGCGGCATGGGGCTGCTTCGCAATCGCGGCGGCCGGTGGCCTGGCGCTCGCCATCGCCGCCAGCCTGTGGCTGCTCCTCGTCGGGGCGGCCTGCATCGCGGCCGCCTGGTTCTACACGGGGGGCCCTCGCCCGTACGGCTACGCCGGGTTCGGCGAGGTCTTCGTCTTCCTCTTCTTCGGGCTCGTCGCCGTCATCGGCACGGCCTACGTGAGCACGCGCGAGGTGACCGGCCTCGCCGTGGCGGCGAGCGTGCCGATCGGCCTCCTCTCGGTGGCCCTCCTCGTGGTGAACAACCTGCGCGACGTCGAGACCGACGCCGCGGCCGGCAAGCGCACCCTGGCGGTGCGGCTCGGTGCCGGCCACACGAGGCTCCTCTACGCGGCCCTCGTCGCCGGCGCCTTCGGCACCGTGCTCGGCATGGCCTTCCACCACCCCCTCGTGGCGGTCGCCTTCGCCGCCGCCCTCACGGCCGTCGTCCCCGTCCGCACCGTGCTCGCCGGCGCCGACGGCCCGGCGCTCGTCGAGGTGCTCGGGCAGACCGGCCGCCTGCTCCTCGTCTTCGGCCTGCTCCTCTCGATCGGCCTCGCCTGGTGAGCGCGAGGAGCTCAGGATGCGGGTGGTTCGGCGCCCGTGCCGAGCTCGCCGCGGCAGAACGCGCCCACCATGGCGGCGAAGGGCGCTGGGCGCTCGAAGGGCGCGGCGTGGCCGGCGCCCGGCACGATGACGAGCTCGGCGCTCGGACCGATCGCCTGGGCGAGACGCTCGCCGAGCGCCACGAACTTCGGGTCGCGCTCGCCTGCGACGACGAGGGTCGGGACCCTCAGGCTCGAGAGGCGCTCCCAGTTCGGGAGCTGCGCCCCGGTCCCGAGCGCCCTCAGCGCGGCGGCGAGCCCCGCCGCCGTGTTGGCGAGGCGTGCCTCCCTGTTGGCGGCGGCCTCGTCGAGCTCGGCGAAGAGCGGCCCGGAGAGCCACTCGTCGAGGAAGGCGCCGAGCCCGCCATCGCCGGCGGCGTCGATGCGCTCGGCCAGGCGGTCGTCCGCCTCCCGGCGAGCCTCCCGCTCGTCGAGGTCCTCGATGCCGGCGGTGGTCGAGACGAGCACGAGGCGTTCGACGACCTCGGGGGCGTCGAGGGCGAGCTGGAGGACGACCCGGCCGCCCATGGAGTAGCCGACGTAGGCGGCGCGCCCGCACTGGCCGCCGAGGCCGGCGGCCGCGCCCGCGAGGTCCGACACCTCGCCGAGCCCTGTCGCCCCGCCATGACCGGGCAGGTCCGGGGTCAGCACCTCCGCCTCGTCCGGCAGGTGCCCGCGCAGCTCGCCGGCGACCCTCTCCCAGGAGGCACCCGACTGGGTGAACCCGTGGACGAGCACGACCCGCACGGGCCGTGACGCTACCGGCCGACGTCGCCGCCACCTTCTGCGCCACCCTCGTCGACGAGTGGGCGCGCGCCGGCGTCACCGACGCCGTCGTCTGCCCCGGCTCACGCTCGACCCCGCTCGCTGTGGCGCTCGCCGCCGACAGGCGCATCGACGTCCACGTCCGTCTCGACGAGCGGGGCGGCGGCTTCTTCGCGCTCGGGATGGCGCTCGCCACCGGCCGCCCCGTCGTGGTGCTCACGACGAGCGGGACGGCAGCCGCCGAGCTGCACGCCTCCGTCGTCGAGGCCCACCAGGCCCGTGTCCCCCTCGTCGTCTGCACGGCTGACCGGCCCCCCGAGCTCCACCACGTCGGCGCCCCCCAGACGATCGACCAGACGCACCTGTACGGCGGGGCCGTCCGCCTCTTCGTCGAGCCCGGGGTGGCCGACGAGGCGGCCGCCCCGACGTGGCGCTCGCTCGCGAGCCGAGCCGTCCTCGAGGCGACGGCCGGCCCGCTCGGCCCGGGCCCCGTCCACCTCAACCTGGCGTTTCGTGAGCCGCTCCTCGGTACGGCGGGGGAGCTCCCGCCGGGCCGCCCGGAGGGCGCCCCCTGGCACGGGGCCGTCCGCGGGAGCGCCCCGGCGGCCGACACGGTGGCAGAGCTCGCCCGCCTGCTGCGGGCGACCCGCCGCGGCGTCGTCCTCGCTGGAGGCGGTGCTGGCGGCGCCCGCCCCGAGCTCGTGACGGCCCTGGCCGGACGTCTCGGCTGGCCGATCCTCGCCGACCCCCGGGCGCGGTGCGCCGAGCCGGCCGGTGACGGCCGGGCCGTCGTCGTCGGTGCGGCCGACACGATGCTTCGGGCCCGCCCCTTCGCCGAGGCGATGCGGCCCGACCTCGTCCTTCGGGTCGGCGCCCTTCCCGCCTCGAAGGCGCTCGCCACCTGGCTCGACGGGGCGCCCCAGGTGGCCGTCGATCCCCACTGGGCCTGGCAGGACCCGGGCCGGCAGGCGGCCCAGCTCGTCGCCGCCGATCCCGACGCCGTGCTCACCCTCCTCCTCGGCGAGCTCGGCGCCCCGGGCGCCGAGGACGCGAGCAGCTGGGCGGGCGAGTGGCGCCGGGCCGAGGAGGCCGCTCAATCGGCCATCGACGCCGTCCTCGCCGGCAACCCCGAGCCGACCGAGCCGGCGGTGGCGAGGCGGCTCTACGCCCTGGCGGAGGGGGACTCGTCGATCGTGGCCTCGTCCTCGATGCCGGTGCGCGACCTCGAGTGGTTCGCCCGCCCCCGCTCCGGGCCGCCGAGGGTGCTCGCCAACCGCGGGGCGAACGGGATCGATGGCGTCGTCTCGACGCTCCTCGGCGTGGCGGCCGCCTCGAAGGGGATGAGGACCTACGGGCTCGTCGGCGACCTCGCCCTCCTCCACGACGCCTCGGCCCTCGTGCGGAGCGCGACGGCCACGACGGCGGGCGGGAGGTTCCGCTGCGTCGTCGTCGACAACGCCGGCGGCGGCATCTTCTCGTTCCTCCCACAGGCCGCCGCCCTTGACGAGGCGACCTTCGAACAGCTCTTCGGCACGCCGCAGCTGCCGGCGCTCGGCGACCTCGTCGCGGCGAGCGGCTACGCCTGCTCGCAGCCGGACACGATGGACCGGTTCGAGGAGGCGGTGGGGGAGGATGCGGCGGGTTTCGTGCTGGTGAGGACCGAGCGCAAGGCGAACGTCCGCCTCCACGCCGCGCTGGCGGCGGCCGTGAAGGAGGCGGTCAGCTCCTGAAGCGGCGGGCGTCGTCGGCGGCGTACCTGGCGACGGCGCCGTCGGTCGCCGACGTCGTCTCGACCGCCTCGACGTAGGCGGGCAGCTGCCCGGCCGGGAGGGCGCAGGTCATCTCGTCGGGGCGAAAGCCCGTGCGGGCCCGGCTGAGGGCGCAGCCGACGCTGGCGGCCGGCCGGCCGTTCTTGGCGAGGGCGACGATGTGGCACTGCGGCTTGCCCTCGATGGCAAGCCCCGGCATGGCGTCCGAGAGGACCATCATCTGGCGCCCGTTCACCCGTAGCAGCACCACGTCCGGCTCGACGCCGGCGGGCAGATCGGCGAGGCGCCCGTACGAGATGGCGCCGGGGCGCTCGGCGACGGCAGGGATCTGAGGGACGGCCTCGGCCGTCACCCAGCCCGATGACAAGAGCGCGGCGACGTCGTCGTTGCCCGCCACGTCCTCGAGGCTGGCGAAGCCGTGCGTGTACCGCCCCACCGAGCAGTTGCCGTGGTCCTCGGCGACCGTCGAGAAGCCCCCGTTCTCGGTGGCCTTCACCCAGAACACGCACGAGGCGCTCACCCGTCCGGCGCGGCCGTCGGCTGCCGGCTCGCTCATCGGCTCGTCGAACGGCTTCAGGGCCTGCGGCCGGTCGTCCGTGAAGGCGAGGAAGATCGGCGGGACGGCGAGGTGCAGGGCCGAGGAGAGGCGGTCGGCCATCTCGCCCCAGGGCGTGGGCGGTGCACTGGTCATGGCGCCCGACGGTAACGGGGCGCCCGCTTTCGCATGTCCCCGACAGGGCGTGGCATCGTGGACTGCGTGCCGTCGCTGTACGAAGACCTGTCGTTTCGCGGCCTTCTCGCCCAAGAGAGCGCCGGCTTGCGCGAGGTCCTCGACGGGCCCCCGATGGCCGCCTACCACGGCATGGACCCGACGGCGGACAGCCTTCACATCGGGAGCCTCTACGGCGTCTGCACCCTGAAGCGCTTCCAGGCCGCCGGACACCGCCCGATCGCCCTCGCCGGCGGCGGCACGGGGCTCATCGGGGACCCCGGCGGGCGCGACGAGGAGCGGCCGCTGCTGACGCCAGAGGAGCACGCCGCCAACATGGCCGGGATCGAGGCGCAGCTGCGCCGGCTGCTCGGCGTGGAGGACGGCGGTCAGGAGATCGTGCTCGTCGACAACGCCGACTGGCTGGTCGGCTACCGGCTCGTCGACTTCCTCCGCGAGATCGGCAAGCACTTCACCGTCAACCAGATGGTGCAGAAGGAGTCGGTGCGGGCCCGCTTCGAGCGGGAGACCGGCATCTCGTACACCGAGTTCAGCTACATGCTGCTGCAGGCGTGCGACTTCCTCCACCTCTACGACGAGTTCGGCTGCCGCGTGCAGTTCGGCGGGAGCGACCAGTGGGGGAACATCACGGCCGGGATCGACCTCATCCGGCGGGTCCGCCGCGCCGAGGCCCACGGCTTCGGCTGGCCGCTCCTGCTGTCATCCGAGGGCAAGAAGTACGGGAAGTCGACCGGGAACGCCGTCTGGCTCGACGCCGGCCGGACGGCGCCCTTCCTCTTGTACCAGCACTTCGTGCGGGTCGGCGACGACGAGGTCGGCGCCATGCTGCGTTTCCTCACGTTCCTGTCGCACGAGGAGATCCTCGAGCTCGACCGGGCGACGGCCGAGCACCCCGAGCGGCGGGAGGCCCAGAGGGCGCTCGCCCGGGAGGTGTGCCGCTTCGTGCACGGCGAGGCCGAGACCGCCGCGGCAGAGAGGGCGACGGCGGCCCTCTACTCCGAGGACATCGCCGGCCTCGACGAGTCGCTGCTGCTCGTGGTGCTCTCCGAGGCGCCGTCGTCGGTCGTCGCGAGGTCCGAGCTCGAGGGCGACGGTCTCGACCTGGCGGCCGTGCTGGCCTCGACGGGGCTCTCGCCGTCGCGTGGGGCTGCCCGCACGGCGATCGAGCAGGGCGGTGCCTACGTGAACAACCAGCGCCGGCAGGGCCCCGACGCCCGTGTGACGCTCGACGACCTCCTGCACGGCCGCTACGTCGTGCTGCGGCGGGGGAGGCGGGACTACCACCTGCTGCGGGCCGAGTGAGGGCTCCGGCCGGGCGCCGGGTCGTCGTGGGGGCCCGTGGTCGGGTCGTGGCTCGTGGCCGGGTCGTGGCTCGTGGCCGGGTGGCCGTCGTCGTGTCCGGGCTCTCGCTCGTGCTCGTCCTCGGCGTCGCTGCCGGAGCCTGCGTGCAGTACTCCGGCTCGAGCCTTTCTGGCCGGGTGCGGTCGTGGATGAGCTCGTCGACGTTCGTCTCGGACAACGACACGCTGATCGACGACGTCGCCCGCGCCCGTCTCGCCGTGTCGCACGGCACGGCGCTCGAGTTGCGGACCGTGTGTGCGGGGCTCGAAGCCGACGCCGGCACGGCCTACAGCACGCTGCCGTCGCCCTCGAGCACGCTCACCAGCACGCTGAACGCCGCCTACGAGGGGTTCTTCAAGGCGGCGTCCGGCTGTTCCTCGGCCGGCTCGGTGAAGGACGCATCGGTTGCCCCGGCGCTCTCGAGGATGGCGTCGGCCGAGCGGTCGCTCGTGCGGGCGGCCGCCGAGCTCGCCTCGCTCGGCATCCGCTGGGTTCCCCGGCGCTGAGGCCGCCCGCTGGCGGCCCCCGGACGGGCGGGTGGCCCGCCTGGGGCTACCCTCCTCCGCGATGGCCTCCGAGGACCGCCTGGTCGGCCCCTTTGCAGCGGGCGTCGACCCCGAGGCGTACGACCGCCTCCGCCGCCGGGTGCTCTGGGCCATGCCGAGCGGCATCTACCTGCTCGGGAGCCGGGCCGGCGAACGGGCGAACCTCATGACCCTCAACTGGGCGACCCAGGTCTCGACCGAGCCGAAACACCTCGCCGTCTCCGTCGAGCACACCGCCGTCACCCACGCCCTCGTCGACGAGGGGGGCTGTTTCGCCCTCTCGCTGCTGCGGCGGGAGGACCGGGCCCTCGTCCGCAAGTTCGTGAAGCCCGCCGAGCACGACCCCGAGGCCCGCACCCTGGCCGGGCTGCAGTACACGACGGCCGTGACCGGGGCACCCATCCCCACCTTCGCCGCCGCCTACCTCGACTGCGAGGTGCGCCACCGCCTCGGTGTCGGCAGCCACACGGTGTTCGTCGGAGAGGTCGTGGCGTCGGGCGTCGGGGTGCCGTCGGCGGCCGCCGCCGGCGGGGCCGAAGGGTCGTTCGAAGCCGACGTCGAGGTGCTCTCGGGGCTCGACGTCCTCCGCATGGAGGACACACGTATGAGCTACGGCGGATGAGCCCGGCGCGGACCTCCGGCCGACCACGCGACCGCCGGGCGCGTGAGGCCGAGGAGTGGCGCTACGTCGACTCGCCCGGCGCCCTCGACGACCTCCTGGCCGACCTCGCCGGGGTCGAGGCCTACGCCATCGACACCGAGTTCCACCGTGAGCGCAGCTACTTCCCCCACCTCGCCCTCGTGCAGATCGCCTGGGAGGGCGGCCTCGCCATCGTCGACCCGCTGAAGACCCCCGTCTCGCCGCTCCGGGCGCTCGTCGAGAGCGACGCCGTCGCCGTCCTGCACGCGGCCGACCAGGACCTCGAGATCATCGAGCGCGAGACCGGGGCGCTGCCGAGGGAGATCTTCGACACGCAGGTCTCGGCGGGTTTCGTGGGCTATGTGTCGCCCTCGCTCGTGTCCCTCGTCGAGCACGTGCTCGGCCTGCGCCTCCACAAGGGCGACCAGCTGACCGACTGGACCCGGCGCCCGCTCTCGACCACCCAGCAGTCGTACGCGGCGGGCGACGTCGCCCACCTGCTCGAGCTGCGCGCCCGCCTCACCGAACGCCTCGAGCAGCTCAGACGCCTGGAGTGGGCGGCCGAGGAGTGCGCCATCCTGCTCCACCGCGACCGGTCGCCGACCGAGCCGGTGCGGGCCTGGTGGCGCCTCCCGCACTCGCGCCAGCTGCGCGGGCCGGCCAAGGCCGTCGCCCAGGAGGTCGCCGCCTGGCGGGAGAGGAGGGCGCAGTCGCTCGACGTGCCGGTCCGTTTCGTCCTGTCGGACCTGGCGCTCATGTCGATCGCCCAGCGGCCGCCCACCTCCCGGCAGGAGCTCATGTCGGTGCGGGGCGTCGACAGCCGCCACCTCACCGGCGGGGCGGCCGACGACCTCCTCGCTGCCGTGGCGCGGGGCCGCTCGCTCCCTCCCGACCAGCTCCAGGTTCCGCCACGAAACCCCCTCGAGCGCCTCAACAAGCCCGTCATCGCCCTCGCCAGCGCCTACGCAGGCCAGCGGGCGAGCGAGCTGGAGCTCGACCCGGCCATCCTCGCCACCCGGGCCGACATCGCCGCCTTCTTCCAGGACCGTCCCTCCGGCCGGCTCGTCTCGGGCTGGCGCCACGAGCTCATCGGGGCCTCGCTCGAGCGACTGGCCGGCGGCGAGGCGGCGCTCGCCTTCGACGGCGACGACAAGCTCGTGCTCGAGGAGCGGTCGCGGCGTCCGCTGTAGGTCGGAGGCCTCAGGGCTCATAGGAGTACCAGAAGGCGTCGTAAACCGGCCCGGTCACGACGCGTTCTGGCGCTTCTATGCAGTGGCGAGCCGGACGACGACCGCCTCCTCCGGTCCGAGCACGCCGCCGTAGGCGTCCCCCGCCCGGCTGAGGCTCCCCTCGGCGCCTGAGGAGAGCGCCACCTCGCCGGCACCGGCGCCGCCGCCCGGGAGAGCGAAGTCGACCGGCACCCCGAGGAAGTTGACGGCCACGACGAACCGGGCGGCCACCTCGGCCGAGCCCGAGCCCGAACCGTCACCGGAGCCGGCCGGCGACCGGAGGACCGCCACGACGCCGTCAGGCGCATCGAGCAGCGACGAGGAGCCGACCCGCAACGACGGCTCCGACCGGCGAAGGCCCAGCAGGTCCCGGTAGAGCCACAGGACCGACGACCGGTCGGCCTGCTGCGACGCGACGCTGCGGACGGCGGACGAAGGCGGGAACGGCAGCCAGGTGGCCTCGGGCCGGGGGACCTCCCAGCCGTGCACCGCGCCGGCGTCCCACGGGATGGGCGCCCGGCACCCGTCACGCCCGCCGGGATCGACCACCCGGTCAGCGGGGACGTCGGCGTCCTCGAGCCCGAGCTCCTCGCCCGCGTACAGGAAGGGCGTTCCCCGCATCCCGAGGAGCAGGACCGCCGCCGCCCTCGCCCGCCGCTCGGACCCCCCGAAACGGGTCGCCGCCCGCGGCCGGTCGTGGCTCGACAGCACCCACGCCGGCCATGCCCCGATCGGGTCGAGGTGCCGTTCCGCCTCGGCGAGGCGCCGCCGGAAGCAGCCGGCGTCGAAGGGGCAGAACATCAAAGGGAAGTTGAAGGCGAGGTGCAGCTCGTCGCCCGAGCCGTAGTAGCGGGCGATCGTCTCGGTCGAGATGAGGAAGACCTCGCCGACCACGACCGGATGCGACGGGAAGGAGTCGACGAACGCCCGCAGCTCCCGGAGGATCGGGTGGGTGCGCTCGTCGTCGTTCAGGGCCGACCACGGCAGCGCCGCCGCCGAGGTCGGGGCGTCGCGCAGGGCGGGGTCCTTCCCGAGCGCGTGCACGACGTCGATGCGAAAGCCGTCGACGCCCCGCTCGAGCCAGAAGGCCATCACGGCCCGCATCGCCTCGCGCACCTCCGGGTTCGACCAGTCGAGGTCCGGCTGCTCGGGGAGGAAGAGGTGGAGGTACCACTGCCCGGTCGCCTCGTCGAAGGTCCACGCCGGGCCGTCGCCGAAGGCGCGGCGCCAGTTGTTCGGCGGCCTGCCCGGTTCGGCGGGATCCGGGTCCCGCCACACGTACCAGTCGCGGTGGCGGGCCGTCCGCGACGTCCGGGCGTCGAGGAACCACGGGTGGAGGTCGCTCGTGTGGTTCGGCACGAAGTCGACGATGACCCGCAGGCCGCGCTCGTGGGCCTCGGCGAGCAGGCGGTCGAAGTCGTCGAGCGTCCCGAACAGCGGGTCGACGTCGCAGTAGTCGGCGACGTCGTAGCCGAAGTCCCTCATCGGCGAGGGGTAGAAGGGCGAGAGCCAGACGGCGTCGACCCCGAGCCAGACGAGGTGGTCGAGATGCCGCCGGATCCCCTCGAGGTCGCCCGAGCCGTCCCGCACGAGGTCGGGGCCGGCACCGGCCGCGCCACCGGCGCCGCCGCCCGCGCCCGCCCCGGCCGGCGACGCCACCCCGAGCCGGGCCGCCCGCCCCTCGGGGTCGGCCAGGCAGAACGACCTCGGGTAGATCTGGTAGAAGGCCGCGCCCTGCCACCAGGCGGGCGCCGGCCGGGTCACTCCTGGCCGAGGTGGATGCGGGCGTCCGGGTCGCCGCCGTCGGCGGCGGGCTTCGGCCGCAGGTCGACCCGCAGGGTGAGGATGCCGTCCTCGACGGTCCCGGTGGCGTCGCCGAGCATGGCGAAGTCCTGGTAGTCGACCCGCATCTGCTCCATGATCAGCTGGCGCTCGGGCCCCTCGACGGGCGGGAGGCCCCTGCGGCGCACCGCGCCGGCCCGCTCCCGGAAGCGGGTGATCATGGCGTCGACGTCGAGGCCGTCCGGCATCGGCCGCAACCCTACCGAGTGCCTCCGCGTCCGCCGCCGGGCCCTCCCGACCGCTCTGAACAGGGCAGCACGGGGCACGCGTCCGGACGAGGCCCTGTTCGCGGCGGTATGCTGGTCGACCACAGACCAGGCCCGAGCCGAGCATTCCCCGGGGGCAGGAGCGTTCCCACGCGCGGCGGGCGGTTGTCGAGCGCCTGGGGTTGGTCGACATCTCTGGGTCACCCGGGCCGAGGACTCGGGCAGAGCGGTGTGCGAGCTGGGAGCGGCGCGTGAAAAAGGGACGGCATCGGCGGTTCGAGGAGGCGCGCAGCCTGAAGCGTGCGTTCGAGGTCAGGGCCGAGCCGTGCCCGGAGTGCGGCGCGCTCCCCGACGATTCGCACGCCTCCTGGTGCCTATACGAGTCCGAGGAGCTCGAGGACGAGCCCGAGGAGGAGGAGCACTACACCTGAGCCGGGCGTAGCCGCTCCTCAGCTCCTGGACGAAACCCCCTCCCGCCTCCGCACAGCCGGGTGCGGCAGGCGCACCCCTCTCGCACGCGCCCGCTCCTCGAGGTAGGCGGCGATCATCTCGTAGACCACCTCGCCGGTCATGGCGGTGATCTCGTCGCGAAGGCTGCGGTACACCGGCTCCCGGCCGACGAACGCCTCGGGACCCTCGGTGCACCACCAGGCGAACTCGTCGCCTCCCGCGCCCCAGTGGCGCCGGCGCCACTCCGTGAGCGTGGAGGTGACGTAGCCGTCGGCCGCGACGGCGTCCTCCCGCCGGAGGGGGAGCTGCCAGCAGACGTCGGGCTTGAGCTCGAGGGGCGGGACGCCCCGCTCGAGGGCCGCCCGGTGGAGGGCGCAGCCGGCGCCGCCGGGGAACCCCCGCCGGTTGAGGAAGACGCAGGCGCCCTTGACGAGGCGGGTGGTGGGCTCGCCCCGCTTCGGGCGGCGCACGGTGCCGCGGCGGAGACCCTCGGCGCGGAACTGCCACTGCTCGGCCGTCAGCGTCGCCGCCACCGCCTCGACCCGGGCGGCGTCCTCCTCCCCGGTGAAGTGCGCCCCGTACGAGCAGCACCCCTCCTCGAGCTCGGGCGTCGGCCCGGTGAGCACCCCCTTGCAGCCGTGGCCGAAGATGCACTCCCAGTTGCTCTCGAGGAAGGTCACGTCGACGAGCCAGGTCCGGCGCTCGTCGGGGTCCTCGAAACTCACCCACTCGTGGGCGTCGTCCGGCGCCTCCACGGGCGCCGTGGCGCCCGTCGCCATCCGGGCCGTCACAGGGAGGCGCCGGCGGAGACGAGCTGGGCTGCGGTCGGCTCGGCGCAGCAGAACCAGGCCTCGCTCAGACGCAGGCGGTCCGGCCCGGGGACGGGCGATGTCGCGACCGGCTCGGGCACCTCGGGAGGAAGCGGCACGCCGTGGGAGCGGCACGTCGCCCACACCGCCGCGAAGGCCTCGGTGGGACCGGCCTCCGCCCCGGCCGCCTCCTCGGCGACGCCAGCCACGGCCGCCTGCAGGTCGTCGAGGCGGCCGTCGGCATGGTGCCAGGCGACGCTGCCGGTCTCGGGGTCGAGCCCGTCGAGCGACGAGGCGAGGACGGGGTCGGGCTCCTCGAGGAGGAGCGAGCCCTTCGGGAGGAGCAGCCGGATCGCGAACTGCACCGTGTCCGTGTTCCAGACGAGGTCCTGCTCGGCCGTGAACCTGAGCAGCTCGGCGACCGAGGCGTGCGTGGTCCAGGGGGTGAAGGGGAGCCAGGAGGGGTGGGTTTCGATCCCGGAGGAACGAAGGATGCGCACCGCCTCGGTCTCGTCCGCCTGGACGTGCCCCTTGTCGAGGAGGGCGAGCACTGCGTCGTCCGTCGACTCGAAGGCCGACACGACGAAACGCAGCCCGAGCCTCCCGAGCTCACCGAAGAGCTCCTCGTGGCGGAGGACGTGCTCGACCTTGACGGTGGCGTCGAAGGTGAGCCCCGGCCAGGCGGCCTGCACGGCCCGGGCGACGGCGAGCGAGTGGCGGGGGCGGTTGAGGAAGTCGGGATCGGCGAAGCTCACGTGCCCGGCGCCGGCGTCGACGAGGGCGGCGACGTCGGCGAGGACGGCCTCCGCGTCGACCACCCGCGAACGCCCGCCGTAGACGGCCGCCACCGGGCAGTGGCGGCAGCGGTGGTTGCAGCCCGTCGTCGTGGCGGTGCTGCCTGCGGCAACCGAGATCCTGCCCGTGCCGTCGACGAGCCGGGCGTAGCGAGCAAGAGGCGGCAGCAGCGCGCGGAGCGGCGGCGCTCCCGCCGGGAGGTGCACCGGGCCGAGCTCGGTGACGAGCCCGGTCGGGTCGCCTCTCTCGAGCCAGCTGAGCAGTGGTGCGGCCGCCTCGCCGGCGACGAGGAGGTCGCCCGCCTGGATCACCCGGTGCCCGTCGGCGACCGGGGCGTAGAGGCCGCAGAGCGCCACCGCGAGATCCTCCCGGCCGTTGCGCAGCCGCTCGACCACGCCGAGGGCGAGGCGGAGGGCGGTGTGCATCGGCACCGAGAAGACGGCCGCCTCGGCCCAGGCGGCGTCGCGGCCGTCGAGCTCCTCGACGGCGAGGTCGGTGCAGCGGACCTCGTGGCCGGCCGCCGACGCCGCCCCGGCGAGGGCCGCGAGGGCGAGCGGCTGATGGCCGAGGTCGTAGGTGGAGACGAAGAGGACCCGCACTCAGGTCACCGTATCCGCCGTCGCCATGGCCGCCTCGACCTCGACCTCGACGTCGAGCAGCCCCTGCGCCTGGCGGAGCGCCGCCTCGATGTCCTCGGGCGTCTCACCGCTCGCGAACACGAAACCCAGGTACCGGTCCCCCTCGGGCAGGGTGCGCACCTGCCGCCCTCGCGCGACGGCGATCTCCACCCCCGTGATGCCCGGGACCGCCCGCGCCGCCTCGGTGCCGTGCACCTCGACGAGGCGGCCGGAGCGGGGGATCGGCACCATGAGAACGCCGGCCGCCCGCTCGAGCCGGGGCTCAGGCCCGGGGATGCCGGCCCAGGTGGCGAGGACCAGCTCCTCGAGGCTGCCGCCCCGCAGCGCCAGCGCCTTCGAGCAGCGCCCCCCGATGGTGCGCGCCGCCACCTCGAGGAGGCTCACGGCCGGGTCGCCGCCGGTGATGCGCAGCTCGGCGTGCACGGGGCCGTGGCGAAGGCCGATGGCGTCGACGGCCTCGGCCGTCGCGTCCCTCACCGCCTCGAGGGTCCCGGGCGAGAGCCGGGACGGGGCCACGTAGAGGGTCTCCTCGAAGAAGGGGCCGTCGAGCGGGTCGGGCTTGTCGAAGACGGCGATGACGTCGAGGCGGCCGTCGCGGAGGACGCCCTCGACCGCCACCTCGCCCCCGGCGACGAAGGTCTCGACGAGGAGGGCGGCGTCGGGCGGCTCACCCGCCTCCTCGAGGATCGGGCGAATGCGACGGGCGGCCGCCAGCACCTGGCGGGCGTCGTCGGCCCGGATGACGCCGCGGCTGGCGGCGAGGGTGGTGGGCTTGACGACGACCGGGTACCCGATCGTTCCGGCCGCCTCGACGACGTCGTCGTCGCTCCGGGCGAGGGCGAAGCGGGGCTGGGGGAGGCCCCGGCGGGCGAAGGCGGCTCGCATGGCGGCCTTGTCCCGCGTGCTGCGCACCGCCTCGGCCCGGTTGTGGCGAAGGCCGAGGCGCTCGGCGGCGAGGGCGGCGCCGACGGCGCCAGTGTCGTCGACCGCCACGACGGCGTCGAGGGGGATGCGGGCGGCGTGCCCGACGATCGCCTCGGCCGTCGCCTCGGGGTCGTCGAGGGGGAGCTCGACGAAGTGCTCGGCCATCGTGCCGGAAAGCGCCTGGGCTCGCTCGGAGCCCGTCACCACCTCGAGGCCGAGGCGGCGGGCCGCCTCGAGGTACTCCTCGGCGCGGTAGGTGCCGGTCGGGAGCACGAGGAGCACGGTCGGCACGGCGCCATGATGCCGCCGCCCCGTGGCGGGCCGGGCCGGGGCCGGGCCGGGGCCGGGCCGGCGCCCGCCCCGTCTAGCCTGTGGGCGTGGACACGTCGGAGGAAGGTTTCGAGCTCATCCGGGTCTCCGACCAGGCTCGCGAGATGGTCCTCTCCATCCGCGCCTCCGAGGAGAACGCCGACGCCCTGGCGCTCTGGCTCGAGGTGAACGGCTCGGCCAACGGGGCCTACAGCTACGACATGTGGTTCCAGCCGGGCACCGACGCGGGCCCGAACGACGTCGTGCAGCTGGCCGGGGACCTCGTCCTCGTCGTGGCGGCGAGCAGCGTCGACAGCTTGCGCGGGGCGACGCTCGACGTCGGCAACACCGGAGGCGAGCAGGGCCTCGTCATGCTCAACCCCAACACGCCGGCCGCCCCACGCTCGGCGGCGCCACCGGTCGAGGCGGACCTGTCCGGACCCGAGGCCCAGCGGATCCTCGAGATCCTCGAGCAGGAGGTCAACCCGCAGATCGCCATGCACGGCGGCTGGGCGGACCTCGTCGCCTTCGACGACGGCGTCGCCTACGTCCGCATGTCCGGCGGCTGCCAGGGCTGCGGCCTCGCCCGGGTCACCCTCTCACAGGGGATCGCCGTCGCCATTCAGGACGCCGTCCCGGAGGTGCGGGAGGTCGTGGACGTGACGGACCACGCCTCGGGCGAGAACCCGTACTACGAGCCGGCCAAGAAGTAGTCGGTCCGGCCGCCCGGCTGCGGCCTGCACCCACAGAAGCACCAGTTCGCGTCGTCAACCGGCCCGGTCACGACGCGAACTGGTGCTTCTATGACACGTCGGCCCGAGGCACCGGGTGCGCCGAGAGAGGACCTCAGCCGAGGTGCCGGTCGAACCAGTCGAGCGTCCGTCTCCACCCATCGGCGGCGGCCTCGGGGTGGTACGACTCCCGCTGGTCGCAGTGGAACCCGTGGCCGGCGCCCGGGTACCGGACGATCTCGGTGTCGACGGGGGCGCCGCCGAGGCGGCGGCGCAGCTCCTCGACCTCCTCGACCGGGATGCCCTGGTCTTCGTCGCCGAAGAGGCCGAGCCAGGGCGTGCGCATCTCCGAGACGTTCTCGGCGAGGGGCCCGAGCTTCTCGCCGCGGCCATGGACGATGCCGCCCCCGTAGAACCCGACGGCGGCGCCCAGGGCACGCTTCATCGCCACGAGGAACGTCACCCGGCCGCCCATGCAGAAGCCGACGATCCCGACCCGCTCGGGCTCGTAGCCCCGTCCGGCGGTGTGCGAGAGGGCGGCGTCCACGTCGACGAGGAGCGTGTCGTCGGCGAGCCCCTCGAAGTGCGGCCGCACGAGGTCGAACCGGTCGTAGGGAACCGTGCCGCCTCCGGTGCGGTGGAACAGGTGCGGGGCGACGGCGTAGTACCCCTCCCGGGCGAAACGCCGCGTGACGTCCTGGATGTGGCCGTTCACCCCGAAGGCCTCCTGGATGACGATGACGGCGCGGCGGGCCTCGCCGCCACGCGGTTCGACCTCGTACAGCTCCATCGGGCCGTCGGGCGTCTCGACCTCCATCGTCCGAATGGAGCCGACCTCGTCCTCAGCTGCGGTGGGGGCGCCTTGCGTCGTGCCGTCCGTCATGCCGGGCGACCATAGCGGCCGGCGCCTCGCCAGAGCGTCGACCTGGGCGGCGGTACGGTTTGGTGATGCTGCGCTTCCTCACCGCCGGTGAGTCGCACGGCAAGGCGCTCGTGGTGGTCGTGGAGGGCCTTCCCGCCGGCCTCGCCGTCACCACCGACGAGGTGGCCGACGAGCTCGCCCGCCGCCGGCTCGGTTTCGGGCGCGGCCCCCGCATGCGCTTCGAGCGCGACGACGTCACCCTCCTCGGCGGCGTCCGCCACGGCCGCACCCTCGGCTCGCCGGTCGCCATCGAGATCGCCAACACCGAGTGGCCGAAGTGGCACCGGGAGATGTCGCCCGACCCCGGCGAGCCCGACAAGGTCCTCACCGCCCCACGCCCAGGCCACGCCGACCTCTCGGGGATGCTGAAGTACGGCTTCTCCGACGCCCGCGACGTCCTCGAGCGCGCCTCGGCCCGTGAGACGGCCGCCCGCACCGCGGCGGGCTGCCTCGCGAAGAAGCTCCTCGCGGAGCTCGGCATCTTTGTGCTGAGCCACGTCGTCGCCCTCGGCGCCGCCCGCCTCCCCGACGGGATCCGCCCGCTCCCCGAGGACCTCGAGCGGGTCGACGACTCACCGGTGCGCTGCCTCGACAAGGCGACCGAGGCCGCCATGGTGGCCGAGGTGAAGGCGGCCGCCAAGGTGGGCGACTCCCTCGGCGGGAGCGTCGAGGTGCTCGCCTACGGCGTGCCGGTCGGCCTCGGCAGCCACGTCCACTGGGACCGCAAGCTCGACGGCCTCCTCGCCCAGGCGGTCATGAGCATCCAGGCGGTGAAGGCGGTCGAGATCGGCGACGGCTTCGCGACCTCGCAGCTCCGCGGCTCGGAGGCGCACGACGCCATCTACTGGGACGAGGACTCCTCCGGCTACGTCCGGCGCACCGACCGCGCCGGCGGCATCGAGGGCGGCATCTCGACCGGCGGCCTGCTGTGGCTGCGGGCCGCCATGAAACCGCTCGCCACCTTGAACCGACCCGTCCTCGCCACGGTCGACACCTCGACCAAAGAGGCGACCGTCTCGTTCAAGGAGCGGACCGACGTGACGGCGGTGCCCGCCATGGGCGTCGTCGCCGAGACGATGACGGCCCTCGTCCTCGCCGACGAGGCGACCCGCAAGTTCGGGGGCGACTCGGTGGCAGAGCTCGTGCGCAACGCCGAGTCCTACGCGAAGTCCCTCCACGAAACCCCCTCCTCCGCCCAGCCCCCGTCCCCCGGTGGCTGAGCACGTGCTGCTCGTCGGGATGATGGGCGCAGGGAAGACCACGGTCGGGCGGCTCGTCGCCCGCCGCCTCGGGCGGCCGTTCCGCGACAGCGACGAGGAGGTGCTCGCCCGCACCGGGCGCACGATCCCCGAGATCTTCCAGCTCTACGGCGAGCCCGCCTTCCGGGCGCAGGAGAAGATGGTCCTCGCGAGCGCCCTCTCCTCGGGCGTCCCGTCGGTGATCGCCGTGGCAGGGGGTGCCGTGCTCGACCCGGACTCGCGCCGCCGCATCCGGCGAGGTGGCGCCACCATCTGGCTCCGGGCCGCCCCCCGCACCCTCGCCCGCAGGGTGGGCGGCGGCGCCGGGCGGCCCCTCCTCGAGCGCGACCCGGCGGGCACCCTCGCCAAGCTCGACGCCGCCAGACGCCCCGTGTACCAGGCACTCGCCGACGGCGTCGTCGACGTCGACGCCACCCGCCCCCACGAGGCGACCGACCGCGTCGTCCACCTCGTGCGCACCATCCTCGACGACCGCTGCCGGGCCGCCTCGTGAGCGTCGTCACCGTCCCGGTCAAGCTCGGCGAGCGGAGCTACGACGTCCTCGTCGGCCCGGGCGCCCTCGCCGGCCTCGCGAGCATCGTCCCTCCCGCGGCCCGCCGCGCCGTCGTCGTCACGCAGGCCTCGGTCCCGGTCGAGATCGACACCGGCCTCCCGACCACCGTCGTCGAGATCCCGCAGTCCGAGGAGAAAAAGTCGCTCGCCACGATCGAGCGGGTCTGCCGGGCGTTCGCGGCCGCCGAGCTCTCCCGCCACGACGTCGTCGTCGGGCTCGGAGGTGGGCTCGTGACCGACGTGGCGGGTTTCGCCGCCTCGTGCTGGCACCGGGGCACCTCGGTCGTCCACGTCGCCACGACGCTGCTCGCCCAGGTGGATGCCGCCATCGGCGGGAAGACCGGCGTGAACCTGCCCGAGGGAAAGAACCTCGTCGGCGCCTTCTGGCAGCCGGCCGGCGTCATCTGCGACACCGAGACGCTCGCCACCCTCCCCGAGGAGGAGTGGCGCTCGGGGCGGGGCGAGCTCGCCAAGTACGCCTTCCTCGGCGCCGAGAGCCTCGACGAGCTGTCCCTCGAGGAGCAGGTGGCCGCCTGCGTCGCCCTCAAGGCCGGCATCGTCTCGGCCGACGAGCGAGAGGGGGGCGCCCGCATGGTCCTCAACTACGGGCACACCCTCGCCCATGCGCTCGAGGCGGCGGGTTTCGCGGGCGAGGCGGGCGACGGGCCCGCCGGAAGCCGCCACCTCCGCCACGGCGAGGCGGTCGCCATCGGGCTCGTCTTCGCCGCCCGGCTCGCCCGGCGCCTCGGGCGGATCGACGACGACCGGGTCGCCCGCCACGAGGAGGTCGTCGCCGGCTACGGGCTCCCATCGAGGCTTCCGCCCGGGGCCGACGTCGAACAGTTGATCGGCTTCATGCGCCGGGACAAAAAGGCGCAGCAGGACCTCACCTTCGTGCTCGACGGTCCCGACGGCGTCGAGGTCGTCCGCGACGTGAGCCCGGCGGCCGTCGCCGAGGTGCTCGAGGAGCTCCGTCCGTGAGCGACGCGAAGCTCGTCCTCCTCCTCTCGGGCCCGAACCTTCAGCTCTTCGGCGAGCGCCAGCCCGAGGTGTACGGCAGCGAGACCCTCGACGAGCGCGTCGCTAGGGCGGCGGCCCGCGCCGAGCACCACGGCCTCGCCCTCGAGCACCGCCAGTCCGACGCCGAGGGCGAGCTCGTCGCCGCCGTGCACGAGGCCCGCGGCCGGGCGGCCGCCATCGTCGTCAACCCCGGGGCGCTCGGCCACTACGGCTGGTCGCTCCACGACGCCCTCGCCGCCTTCGAGGGGGTGGTCGTCGAGCTGCACGTCTCGAACCCCGACGCCCGCGAGCCCTGGCGGCGCCGCTCGGTCGTCGCCCCGGTCGCCGACGGCACGGTCGCCGGCTTCGGAGGGGCCGGCTACGAGCTCGCCGTCGACGCGGTGGCCCTCCTCCTCGCCGAGCGCTCCGGCTGACTCCGGCGCCGTCACCGGCGGTTCCGGGCGACCGCCGTAGCATTCCGGCGATGCCGAACGAGCTGGACCGGTCCTCGCTCCCGCCCATGGACGTCGCCTCGCGCATGGGGCGGCTCCGCGCCGCCCTCGGGGAGGCGGGCTGCGACGCCCTGCTCGTGACGAGCCTCGTGAACGTGCGGTACTTGAGCGGTTTCAGCGGGTCGGCCGCCATGCTGCTCGTGCTGCCGGAGGGCGCCGTCCTCACGACCGACGGCAGGTACAAGGACCAGTCGGTCGAGGAGCTGGCGGCCGCAGGCGTCGAGTGCGCCGTGAAGGTCGGGCGGGGCTCGGCGCAGCTCGAGGAGGTGGACGCGGCGCTCGAGGGCGTGAAGCGGCTGGGTTTCGAAGCAGATGCCGTCACCGTCGCCCAGCGCGGGCGCCTCGAGTCGGAGCTCGGCCGCGTCGGCACTGGCGCCGTCTCGCTCGTCGCCACCCGCGGCCTCGTCGAGGACCTCCGCGTCGTGAAGGACGAGGGGGAGGTCGCCCGCATCGAGCTCGCCGCCGGGATCGCCGACGTCGCCCTCGCCCAGGTGAAAGAGCGCCTCCACGAGGGGCTGAGCGAGCGGGAGTTCGCCCTCGAGCTCGACTTCGAGATGCGCCGGCGCGGGGCCGACGACGTCGCCTTCGAGACGATCGTCGCCGCCGGGCCGAACGCCGCCCTGCCGCACGCCAAGCCGTCGGGCCGCCGCATAGAGCCAGGCGAGCTCGTCGTCATCGACTTCGGCGCCGAGCTCGAGGGCTACCGCTCCGACATGACCCGGACGCTCTGCGTCGGGCCGCCCACCTCGTCCCAGATGGCGGAGCTGCTCGACGCCGTCCTCATGGCGCAGCGGGCCGGGGTGCGAGCCGTGCGGGCCGGCGCCAAGGGCGAGGAGGTGGACTCCGCCTGCCGGGAGTCGCTGGCGGCGGCCGGCTACGAGGAGCTCCTCACGCATGGGACCGGGCACGGGGTCGGCCTCGAGATCCACGAGGCCCCGGCGGTCGGCCAGGGGTCCGCTGATATCCTCGCCCCGGGCGCCGTCGTGACCGTGGAGCCCGGCTGCTACGTGCCGGGAACCGGTGGTGTGCGCATCGAGGACACCCTCGTCGTGACCGGCAACGGCGCCCGTGCGCTCACGAAGTCGACCAAGGACACCATCCTCTGATGCCCCTCTCCACCAACGACCTCCGCAACGGCATGGCCCTCGACCTTCCCGACGGGCTCTTCTCCGTCGTCGAGTTCCAGCACGTGAAGCCCGGCAAGGGCGGCGCCTTCGTGCGCACCAAGCTGCGCAACCTGCGGACGAGGGCGGTGCTCGAGCGGACGTTCCGGGCCGACGAGAAGGTCGAGCAGGCCGTCATCGACAAGCGTGAGATGCAGTACCTCTACCGGGACGGCGCCCACTACGTCTTCATGGACAACACGACCTACGACCAGTTGCAGGTCGAGGGCTCCTCGCTCGGCGACGCCGCCAGCTACCTGAAGGAGGGGGACTCGGCCATCCTCGAGATGTACGACGGCGAGATCGTCGACGTCGACCTCCCGGCCGCCGTCGAGCTGACCGTCTCCGAGACGGAGCCGGGCATCCAGGGCGACCGCGTCTCGGGCGGCCGCAAGCCGGCGACGCTCGAGACCGGCCGCGTCGTCCAGGTGCCCCTCTTCGTCAACCCGGGTGACCGCATCAAGGTGGACACCCGGACCGGTGAGTACCTCACCCGCGCCTGAGCGCCTGGGGCCGCGGCTCGCCGAGGGCGAGCGGCGGCGGTCACGAGAACGTGCCCTCGAGCTCTGCTACGAGGCCGAGGCGAAGGGCCTGTCACCCGAGGAGCTGCTCGCCGAGCTGCCGGTCGCGCCGGAGAGCTACGCCGTGCGGCTGGCGACCGGCGTGAGCCGGGAAGCGGCCCGCATCGACGCCCTCATCTCCGCCCACGCCACCGGCTGGGCGATCGAGCGCATGCCGAACGTGGACCGCGCCGTGCTGCGCATCGCCGTCTACGAGCTCGTCGCGGAGCCCGGCGTTCCCGTCGCGGTGGTGATCGACGAGGCGGTCGAGCTCGCCAAGCAGTTCTCGACCGAAGACTCCGGCAGATACGTGAACGGCGTGCTGGCGGCCGTCGCCGCCGAGGTCCGCAAGGGGTGAGCGGGGCCGAGCCGGACGCCTACAGGTCGGCCGGCGTCGACTACGAGGTGCTCGACGCCGCCAAGCGGCGGGCGGTCGAGGCGGCGGCCTCCACGCTGTCGTTTCCTGCCGGGCGGGGCGCCCACGTCGTCTCCGAGTCGGTCGGCGAGCCTGCCGCCCTCCTCGAGGTGGGAGGGCTCCGGCTCGCCGTCGTGCTCGAGTGCCTCGGGACGAAGTCGGAGATCGCCCGCGAGGTCGAGGAGTCGCTCGGGCTCGACCGCTTCGGGGCGGTCGGGGTCGACGCCGTCGCGGCGATCGTGAACGACCTGTGCTGTCTCGGGGCGCTCCCCCTCGCCCTCAACGCCTACTTCGCCACGGGGGCGGCCTCCTGGTACGACGGACGGCGTCATGAGTCGCTCGTCGCCGGCTGGCGGTCCGCCTGCGAGCGGTCGGGCGCCGCCTGGGTCGGCGGCGAGTCGCCGACGCTCGCCGGCGTGGTCGAGCCGGGGAGCATCGACATCGCCGGGAGCTGCGTCGGCCTCGTGCCGGACGGCGCCCCCTCGTGGCTCGGGTCCCGCCTCGAGCCGGGAGACGAGATCGTCCTCGTCGCCTCGAGCGGCCTTCACGCCAACGGGGCGTCGCTCGCCCGCCGCGTGGCGGCCGAGTTGCCCAAGGGGTGGGGCGAGCCGCTCTCGAGCGGGCGGGGCTTCGGCGAGGCCGTCCTCACGCCGAGCGTCCTCTACGTGAGCCTCGTCGAGGAGCTGCAGCGGTGCAGCGCCGAGGTGCCGGTGCACTACGCGAGCCACGTGACGGGTCACGGGTTTCGCAAGCTCATGCGGGCGGAACGGGAGCTGACCTACCGCCTCCACTCCCTCCCCGAGGTGCCCGAGGTGCTGGCCTTTGTCGCCGAGCGGGCCGGGCTCTCGCCTCGCGAGGCCTACGGCACGCTCAACCAGGGTGCGGGCTTCGCCCTCTACGTCGCGGCGGGTGGGGGCGAGACCGTCGCCGAGCTCGCCGCCGGCCTCGGCTATGGCGCCCTCGTGGCCGGCGCCGTCGAGGCGGGTCCGCGGTCGGTCGTGCTCGAGCCGGTCGGCGTCACCTACGACTCGGCCGACCTCGCCCTTCGCTGACCGGTCCGTACGCATCCGCCTAGCCTCGGCGCCGTGCTGTCGGTGATCCTCTCGTGCGACGACCTCTACGCGGCCGCCGACTTCTTCACGGACCGGCTCGGCTGGCAGCTCGTCTTCTCGACGCCGCCCGAGAGCGACGACCCGATGGCGGCAGTCGCCCTCGGCGACGCCACGGTGATGCTCGGGCCGGCCTTCGAGGACTTCCTCCCCTCGCGGTCGCGCGACCACCGCGGCGCAGGCGTGCAGGTCTTCGTCACGCTTCCGGCGAGCGAGGACATCGAGGTCGTCCACCGGCGCCACGAGGCGGCCGGCGTCGTCACGAAACCCCTCTCGGCCCGTCCGTGGGGGAGGCGGGCCTTCAACGCCGAGCTGTTCGGCTACCGCTTCCTCGTCGCCGAGGACTCGACCGCCGGGGCCGGCAACGGCGGGGGCGTCGAGGACGCCGCTGCCCCGGGCCCGAGCGCCTGAGCCTGCCCGCGCCGCGGGCGGCCCGCCCCGGCCGCCCCGTCCCCAAACGGGCGCACGCCCGCCGGAGGCGCTAGGGTGGCCTCTCGGACGTGAAGCGGGTCCCGTGAGGCCCGAACGGACGAAAGGAAGGCCGCATGGCCGAACGAGAACGAAGGTTGACGCGCCCGGCTGGGCGCGTTTTTGTTGCCCGGGCACAGGTGATGGACGCCGATGCCGTCGCCCGGGCGCTCCGGCGGATCGCCCACGAGGTGATCGAGCGCAACCACGGGCTCAGCGGGGTGGTGGTGGTGGGCCTCCAGACCGGTGGCGTGCCGCTCGCCGAGCGGCTCGTCGAGCTCCTGAAGGACATCGAGGGGGTCGACGTCCCGCTCGGGAGCCTCGACGTCGCCTTCTACCGCGACGACATCGGGCTCAGGCCGGTGCTGCCTGAGGAGGTCACCTCGATCCCGGTCGACCTCACCGGCAAGACCGTGGTCCTCGTCGACGACGTCCTCTTCACGGGGCGCACCGTGCGGGCCGCCCTCGACGCCCTCGCCGACCACGGCCGGGCGACGGCCGTCCAGCTCGCCGTCATGGTCGACCGCGGCCACCGCGAGCTCCCCATCCGGCCCGACTTCGTCGGGAAGAACCTGCCGACGCGGCGCGACGAGCTCGTCGACGTCGGCCCTGACGGCGTCTCCCTCGGCGAGTTCACCGACGAGCGCCCGGGAGGACTGCGATGAGCGACACCTTGCACTTCCTGTCGATCGCCGACCTCGAGCGCCAGACGCTCCTCGACCTCATGCGTCTCGCCGACGCCTTCAAGGAGGTGGCCGAGCGCCCCATCCCGAAGGTGCCGGCGCTGCGGGGGAAGACGGTCGCCACGCTCTTCTTCGAGCCGTCGACCCGGACCCGGCTCTCCTTCGAGACGGCGGCGAAACGCCTCTCGGCCGACACCATGACCTTCACGGCCGCCACGTCCTCGCTCTCAAAGGGCGAGTCGCTCCGCGACACCATCGAGACGATCGACGCCATGGGGATCGACGCCATGGTGATCCGGCACGCCTCCGCCGGGGTCCCCTCGACCATCCGGCAGTGGACCTCGGCGAGCGTCGTCAACGCCGGCGACGGCCAGCATGAGCACCCGACCCAGGCCCTGCTCGACTGCTACACGATCCGCGAGGCGCTCGGCCGCGACGACCTCACCGGCCTCAAGGTCGGGATCGTCGGCGACGTCCGGCACTCACGGGTGGCCCGCAGCGACGTGCTCGCCCTCGACCTGCTCGGCGCCGAGGTGGTGCTCGTCGGGCCGCGCACCTTGCTGCCGCCCTCGCTCGAGGGCTGGCCGGCGAAGGCCACCTCCGACCTCGACGGCGTGCTCGACCAGCTCGACGTCGTCTACCTGCTGCGCATCCAGCAGGAGCGGGCGAACGCCGCGCTGCTGCCCTCGCTCGACGAGTACCACGAGCGTTTCGGGCTGACCCGCGAGCGGGCCGCACGCCTCGGCGAGCAGGTGCTCGTCATGCACCCGGGCCCGATGAACCGGGGCGTCGAGATCGCCCCCGAGGCGGCCGACCTGCCGAGCTCCCTCATCACCCGCCAGGTGCGAAACGGCGTCCTCACCCGCATGGCCGTCCTCTTCCACCTGCTCGCCTCCGGCCAGAGCCTGGTTGTTCCCATCGAGGAGGCCGCCAGTGCCTGAGCGGACCGTTCTCATCAAGGGCGGCACGGTCGTCGACGAGCGCGGCGAGCGCCGGGCCGACGTCCTCGTCACCGGCTGCGAGATCGCCGCGGTCGGCGAGGGGCTCGAGGCGCCGAGAGGCGCCAGCGTGCTCGACGCCGGCGGCTGCCTCGTCGCCCCCGGTCTCGTCGACCTCCACACCCACCTCCGCCAGCCGGGCGGCGAGGTGGCCGAGACCGTCGAGACCGGCACGAGGGCGGCGGCGGCCGGCGGCTACACGGCCGTCGTCGCCATGCCCAACACCGACCCGCCCCTCGACAACCCCTCGGTCGTGCGCGACGTGCTCGAGCTCGGCCGCTCCGCCCTGGCGGAGGTCGCCGTGGCGGCCGCCATCACGGTCGGGCGCAAAGGCGAGCAGCTCGCTCCGATGGGGGAGCTCGCCGCCCTCGGCGTCCGGCTCTTCACCGACGACGGCCGCGGGGTGCAGGACCCCGGCGTGCTGCGCCGGGCCCTCGAGTACGCCGGCGACCTCGGCGTCGTGCTCGCCGAGCACTGCGAGGACGCCTCGCTCGCCAAGGGAGGCCACATGCACGAGGGCGCCTGGTCGAGCCGCCTCGGCATCCCCGGCCAGCCGGCGCTCGCCGAGGAGGCCATGCTCGCCCGAGATCTCGGCCTCGTGCGGCTCACCGGCACGGCCATGCACTTTCTCCACCTCTCGACGGCGGGCTCGTGCGAGCTCGTGCGACGGGCCAAGGCGGCGGGCCTGCCGGTCACGGCCGAGGCGACCCCGCACCACCTGGCGCTCTCGGACGCCGAGGTGGCGAGCTACGACCCCGTCTTCAAGGTGAACCCTCCCCTTCGGACCGAGTCCGACGTCGAGGCGCTGCGCGAGGCGCTCAGGGACGGGACGATCGACGCGGTCGCCACCGACCACGCCCCGCACCCGGTCGAGGAGAAGGAGCACCCCTTCGACCAGGCGCCTCCCGGGATGATCGGACTCGAAACCGCCCTCAGCGTCCTCTTCACCAACCTCGGGCGCTCGCTCCCGTCCGTGGAGCTCTTCGGGGCCTTCTCCTGGCGCCCGGCCCGGATCGCCCGGCTCGACCTCGCCTCGGGCGGCAGGCAGGGCGGCCCGGTCGAGCAGGGGATCCCGGCCAACCTCGTCGTCTTCGACCCCTCCGAGACCTGGACCGTCGTCGCCGGCGAGCTCGCGTCCCGCAGCCGCAACACCCCCTTCGGGGGACGCCCGCTCACCGGACGCGTGCGCCACACGGTCTACGAGGGCGAGCCGATCGTCATCGACCGGGCCGCGCAGCGGTGAGCGACCGGCAGGGCGGAATGCCGTCGACACGCGGGCATCGTCGGGCCGGCCCACGCCCGCCCGCCCTCCTCGTCCTCGCCGACGGCGCCGTCTTCGAGGGCGAGGCGGTGGGTGCCGCCGTGGCGGACGGGCCGGTCGTGGCGACGGGCGAGCTCGTCTTCAACACCTGCCTCTCCGGCTACCAGGAGGTGCTCACGGACCCCTCCTACGCCGGCCAGGTGATCGCCTTCACCTACCCGCACATCGGCAACTACGGCGTGTCGCCCGAGGACGAGGAGGCGGGCCGGCCCTTCTGCCGCGGGGTCGTCGTCCGCGACCTGACGGACCGGCCGAGCAACTGGCGGGCGGCCGACAGCCTGGAGGGCTTCTTCCTCCGCCACGGCATCTGTGGGATCACCGGGGTCGACACCCGCCGGCTCACCCGCCACCTGCGCGAGGAGGGGGCGATGCCCTGCGCCCTCGGGACCGCCCCGGAGGCCGAGCTCCTCGCGGCGGCCCGGCGAGAGCCCGGCACGCTCGGGGCGGACCTCGTCGCCGAGGTGACGACGGCCGAGCCGTACCGGGCCTCCGGCCCGGCGGGCGCCTCGGGCGGCGGGGGCCCCGGCGACGGGCGCCTCTCGGTCGTCGCCTACGACTACGGGATCAAGGCGACGATCCTGCGCAACCTGTCGCGGATCGCCGAGGTCGAGGTGGTCCCCGCCACGACGCCGGCCGCCGAGGTGCTCGCACGGCGGCCGGACGGGGTCTTCCTCTCGAACGGCCCTGGCGACCCGTCGGCCCTCGGCCACCTCACCGCCGAGCTGCGCAGGCTCGTCGGCGAGGTGCCGGTCTTCGGGATCTGCCTTGGGCACCAGCTGCTCGCAACGGCGCTCGGCGGTTCCACCTACAAGCTGCGCTTCGGGCACCACGGCGGCAACCACCCGGTGAAGCGTCTCGCCACCGGCCAGGTGGAGATCACGAGCCAGAACCACGGCTACGCCGTCTCGGAGGGGAGCGTCGAGGGGGCCGAGCTCACCCACGTCAACTTGAACGACGGGGTCGTCGAGGGCCTCGAGTCGCCGGGACTGCGGGCCTTCAGCGTCCAGTACCACCCCGAGGCGGGGCCCGGCCCGCACGACGCCCGCTACCTCTTCGACGAGTTCCGCGACCTCATGGCGGCGGGGCGCTGATGGGCCGGCGCGAGGACATCGAGTCCATCCTCGTCATCGGATCGGGGCCGATCGTGATCGGGCAGGCCTGCGAGTTCGACTACTCGGGCACGCAGGCCTGCAGGGTGCTGCGCGCCGAGGGCTACCGCGTCATCCTCGCCAACTCCAACCCGGCGACGATCATGACCGACCCGGAGCTGGCCGACCGGACCTACGTCGAGCCGCTCGACGCCGACGTGCTCGCCGCCGTCGTCGAGCGGGAGCGCCCCGACGCCCTCCTGCCGACGATGGGGGGCCAGACCGCCCTCAACCTGGCGACGGCCCTCTTCGAGCGGGGCGTCCTCGACGAGCTCGGCGTCGAGCTGATCGGGGCGAAGGCGGAGGCCATCCACACGGCGGAGAACCGCGACCGCTTCAAGGCGGCCATGACCGAGATCGGGCTCGGGGTGCCGGCGTCGGGGTTCGCACACGACCTCGACGAGGCGATGGCGGTCGCCGACGAGATCGGCTTTCCCATCATGGTGCGACCGTCGTTCATCCTCGGCGGGGCGGGGACGGGCATCGCCCTCGGGCCGGAGAGCTTCCAAAGCCTCGCCAAGGCGGGGCTCGAGGCGAGCCCGGTGAGCGAGATCCTCGTCGAGCGCTCGATCGCCGGCTGGAAGGAGTTCGAGCTCGAGGTGATGCGCGACCGGGTGGACAACTGCGTCGTCGTCTGCTCGATCGAGAACTTCGACCCGATGGGCGTGCACACGGGCGACTCGGTCACGGTCGCCCCGGCCCAGACGCTGTCGGACGTCGAGTACCAGACGATGCGCAACGCCGCCTTCGCCTGCATCCGCCGGGTGGGCGTCGAGACGGGCGGCTCCAACATCCAGTTCGCCGTCGACCCCAGATCCGGCGAGCTGCTCGTGATCGAGATGAACCCCCGCGTGTCGCGGTCGTCCGCCCTCGCCTCGAAGGCCACGGGCTTCCCGATCGCCAAGATCGCCGCCCGCCTGGCGGTCGGCTACACGCTCGACGAGCTGCGCAACGACATCACCGTGGCGACGCCGGCCAGTTTCGAGCCGGCGATCGACTACGTCGTGACGAAGGTGCCCCGCTGGGCCTTCGAGAAGCTGCCCGGTGCCCCCGACCACCTCGGCACCCGCATGCAGTCGGTCGGCGAGGTGATGGCGATCGGGCGCACCTTCGAGGAGTCGCTCCAAAAGGCCCTCCGAGGCCTCGAGCTCGGGCGGGCGGGGCTGAACTGCGACCCGGGCGAGGAGCGCTTCGACTCCCGCCCGACGGCCGAGCTCGTGGCCGCCGCCACGGTGCCGACCCCGAACCGCCCCTTCCAGCTCGAGTCGGCGCTGCGCAGAGGCGTGACGGTCGAGGACCTGGCGGAGGCGACGGGGATCGACCCCTGGTTCCTCGACCGGCTGGCCGCCATCGTCGACGAGCGGGCCCGCCTCGAGTCGTTCGCGGCCGACCCCGCCTCGGGCGGCCTCGCCGGGCTCGGGGCGCGGGAGCTGCGGCGCGCCAAGCGGCTCGGTTTCGGGGACGGCCAGCTCTCGTACCTGTTCGGTGTGCCCGAGTCGGAGGTGAGGGCGGCGCGGCTCGCGGCCGGGGTCGTGCCCACGTTCAAGACCGTCGACACCTGCGCTGCCGAGTTCGAGGCGGCGACGCCGTACTACTACGCCACCTACGAGGACGAGGACGAGGTGCGACCGGGCGAGCGCCCCCGGGTCGTCATCCTCGGCTCGGGGCCGAACCGCATCGGGCAGGGGATCGAGTTCGACTACTGCTGCGTGCACGCCTCGATGGCCTTGCGGGAGGCGGGTTTCGAGACGGTGATGGTCAACTGCAACCCCGAGACCGTCTCGACCGACTACGACACCTCGGACCGGCTCTACTTCGAGCCGCTCACCGAGGAGGCGGTGCTCGACGTGGTGGCGGCCGAGGCGGCCGCCGGCGGCGGCGGGGTGGCGGGCGTCATCGTCTCGCTCGGGGGCCAGACGCCGCTCAAGCTGGCCGGGCGCCTCCCGGCCGAGCTCGTGCTCGGAACGTCGCCGGCCTCGATCGACGCCGCCGAGGACCGCGAGCGCTGGTCGGTCCTCTGCGGGCAGCTCGAGATCCCGCAGCCGGCCGGCGGGACGGCGCGCACCCTCGCCGAGGCCGTCGCCGTCGTCGACCGGGTCGGCTACCCCGCCCTCCTCCGGCCGAGCTACGTGCTGGGTGGGCGGGCGATGGAGATCGTCTACGACGAGGACGGGCTGCGCTCGGCCTTCTCGGCGCTGGCGCTCTCGGCCGAGGGGGCGCTCCCGGGCGAGCGGCCGGTGCTCATCGACCGCTTCCTCGAGGACGCCATCGAGGTGGACGTGGACGCCGTGCGGGACCGCACGGGCGAGGTCCTCATCGGCGCCGTCATGGAGCACGTCGAGGAGGCCGGCGTCCACTCGGGCGACTCCGCCTGCGTCATCCCGCCGCCGACGCTCGACGCCGTGACGATCGGCGTGATTGAGACCCACACCCGCCACATCGCCGACGCCCTCGGCGTCGTCGGCCCGATCAACGTGCAGTACGCCGTGCGCCTCGGGCAGGTGTTCGTCATCGAGGCGAACCCGCGTGCGTCGCGCACGCTCCCCTTCGTCGCCAAGGCGACGGGGGTGCCGCTCGCCAAGGTCGCCGCCCGGCTCATCGTCGGGGCGACGCTCGCGGAGCTGCGCGCCGAGGGGCTCCTCCCGGCGGCCGGGACGTACGCCCGTCTCGACCACGTCGCCGTGAAGGAGGCCGTGCTCCCCTTCGAGCGCTTCCCCGACGTCGACACGGTGCTCGGCCCCGAGATGCGCTCGACCGGCGAGGTGATGGGGATCGACCGGACGTTCGGCCTCGCCTTCGCGAAGAGCCAGATCGCGGCGGGGAGCCGGCTCCCGGAGTCGGGCTGCGTCTTCTTCTCGCTCGCCGACCGTGACAAGGAGGCCGGGGTCGCCGCGGCGAGGGCGTTCGCCGACCTCGGTTTCGCGCTGGCGGCGACGGAGGGGACCGCCCGGTTCCTGCGCGGGCGGGGTGTCGAGGTGGGGACCCTCGTCGCCAAGGTGGGAGAGGGGCCGCAGCCCGAAGGCCTCGCCGACGCCGTCGAGCTCCTCGAGAGCGGGAAGATCCAGCTCGTCGTCAACACCCCGCGGGGCCGTGGCCCGCGGGCCGACGGCGCCTACATCCGCCACGCCGCCTCGGCCAACCGCGTCCCGTGCCTCACGACCGTCGCGGCGGCCCGGGCCGCCGCCGGTGGGATCGCCGACTGGGGCCGCCTCTCGCTCGAGGTGCGCTCGCTGCAGGAGCACCACGGCCGGGAGGACGGCCGCTCCCCCTCGGGCGCCTCGTGACCGTCGACCTGCGCACGACCGTCGGCTCGGTCGCGCTGGCGAACCCGGTCATGACGGCGTCGGGCACAGCCGGGCACGGCGCCGAGCTCGCCTCCTACTTCGACCTCTCCCGGCTCGGCGCTGTCGTCGTGAAGTCGCTCGCCGCCTTCGCCTGGCCGGGCAACCCGGCGCCCCGCGTAGCGCCGGTGCCGGCCGGGATGCTGAACGCCGTCGGGCTGCAAGGCCCCGGCCTCGCCGCCTGGGCGGCCGAGGAGCTGCCCGCCCTCGCCCGGTCGGGGGCGCAGGTGGTGGTGAGCGTGTGGGGGCGCACGGTCGAGGACTACGCCGAGGCCGGCCGGATCGTCGCCGGGCTCTCGGCCGTCGAGGGCGGCGACTCGCTCGTCGCCGTCGAGGTGAACGTGAGCTGCCCGAACCTCGAGGACCGAAGCCGCATGTTCGCCCACTCTCCCGCTTCGACGGCAGCCGCGCTTGCCGCCGTGCGCGAGGGCGGCGTCGCCCTCCCGCTGTGGGCGAAGCTGTCGCCGAACACCGGTGACCTCGCCGAGGTGGCCGGTGCGGCCCTCGAGGCGGGCGCCGAGGCGCTCACGCTCGTCAACACGCTCCTCGGCTACTTCGTCGACGTGGCGTCGGCCTCCGGGGTGCTCGGCACCGGTGGGGGCGGGCTGTCGGGGCCGGCGGTCCATCCCGTCGCGCTCCGGGCGGTGCGCGACTGCCGGCTCGCCTTCCCCTCGGCCGGGATCGTCGGTGTGGGAGGGGTCGCCGACGGGGCCGGGGCGCTCCGGATGCTCATGGCGGGTGCCGACGCCGTGCAGGTGGGGACGGCGACGCTGGCGGACCCGCGGGCACCCGTGAAGGTGCTCGAGGGACTGGAGCAGCGGTGTGCGTCGCTCGGGATCGGCGCGGTGCGCGACGCGGTCGGAGCGGCCCTCGCCCACGACGGGCACGCGAGGCCGGCGGGTGGGACGGACACGAAGGAGGAGACGGAGTGAGCATGGCGGAGGCACGAAAGCCTGAGGAACGGGCGACGAAGGACCACCTGGCGCTGGCGCTCGACGTGGACGGCCTCGACGAGGCCCTCCGGTTGTGGCGGCAGCTCGGCGATTCCTTCACCGTCGCCAAGGTCGGCCTGCAGCTGTTCTCGTCGGCCGGCCCGTCGGCGGTCTCGGCGCTCGCCGACGCGGGCGCCCTCGTCTTCGCCGACCTGAAGCTGCACGACATCCCGAACACAGTCCGCCGGGCGTCACGGGCCATGGCGGCAGCGGGCGCCCATCTCGTCACGGTGCACGCCTGCGGGAGCGAGGAGATGGTGCGAGCGGCAGTGGAGGGTTTCGTGCAGGGAAGTGATGACAGAGCGGGTGACACGATTCCGGCGGGCATGCTCGGCGTGACGGTGCTCACGAGCGAGCCGAGCGCGCCGCCGCAGGTGCTCCGCGAGCGCGCCGAGCTCGCGGAGCGGGCCGGGTGCGTGGGCGTCGTATGCGCCGCGCCCGATCTCGCCGCGGTGCGCGAGGTCGGGCCGGAGCTGCTGCGCGTCATCCCGGGCGTGCGGCTCGCCGGCACCGCCGCCGACGACCAGGCGCGGGTGGCGACGCCGGGCGAGGCGATCTCGCTCGGAGCCGATCTCCTCGTCGTCGGGCGTGCCGTCACGACGGCCGCGGACCCGAAAGAGGCGGCCGCCAGGGTGCTCGACGAGGTGGCCCAGGCGCGGCAGACGCTGTGACCTGGGGCGGGACAGCCCCACTTGAACAGCAGTTCAGCACCCTTCCATCAACATTACGAAAGTGCTACGTTGACAGTCGAGGGCCATCAGAGGACGGTCGAGAGGCCGACCGATGGCCAACTGCAAGAGGGAAGTCACCCAACCAGCGACGTCGGTTCTCGGCATCGTTGAACACAGGAGGTGGGACAACGACCATGCAGCGATCTCGAAAGCTGCGAAGGCTCCAAGTCATCGGGGTGTTCGCAGCTGCGGCGCTCGTCTTGGCAGCCTGCGGCAGCAGCGGAGGCAGCACGACGACGTCGAGCGCGCCGGCCTCGACGCGCGTACATGGCGGGACGATCTACTGGGCAGAGGCGCCAGCCGCGACGCCCAACTGGATCTTCCCCTTCGCCAGCCTGGCCTACTTCAGCGTCGCCAACCTGACGCAATTCCAGTACCTCATGTACAGGCCGCTCTACTGGTTCGGCCAGGTCATGACGGCCGCCCCGACGATCAACTACGACCTGTCGCTCGCCACGGCCCCTGTCTGGTCCAACGGCAACAAGACGGTCACGATCAACCTGAAGGGCTGGAAGTACTCGAACGGCACGACAGTCGACGCCCAGTCGGTCATCTTCTGGATGAACATGATGAAGGCGGAGCCGTCCGAGTGGGCCGGGTACGTGCCGGGGCTCTTCCCCGACAACGTGAAGAGCTACGAGGCGTCATCCGCGACATCGCTCAAGGTCACGCTCAACCTGACGGGCGCCTACAACCCGACCTGGTACCTCTACAACCAGCTGTCTGAGATCGACCCGCTCCCGAACGCGTGGGACATCACCTCGCTGAACGGCGCGCCGAGCTCGGGTGGTTGTTCGAAGGTCGACCCGGGGGTCGCCATGACCGGCGCCGACACGAAGGCCGCCTGCACCAAGGTGTGGACCTTCGACACGGACAACAACGGCCAGTCGAAGAGCCCGCAGATGGCGGGTGACACGTCGACCTACGCGACCAACCCGGTCTGGCAGGTCGTCGACGGCCCGTGGCACCTGTCCTCGTTCACGGCCTCGAACGGCCGGGCCGAGTTCGTGCCGAACACGAAGTACAGCGGATCGCAGCACCCGTACGCGTCGAAGTTCGTCGAGCTGCCCTACACCCAGGACACGACCGAGTTCGCAGCCCTCGAGGCCGGCGGCTCGGGTGCCCCGGACGTCGGCTACGTGCCGTCCCAGGACATCCCGCAGTACACGGGCCAGCCAGGTTCTGTTGGCCAGAACGTGTCCTCCCTGAATGGCAAGTACACGCTCGTCACCGTCGAGCCGTGGCAGATCAACTACTTCCCGTTCAACTTCAACTCGAACACCCAGATCGGCGGTGGCACGACGGCCGGAGCCGCCTTCCACCAGCTGTACCTCCGCCAGGCGCTTCAGATGCTCGTCAACCAGACGGCGATGATCCGGTCTGTCGACAAGGGCTACGGCGTGCCCACCTACGGGCCGGTGCCGATCCTGCCGAAGAGCAGCTTCCTGTCACCGCAGCAGGCGACCAACCCGCTGCCGTTCAGCGTCAGCGCGGCGAAGAGCCTCCTGTCGAGCCACGGCTGGAAGATCAACCCGGGCGGCACGGACGTGTGCCAGAAGGGTGGAGCCGGAGCTGGTGGCTGCGGTGCGGGCGTGAACGCCGGCGCACAGCTCAACTTCAGCGAGGTGTACGCCAGCGGTGCCGCATCGATCACCACGATCGTCAACCTGGAGACCTCTGCCTGGTCGCAGATCGGCATCCATGTGACGACGAAGGCCGAGCCCTTCGACCAGGTGATCGGCGCAGCCGTGCCGTGCAAGCCGTCCGACGGTGCCAAGTGCGCCTGGGAGTTCCTCAACTGGGGCGGTGGCTGGATCTACTCGCCTGACTACGAGCCCACCGGCGAGGAGATCTTCGAGACGGGTGCCGGCTCGAACAGCGGTAGCTACAACGACACCACCAACAACTCGTTGATCCACCAGACCAACGTGTCGTCGAGCTCGAGCGTGTTCTTCCAGTGGGAGAACTACCTCGCCAAGCAGGTGCCTGTGATCTGGCAGCCGGTCCCGCTCGGTACCGACGAGATCATCAACAACCTGCACGGCGTGACTCCCATCAACGCCCTGCTCAACCTGACGCCGGAGTACTGGTACTTCACGAAGTCCTAGAAGGGCCGTGACCGGTCCTGACCGGTCATCGGTACACGGCAGGGGTGCCTGTCCGGTCGCTGCGAGGCGATCGGACAGGCACCACGCCGTTCTCCGGCCGGCTCGGCCCGGCTCGGCCACCTAGGGAGCGACCCGCATGCGGGCACGCAAGTGGGTATGGACCCGACGGAGTCAGGTTGGTCCGAGTGGCTACCATTTCGAGTTGACCGGCGTCGGCAGCACGGCCGGTGGCAGCGGCAGCGGGCCTGCCGCCACAACATGAGCAGGAGATCGCCGTGATCGGCTACATCATTCGGCGTTTCATCCAGTCGATCATCGTGGTGCTCGGGGTGATGCTGCTCGTCTTCATCATCTTCCACCTCGAGCCCACGTACATCATGGCGAGGTCCATCGTCGGGCCTCGTGCCTCCCCTGCCGAGATCAACCTCGTCATCAAGCAGAACGGGTTCAACCTGCCGGTCTGGGATCAGTTCTGGCATGAGATCGACAACTACGCCCACCTGGACTTCGGGCACTCGTACCAGTTCAACCAACAGGTGAACAGCCTGATCTCGGAGAACCTGCCGAAGAGCCTGCTGCTCGTCGGGCTCGCCACCGTGTTCTCCCTCATCGTGGCGATCCCGCTCGGCGTCTTCCAGACGGTCCGCCGCAACAAGATGTCGGACTACACGCTGACGAGCCTCGCTTTCATCTTCTACTCGATGCCCCCCTACGTCCTTGGGCCGATCCTCATCATCTACCTGGCCATCCGGACGCACATCTTCATCTTCCCGGTGCCCTCGAGCGACAGCGTGAGCCAGCTCCTCACCGACTGGCGGGCGTTGACGCTGCCCGTGCTGACCCTTGCGGCGGTCCAGATCGCCGCCTTCAGCCGGTACATGCGGTCCTCGATGATGGACGCCCTCGCCGAGGACTACGTGCGAACGGCGCGGGCGAAGGGGGCGGGACGGGGGCGCGTGCTGTTCCGGCACGCATTCCGCAACGCCCTCATCCCCATCGTGACGCTTCTCGGCCTCTCGCTCCCGACGATCGTCGGAGGCGCCGTGCTCACCGAGACGGTCTTCAACTATCCCGGGATGGGGTACCTCACCACGCGTGCCGCCGAAGTGTCCGACCTCGCCACCGTCGTCGGGACGACCGTCGTGTTCGCCATCTTCGTAGTCATCGGAAACCTCATCGCAGATATCCTCTACGCGGTGCTCGACCCGAGGATCCGCTATGGCCGCTGACGCCAACGGGCCCCTGGTCCCGACCAGCTCACTCTCGATCGGGAGCGGCCAGCCAGGCGCTCTCACCGACATCGTCGAGTGGCAGGAGGAAGCGCGTCAGGCCGAGGCCGGCGAGCCGGTGCCCCCGACGCCGAGCCCCAACGGGACGGGCGGTGGAGGAGGCGTCGGCGGCCCAGAGGGCGGCGAGGCCGGTCACACGGGCAACCTCGGCATCCTCATCTTCCGGGTCTTCATCGAGAACAAGCTGGCCGTCGCCGGTGTGGCGATCGTGTTCCTCATGCTGCTGTTCTGCTTCGTGGGACCGCTCATCGACCACCAGGAGACGGCCTTCGCGACCTACAACATCACGTTGCCGCCAGGCGGGAACCACCCGCTCGGGACCGACGGCAACGGTATCGACGTGCTGGCCGGGATGATGGTGGCGGGTCAGAACTCGCTCGAGGTAGGTCTGGTCGCCGCCTGCATCGCCACGTTTGTCGGTGTGATCTGGGGCGCCATCGCCGGCTTCTTCGGCGGGGTCGTCGACGCGATCATGATGCGCCTCGTCGACGTCCTCCTCGCCGTCCCGGTGCTGCTCCTCCTGATCGTGCTCGCCGTCATCTTCTCGCCGGGCAAGTGGATCATCTGCCTGATCATCGGTTTCGTGGCCTGGCAGGTGCCCTCACGCCTCGTCCGAGGAGAGACGCTGTCCCTGCGAACGCGCGAGTACGTCCAGGCCGTCCGTGTCATGGGCGGCGGCGGCCGCCGCATCGTGCTGCGCCACATCATCCCGAACGCCATCGGGACGATCATCGTGAACGCCACGTTCCAGGTGGCCGATGCCATCCTCTTCCTGGCGGCGCTCGGCTTCCTCGGCCTCGGGCTGCGGTTCCCGCAGGACGACTGGGGCTCGATGCTCTCCAACGGCGCCAACTACATCTACAACGGCGACTGGTGGCTCATCATCCCGCCCGGGGTGTGCATCGTGCTCGTCGTCGTGGCTTTCAACTTCATCGGCGACGCCCTGCGGGACTCGCTCGAGGTGAGGCTCCAGAGGCGCTAGCGCCACCGCTGCGGTGGAGCAGGCGGGCGCGTGGCGCCTCGGCTCTAGGCCTGCCCGGACGCGCCGTTCGGCGGCCCCGAACGCGTCCCTTGGTGGGCTCAGTCCAACTACGTGCCCTAGGCCACCAAGGGATGACGGCGGGCCCGCGACGCGGGCCTGGTGGGTCGTCGCGCGAGCGGCAGAGCCCCAGCCGCCCGCAGCCGGCGGCGGCGCCAAGCCCGCTCAGACGAGCGTGGCCTCCCTCGGGGCCTGCTCCTCGGAGATGGGCGACACGAGCGGGTAGTGGCAGGCGGCGTAGTGGCCCGCCCCGAACAGCGTGAGAGCGGGCTCCTCCTCGGCGCACTTGTCCTGGGCGGCCGGGCAGCGGGTCCGGAAGCGGCAGCCAGAGGGCGGGTCGATGGCGGAGGGGAGCTCGCCCTGGATCGTCGTGCGGGCCTTCGCCCGGGAGGTCTGCGGGTCGGCCACCGGGATCGTGTCGATGAGGCCCCGGGTGTAGTGGTGGGCCGGCTTCTCGTAGATCACCTGTGACGGGCCGACCTCGACCAGCTTGCCGAGGTACATCACGCCGATGCGGTCGGCCAGGTACTTCACGACCGCGAGGTCGTGGGAGATCATGATGTAGCTCAGGTTGTGGCTCTGCTGGAGGCCCTTCATCATGTTGAGGATCTGCGCCTGGATGGAGACGTCCAGGGCGGAGACCGGCTCGTCGGCCACGATCAGCTTCGGCTCGAGGGTGAGCGCCCGGGCGAAGCCGATCCGCTGCCGCTGGCCGCCGGAGAACTCGTGCGGGTAGAGGTCGAAGGCCTTCGGCGAGAGGCCGACCTCTTGGAGGAGGTAGGCGACCCGGTCCTCCTGCTCCTTGCGGGTGCCGATGCCCTGCACGACGAGCGGCTCGCGAAGGATCGAGCCGACCCGCATGCGGGGGTCGAGCGAGGCGTAGGGGTCCTGGAACATGAGCTGCATGTCCCGGCGGCGCCGGCGCAGCTCCCGCCCGCGGAGCTTCGTGATGTCCACCCCGCGGTACCTGATGGCGCCCGAGTTGGCCTTCTCGAGGCCGACGATGAGCCGCCCGATGGTCGTCTTGCCGCAGCCGGACTCGCCGACGAGGCCGAACGTCTCGCCCTCACGGACCGAGAAGGTCACGTCGGAGACGGCCTTCACCGAGCCGATCTTCCGCTGGGCGATGGCGCCGGCGGTGACCGGGAACTCCTTCACGAGGTGGTCGATCTCGAGGATCGGCGTCCGGTCGACGAGCTCGGTGACCCGCTTCTGCGCCCGGACGAGGGCCGCCTCGCGGTCCTCCTCGGAGGTGACGGCGACGTCGCGTGAGTCGAGGCCCGTCCCGCCGCCGACCGGGTGGAAGCAGGCGAAGACGTGGTTCGGGTTCTCCTCGGTCGGAAGGAGCGGTGGCTCCTCCTCCCGGCAGCGCTCGGTGGCGTTCGGGCAGCGCGGGCTGAAGCGGCAGTTCGTGATCTGGCGGGAGAGGTCGGGTGGCAGGCCCGGGATGTTGTAGAGCCGCTGGGTGGCGTCGTGGTCGAGCTTCGGGATCGACTGGAGGAGCGCAGATGCGTACGGGTGGCGCATCCGGTAGAAGAGCTCCTCGGTCTCGGCGGACTCGACGATCTTGCCGGCGTACATGACCATCACCCGGTCGGAGCGGCCTGCGATCACGCCCATGTCGTGGGTGATGAGGATGACCGCCATGTTGAGGCGGTGGCGGAGGTCGTCGATCAGGTTGAGGATCTGCGCCTGGATCGTCACGTCGAGGGCCGTCGTCGGCTCGTCGGCGATGAGGAGCTTCGGGTCGCACGCGAGCGCCATGGCGATCATGACCCGCTGGCGCAGGCCGCCCGAGAGCTGGTGGGGGTAGTAGTTGATCCGCTCGGCCGGCCGCGGCATGCCGACGAGGGTGAGCACCTCCATGGCCCGTTCCATCGCCTCGGCCTTGGTCACGTTGCGGTGGAGCCGTACCCCCTCGGCGATCTGCTTGCCGACGCTCATCGTCGGGTTGAGCGAGGTCATGGGGTCCTGGAAGATCATGGCGACCTCGTTCCCCCGGATGTGGCGCATCTCCTTCTCCTCGAGGGGCGCGACGTCTCGCCCGTTGAGGCGGATCTCGCCGCGGGCGATGTGGCCGACGGCGGGGAGGAGCTTCATGATCGAGAGGCCGACGGTGGACTTCCCGCAGCCCGACTCGCCCACCAGGCCGACGCACTCGCCCTCTTTCACCGAGAAGCTGACGCCGTCGACGGCGCCGACATTCGCGGTGCGCAGGTGGAACTCGGTGCGAAGATCCTCGACCTCAAGCACGTTTGCCACGAGGACCCCTCCCTTCGAATGGTCAGGCGCAGTACCCCCGCCGCACAGGAATACCTGGTCGCGGGCGAGCGATGCGCTATCGTAGCGGCCCATGCCACAACCACCCAGCCTCACGCCCGAACAGCGACAGAAGGCACTCGAGAAGGCTGCGGCTGTCCGCCGGGAGCGCGCCGAGATCAAGGACCACCTGAAGAGCGGACGCGTCAGCCTGAAGGATCTCCTGCACCGGGCCGAGTCGGACGAGACCGTCGGCAAGATGAAGGTTCTCGCCGCTCTCGAGTCCCTCCCTGGGACCGGCAAGGTGAAGGCCCGTCGTCTGATGGAGCAGGTCGGCATCAGCGACGGACGTCGCCTGCAGGGTCTCGGCGCCAAGCAGCGAGAGGCGCTGCTCGACGCTTCCGAGCGCGGCTGACCCCTGAACCGACCCGATCGCGACCAGGGCGTCAGCCCCTGATCCTGGTCGTCGTCGGCCCTGGCGGGGTCGGCAAAGGGACGGTCATCCGCCGTCTCGTCGAGGAGGACCCCCGGCTGTGGGTGAGCCGGTCGTGGACCACACGCGCCCGCCGGCCCGGCGAGGCGCCGGACGCCTACACCTTCGTCGACCGCGCCCGTTTCGAGGCGTTCCGGGAGGCGGGCGGCTTCCTTGAGTGGGCCGAGGTGCTCGACGACCTCTACGGCACGCCGCACCCGACACCGCCCCCCGGCTGCGACGTCGTCCTCGAGATCGACGTCCAGGGGGCGCGCCAGGTGCTCGCCAGCAACCCCGACGCCATCTGCGTCCTCCTCCTCGCCCCCTCGGTGGCCGTGCAGGAGGAGCGCCTCCGCGGCCGCGGGGACTCCGAGCAGCACGTGCGCCGCCGGGTGGCGCTCGGCCTCGAGGAGGAACAGGAGGGCCGCGAGCTGGCCGACGCCGTGATCGTGAACGACGAGCTCGAGACGACCGTCGCGCAGCTGCTGGCTATCATTGAAGGTGCCCGAGCCCGGGCGCGCGGCGGGTCGCGCCCGATCGACGACCCGACGAGCCGCCCGGACCGAGCCTGAGCCGCGACCGGCACGTCTCTCGGTCGCGGCCGAGTGGAGACGCCCGAGTCGAAGGAGCCGCATGGCCGACCCCCGCAACACGATGATCGACCCGCCCATCGAGGCGCTCCTCGACAAGGTCGACTCGAAGTTCACCCTCGTGACCCTCGCCGCCAAGCGGGGCCGCCAGGTGAACTCCTACTTCTCCCAGCTGGGCGAGGGCCTCGGCGCCATCGTGCCGCCGCAGGTCGCCTCCATCGCCCGCAAGCCCCTCTCCATCGCCCTCGAGGAGATCGCCGCCGGCAAGGTCACGGCGGCCTTCGTCGAGGAGGGCGAGGGCGAGGGCGAGGAAGCCGACGCCACCGCCGAGTCGGGCGAGGGGACCGAGGCGGCGCTCGAGGTGCTCGGGGAGCCCGAGGGTGACGGACAGGCCGGCTGACCAGCCGGCGAGCGACCACGCACTCACGAACCTCCGGGGCGCCCGCGTCGTCCTCGGGGTGAGCGGCGGCATCGCGGCCTACAAGGCGATCGAGGTCTGCCGCCGCCTCGTCGACGCCGGGGCGCACGTCATGCCGGTCCTCACCGACGGCGCCCTCCGCTTCGTCGGGAAGGCCACCTTCGACGCCCTTGGGTCAGAGCCGGCCGAAACCTCCCTCTTCGGCGGACCACACCCCATCGCCCACACCCGCCTCGGGAAGGAGGCGGACCTCGTCGTCGTGGCCCCCGCCACCGCCCGGGTGATCGGCTCCTACGCGGCCGGCATCTCCGACGACCTCCTCACCGCCACCCTCCTCGCCACGAGGGCCCCGGTGCTCGTCTGCCCGGCCATGCACACCGAGATGTGGGAGCACCCGGCCGTGCAGGACAACCTCGCCACGCTCCGCCGCCGCGGCGTGCATGTCCTCGAGCCCGAGACGGGACGTCTGGCGGGCGGCGATGTCGGCGCCGGTCGGCTCGCCGAGCCGGCGGCCGTCGTCGCCGAGGCCGCCCGGGTGCTCGCCGCAGCGCCGGAGGTGGGCGACTACGCCGGCGTCCGGGTCCTCGTCACCGCCGGAGGGACCCGCGAGCCGATCGACCCGGTCCGCTACCTCGCCAACCGTTCCTCGGGAAAGCAGGGCCACGCCCTCGCCGAGGCGGCGGGCGCCCGCGGCGCCGAGGTCACCCTCGTCACCACCGTCGACCTCCCCGTGCCTCGCCGGGCCACAGCCGTCCGTGTCGAGACGGCGGCCGAGATGGCCGAGGCGGTCCTCGCACGGGCCGCCGCGAGCGACGTCGTGGTCATGGCGGCCGCCGTCGCCGACTTCCGCCCGAAGCAGGCCGCGGCCGAGAAGCTGCGCAAGTCCGAGGGACCGCCCGACGTCGTCCTCGAGCCGACGACCGACATCCTCGCTGAGCTCGGCCGCAGGCGGCGGACGGGAGCGGGCGAGGAGGCCGTTGGCGCGGTGCTGGTGGGTTTTGCAGCCGAGACCGAGGACGTCGCCGCCCGCGCCCGCCGGAAGCTCTCCGAGAAGGGCGTCGACCTCGTCGTGGCGAACGACGTGTCGGCCGAGGGGGCGGGTTTCGCCCACGACACCAACGCCGTCACGATCTACACGGCCGACGGCGCGAGCGAGGTCCCGCTCTCGAGCAAACGGGCCGTCGCCGACGCCGTCCTCGACGCAGCCCTCTCGTTCCTCCGAGACAAGGAGTCCCAGTGAGCAGCTACCACTTCACCTCGGAGTCGGTCACCGAGGGCCACCCTGACAAGATGGCCGACCAGATCTCCGACGCCGTCCTCGACGCCATCCTCGCCGAGGACCCGAACGGGCGGGTGGCCTGCGAGACGCTGCTCACGACCGGCCTCGTCGTCGTCGCCGGCGAGATCACGACGACGGCCGACTACATCGACGTCGCCCGCCTCGCCCGCGAGACCATCGTCGAGATCGGCTACGACCGCGAGGAGCTCTGCTTCGACGGCAACAGCTGCGGGGTCGTCGTCTCGATCGACGAGCAGTCGCCCGACATCGACATGGGGGTCTCGGCCGCCCTCGAGGTGCGCGAGGGCAAGGCGGGCGAGGACGCCCTCAATGCCCAGGGGGCCGGCGACCAGGGGATGATGTTCGGCTACGCCTGCGACGAGACGCCCGACCTCATGCCGCTGCCGATCTGGCTCGCCCACCGCCTCGCCGAGCGCCTCGCCGCGGTGCGCAAGGACGGCACGATCGCCTACCTCGGCCCGGACGGCAAGACCCAGGTCTCCGTCGAGTACGAGAAGGGGCGCCCGAGCCGGCTGACGACGGTGCTCGTCTCCACCCAGCACGTCAAAGGCGCCGACATCGAGAGCCACCTCGCCCCCGACCTGCGGACCCATGTGATCGCCCCCCTCGTCTCGCAGCTGCCCGAGCTCGACTGCGAGGGATTCGAGCTGCTCGCCAACCCGACGGGCCGTTTCGAGCTCGGCGGGCCGCGGGCCGACACCGGCCTCACCGGCCGCAAGATCATCGTCGACACCTACGGCGGCGCCGCCCGCCACGGGGGAGGGGCCTTCTCGGGGAAGGACCCCTCGAAGGTCGACCGCTCGGGCGCCTACGCCGCCCGCTGGGTCGCCAAGCACGTCGTCGCCTCGGGGGCCGCCCGGCGCTGCGAGGTGCAGGTCGCCTACGCCATCGGGGTGGCGCACCCCGTCTCGCTCATGGTGGAGACCTTCGGGACAGAGGTGGTCGACCCGGCGCAGATCTCGAAGGCCATCCGGGAGCTGTTCGACCTGCGGCCGGCCGCCATCATCCGCGACCTCGACCTGCGCCGGCCCCTCTACAAGCGGACCGCCGCCTACGGGCACTTCGGGCGCGGCGACGCCGGCCTTCCCTGGGAGGTGACCGGGCGGGTCGACGAGCTGCGCGGCGCGCTCGGGCTCTGACGGCGCTCGGCGGGGGGGCGCCCGACCTCGTCGTCGAGGTCCTGCCCGACGTGAGCGGGCTGGACCGCCGGTTCCACTACTCGGTGCCGGCCGCGCTGGCGATCGGCACGATCGTGCGGGTCGTCCTCCACGGCCGCCGCGTGCGGGGCTGGGTGGTCGGCGCCGGCGGGCAGCCGCCGCCCGACGTCGAGGTGCGCCCGATCGTCGAGCGGGTGTCCGCCGGGCCGCCGCCCGCGGTGGTGGCGCTGGCGGAGTGGGGGGCGTGGCGCTTCGCCGGGCGCCTCCGGCCGCTCCTCCTCGCGGCCTCGCCCGAGCGCATCGTCCGCGACGTCCCCGAGCGGGCGCCGGAGGTGGCGCAGCCTCTCGGGGGCGCCGACGCCACCGTCGACGGGCTCGTCGCCGAGGCCCTCGCCCGGCGCGACGCCGTGCTGCGGCTCCCGCCGGCGAGCCCACGCCTCCCGGTGGTGGCGGCGGTCCTTCGCCAGTGCCCGGGGCAGGTCCTCGTCCTCGTCGAGTCGCGCGACGACGCCGGGCGTCTCGCCCGCCAGCTCGCCTCGCACGGCATTGCCCCGGCCGTGCTGCCCGACGACTGGGCGGGGGCGGCGGCGGGCTCGAGGGTCGTGGTCGGCACCCGCAACGGCGTCCTCTCGCCCGGCGAGCCCTCGGCGATCGTGCTCCTCGACGCCCACTCGGGGGCCTACCGCTCCGAGCGGGTGCCCACCTTCGACGCCCGGGTGCTCGCCGCCGAGCGGGCGTCGCGGGCAGGAGTCCCCGTCGTCTTCGTCACGCCCTGCCCGCCCCTCGAGCTCCTCGCCCGAAGGGCCGTCGTCACCCCTGAGCGCTCGGCCGAGCGGCGCGGCTGGGGCCGGGTGGCCGTGCTCGACTCGAAGGCCGAGGACCCCCACGAGGGGCTCTACCCGACGCAGCTCGCCGAGATGGTGCGAAGGGCGACGGGCGAGCCCGGCGGCCGCCAGGCCGTGCTGGTCCTCAACCGCCGGGGGAGGGCGCGCCTTCTCGCCTGTGACGTGTGCCGGGAGGTGCAGCGCTGCGAGCGCTGCGGGGGCGCCCTCGCCCAGCGGGAGCGCCCCGAGAAGGGCTCCGTCGGCGTCCTCGAGTGCCCGCGCTGTCGCGCCGAGCGGCCGGCGATCTGCCCGGCCTGCGGGGCGGCCCGCCTCCGCATCCTCCGGCCAGGGGTCTCGCGGGCCCGCGAGGAGCTCGAGGCGCTGCTGCGGCTCCCGGTCGGCGAGGTGGCGGGGCCGAAGGCGCCCGTGCCGGCGGCGCCGGTCCTCATCGGCACCGAGGCGGTCCTCCACCGGGTGGGGGCCGCCTCGATCGTCGCCTTCCTCGACTTCGACCAGGAGCTCCTGGCGCCGAGGTTCCGGGCGGCCGAGGAGGCGCTCGTGATGGTGGCAAGGGCCGTCCGCCTCGTCGGCGACGGGCCGGGGCGCCCGTCCAACCTCCCCCAGGTGCTGCTGCGGACGTCGATGCCCGGCCACGAGGTCGTGCAGGCCGCCCAGCGGGGTGACCCGGCCGTCGTGGCCGAGGCCGAGGAGCCCCGCCGCCGGCTGCTCGGGCTCCCGCCCGAACGGGCGCTCGCCGTCGTCACGGGCGAGGAGGCGGAGGCGAGGCTCGGGGGCGGCGAGCCGCTCGGGCCGGGCGTGGAGGTGCGGGGGGTGGGGGAGGGTCGTTTCGTGGTGAGTGGCGACGACGACACGGTGCTCGCCGACGGGCTCGGGCGGCTCGTCGAGGGCGAGCCGGGCGGCTGGGCGGCGCTCGGGCTCCGGGTCGAGGTCGACCCGGTCGACCTGTGAGGCCGGCGGGAACTCCCTGCTAACATCACTGGACGTCGGCTCAGCCGGCAGTGCGGCGGGGAACGCCCCGGCGCACCTCTGTTGCCCTCCTGTCCGCCTCCGCGGTCGGAACCAGAAGAAGGTCCATCTTTCACGCATGCCCGACAAGACGGCCACGATCGCCGAGCACAGGCTCCACGAGACCGACACCGGCTCGCCCGAGGTCCAGGTGGCGCTCCTCACCGAGCGCATCAACCACCTCACCGAGCACCTCAGGGTGCACCGGGGCGACCATCACACCCGGCGGGGTCTCATGAAGCTCATCGGCCGCCGCCGCCGCCTTCTCGACTACGTGCGGGCCAACGACGTCGACCGGTACCGGGCGCTCATCGCCCGGCTCGGCCTTCGCCGGTAGGGCGGTCGAGGGAGCAACTCCCGTCGGACGGCCCGGCCGCCCGGCACATAACGGGCGACCGGAGGCGACTTGCCACACCGGGCGCCGCGTACAAGACCATTTCGGTGCCGGCAGGCCGCCAGCTGCCAGTCGCCGGGTCCCGGGCGGGCTCCGTCCGGTGCACGACGACTGGGAACTGGCCCCGCCGGCACCTCGAAAACCGAGGAGTGTCATGGCTGACGCCATCACTGTGTCGGCCCCCGTCAGCGGGACCGACCGCACCCTGTCGTTCGAGACAGGGAAACTCGCCGGACAAGCGGACGGCGCCGTCGTCGCCAGGCTCGGCGACACCATCGTGCTCGTCACCGCGACGGCCGCACGCAAGGTCCGTGAGGGGACCGACTTCTTCCCCCTCACCGTCGACATCGAGGAGCGGATGTACGCGGCCGGGAAGATCCCCGGCTCGTTCTTCCGCCGGGAGGGGAGGGCGACCGACCAGGCCATCCTCACCTGCCGGCTGATCGACCGGCCGCTGCGGCCGTCGTTCCCCGAGGGCTTCCGCAACGAGGTCCACGTCGTCGGCACCATCTTCGGCGCCGACCAGGAGAACCCGCACGACGTGCTCGCCATCAACGGCGCCTCGGCGGCCCTCATGATCTCGGGCATCCCCTTCGAGGGGCCGATCGGGGCCGTCCGGGTCGCCTACTCGACCGAGGGCGAGTGGCTCCCGCACGCCACCTACCAGGAGGGCGACGCCTCCACCTTCGAGCTCGTCGTCGCCGGCCGGGCGCTCGGCGAGGAGCCGGACGCCGAGATCGCCATCATGATGGTCGAGGCGGGCGGCACCGAGAAGGCCTGGGAGTACTACGAGGACGGCGCCCCGAAGGTCACCGAGGACGTCATCGCCGAGGGCCTCGAGGCGGCCAAGACCTGGATCCGCGAGTCGATCGAGCTGCAGCGCGAGCTCGTCGCCAAGGCCGGCGTGAAGGAGACCATCGCATTCGAGCTCTTCGTCGACTACGGCGAGGACGTCATGGAGCGGGTGGCCGCCGTCGGCACCGACCGGATCGAGAAGGCCAACGCCATCACGACCAAGACCGAGCGCAACGCGGCGCTCGACGAGGTCACCGAGCTCATCGTCGCCGAGCTCGCCCCCGAGTTCGACGCCCGCGAGCGGGAGATCAAGGCGGCCATCCGGTCGCTCACGAAGAAGATCGTGCGCAAGCGCATCGTCGAGGAGGGCGTCCGCATCGACGGACGTGGCCCGACGGACATCCGCCCGCTGTCGGCCGAGGTCGGGCTCATCCCGACGGCGCACGGCTCGGGCCTGTTCCAGCGGGGCGACACCCAGGTGCTCAACATCACCACCCTCGGCATGCCGCGCATGAACCAGCTGCTCGACACCATCGGCATCGACGAGACCAAGCGGTACATGCACCACTACAACTTCCCGCCGTTCTCGACGGGCGAGACCGGTTTCATGCGGGGACCGAAGCGCCGTGAGATCGGCCACGGGCTGCTCGCCGAGCGGGCGCTGCTCCCGGTGATCCCGCCGGAGGACGAGTTCCCCTACGTGCTGCGGCTCGTCTCGGAGGTGCTCTCCTCGAACGGCTCCACCTCGATGGCCTCGGTCTGCGGCTCGACGCTCTCGCTCATGGACGCCGGCGTGCCGATCAAGGCGCCCGTCGCAGGCATCGCCATGGGCCTCGTCTACGCCGAGGGGAAGTACACGACCCTCACCGACATCCTCGGGGCCGAGGACGCCTTCGGCGACATGGACTTCAAGGTGGCCGGCACGGCGGAGTTCGTGACCGCCCTCCAGCTCGACACGAAGATCGACGGCCTCCCGGCCGACGTGCTCGCCCAGGCGCTCCGCCAGGCGCACGCCGCCCGGGTCATCATCCTCGACGTCATCCACTCGGCCATCGCCGAGCCGCGCGACGAGGTGAAGCCGCACGCGCCGAAGATCGTCGCGTTCGAGATCCCGGTCGACAAGATCGGCGAGGTGATCGGCCCGAAGGGCAAGGTCATCAACGCCATCCAGCAGGAGACCGGGGCCGACATCAACGTCGACGACGACGGCACGGTCGGCACGGTGACGATCGGCGCCAAGGAGCGCGCGGTGGTCGACGAGGCACGCCGGCGCATCCAGCTCATCCTCGAGCCGCCGGCTGCCGAGATCGGGGCCGTCTACGACGGCAAGGTCGTCAACATCACCAAGTTCGGCGCCTTCGTGAACATCCTGCCGGGCCGTGACGGCCTCCTCCACATCTCCCGCCTCGGGCGGGGACGCCGGGTCGAGCGGGTCGAGGACGTCCTCGAGCTCGGCCAGGACGTGCAGGTGCGGGTGGACGACATCGACCCGCAGGGCAAGGTGTCGCTCTCCTTCGCGGGCGACGAGGCCGAGGGCGCCGGTGGCGGGTCGGGCGCCTCGTCCGGCTCGGGATCCGAGGAGTCAGGAGCCGCCGGCTCGGGCGGCACGAGCTCGGCCCGCGGCGGCAACGGCAGCAACGCCGCCGCCGGCAACGGGAGGCGCTCGTTCGAGGACGAGTTCGAGGCGGAGCTCGAGGCGACCTACGGGGCGCTCGGCCCGACCGAGTCGGCCGGCGAGCACGGCCCGGGCGGCCGCCGCGACCGCGAGGGTGGCCGCCGGCCCGGAGGCCGCGAGGGCGGGCAGGGCCCGCGTCGTCGGCCGAGGGGCGGCCGCTGAGCACCCGTCGTCTCGGCGACTCGCGCTCCCAGCCTCAGGCGTGATCAAGACCTCGACCCTGCCGTCGGGCATCCGGCTCGTCACCGAGCAGATGTCCGACGTGCGGTCGGTCTGCGTCGGCGTCTGGGTCGGCACGGGCGCCCGGGACGAGACCGCCGACCAGGCGGGCATCTCGCACTTCCTCGAGCACCTGCTCTTCAAGGGGACGGACTCCCGGTCGGCCCGCGACATCGCCGAGGCGGTCGACGCCGTCGGCGGCGACATGAACGCCTACACGACGAAGGAGTACACGGCCTTCTACGTCCGCACCCTCGCCGAGCACCTCGAGCTCCCGCTCGACATCCTCGCCGACATCCTGCGCGAGCCGGCCTTCCGGCCCGACGAGGTGGACGCGGAGCGCCAGGTGATCCTCGAGGAGGTGCTCATGCACCTCGACGAGCCGGCGGACGTCGTGCAGGAGCGCTTCCACGACGCCATGTTCCCCGGCCACCCGCTCGGCCGCGAGGTGCTCGGCGAGCCGGAGCGGGTGAGGGACGTCACGGTCGGGGAGATCCGCTCCTTCTTCGAGGAGCACTACCGGCCGTCCAACATGGTCGTGGCGGCGGCCGGCGACGTCGAGCACGACGAGGTGGCCGAGGCGATCCAGCGGCGTTTCACGGGCGAGGGCGGCGGGCCGCCCCGGCGTGAGGCACCGGCCAGCGGGCCGCGCCCCCTCGTCGTCGAGTCCCGTGACAGCGAGCAGGCGCACCTCGTCCTCGGGGTGCGGGCGCTCCCTCGCCGGGCGCCCGAGCGCTTCAGCCTCGCCGCCCTCAACCACGTCCTCGGGGGCGGGCTCTCGAGCCGCCTGTTCCAGGAGGTGCGCGAGGCCCGCGGGCTCGCCTACTCGATCGGCTCGGACCGGGTGGCCTACGAGGACACCGGGACGCTCTCGGTCTCGGTCGCCACGGCGCCCGAGCACGTGCCCGAGGTGCTCGGCCTCCTCGAGCGAGAGCTCGACGCCCTGCACGCCGACGGCATCACCGAGCGCGAGCTCGAGGTGGCGAGGGGGCACCTGCGGGCCGACCTGCTGCTCTCGCTCGAGGACTCCGGGTCGCGCATGTCGCGCATCGGGGCGAGCCTGCTGCTCCACGGCGAGGTGCTGACGGTCGACCAGGTCCTCGAGCGGATCGACGAGATCAGCCTCGAGTCCGTCGCAGAGCTGGCGTGGCGCCTCCTCGGCTCCGAGCGGGTGCTCGCCGCCGTCGGGCCGTTCGGCGAGAGCGACTTCCCGCCCCGCACGCCCTGACGGCTCGGGCGGCCGGGGCCGGCGCAGGCGGCCGGGCCGGAACCCGCCCGGCCAGGGCACGGGGCGCCCGCTCGGTTACGGTGACGCCGTGATCTCCGTCGCCGTCCTCGGGGCGGCCGGCCGGATGGGCTCGACGGTCTGCCAGGCGGTCGAGGGCGCAGACGACCTCCGGTTGGTGGCCGCCGTCGACCCGGGACGGTCTGGGGCCCGCCTCGGCGCCGTCGTCCCCGGCCTCGGCGAGGCCTCGTCGGCGCTCGAGGTCGCCGGCGGCGTCGAAGCCCTCGAGGCGCTCTCCCCGGACGTGGCGGTCGACTTCACCGTCGCCACCTCCGCCCGGGCGAACCTCGCCTGGTGCGCCGCCCACGGGGTGCACGCCGTCTGCGGGACGACCGGCCTCGGGGCAGACGACCTCGCTTCGCTCGCCGAGGCCTTCGGCCCCGGGCGGCCGGCGAACGCCGTCGTCGCCCCCAACTTCTCGGTCGGCGCCGTCCTCATGATGCGCTGCGCCGAGCTGTGCGCCCCCTACTTCGAGGCGGTCGAGATCATCGAGCTCCACCACGAGCGGAAGAAGGACGCCCCCTCTGGCACCTCGCTCGCCACGGCGGAGCGGATCGAAGCCGCCCGCCGCTCGCATGAGAGCAGGGCGCTCCTTGCCGACCCGACCGAGAAGGAGGTCCTCGCCGGGACCCGCGGCGGCGCGACCCCGGCGGGCGTCCGACTCCACTCGGTGCGCCTCCCCGGCCTCGTCGCCCACCAGGAGGTGCTGTTCGGCGCGGCGGGAGAGACCCTCACGCTCCGGCACGACTCGATGGACCGGGTTTCGTTCATGGCGGGGGTGCTCCTGGCGGTGCGGGCGGTGGGCGGCCTCGACGGCCTCACCTTCGGGATCGAGCCGCTCCTCGGCATCGGGACCTGACCGTGCCGGCAGACGTCCGCACCCGGCTCCTCGAGGGGACCTACGAGTGCATCGTCCGCCAGGGCATCGGGGCCACCTCGCTCGAGGACGCCGCCCGGGCGGCGGGGGTCTCGAGGGCGACGCTCTACCGCCACTTCCCGGGCGGGCGCGACGAGCTCATCGGCGAGGTGATCGCCTGGCAGACGCTGCGCTTCTTCGAGGGCCTCGCCGAGGCGGTGGCGGACGCCCCGGACGTCGAGACCGTCCTCGTCGAGGGGATCATGGCGGCGCACCGGGGCATCGAGGAGCACGTCGTGCTCCAGAAGCTGCTGGCGACCGAGCCGGAGCTGCTCATCCCGCAGCTGACGCTCGAGTCGCCCTGGCTCGTCGGCCTGCTCACGTCGTTCTTCTCCGAGCGCCTCGGCGAGCACCCGCTCCGTGAGGGGGTGGCGGTCGGCGAGGCGGCCGACTACGTGGCCCGCATGGCGCTTTCCTTCATCGCCTCGCCGGGTCGCTGGGACCTGTCCGACCACGCCCAGGTCGTGGAGCTCGTGCGCAGCGAATTGATGGCAGGGCTCGTCCCGTAGGGAGGTCCGGGGCGGGCGAGCAGTGCTTGCGCCACCACCCGCCGCGTTGACAATGAGACAAAAACGGCTGTATCGTCTCAGCCCAATGGGCACCGCCCTCGTCGAGCGCGCGCCGTTCACCGAGACGGACGCTTCGGACGCGGCGGGCTCTCTCGGGTCCGGAGCGGTCCCGGCGGGCCTCCCCCCCTCGCCCCCGGCGACCGGCTCCAGGGCCCGGGTGCTCGACGCGACGGGTCGCCGCCTGGCGCGCTTCGGGCTGTCGAAGACGACCCTCGAGGACGTCGCCCGTGAGGCCCGACTCAGCCGTGCGACCCTCTACCGCCTCTTCCCGGGCGGCCGGGACGAGCTCTTCGCCGCCTTCGTCGCCCGCGAGGCGACGCGGCTCTTCGCCGACCTCGGCCGCGAGCTCGGCGGCGCCCGGACGCTCGAGGACGTGGCGGCGAGGTTCCTCACAGCCCTCTCCGGCCACCTCGCCGATCACGGCGCCCTCGCCACGGTGCTCGAGCACGAGCCGGAGCTCGTGCTGCCCTACGTCTCGTTCTCGGGCCTCGACCGCATGCTCGCCCTGTTCGCCGAGTTCCTCGAGCCGTTCCTCGTCGACCGCTCAGCCCGGACCTTCGGCCGCGGGCTCGAGCCGGAGGACGCCCGGCGCGCCGGCGAGTGGCTCGGCCGTCTCGCCCTGTCCTACATGGCCTGCCCCGACGGCCTCCCCGACCTCGCCCCTGTCCCGCCGGGCCCCCGCCGAGACGACGCCTTCAGCCGGATGGTGCTGCGGCCGGCCCGCATCACCGAGGACCGTGCCCGCGCGCTCGTGGGGCGTTTCGTCGTGCCCGGCCTCCGCCATCTTGTGGGCAAACAGCTCGTGCACGAATCGCCTTTGCAGCACTCCGTCCCCGACCAAGTCCAGTAGCCGAGGAGACTCCATGTCAGCGACCACCGACCCCGCGATCCACGACATGATCGGCCGATCCGAGCTCGACGACATCGAAGCGATCCTGTCGGTCTCGAACACCGACCTCGACGAGGTGCTCCACGCCGTCAAGTCGAACTACGAGACGATCTTCACCTGGGACTACGACAAGGGGTCCCGCCCGAAGCTCGACCGCCTCTACGAGAAGGCGAAGACCTCGATGTGGAACGCCCAGACGGACCTCGCATGGGACACCGAGGTCGACCAGGAGAAGCTCGTCGCCGAGCAGCAGCTGATGATGGGCCCGCCCCTCCACACCTACGTCGACCTCTCCGGCACGCCACTCGCCAAGTGGGGCGAGAAGGAGTGGGTGCAGCTCGGGGTCGAGGGCCAGAACTGGACGCTCTCGCAGTTCATGCACGGTGAGCAGGGGGCGCTCGTCTGCACGGCCAAGGTCGTCGAGTCCGTGCCGTGGATCGACGCCAAGTACTACGGGTCCACCCAGGTGATGGACGAGGCCCGCCACGTCGAGGTCTTCGCCAAGTACCTCGACGAGAAGCTGTCGGGCCACTACCCGATCAACGCCCACCTCCGGCTGCTCCTCGACGACATCATCGCCGACAGCCGCTGGGACATGACCTTCCTCGGCATGCAGATCATGGTCGAGGGCCTCGCGCTCGCCGCCTTCGGCTTCATGCACGCCATGACCCAG
>Ga0209168_10000031_pt1 | contig 159784 bp, 137 predicted proteins | sample Coa_R1_FD_187156 | JGI IMG/M metagenome (GOLD analysis project Ga0209168, IMG submission 187156) | Surface soil microbial communities from Centralia Pennsylvania, which are recovering from an underground coalmine fire - Coalmine... | ecosystem: Environmental > Terrestrial > Soil >...
GTCGGCATACGAGATCGGCCAATCCGCGAAACCCGTCCCCGGAATCTCGCCCCACAGTGTGCGCTCTTTAAAATCCAGTTCGTGGAGCCGCCAGTAGTTGGCTGTGAAGTGAACGGTTCCGCCGCCCACCTGCCGTCCGTAGCCGAGCGCGCGCGTCACTCGGGCGGGCTCCGATTCAGTCTTTCGAAAAGTCTGGGGTTGCAGCTTCGGATCGTTCGTGAACGGGTTCTGCTGCCGGATCTGGATCTCGTCGTGCTTGAAATCTTTCTCGCGCAGGTACGGTCCTTGTTCGAGCACGACCACCTGAAATCCCGCAACCGAGAGTTCCTTCGCCACTGCGCCACCGGCCGCGCCGGAGCCGATCACGACAAAGTCCACGGTGTCCGATGGCTTATACGTCTGCATCAGCGCCCGCCCTCCTTCGCTGCCTCGCGATCGTAATACCCGAAAGGCGGTTCGAACTTCATGCTGTCCTCAAAGCCGATCAGTTTCCAGCCCACTCCATTGCGGTTTCCGCCATAGCTCGGATTGCCTAGAAATCCCATAATTGTGTGGCTGCGAACCATCTGAAAGAAGTCGGTCTGTTCGATGGAGCGAAGCAGGTCGTCCTGTTGCGCCGGCGTCAGCTTCGCGATGCTTTCCGACCCCGGAAACAGCTTCTGCCGCTGTGTCTGCACCTCGGCCAGCCCGTTACGGTACGCGCCCTGCTTGCCTTCGTCGAATGTCGTGAGTGCGCGATCGATGAAGTAGATCACTCCAGCTTCCCGCGCTCCCGGAGTGTCGTCGGTCGGAATAATCCGCTCGGCAATCGCCGCCACTTCCGGGCCGCTCGTGGCATCGAAGAATACAAACTTGGCAGGCGCACCCGACCGCACCATGTTGTGCGCGTGTTCCTGCGCCGCGAGAATCTCCGGCAGCGATACGAGTGAAAGGGAGGCCGTCAACCAGTCACGACGCGATAGGTCCATTAGTCGCTCCTGGGTACAAAGAATAACACGGCAAAGGCCGCGTTTATTGCTGCGATGAGGTGCCCGATGCCGGAGCCAATAACCGGTGAATCTGGTTTACGGCGTAATCCACCTTCATGTCAAAGAAACGTTTACCGAGTTCCGTCGACGCGCGCCGCCCGTCACCTTGAATCCCGTTATTCACCCGTTTGGCGTTGGGATCGCGAGGCTCGCCGGGTTTACGCATTGGATCGCCCACGGCGGTCGCGATCAGGTCCTTCCGCACCCAGCCCTTGTCGCCGCCGAGATACAGCATCTCGGAAGTGTCCGGGATGCCGGCATGCGAACTGAGCGGGTAGCCGTTGTCGGCCAGCCACTTGTCGAAATCCGCCATCGCCTTGGCGTAAACCTCGTCGCAGAAAACCACTCGAATGCCTTGCGACGAGTATTTCGCGTCGAGCTTCTTCGCGACTTCGCCGAGTTCTTTCTGCCCGCCGCCATGGTCGCCCATCAGCACGACATTTTTGAACCCGGTCTTAATCAACTGCTCCGCAACCTGTTCATTGAGCGCGGCGAATAACTCCGGCGTCAGGCCGATGGTTCCGGGAAGTGTAGCGCTTGCATTGTTGGGCGAGAACGGCATCACTGGCGCGGCAATGGCGTTCCCCAACTTCTGCGCAATAGCGATTACCGTGGCCTGCGCCATGAGCGTATGGCCGCCGTTAACATTCTGCGGACCGCGCTGTTCCGTGCCACCGTTATAGACCAGGGCCGTGGTCTTGCCCGACTCCATGGCCTTTTTGACCTCAACCCAGGTCATCATTCCGAAGTCGACTTGGGAATTCGCCATTTGGGCGAAACCCGTGGCAGACAGGGCCATCAGGCAGGCCAATGCTGTAACAAAACGCATGAGTGCTCCTTTAAAGTGCTGGCTTTGGTTCCGGTGCCGTCTTGGGCTCGGTCTCTCCGCGATGGCAGGTGTAGCAGGTCACCATCATCTTCCCGCCCGGGAAGTTCGCGTTAATCGTCTGGGCCATTTGAATCATGTGCCGGGCGATTTCTTTCTTCGGATTGTCATCGCTGGCAAAATTGCCCTGGACATGGCAGTAGTCGCACTTGACACCCAGACCTGCCGTAAACGACCGCATGACCTGGATGACCTCGTCTCCGGTCGTGACCTTGAGCACCTTCAGATTCGTTGGGGCGGGCCGCTCCCGCTTTGGCTGCTTTTCCTGAGCCATGAGCGGCAGAAACACCAATAGTGAGATAACCAGTGAGCGCATTGGCGTATCGTACATCCTGCGTCTCTGCAAGGTCAAGTTCGTGGCACGGGCGGTTTTGGCGTTGCAAACCTGTCCCGAATCAATTTCCTTGAGATTCCGGACGCTCAAACGGCACGACTATTCCTTGAGAACCCCAATCGATCCGGTACTTTGGTCTAGCCAAATTGTAGCCCCCGTACCCTTACCCGATCGCCTGTCCAACCGGCATAATCCGGTCAGTGAGTATCGCGCACCAAACAGGTCGATGCCTATGAAATCGCTCAGGTTTTATCTCATTCTCGCCGCGTGTTTTTCCGTCGCCGCAGAGGCCCAGATCCAGTACGACCCCTTTCCTTCAAGGATTGTCGGCCAGCCGCTCCTGCAACAGCAGCTGATCACGAGCGGAGCGCCGAACCTTGTGGAAGGGCGCGAGTTGTACTCGCCTCAAGCCGTCGCGGTCGACAATTCGGCCACTCCGCCCATTCTTTACGTGGCGGATACCAACAACAACCGCATCTTGGCGTGGAAAAACGCCTTTGGATTCACTCAGGGAGACCCGGCCGACCTGGTGATCGGCCAGCGCGACATGTTCCAGACCTTTCCGAAGGGTCCCACAACCGACCTCAGCACCGGGTTATTCCAGCCCACGGCGCTGGTTGTCGACGGGGCAGGGAATCTGTATGTCGCCGACAGCGGGAATAACCGCATCGTGCGTTACCCCACCCCATTCCAGCAGACCACCAGCCTCCTCGCCATCGACCTGATCATCGGCCAGAAGGACTTCGCCAGCCGTTCGCGCAACGAAGGACAGAGCGCCCCCAACGAACGCACATTAGCTCTGACTACCGGCGGCGGGCAGGGTCTGATTTCAGGCCTGGTTTTCGACTCAAGCGGCAATTTGTGGATATCGGATCCCGGCAATAACCGCGTCCTGCGCTATCCTGCCTCCTCTCTGAGCACAAGCTTTGAGCCCTCGGCCGACACAGTGCTGGGCCAGCCCGATTTCGTCTCTACGTCTCTTCCGGGAACCATCGACCCTCGCGATAAGAAGCTTCTCATTCAACCCGCTGGCCTTGCTTTCGATCCGTCAGGTCGATTGTTCGTGGCGGAAGGCGGCAACCTTCTTGCCCGCGTGGTCGTTTATGCGCCGCCCTACACCGGGACGGCGTCTCGAATTATGGGTGTGATCCCGCCCACCCAGACCAATCCCAATCCGCCGCCCATCAGCATGGGTACCCTGGGCGCTCGTAACCAGAATGGCGCCATTCCCCCGAACGGCGTCTTCTTCATCGGAAATAATCCTTACGTCATCGATACCGGCAACAGCCGGATCCTGGAATTCGATCCCTACGACCAGTGGCCTCCCGAAACGACGTCCTTTTCGCCGGCGGCGATCAGCCTTTTCGGACAGAATTCCGCCGACATGTACAAACCCAACTCCGGCAACTCGCAGCCATCCGCCAGTACGCTTGCGATGCCGTCATCCGCGGTTTTCGTCGGAACCGACCTGATCATTGCCGACACCGGCAATAACCGTGTCATGGCGGTGCCGCAAACGAACGGCTCGTTCATCGCAGGCGCCCGTCTTCTTGGCCAAATAGACTTTGAATACAACAGCGCAAACCTCATTGAAGGCCGCGAGTTCTTCCTCACGAATAGCGGGAGTGCCGTTATCGACACCACATCGAGCCCGCCGCACCTCTATGTCGCGGACACGTATAACAACCGCATCCTTGGATTTGCGGACGCCCGCAAGGTGGGACCCGGAGTCCGCGCCGACGTCGTGATCGGCCAGCCCGATTTCTTCACAGCAGAAATCAACTTCCCGGCAAACGATACTCAAAAAGTCACCGACTCCAGCTTGTTCGGACCGCAGGGCATGGTGATCGACGCCGCCGGTAACCTGTGGGTCGCCGATTCCGGCAATGGCCGCGTATTGCGCTTCCCGAGGCCCTTCGACCACACCGATTCGCCGCTCGAAAGCGCGGATATGGTTCTTGGCCAGGGCAGCTTCTTCCTGAAAGTGACGGACCCGAGTTCGCAGACGATGCGAAACCCCTACGGCATCGCTTTGACTTCGAATGGCAGCATCGCGGTGTCCGATTCCGCGTTGAATCGTGTTCTCTTCTTCCGCAAACCTGACGGGTCGGACTTCACCCCCGGCCAGGCGGCCGCATTTGTGATCGGCCAGAGCGACTTTGCGGGCGCTACGTCGCGGCTGTTCAATGGCCCGCGGCTGATCTCCACCGACACCAGCGATTTTCTTTATGTCGCCGACACGTTCAACAACCGGATTCTTGTCTTTCCCAACCTGATGAACATGGTTTCAAACGATCCGTCTCCCGTGCTGACGCTCACGTCCGGGTTGGGACAAGGTTTCAATTCCCCGGCGGGGGTCGTGGTTTCGCCGGCAACGGGCGACATCTGGGTCGCCGACACCAACAATAGCCGTGTGGTGCGATTCCCTCAGTTCACGATTCTCACTTTCAACGGCGCCGCCCGCGATCAGTTCGCTTCGCCCTATCCCTTGTCGGTCGCGCTCGACGCGTTCGACCGTCCCGTGGTGGCCGAAGGCATCAACCGCGTATCGTTCTACTATCCCTTGTTCGATCTGGGTCATTCCGGCAATGCGGCGAATTTCTTCTCACGATACTGTCCGGGAATGTTGGCGGTCCTCAAGCCGCAATACCCGCTGAATTTCGGCGATGTGAGTGGGAAGAGCGACTCGATGCCGTGGGCAGCGGCCGTCGGCGATGTACAGGTGCTCGTCAACGGCACGCCCGCGCCGCTGTCGTCGGTCTCCACGAGCGAAATTGATTACCAGGTGCCCTCATCCACTCCGGTGGGTTCGCAGTTAGTCGAGATCCAGGTGGTACGCGTTTCGACCAGTGAAGTGCTGGCCAGCGGTTTCGTCCGCATCGATCCGTTCTCGCCAAGCCTCTTCTCGATGGACGGGACCGGCCTGGGCCAGTTAATGGCCACCAATATGACCGACGGTTCGCAGAATGGTCCGGCTCATCCCGTGAAGGTCGGCACATATGTCAGCCTGTTCGGTACGGGTCAGGGACTCGTATCGGGAGCGCCGGCCGACGGTGAGCCCGCGAACGGGCAGATTGCGACAAACGTCAAGCCGCGAGTCTTCATCGGAGGCCTGGAGGTGCCTAGCTCCGATATCCAGTACTCGGGATTGGCGCCCAACACCGTTGGTCAGTGGCGGATCGACGCCAAGGTTCCGATGAACGTGCCGCCCTCGACGGTCACGGGTCCGACGCAGGTTGTGATCCTCTACAACGATGTGAACAGCTCGCTCGACCAGTACGGGAATCGTATTCTGCAAACCATCCGGGTTTCTCAGTGAGCGGCATGGGCTTGGGCTCGCCCTTTCCAGGTGCCACCCTTGCCCGTCCAGTATCGAACGGCCGATTCGCAGGTCGCGGCGAGATAGAACAGCGCCACTGCGGGCAATAGCGGCGCCCAAAGAATTGATCGCCGGTAGTACCGCAGCGTCTGGAGATACGTGAGAGACATAAGCGCCCACGCAGCCGGCGCCGGCCAGCCGTGCGTAATGAGCAGCGGCGGAACGAGATAGGTCACCACCAGGCCCAGAATCGTCCCCGCCAGCAGGATTACCGAATAACGAAGCTGGGTAAATGCAGTCCGCGAGATCATTCGCCAGACGTCGCCAAATCGCGGATACTCTCGAACGCTACGAGTTTCGCGAGTTAGCCCCAGCCAGACCTTGCCGCCCGACCGCTTTACCGCCGCCGCGAGCGCGCAATCGTCGATCAGTTCGCTGCGAATTGCCTCGATGCCGCCGGCCCGACGAAGCGCCGCAGGCCGGACCAACATGCATCCCCCAGCCGCGCCCGCGGTCTTTCGTTTCGGGTTCGCGATCCAGGACGGCGGATACAGCATCAGGAAGAAGAACACGAAAGCGGGCATCAGCATCCGCTCGGCCAGGCTTTCCATCCGCAATTCGACCATGAGCGAAACGAGGTCCCAGTCTCCCGACGCGGCCTGTCCTACGAGTTGCGTCACGTTGTCGCGGGAATGCACGATGTCGGCATCGGTCAGCAGAAGGTAATCCGGGTTTTCCCGCAAGGCCGCCTCGACGCCCTGCTGGACCGCCCACATTTTCCCCGTCCAGCCGTCCGGCAGGGGAGCCGCGGATATGACCGTAGCTCCAGCTTCACGCGCGAGTCGAGCCGTGTCATCCGTGCTGTGGTCGTCGACCACGATGATGGTCGCCTGATGTGTCAGAGAAGCCACGGCAGCGCCAATGTTTGCCCCTTCGTTCCGCGCCGGGATCACGGCGATCACCCGGCCTGCCACCGCCTTGCCGGCGCGGGAATCACGCGCCCGCCAGAATCCGCCGCGTCCAACAAGCAGGTAGATCCACGTTGCCAGCGATATGCCGCCGAGGACCATTTCGATCATTCGCCCCACTGCTGTATTCTAAAATTCGTGCCCCTCACTGCGCCTGCCAGCCGCATGAAAGAACTTATGGAGTCTCTTCAGGATCTTGAAGAACGCCTGCGGCAAGGAGGCGGACCAAAGAAGATTGACAAGCAGCACCAGGACGGTAAACTGACCGCACGCGAGCGCATTCGGCAGCTCATCGACCCCGGCAGCATCTTTCTCGAAGTCGGCCTCCTGATGGCTTACGACAAGTACGACAGTCAGGCTCCCGCCGCCGGAGTCGTCACCGGACTGGCCCGTATCGAAGGACGTCCCGCGGTCATCGTCGCCAACGACGCCACTGTGAAGGCCGGCTCGTGGTGGCCCGAGACCATCACGAAGATCCTCCGAGCCCAGGAGATCGCCATGCGGAACCGTGTGCCGATCGTATACCTGGTGGATTCCGCCGGCGTGAACCTGCCGCTTCAGGATGGTATCTTCCCCGGCCAGTATGGCGCCGCCCGAATTTTCTACTACAACTCGCTGATGCGACGTGTCCTGCACATCCCGCAGATATCTGCCGTGATGGGTCCCTGTATTGCGGGCGGCGCCTATCTCCCCGCGTTGAGCGACGTGATCTTCATGGTCGACAAGACCAGCTTCATGGGACTGGGCGGACCGAATCTTGTGAAGGGGGCCGTCGGGCAGAGCATCGACGCCGAATCGCTTGGCGGGGCTCGCATGCACACAACCGTCAGCGGTGTGGCCCACTACATGGCCAAAGACGACTCGGAATGCCTGCAGATGATCCGTCAGAAGTTTCGCGAGATGCCTGCTGCCACGCCTATCCCTCGCGGTGCGCCGTCTCCGAGGCCGGCCGAAGATCTGTACGACCTTGTCCCCGCCGACCATCGCCTCCCCTACAACATGGAGGCGATCATCGAGCGCCTGGTCGATGGCGACGACTTCCTCGAATTCCAGCCGCAGCATGCCCCCGAGATGTTGTGCGCGCACGCGCGGCTCGCCGGCTACCCGATCGCCTTGATTGCGAACCGCCGCGGCTTCGTCAAGACCGACAGCGGCCCCCGTATCGGCGGCATCATCTACACCGAATCGGCCCGGAAAGTGGCGTACTTTGTTGAGAACGCCGAGAGAAACGGAATCCCGCTGCTCTATCTCCAGGATGTCTCCGGTTTCATGGTGGGCGGTGATGTCGAAACGGAAGGCATCATTCGCGCCGGGGCGGAAATGGTCGAGACCATGGCCTGCGCGACCGTGCCGAAGATTATCCTCACCATTAATCATGCGAGCGGTGCGGGCTATTACGCGATGGCAGGCCAGGGCTTTGACCCCAATTTTGCGTTTGCGTGGCCGACCGCACGCATCGGAGTCATGGAAGGCGACTCCGCCGTTCAGGCGGTCCATGGGCCCGAGTTGGAGAAGCTGAAAGCCGCCGGTCAACCCGTCCCGCCCGATCTCGAGAAGAAAATCGAGAAGACGCGGTCCAATTATGAGCACTGGCTAAATGCGAGGCACGCTGCTGCCACCGGCCACGTTGACGCCATCATCGACCCGTTGGAAACGCGCCGTGTCCTGACCTTCGCGCTGGAGGTCTGTCTTGCGCGCAACCCACGCAGTCACCTGGTGCTGGAAACATCGTGCCGATAATGCAGGTTGGTAACCTGTCGCCATGGACCGCTGGTCCACGAAAATGGATGAAACCAAGGTGGCGCGGGCGGTTCCGCCTGCGCGTTCCTTGTGAAGTCCAAAGGCAGGCGAAACCCACCTGCTCCACCAGTTTTCAACCGCGCCAAATGAGACTAAAGGAGATCACACTTGATCCGCATCGCTAACGGCCAGGGGTTTTGGGGCGACTGGCTCGAAGCTCCCGTCCGGCTGGTGGAAGACGGCCCCATCGATTACCTGGTTCTCGACTACCTTGCCGAGATCACCATGTCTATTCTGCAGAAGCAGAAGCAGGAAAACCCCAACCTCGGCTACGCGCGCGATTTTCCACCATTGATCGGCCGCATCGCGAAAATGATGCGCGACCGCAACGTCAAAGTGATCGCGAACGCCGGCGGCGTGAACCCCATCGCCTGTGCCCGCGAGGTTCGCGCCTTGGCGCCGAATCTCAAGGTGGCCGTCGTGCTTGGAGACGACGTCTACGGCCGGATCGACGAGTTTCTCGCTCAGGGTCATGAAATGCGCAGCATGGACACCGGCGAGCCGCTCTCTACCATCCGCGGGTCCATTCTCAGCGCCAACGCCTACATCGGTGCATTCCCGCTCGCCCGAGCGCTCGACACCAACGCGGACGTCGTCATCGCCGGCCGCTCCACGGATACCGCACTGGCGCTCGCTCCCATGGTGCATCGCTTCGAATGGAAGCCCGACCAGTGGGATCGCCTTGCCGCAGGCACCATCGCCGGCCACATCGTCGAGTGCGGCTCCCAATGCACGGGAGGCAATTGCCAGGTCGACTGGCAATCGATTCCCGATTTCGCCGACATCGGGTACCCGATCATTGAAGCCGAGCCCGACGGGACATTCGCCATCACGAAGCATCCCGGCACCGGAGGACGCGTCAACTGCGACACTATCAAGGAGCAGCTTCTCTATGAGCTCGGCGACCCGAGGAACTACATCACTCCCGATTGCGTCGCCGACTTCACTTCCATCCGGCTCAGCCGGGCCGGAACCGATCGCGTCCGCGTCACCGGCATCACCGGCGGGCCGCGGACGGGCATGCTTAAGCTCTCCATCGCCTACTCCTGGGGTTGGAAGGCCATCGGCACACTGGTGTATACCGCGCCCCAGGCACTAGAAAAAGCCCGCAAGGCCGACGAGATCGTTCGCGAGCGTCTCCGCCAGCTTGGCTTGAGCTTCGACGAAATCTACACCGAGTATTTCGGCGTGAACGCCTGCCACGGACCAGCGGCGCCAGTCTGTGCAGAACCTCCCGAAGTGCAGGTCCGCATCGGCGTCCGCGGGACAGATCGCAAAGCCGTCGATCGCTTCACTCGCGAACTGGTCCCGTTGGTTCTCAGCGGACCGCCCACGGCTACAGGTTTCGGCGACGGCCGTCCGCCGGTGCGTGAGGTGGTGGCATACTGGCCCGCGCTGATTCCCCGAGAGCTCATCGAAACGCGTGTTGAGGTGATCGAATGAGAGTTCCGTTGTCGCAGATCGCACACGCCCGCTCAGGCGACAAGGGCGATACCGCCAACGTCGGCATCATCGCCTTGAACGAGCGCCACTTCCCGATCCTGGTCCGCGAAGTGACGCCCGATCGCGTCAAAGCCCACTTCGGCGAACTCGTAAAGGGGAAGGTGGAGCGTTTTGAGTTGCCCAATCTCGGCGCCCTCAACTTTCTGTTGCACGAATCGCTCGGCGGAGGCGGCACGCTCTCGCTTCGCATCGACGCTCAGGGTAAGACTCTCGGCGCGGGACTCCTCCGCATGGAAGTCGACGTCAACGAGGGCGAACTATGAGCGATCTGCTCGAAGTAAGCTGCGAAAACCGGGTGCTGCGGTTGTACCTGAACCGCGCGGACAAGCGCAACGCACTGAACATTGAGCTCTGCCGCGCTCTGCTAGAGGCCTTCGAGCAGGCGCGCACCGACCCCTCCATCGGAGCCGTGCTGCTGGGCGCTAACGGCCCGACCTTCTGCGCCGGAATGGACCTCAAGGAAGTCACCGAGCCCGGCATCCCGGAGGAAACGGCAATTCACGAGCAGTTGTTCACCATCGGCTCACACCTCAACAAGCCGATCGTGGCTGCGATACACGGCCCCGTTCTGGCGGGCGGTCTCGGCCTGGTGTCCAATGCGCATGTCGCCTTCGCGGCTCATGGCTCGACCTTCGGCCTGACGGAGATCCGTATCGCCATGTGGCCGTATGTGATTTTCCGTTCCATGGTGCTGGCCATCGGCGAGCGCCGCACCTTGGAACTCTGCCTGACTGGACGCATGTTCGCGGCGCACGATGCGTTGCACTGGGGACTGATTCATCATATTGTTCCCCTTCAGGAGATCGAAGAGCGCGCCATGGCATTGGCGGTAGAATTGGCGAACAACAGTCCCGAAGCAATTGCCCGCGGTCTGGATTTCGTGCGCCGCAGCCGCGAGCTTTCCTGGAATGATGCTGGAGATCTCGCGCGAAGCTTGAGGGAAGCAACCTTTGCAAGCGCCGATTTCCTCGAAGGCGTGAACGCATTTCGTGAGAAACGTCACCCCTCATGGCCATCTCTGAAAATATGATCGGGCGCGCGCTGTCTTTTCTGACGCTCGCCGCCGCTTTACAAGCCCAGCCCACGCTCCTTCCTGAGCCGCACTTCAAAGCCATCGAAGCCGAAGCTTCCGGAGCCCTCGCCAAAGACACCATTATCGAACTGGGCCGATTTCACCGCGTCCACGCCTCCCCCGGTTTCCACGAGGCCGCGCAATTCATCGCTACCCGAGCCCGCGAGTACGGACTCGAGGACGTCCACATCGAATCGTTCCCAGCCGACGGCAAAACGACCTACAACTCGTTCCGCTCCTATCTTGGTTGGGACGGCCGCGCGGGCGTGCTCACCGAGATCGCGCCGAGCCCCCACGTCATTGCCGATTTCTCGAAGTCCCGCGTCGCGCTGGCGGATTACAGCAACGACGCCGATGTCACCGCGGAGCTGATCGACGTGGGTCAGGGCACCCGCCCCGCCGACTACGACAACCGCAACGTGAAAGGCAAAATCGTTCTGGCGGGTGGAAACGTGGCCGACGCGCATCACGAAGCCGTCGAACTGAGAGGTGCGGCGGGAGTACTGAGCTATCAGCCCAATCAGGTGACCGCCTGGAGCGGCGATTATCAGGACCTCGTCCGCTGGGGCCACCTTTCGCCGTACAACACGCGGAACACCTTCGCCTTCATGATCTCGTTACGCGAAGCCCGCGACTTTCGCAACCGGCTCGCGAAAGGCGAAAAGATCCGGCTGTACGCTCAGGTAACGGCACGAATGCAGTCCGGCAACTTCGAAGTCGTAACCGGAGTAATTCCCGGCACCGACCCATCCGCCGGCGAGATTGTCTATAGTTGCCACCTCTGTCACGAGAAGCCCGGCGCCAACGACAACGCCAGCGGCGCTGCCGCAATCCTCGAAGACGCGCGTATACTCGTCGCGCTAATCAAAGCCGGCAAAATCCCGCCTCCCCGCCGGACTATCCGCTTCATCTGGCCTCCCGAAATTGCCGGTACCATGTGCTACCTCTCACGCCATGCCGATGAACTTGCGAAGATGCGCGCGGCTATCCACATGGACATGGTTGGCGGCGACCCGCAGATCACTAAAGCGATCCTGCACCTCACTCGCACGCCCGCGTCGCTTCCGAGTTTCGTGAATGACGTCGCCGCCTCCTTCGGTGAACGCGTCATCAACGGAGCCAGCCGCGCCGCCATGGATGCCGACCTGTCTGACGCCAACTTCTCGCCGGAAGGCACGAAGGACGCACTCCTGGCCGACTTCCACAGCTTCACGATGGGCAGCGATCACGACGTGTACGAGGAAGGCAGCTTCCGGGTCCCCACGATTTACATGAACGACTGGCCTGACGTCTTCATCCATACGAACGGCGACGTGCCCGCGAATATGAACGCCACCAAGCTGCAGCGCGTGGCCGTGATCGGAGCGGCCGCAGGCTACTACCTGGCGTCCGCAGGTCCGAAAGATGCCGACCGTCTCGCGGGTGAGGTGCTCGCCAGGAGCGGAGTACGCCTCAACGAAGCGCTCCAACGCAGTCTCGCCGATCCTCAACGCTCTCGGGACATCATCGACGAAGCCAACCGGGAGGAATCGGAGGTTCTCAAATCCGTGAGCAACTTCGTGCCCGAGACAGCCGCCGAAATCGACCGCCGCAAGCCGAAACTCTCACCTCCACAATCCGCCCGCGGCCCGGTTCCCAAGCGCAATCCGGCAGTTCGAGGCAACCTCGACGTCTATTATTACGATTACCTGAAAGACCACGTCAACGAACCGTTCCAGCCTGCCCTTCAAGGCCTCCTCGCCTACGAAGCGCTGAACCTGGTCGACGGACACCGCTCGATCGAGGACATCGGCCGCATTCTCTCCGGCGCCTACGAAGGAATCGATTCTAAAGCCTTGCTCGATTATTTCCATTTGCTCGAGAAGGCAGGTGTAATCACCATCATGAATATGTAATCAGTCCCACACTTCTCGGAACCCTCTCCTGTAACCCAGCATCTAACTAAGTGGGAATGGATATGTTGGGCAGCATTCAGCGGCGATTCGGGACAACGATGGGTCTTATGTTCGCCGGCTTTCTTTTCGCGCCCGCGTGGGCTGCGCCGAGCGTACCTCGACCTGGGTCGCTCAATTATGTGGAAGGACAGGTCTCCATCGATAACCAGACGGTAACTTCAAAGGCCGTTGGTTCGGCGGAATTAAACTCCGGCGATACGCTTTCTACGCGTACCGGACACGCAGAACTTCTTCTGACGCCGGGCGTTTACCTCAGGTTGGCGGATAACAGCACGGTCCGAATGATCTCTCCCGGTTTGACCAATACCCAGGTGGAACTGGTGAACGGACATGCGATGGTGGAAGCCGACCAACTTTACGCGGAAAATGCGATTCGTATAACGGATCGCGGCTCTTCCACGGAATTACTTAAGAAAGGCGTCTATTCATTTGATGCCGACCGCGCCATAGTTGCGGTTTTAGACGGCAAAGCCCGTGTTACGGAAGGTGACAACTATATCGACCTTGGCAAGGGCAAAGAGGCTAATGTAGGCGGTCCTGTGCTGAAGGATCAGAAATTTGACCGTAAACAGGCTGAACAGGGCGACCCGCTTTACGCGTGGAGTAATCTGCGTTCGGAATACCTTTCGCAAGCCACGCTATCAACCGCTCAAACCTACATTGTAGATACGGGCGGATGGTATGGGCCGGGCTGGTATTGGAACCCGTATTGGAGCATGTATTCCTTTGTGCCCGGCGACGGCTTCTTCTACAACCCGTTTGGGTGGGCGTTTTACTCACCTTTATACATCGTGCGCTCGCCTGTCGGGTATCCGCGTTATTTCGGCGGCGGACGGGCGGTAGTGCCAACGTCTCCTCGAACCCCGGGACTGGGTCATGCTACGCGCACGCCCGTCATGCCGGGTAGGATCGGGGCACCCTCGGGTGGTGCGCTCGGCGGTGGATTCCGCTCTGGTGGCTTCGGCGGATTCCACGGTGGCGCTATGGGTGGATTCCATGGCGGCGGCTTTGCCGGAGGACGACGTTAATGTTATCTGAAGCCGCACCAACCTCCTCCTTGAGGCCGGCAGACCCTTCATTGGGTCTGCCGGCTTTTTTCGTTTGCGCGTGATGCATGCTGTTCGCCGCCGCGAGTTGACGACCCGCCCAAGCGCCGATTCGCAATCGGCGCGCAGACTGCCAGTCTGCATCACAGGACCAAAGAGTTGAAGAACAGCTTGAAGGTCTGGTAGCTTTGCGCCCGATACTGTGGCCGCATGCCGAACAGCACGACGTGCCCCGACCCCATCGGCGCATCAATCAGTGACGCTCGATTGACGAGGTACTTCTCCCCAAGGAGCCACCCCGACGCGAGCACGTGCCCATCGGTATAATGCATCACAATCCGGTCCTCACTACCGGACGGTAACTCCCACGCCGGACTCCCCTCGCTCCAGATCGTGAGATTCGCCGGCACTCCGTATGACAGCGCCTCGTGTGTGTCTAACTCGGCGTTCAACAGCGAACCCGGCGAGTAGAAGTCGCGATTCGGCACGCCGGCTACTACGTTCTTGGCGCTGATGCCAAGGCGCGCCGTCGCATACTCACTCGAATGGTTCAGGAACACCAGCTTCCCGCCCTGGCTTGCGAAATCCTTCAGGTTCTGAGCGGCCTTTTCATCCAGGCCTCCAACGTACTCGTCCGGCATCGATCCTTTGCGATACCCTTCGATAATTGAATTCAGCGGCTGGTCGGGAAACACGATCACGTCAAACCGCTGGCGCAGGTTGCCCGCCTCAATCTCGGGGTTCTGCAGGCTGCTGTAGTCGAAGCCGAAGTTCTCGAGCAGCCAGCGTGTCCAGCCTTCGTCCATTTCAGGCATGTAGCTTCGATACAGCGCAATCCGAGGTTTCCTGATCTCGTGCCGGCCGCTCGCCGCCTGCATATAGAAATTGCCATTGGACGTATCGCGCCAGACGCTGGCGCCGTTTTTCCAAATCTGGTTCACGCGCCGCCAGGACTCGATGTCCGATGCCGCCAGCCCACCATCGGCAGGCCGTTGGTGGTCCAACTCAATAGCGAAGGTGGACGTCCGCTCCAGCGGCGCCTCAAACGGCTTCTCTACGGTGTCGACAGCGACTCCCATTAACAGTGGCAGGCATTGTGTCGTGACATCGTAGGGGCGCTGTGGCGGACCACCAGGGTACAGCCGCAAATCGGGATAATGCTGCCGCTCCAGCAGGGTCTTGGCGTAGCTGCTGTAGGGCTGCTGCATGCGAATGACATAGCTGCCGGCGGCGTAACGCTTGCCCCCGGCTTCGAAGGCATCCTTGGCACGCTCCACCTCCACCATGCCGTATTCGAGTAACTCCAGCATCTTGCGAGTCGATCCGGGATCCTCCTGCTCGCGAGGAATTACAAATGCGTAAGGTGACGTACGAGCGATCGCCTTCCTTCCAATTTCGTAGAAGTTGCGCAGGAGTTCGGGGCGGTGAATTGCGGCTTCATAAAGGCAGCTCTCGAACGCGATCAGTTGATAGTCGATGATGTCGCGCAGGTGCCAGACGCCACCTTCCCAAGGCTCCAGGTACTTCCAACTGCGCTCGCGCGGGTTGTAACCGGGCGCCGTGGCTGCAATCTGGTCCGGCCGGACGGTGAGCGGGCTCGCCAGTGCGGCACTCGCCGACTCGCTGAGAATCCGGATGCCCGCATGATACGCCTGGTAGTGCCGCGAGGCGGTCCAGAAATCGTAAAGGGCATTCACCACCACACCCTTTTTGCCCGCGGCCGTGAGATCCGTTGCCATACTCGAGCCGATAGAATTGCACTCCTGGACCACGATTGGATCGATGTTTGGATCCACCGGATCCATCCAGGGAGGGAAGAAGATTCGCGATGCGAACGGCCCCTGCTGGTGCACGTCGTAAACGATCTGCGGGTGCCAGACGTTGTGGAGCTGAGAGATCGTCAGGCGCGTCTCGGGCTGCGAAAAAATGTACCAGTCGCGATTATTATCGTGTCCGACGTACTTGTGATAAAGCTCTGGTGGGCTCGTGCCTTCATAAGGCGTGCCCAGCGTCTTACGATACCATCGCGTTACGATGTCCACGCCGTCGGGATTGAGCGACGGAACCACGATCAGAATGACATTGTTCAGAATGGCTCGATAGCGCGGCTTATCCTCGGTCAGCAGGCGGTAGGCAAACTCGACCGCCGAGTGCGTCGAAGCGACCTCCGTGGCGTGAATCGAGCAAGTCATCAGTACGATCGTCTTGCCGTCGTTGATCAGCCGTTCCGCTTCCTGCGGACTCGTCTTTCGTGGATCGGCGAGCCGGGTCTGGATTCCAAGGTACCGGTCAAGGTGCCGGATCGTGTCCGCCGAGCTGATAGTTGCCGCAATGAACGGCCGGCCCTCGGCTGTCTTTCCCAATTCTTTGACGACGATCTTGTCACTCGATTTTGCCAGCGCCTGAAAATAGGAAACCACCTTGTCCCAATCGAGAAGCTCCCGATCGACGCCGATAGGATGACCGAAATGGCTCGCCGGAGTCGGGATCGTTTCGGCGGCAGCCGCCCAGCCAGCGAGCAGAAAAAGTGCAATTCTGACGCGATTGTGCATTGGTTAGATTATGGTACCGCCGCTAATATCCTGCGGTAGAAATCGGACGCGCCTTTTCGCACCTTGACTTGCAAAGGTCTTACACAGCTCAGCTTGGTGGCGCAGGCGGTTTCGCCTGCGCATTCTAGCGAACCGGCCAGTCCGCCGAATCGACGTGCGCCTGATCCATCAACCGCGCCAATTCCGCGGCTTTTGCCGGATTTTGGCTCGCAACATTCCGTGTTTCACCGAGATCGTCCTTTAAGTTGTAGAGCTCAGGAATCGCGCCGATTTTCAGCCGAACCGCCTTCCAATCTCCCTGCCGGACCGCTTGTTTGAAGCCGCCCTCGTAAAACTCCCAATACAGGTATTCATGGTTGCGCTGCGGCTTCCCCAAAAGCGCCGGCATCATCGAGATGCCGTCCAAACCCGCCGGCATGCGGCTGCCCGTTAGCTCCACCGCGGTCCGCAAAAAATCCCAGAACGCCAATAGCTGGTCGCTTACACGTCCGGCCTGGATCTTCCCCGGCCAGCGCGCCAGGAACGGCACACGAATGCCGCCTTCATACAAGTCTCGTTTGATGCCCCGCAGAGGCCCGCTGCTGTGGAAAAACGCCGGATCGTGCTTGCCCTCGTGATGAGGGCCGTTGTCGCTCGCAAAGATCACCAGCGTCCGGTTGTCGATGCCGTTTGCCTTAAGCGACGCCAGAACTTTGCCGACGCTTTCGTCGAGACGGTTCACCATGGCCGCGAATGCGCGCTCCACCGCGGGCCATGGTTTATCGGAATACGGCGCATCGCTGGGGACTTCCATGCCATGCTCCGCATAATGTACGGCCTCGTTATTGGCGTGCGGAATCGTGAATGCGAGATACAGGAAAAACGGATCGTTCCGATGGCGATCGAGGAACCCCAACCCCCGTTTCGTGAACAGATCGTGCGTATATACGCGTTTCTGATTGCCCCAGTTTTCCGGGAGCAGCACCTCGCCCTGGTTCTCCCACAAATGACCCGTATAGTAATTATGCGCGTGCTGCTGATCCAGGTAGCCGAACCACTCGTCGAACCCTTTTGCGATTTGGAATGCCGGGCTGTCCGGCATCCCCCAGTCCCCATTTGCCAAAAATACCCGTCTTGTATCCCGCCGCGCGGAACACTTCAGCAACCGTAGTATCTTCCGGCTGCAGACTGATTCGCGCGTTACCTCGAATGCGAGCATGTCCCGTATGATTGCCTGTCATGAGCGCGCAACGCGACGGCGCGCATACGGTGCTGCCGGCGTACGCCTGCGTGAAACGAACGCCTTCCGCAGCAATACGGTCAATATTCGGGGTCGCGATCTGTCGCTGCCCGTAGCATCCCAGGTCGCCGTACCCCAAATCGTCGGCCAATATGAAAACCACGTTGGGTTGGCGCTCGATTTGCGCGTTTAACAGGCCCCCGGCCGCGGCTGCCAGGAATTCGCGCCGCTTCACCGCCTGCAGTCCCATCTCACGCATTTTAGCCTCACTGATGTTAAGATCGGCCATACACGTTCGGGACGGGGATGGCGTCAATACGCATCGAGCTGTTTGGAAATCTTCAGATCGCACTCGCGACACAGGCTGTTACGTCAGTTAACACGAGCCGCCTGCAGTCCCTGCTGGTCTTTCTTGTTCTCAACGGCGAAACGCCTCAATCGCGCGAGGAACTCGCCTTCCGGTTATGGCCGGAGTCGACCGAATCGCAAGCCCGCACAAATCTGCGACAACTTCTGCATCATCTTCGCCGAGCCCTGCCGGCCGATTGCAGCCTGCTCGAATCGGATAACCAGACGGTCCGCTGGCGCCGCGACCCCATCTGTTCGATCGACGTTCTGGAGTTTGATGACGCCCTGGCACGGGCCTCGGCGGCGTCCAAGCGCGGCGATGCGGCGTCGGAGTGCCAGGCGCTCGAAGAAGCGGCACGTCTCTATCAGGACGATCTCGCACGCGGGCTCTACGATGAATGGCTGCAGCCCAAGCGCGAGCATTACCGCCAGCAACTCGCCGCTGCACTGGCCCGGCTCGCCCATCTATATGAAAGCCGGCAGGACTATTCCGCGGCGATCCGTCACGCTGAGCGCCTGGTAGCGCAAGACCCACTGCGCGAATCCAACCATCAGCTTCTGATTCGGCTTCACTCCCGCAATCGCGACCGTGCCAGCGCCCTGCGCGCCTACCACCAGTGCATGCGTGTGCTGCGGCGTGAATTGGGCGTCGAACCAGGATTCGCGACGCGGAACCTGTTCGAGACGATCCTGAAGTCGGAGCCCACCGAACCACCCGGCCCGGACCCGGGCGTGCCAGTCAGCTCACTTCCGATTCCCCTTATCGGACGCAAGCAGGAATGGCATCGCTTGAATGAGTGCTGGCAGCGCGCCGTCGAGAGTCCTATCCATCTCGCCGCGATCCTGGGCGAACCCGGCATCGGCAAGTCACGCCTCGCGGACGAGTTGTGCGAATGGTGTTCTCAGCAGGGCGCCGCCGTGGCGCGATCGCGCTGTTACGCCGCCCACGGCAATCTTGCGTACGGGCCAATCGGAGAATGGCTTCGATCCGAGCCGCTGCGCGCCGCCCGTTCGCAGTTATCGCCCGTTCAACTCGTGGAACTCGCGCGTGTGTTGCCGGAGATTCTGGCCGAGAATACCGCCCTTCCCAAGCCGCAGCCGCTGACCGAGAGCTGGGAACGCCACCACTTCTTCGAATCGCTGACCGCCGTATTCGCAAGGGCTCGGAAACCGCTCTTGCTCATGATCGACGACCTGCAATGGTGCGATGAGGATTCCTTCGACTGGCTTCATTCCCTGTTTCGCTCCGATGCATCGGCTGGAGTCCTCGTGATTGGAACCGTCCGGTCGGAGGAAACCGGCCGGAACCATCCCTTCACCCGTCTACTAACCGAGCTTCGACAATCGGAGCGTGTGACCGAGCTCCCGCTGGAACCGCTCGACTACGCTGAGACCGCCGCACTGGCGGCACAGGTCTCCGATCGTCAGCTCCACAACGAAGCCTTCCATGAACTTTATCGCGCGACCAAGGGGAACCCGCTGTTCGTCGTGGAAAGCGTGCGCGCCGGCCTGCAGGCTGGCGGAGGAACCGCACCATCGCGCATTCACGCGGTGATTGCCGCGCGTTTCGCCCAGTTATCCGCCCAAGCGTACGAGCTGACGGGACTGGCTGCCACGGTGGGCCGCTCGTTCTCCTTCGATCTGCTCGCCAAGGCCACCGATTGGGACGAGGGCAGCGTGTCCCGAGTACTAGACGAACTCTGGCAACGCCGCATCATAGAAGGCCACGGAGCCACGGAATACGATTTCACTCATGACCGCCTTCGCGAAGTCGCTTATGCCGAGCTGACTCCAGTGCGCCGGCGTTTTCTCCATCGGCGTGTCGCGCGCGCCTTGGAAGAGCTTAATGCCGCGGAACTCGACGGAATCAGCGCGCAACTGGCCGCCCACTATCAATCCGCCGGAATGGCCGAGGAAGCCATCCAGCACTATCGCACGGCCGCGGCTGTCGCTCAGCGGCGATTCGCCGATAGCGAGGCTGCCGGCCTTTTGCGCCGGGCCTTGGGATTGTGCGGAGAATTCCCCGAAAACGCGCGGCGCGATCAGCGTGAACTCGAAGTGCTTCTGGCGCTGGGACCCGTGCTCGTCACCACTCAGGGTTACGCGACACCTGAAGTCGGAGGTACCTATGCGCGGGCCCTGGACCTCTCGCGGCGCCTGGGCGACCGCAAGCCTCTGTTTTCCGCATTGAGCGGGGCCTGGGCCTTCCACGTAGTGCGTGGGAACCTGGAGACCTCCCGTCAGTTGGCTGAGCAGTTTCTCGCTCTCGCCATCGAGGACGGCGCCGCGCCGTTGCTGATGGCCGGCAACGTTGTCACGGGAAGCAGCCTTTATCATCTCGGACAGATCGAAGCTTCCGAACGGCACATGAGGCAGGCGCTGACCTATGGCGTTTCTTCTCATGCCGCCGTGATACTGTTCGCAGGCCCGGACGTCGGCGTCTTCTGCCGGTCCTATCGCACTCACCTGCTGTGGCACCTCGGCCATCTCGATCAGTCTTTAGAGGAAGGGCGCCAGGCAGTCGCCGACGCGGACAAAGCGGGTGGTCCCTTCAGCCAGGCCATCGCGCTCAATTATGGGGCGATGCTGCGCCTGTTCCGGCGCGAGAGCCGAGCTGCCCTGGAATGGGCGGAAAGAGCTCTGGCGCTTTGCCAAAAGCACCATTTCGCATATTACGCCTCGATGGCCGAGATTTTGGTCGGCTGGGCATGCGCGATGGAAGGCGAACCCGAGGCCGGACTCGACCGGTTACGAAGCGGCCTGGACGCTTTAAAAGCGACCGGAGCGGAGGTTCGGCTCCCCTTGTATCATGGCCTGCTCGCGGAATGCTGCGCATTAGCAGGTCGGATGGGTGAAGCCTTGGCAAATATCTCCACGGGCTTTGCCTATCAAAGCAAGAACGGCGAGCTTTGGGCGGCCGCCGATCTGTATCGCATTCAAGGCGATTTGCTGCGCGACAGCGGCAAAACCGCTCATGCTGAAGCCGATTATCAGCGGGCACTGAAGGCCGCTCGCCAGGCCGGGACCCGTGTTTTTGAATTGCGGGCGGCGTGCCGGCTGTGCCGGCTTGCTCCGTCGAAGCAGACGCACGAGGCGCTCGAAGGTCTCTACGGCGAGTTCAAGGAGGGTTTTGACTCACCGGATCTGCGGGAAGCCCGCTCTTTGTTGGCGGGAGGCGCCTGGAACGCTGCGAACGGCTCTTGAAGCCCGGCCGAACGCCTGAACCCGCAGCCACAGAACGATTGCGGAACGCCCGCCATGTCAAATTAATAGAGCATTTCAAAAGGCAAAGAACTAAAGGAGGAAGAATATGTTACAACCCGATGCCATTGCACAGTTTCGGAGCCAGCTCAGGGGAGAATTGATCGAGCCGGAAGACGCCCGCTACGACGAGAGCCGCAAAGTTTATAACGGAATGATCGACCGTAAGCCGCGCCTGATCGCCTGCTGTGCCGACGTAGCCGATGTAATGGCAGCCATACACTTCGCCCGCGAGCAGTCGCTGCGAGTCTCGATCCGCGGCGGAGGGCATAACGCCGGCGGCCTCGGCGTGTGCGACGACGGCCTGGTCATCGATCTCTCGCTGATCCGTTACGTCCATGTGGAACCATCCTCACGAACCGTTCGGGTTGGTGGCGGTTGCATGTGGCGCGACGTCGATCACGCCACCCACGCTTTTGGCCTGGCGGTTCCGTCCGGCATCATTTCGAGTACGGGTGTCGGAGGCTTGACCTTGGGCGGCGGGCTTGGACACTTGACGCGCAAGTACGGCCTCACCATCGATAATTTGCTGTCCGCCGACCTGGTGCTCGCCGATGGTAGCTTTGTCGTGGCCAGCGCGGAAGAGAATAGCGACCTCTTCTGGGCCATTCGGGGAGGCGGCGGCAACTTCGGCGTCGTGACATCGTTCCTGTTCCAGGCGCATCCGGTGCACACGATTTGCGGCGGTCCGATGCTCTGGGAACTCGACCAGGCAGCCGACATCATGAAGTGGTATCGGGAATTCATCGCACAAGCGCCGGTCGAGATCACCGGTTTCTTCGCATTCATGACCGTGCCGCCGGCTCCGCCTTTCCCGGAGCATCTGCACTTCAAAAAAGTGTGCGGGGTGATCTGGTGCTACACGGGTCAGTTGGAGGAAGGCAACCAGATCCTGCAGACGATTCGAAGCTATCGGCCGCCCGCGTTCGACTTCTTCGTGCCCATGCCATTCCCGATGCTGCAAGGGATGGTGGATGGGCTTTATCCTCCCGGTCTGCAGTGGTACTGGAAAGCCGATTTTGTGAACGAGCTCAGCGACGAGGCCATCGCCCTGCACCTGGAACACGGGGCAAAGCTGCCGACCATGCATTCGACGATGCATCTTTATCCGATCGATGGTGCGGCGCATCGCGTAGGTGCGGACGAGACACCGTGGAGTTATCGTGACGCGCGCTGGAGCCAAGTTATCGTTGGCGTCGATCCGGATCCCGCCAATCGCGAGAGAATCTCGCAATGGGCTAAGGACTACTGGGACGCTCTCCATCCGTATGGCGCCGGCGGAGCCTATGTCAATTTCATGATGGAAGAGGGAGAGGATCGGATTCGGGCGACATACCGCGGCAACTATCCTCGGCTGGCTAGTATCAAAGCGAAATACGATCCAGGCAACTTCTTCAGTGTGAATCAGAACATCCGTCCGGATTCCAGGGCAGCGGCGCAGAACGTGTAGATGAGATACTTTGAGCCATGGAGCGGGCAGTACCAATTTTTCCCGCGGAAGACCTGGCCATTGCGAAGGCGTTCTACGTTGATAAGCTCGGCTTCCATGTAACGTTCGAGGCGTCTGAGGATGGGCACGCGGGACTACTCGGCGTGGTCCGGGGGACAATCGAGATTACCCTCGATTGTCCGATGCAGGGTCATGGGCGGAATGCGTGCGTCGCGCTGCATGTGGATGATGTCGACGCGTACTACGCCGAATGGAGCACGAAGGTCGACGTTCTTCGGGCGCCGAAAGACGAAGAGTGGGGCGCCCGAACGTTCGACTTGCTCGATCCTAGCGGGAACACCATCTTTGTCATGGGACCGACAGGCTGAAGCCCAATGCCACTCAGTTTTCTTAGTGGTGAGGCGGGTTTCAAACCCGCCGCAGGTTGCAAACCTGCCTGACATCCGCTGCGTCCAAGGGGCATTTGGGCTGAAGTCTGTCCCACCATGCCCAACAATTGATTTCGTTGGTGGGGCAGGCGGTTTCGGCCTGCCCTTTCGTTCAAACCGGTTACTCCGGCTTGGAAAGTCTTAAGAGGTACTCCAACTCCGCCCGTTTCTTTCGCCGGTACCACACCATGAGCCCTGCGAACACGATGGTGAATAGCCACGTGATGTCGATCTCAAGCGATCCAAAAAGCAGCCACGTCAGCAAAGGCCGTTGACCGCGAATGTCGTGTTGATAAATCCATGCCAGGCAGAACACAATCTCCGTCACGAACAGCACGACTCCGAATCGAACGGCCGCCAGGCGGCCTCGGCAGCGGCGGATGGAGAGGTCTATAAACGCGGCCGTATCCATTGCCGACGGCGACCAGTTGCGGTGGTTCACCCACAGCGTGAATGCCCATGCCGCAGCGATAAACACCCATGTCATTCCCGCCAGCACGAACATATCGGTTTGCGGCGATCGCGCGGCTGCCCAGATCACTCCGCCCCCGATCACCAACGTCACCAGCAAATCGCCGACGAGCGCCGCTTTCATCCACCGCGTCTGCCGCTCCACACGCCGCCGCAAGTCCACCGGCAGGGCGGTCTCCGACTGCCACTGCTCCCGCCAGCTTTCCAATTCCGCGTCGATGTTCATTTTCGTTTCTCCAGCGACTCGCGCAGCATCTGTCGTGCCCTCGTCAATCGCGCTCCGACATTCGATTCCGAAATGCCGAGCACGTCGGCGATCTCTCCGTATCCCAACCCCTCGAGCGTCAGCATGATGACCTGCCGGTACACGATCGGCAGGTGATGAATCGCCGCTCGGAGGCGCTCTGCCTGCTGCTCTCGGGCCAGGCCCGATTCCGGATCAGGCCCGGGATCGGGCGCTTCGATCTCGTCGCTCGACCCCGCCCTTTGAGAGCGCCACCGCGAGAGATAGGCGATCCCGCGATTGTGCGCGATGCGATACAGGAACGTGCGTTCCGAGCATTCGCCCCGAAATCGCGGCAGAGCCTGCCAGATCGCGATGGCAATCTCCTGAAGCAGGTCATCGCGGTCGTGCGCGGTGTTCGTGTAGCTGGCGGCCAGGCGGGACAGTGCCGGTCCATGCGCCGCCAGCATGCGATCGAACTTTTCATCCCGCGCCGCGCGGTCCAAGATAGTGGATGATCCCACATCGAACCTGGCGGTGTCAGTTCCCGTAAATGATCTCATCGCGCCGGAGCCGGTTCGCGGCGAACATCAGGAAAAGCGCGGCGACTGCCACAGTTCCCAAGCCTAGCGCCAGGGTCTGAATCAGATGCGCCTCCTTGCCGCTCATGAGTTGCTGAAGTTCAAAGAGTTGTCCGGTGACAGGGAAGAAATGCAGCCAATCCTGCGCCGCCTTGGGATAGAACACCAGGAACATGCCGACGCCCATGGGAAGAAACACGACCAGCGACAGATAGGTCTGTGCTTCTTTCACCGCCCGGCAGACGGTCGAGATCAGAAATTGCAGCGACGCCGCGAACAGCGCGAGGGGAAGAATTCCCAGCGCTAAAGGGACCAGCACCTGCGGCCACTGCATCGCAGGCTCCAGACCGGCGAAACCGGCCAGGTTCACGATCAAGCCGATAACCGCGAAGAAGCTGACCGCCAGCCATTTCCCGACGGCGATAGCGATGCGGCTTACAGGACTGAGTAGCAGCGGAAGCAACGATCGCCGCTCCCGTTCTCCGGCCACCGTGTCCATCGCAATGTTCATTCCTCCGACGAATGCGGCCACCAGCGTGAAAACGGACATCATGGCTATGAGAACGGCCGCTCCGTCGCCGGAATCCGGCCGCGCGGTCAGCGAGACCAGCCGCACAACCATGGGTCCCATCAGCGCATACACCAACGCGGAAACCATCGACCGGACGTCTCGGAAGGCGTCGAGAATTTCTTTTTGAGCGATAACGAACGATTGTGTCAGCATAATTTGAGAAACGCCTCCTCCTCGCAGATTTCCGCGGGTGAGCCATTCGCCACGACGCTGCCGTGAGAGATCACCGCGACGTTGTCGCATAGCGCTCGAACCTCCTCCAGCACATGGCTTGAGAAGATGATGCACGTTCCCTCGTCGCGCAACCGCCGCAACAATTCGCGCAGCGAGCGAACGCTTGGTACATCGAGTCCGTTGGTAGGCTCATCCAGGATGAGGTTGCGGGGAGAGTGCAGAATGGCGCGGCCCAGTGCCGTTTTCATGCGTTCGCCTTGTGAGAAACCGGCTGTGCGCCGGTCGGCGATTGCTTCCATGCCCAGTGTCGAGACGACTTCATCGACTCGTCGTGCGAGCAGTGCGGGCTCCATTCCGCGCAGTTTGCCGAAGTAGGCGAGGTTCTCGCGGACCGTAAGCCGCGAATAGATGCCGATGTGGTCGAGAAGGGCGCCGATGCGGCGGCGCCGGTCGAGGTCGTCATCCGGGGGTGCATCGTCGACGGCAATCGATCCCCCGCTGGGTGTCAATACGCCGCAGATCATGCGCAGCGTGGTGGTCTTTCCGGCGCCGTTGGCGCCCAGCAAGCCGGTAATGGCCCGGTCGGGTGCCTCGAAAGACACCCGCTTCACTACCGGCCGGCGGTCAAATGTTTTGGCAAGTTCCTGAACTCTAATCATGGCGTCTGCACTGGTAGTACAGACGCACTAAGCTTCCTTACAAAAAATCAGCAGCGACTTAACTCTTCGCGGCAGTCACGCCCGCATTGTTGAGCGTGCTCTGAATTATCGAAACCGGATTCAGCGACTCATTTTGTGAGTCGTCGGTCTGTTGTTGTAACGCGGAAACAAGCTGGCTCGCTTTGTCGTCGCCGTCATTGTCATTGGCCCGGTGCGCGCCATGATGCCGAGAATGCCCGCCGGCCGCTTGCGCCAGGTTCTGAAGGTTAGGAAGCTGGCCGGACTTCGATGCATCCGTGAAATCGGACGCCAGGGCCGACAACTGCTTCGCCGCAGTCGAATTCCCCTGGGACTGCGCCGCCTGCGACGCCTTTTCCAGGTTCGTCGCGATCTGTTGCGTTACCTCTTTGTATTTCGTGGGATCAGATTTCTGAAGGCTGGACAGTGAGTTCATCATCTGCCCGAGTGTCGAAATTTGGGCCTGGTCCGTAGTCTTCGAGAGCGAATGGGTGGATGTCAGCCCAGTGCCTTGCAATGCGGTACTAAGAACCGATTGCAGATAACTGCTGGAGAGACTGCTTGTGGGACTGATGCTCATGATTTCCTCTTCGGCAAGCCGGTCCAGACTGTTAGAATTTGTCGACCCATGGAATTAAGAGCCTATCGCGACTCCTGGCCACCGGATGACCCCCACGCCAACTTTAAAGCCGAGGTCGCCAATTACACTACCTCCGATCCGCTGCCCACCTTATCCCGGCTGAGTGCGGGTACTGGTATTCCCGTCGATTGCCTCATCCGTTACGTACTTGTGAAATGGGCCGCTTCCGGTTCGGAAGCCATGATGGCCATGGGTCCTATCGTCTTCGAGCAGATGGCCGCCATCATCGCGAAGGCTGAGGCCTCGGGCGACGATGCCGCGCGGGTTGAAGCGTACCACGCTCTTAGCCAGATCATCGCCTGGCTTGGAAAAGGTCCGGGAGACGGCCGCGACTAGAATGGAGGAAATGGATCCGCTACTGGAATGGCGCCAGGAATTTCCCACGCTGGAGAAAACCGTCCACCTCATCAGTCATTCGCTGGGCGCTATGCCGCGCCGCACCCGCGACCGCCTCAACGAATATGCCGATCAGTGGACCGATCGCAACATACGGGCCTGGGAAGAGGGCTGGTGGCAGATGCCCGTCACCGTCGGGAATCTCATCGGCAAAATCATAGGGGCAGGGGAGGGCGAAGTGATCATGCTCCCCAACGTCTCCATCGCCCAGTCCATCGTCAATTCCTGCTTCGATTGGCGCGGCAAGCGGAACAAGATCGTCTCCGAGGCCCTGAATTTCCCCTCGAATTTGTACATTTATCAGCGGCTCGAAGAGCAGGGTGCCCGCATTGCCACCGTGCCGTCGGACGACAGCATGACCGTGCCGCTCGATCGCATGCTGGCCGCGATTGACGATGAGACCCTGCTGGTCTCGGTGTCGCACATCATCTTTAAGAGCGCGTTCGTTCAGAACCTGGCCGCCATAACCAAGCGTGCGCACGAGGTCGGCGCGATGGTAGTGGCCGACATCTATCAGTCGGCTGGCACTGTTCCCGTCGACGTGCGCGAACTGGGTGTCGACTTCGCCACGGGCGGTTCGGTGAAATGGCTTTGCGGCGGCCCGGGCGCCGGCTACCTGTACATCCGGCGCGACCTGTGGCCGACGCTGCAGCCGCGCGTCACCGGTTGGATGGCCCACAAGCGGCCGTTCGGCTTCGAGCCGGAAATTGAATTTGCCGACGACGCCTTTCGTTTCCTGAATGGCACCCCGAGTATTCCGGCGCTGTTCGCGGCCCGTTCCGGATACGAAATCATCAACGAAATCGGAGTTCAGAAGATCCGGGCCAAGTCCGTCCGGCAGACGTCGCTGCTCATGGACCTGGCCGACAATGCGGGTTTTCGAGTCAACTCGCCGCGTAACGCCTGCGAGCGCGGCGGCACCATTTCGGTCGACGTGCCCAACGCCCAGAACGTCACGAAAGAGTTACTCCATCGGGATTTTCTGGTCGACTTCCGGCCAGGCGCCGGTGTGCGCATCGCGCCGCATTTCTACACCAAGGACGAGGAACTGGACGCTGTAATCAACGAGATCGTTGCCATTACGAGGTCTTGAGCGGGAGGAATGGCGGTGTGTACTTCACTCCTTCGGAGCGATTCCTAGCGACCTCATCTTGCGATATAGATTGCTGCGCTCCAGACCGAGCAGTTCCGCGGCCCGCGTCACGTTCCCGCGCGTTTCTTCCAATTTCCTAAGAATGTAATCGCGCTCGGCTGCCTCGCGGACTTCCTGCAAGCTGCCGAACCGGTCAGAGTGCCGCTCCTGTGTGCTTCGCCGCGAGGCGCTCAGTGGAATGTGGCGTGCATCGACACGAATCTGTGGATTCATGATCACGATTCGCTCCATCAGGTTGCGCAGTTCGCGCACGTTGCCGGGCCACGAGTACTCCTGCAGGATCCGGTACGCTTCCGTAGTCAGTTCTTTCGGCTTCTTGCCATACGCTGTCGTGAATTCCTTGAGGAAGTGATCGGCAAGCAGCGATACGTCTTCGATGCGATCCCGCAGCGGCGGGACATAAAAAGGAATGACATTCAGCCGATAAAACAGGTCCTCGCGAAAATTGCCGCGCTCGATCTCATCCTCGAGGTTCTTGTTGGTGGACGCCACCACGCGCGCTTCCACCTGAATCGAGGTCTCGGAGCCGACCGGTTCGAAGCGCTGCTCTTCGATCGCGCGTAGAACCTTGGCCTGCGTCCGAAGACTCATGTCGCCTACTTCGTCCAGAAAAAGCGTGCCGCCGTCGGCCTTTTGAAACTTGCCGGTTTTATCCTCCATCGCTCCCTGGAAGCTGCCCTTGCGATGGCCAAACAGCTCGCTCTCGATCAGGTCTTCGGGAATCGCCGCGCAGTTTACTTCGACAAAGGCCTCGGCGCTACGCGGGCTCAAGGAGTGGATCGCCAGCGCCACGAGCTGCTTGCCCGTGCCGCTTTCGCCGTAGATCAGCACGCGTCCATTGGTCTCCGCCATAAGCGCTAATTGCTGACGCAGCGCCTTCATGGGCACGCTCTCGCCGATGATCTCGAACCGGTTGCGGCCTTCCGACTTGAACCGCTGCAGCTCGCGTTCCAGTTTACGCTGCTGCAGTGCGTTCTTGATGATTACGGAAACCTTCTCGATGGTCAGTGGTTTCTCGATGAAATCGAATGCCCCGAGCTTGGTCGCCTTTACCGCGGTCTCAATAGTTCCATGCCCGGAGATGATGACCACCGTCGGCCTTTGTTCGGAAGGGATCTCCTGGATTCGCGCCAGCGTTTCCAGCCCATCCATGCCGGGGAGCCAGACGTCGAGCAGAACAAGATCGTAGGATGACCGTTCGAGTTCCCGGCAGCAATCTTCGCCGCTCTGTACGCTGCTCGGATGATACCCCTCGTCCTCCAGCACGCCCCCAAGCGACTGCCGGATCAGCGGTTCGTCATCGACTACCAGGATGCGCGTTTTCTTCATCCCGCGTTCTCCACGGCGGCTTCAGCAGACACAGCCGCTGGAACCACGGTAGCCGGAAGATCGATGATGAAACGCGCGCCTGAGGGAGTGTTGTCCTCCACCCGAATGACGGCGTCGTGGTCGGACAGGATTCGATTCACGATCGCGAGACCGAGACCGGTTCCACGACCCTTGGTTGAGAAATACGGCAGAAACAGTCGCTCCTTATCATCCCGCGATATACCGCAGCCGGTATCGGCGACGATCAATTCCACGGAGTCGGCGTTGGTCGCGCGAGTTATGATGTGCAGCTTCTTGACCGCCGTTTCCTGCATCGCCTCCGCGGCGTTGTCGACCAGGTTCACCACCACGCGCCGGAACTGCTCGCGATCGATGTTCACCTGCGGCAGTGACCGGTCGAGTTCCTGCTTCAGCTCGATGCCATCCAGACGCCCGTGGAACAGCCCCATGGCGTGCTCGACTTCGACGTTCAGGTCCGACGGTACCGGCTGCGCGGCGGGGAATCGCGAGTATTGCGAGAACTCGTCCACGAGGGTCTTCACGGATTCTACTTCGCGGGCGATGGTCACCGCGCACTCCCGCAAAATGCGTTGGCCGTCCGGCGATGCGGCACGTTCGAGCTGCCGGCCGATGCGATCGGCACATAGCGCGATCGGCGTGAGCGGGTTCTTGATCTCGTGCGCCACGCGCCGGGCCACTTCGTGCCATGCCGCGGCCTTCTGCGCGCGAAGCAGCTCACTGGTATCTTCGAGCACGAGAACGAAGCCCGTGTTTCTCTTCTCATCCAACGCCGCCACTGTAAGCGAGAGGTGCAGTACGCGTTTCTCCTGCTTGTATTCGAGCTGCGTTCCCGCGACGCCTGTTCGCCGCGCACGATTCATCAGGTAACGAATTTCGGTCACGTCATCGCGCGAGAAAAGGTCGTCCAGCCGGGTGACTTGCGCCAGTTGTTCTTCCGAGAAAATGCCCTTCAAGGCCCGGTTTACACGCAAGATGCGGCCATCGGCCGAGAGTGAGATGACGCCAGTGGGGATGCTTTCGAGAATCGCTTCGGTGAACCGTCGGCGCTCATTGAGTTCCTTGTCGTTCGCTTCCAGCGCTTCCGACATTTCGTTGAACGCCGTCACCATGGTGCGAAGCTCGTCGGTCGCCGCGACGTGTACGCGGTAGCCGAGATTCCCGCGGCGAATCTGCTGCGCGGCAGTCAACAGTGCGGCAATCGGCACACTGATCTGACCCGCAAGGTGGCGCGCCAGCCACGTCGCGAAGAACAGAATGAAGAGCGTGATCAGTAACAGCAGGAGAACGTAAATGTTGCGGTAGGTCTTGCGGTCTGCGGCAAGCTTGGAGTAATTCCGGACGGCTTTGTCGATGGTCAGCTTCTTGGCGGTCAGGTCGAGCGGCAGTTGGCGGGCGATCACCAGGCTGCCGGTGGCAACAGGAATTGAAGCATGCACCCAACCCGACTCGTTCGAATCTCTGCCGCAGATGACCGAAGAAGGCTTGCCGTCTTTATCGAGCAGCGCTGCATAGCCGACCTTGGCCTCGTTGCAGAATTTGCCGGCCTGAGTCAGCTCGCCCTTTTCCAGGATCGAGGCGAGCCAGTTCGCTTCCGCGGTAGCGCGTTCCACGCCCTCGCGGTCGAGCGCCTGCCCCATGCTGATGAGCTCTGTCAGTATCGTCTCGGTCGGAGCGCTGAACCACTTGTTGAGGTTGTAGTTCAGGACCAGGAAACTGAATGCCACGAGAAACGACACAGGCAGGAATGTCAGCATGAGCGCGCCGACAATCAGCTTCGACTTGATGTGGGAACCCGCGCGATTGCTCTGCCGTTCGATGTACAGCCGGACGGCAGTGCGAAACAGCATGAAGCCCAGCATCACCGTCAGAATAAAGATGAGCGTGGCGACAGCCCAGAATAAATAGGTTTGCTCGACGCTCGAAGGCCCGAACGATCCGAAGGTGAAGGAGCCCTGCCACACCACCAGCGTCACCAGCACGGCAAATAACGCGAGTCCGAGATAGAACCGCAGGCGCTTCTGCATATACAGCTTCTGTTTGAATTATAGGCGCTGGAGCCGTCGGGTTCCCGCGTCAAAGGGGGCTTGTTACCGGTGCGCAGTGAGGGTAGAATGTCTTCCATGGATGACGATCTGGAGCGCGAGATCCGTTCCCACCTCGAAATGGAAAACGAGGACCTGCGTGAAAGCGGCCTCAGCGGTGAGGAAGCCCGGTACGCCGCCCGCCGCGCTTTGGGGAACGCGACTCTCCTGAAGGAGGAGCTACGGGACCTGCGGCGATGGTCTATCGTCGACCGCTTGGCGAGGGATCTTAAGTACGCCGTTCGCATGCTGCGCCGCGACCGTGGATTCACCGTGGTTGCTGTTGTCACCTTGATGCTGGGCATCGGCGCGACCACCGCGATCTTCACGGTGGTCAACAGCGTGCTCTTGCGGCCGCTGCCCTATCCCGAACCGCAGCGCTTGCTGTCCGTCCAGGAGAAAGGGCCGTCCTTTGGGTTGCAGACCTCTTATCCCGACGTCGAGGATTGGCGTGCGGGGAACCATGTGTTCTCTGGAATGGCAAGCTATCACGGCTCCAGCTTCACGCTTAGCGGCGACCATGGCGCAGTCCACGTGCTGGGAACGGTGGCGTCAGCGAATCTGCTGGATGTACTGCAGGTCAAGCCGGCTCTCGGCCGCGCATTCCAGCCGGACGACGAACAGCCGAATGCTCGTGTCGTGCTGCTGAGTGATCGTCTGTGGCACGAGCAGTTCCATGCGGACCCGTCTCTGGTCGGACGATCCCTCAAGCTCGGGCAACGGGATTTCACCGTTATTGGAGTCATGCCGGCCGGCTTTCGTTTTCCGCCGACGTTTGATGGCGATTATTGGACCACGTCCGCCCTCGATCAGGGAGCGCCCAGAATCCAACGTGGTTACAGCTACCTGAGTGTGATCGCGCGTCTGAAACCAGACATTACCGCGGAACAGGCACAAGCCGATCTCGACGTCATTGCCCGCCGTTTGGCAAAGGACCACCCCGACACGAATCGCCTTCGGACGTCGGTTCGTATCATGCCGGAGCTGCAGCGAATCGTCGGAAATTCGCAGCGCGGCCTCGTCACATTGCTCGGGGTCGCGGCCGGCGTGCTGCTGATCGCGTGCGTGAATCTTGCCAACATGACCCTTGCCCGCAACCTCGCCCGGCAGCGGGAGATCGCAATTCGCGCGGCACTCGGCGCCAGGCGGCGCAGTGTCGTTACGCAATTGTTGGCAGAGAGCGTCCTCGTTTCTCTCTTTGGTGGATGTGCTGGGGTAGCGCTCGCAATGTGGGGAACGAACGTATTGCTCACCATCATTCCCAAAGCGATTCCGCGATCCGCCGACATCCGAACGGATCTGCGTGTACTCGGATTTGCTTTGCTTCTCTCCATCACGACAGGGATTCTGTTCGGCCTTTTTCCCGCGCTGAAGATCTCTCGGCCAAACCTGGACAACACCTTGAAGGAGAGTCGTCACAATTCTTCCGATACGCTAAACCGCCGGCGTTTCCGACGCATCCTGATTGCCGCCGAAACGGCATTAGCGATCGTACTCCTGACTGCGGCCGGACTTCTGACGACGAGTTATCTGCGTCTCTTACACGTCGACACCGGCGTCGACCGGCGCAATGTTCTGACGTTCGATTTGAGCCTGCCGGTGCCGCCTTACACCGGAGTCCGGCAAGTGCAGTTTTACGATGATCTCCAGACCAGGCTGGGGCGATTGCCGAACGTTCGGTTCACGGCTTTGTCGTGGCCGACGCCGATGTCCGGAACGGCAACATCGGGTTTCGAGATCGATGGGCGTTTATTCCCACGAGGAGAACAGCCGAACGGCGGCGTGCACGTTGTGAGTCCCGGCTACTTCCGCGCCCTAGGTATGCAACTGCGGGCCGGCCGCGATTTCGCCACCCTCGATGATGCAAAATCGCCGCCCGTCATAATCGTGGATGAAACACTGGCGAGGAGGTTCTTCCCTGGCGTGAATCCGCTGGGAAAGCGCATCAAGCCAAGTTTTTCGGCGCTGGAGACGCCGCCCTGGAGAGAAATTGTCGGCATCGTGAGCCGCACAAAGACAGGAGACCTCGCCGAAGAGTTTGAACCGCAGTATTACATGCCAATCGGACAATTTCCCGATTTTCAACCGGCACTTGTCGCCAAGGCCATAGGCGATCCGCTATCGCTTGTTCCTTTTGTCCGCGACATCGCGACGGCGATCGACAAGGATGTGCCGGTATTCGACATTCAGAGCCTGGATGAAATCGTTGCCCGTTCCACAGCCCGCGAGCGCCTCAATACCGTGCTTTTTGGTCTCTTCGGCGGATTGGCCGTACTGCTTGCTGCCGTCGGCATTTACGGCGTGGCCAATTATTCCGTCAATCGCGCCACGCACGACTTGGGAATTCGAATGGCTTTAGGGGCGCAGGCCCGCCATGTGTTGCGTTTGATGCTGTTCGGAACGATGCGCGATGTCGTGGTTGGTCTGGTAATCGGCCTGGTCCTGACTCTCAGCCTGACAAGGTTGATTCAGAATCTCTTGTTCGATGTGCGTCCGACGGACCCCATCCTGATCGGCGGTGCGTGTTGCGCCTTTATTGCCGTCGCTCTGGTTGCAAGCTATATTCCAGCCCGTCGCGCGACGAAAGTCGATCCGGTGATCGCGCTACGCTGCGACTAATGGATCCATTCAAGCCGGGCGCATGATCTTGGCGATCGCCTGCGCGAGTTGCGTCCACTTGGATTCCTCGGCGACAAGCTGTTTCTTGCCGGCCGGGGTGAGCCGGTAGTACTTGACCTCCCGATTCCGTTCCGGCTGTTTCTCCCAACTGGAAGCCAGCCAGCCCTTGCGCTCCAGGCGATGCAGGGCGGGGTAAAGCGAGCCATGCTCGACCTGCAGCACCTCGTCGGACGTGCGCTGGATATGTTTGGCGATGCCATGTCCATGCGCGGGCCCGAACAGAAGCGTCCTCAAAATCAACATGTCGAGGGTGCCTTGGAGGAGTTCGACGCGATCGGGTTCGGTGGCCATGGGCTGATGGTAGAGATTCTACCGAACTCGGGTCACAACCGGCAAGAAACATCGAATCGCACCGTTGAACCCCTACTACTTGCCGTTCGACCCGCCATCAGTACCATTGAAACCTGTCTCCGTTAGGTATATATTCAGGAAACGTAACTCCCGCGTCCTTCGTGTGCTCGAACTTCGCCGTCCGGGCACACTTTTTTCTCCGCGCCATCGAATACCGCATTGCCGATTATCCGGTCATAGCTCACACCGACACCAGATATAATGGTAAGGACCATCCTTGGTGTAAATCCGGCCATAAGCAATGTTCGATAACCTGTCTGACAAACTGCAGAGGGTCTTCAAGAACCTCCGCGGCGAAGGAAAGCTCTCGGCTGAAAACATGGAAGCCGCGCTGCGCGAGATCCGAGTAGCGCTGCTCGAGGCCGACGTGCATTTCCGCGTCGTCAAGCAGTTCATCGAAGCCGTTAAGCAGAAAGCCATGGGCGAGGAGGTCTTAACCGCCCTCTCTCCCACCCAGCAAGTCGTCAAGATTGTCCGCGATGAGATGGTGCGCCTCCTTGGCACGCACCAGTCGAAGCTGCGGATGGCCAACGAGCCCCCCAGCGTCATGATGATCGTTGGGTTGCAGGGTTCTGGTAAAACCACCAGTACCGGTAAGCTGGCTCGCTGGCTGTCCAAAAACGGCAGCAGCCCGCTGATGGTTTCGGTAGACGTCTACCGTCCCGCGGCACGACAGCAACTCGCGGTTATCGCCCGTGATATCAAGCTCCCGATTTATGCGGGGACGCCTGAAGAAACCAAGCCGCTGGAGCTGGCCCGGTCAGCCAAGCGCGAGGCGGTGCAAACAGGACGCGATGTCATCCTGATCGACACTGCGGGCCGCCTGCACATTGACGAACAGCTCATGCAGGAGTTGCGCGAGTTGCGCGACACGCTCAACCCCAGCGAAATCCTGTTCGTCGCCGATGCCATGACCGGACAGGACGCCGTGAAGTCGGCCGACGAGTTCCACAAGCAACTCGGCATCACCGGGGTCATCCTAACCAAAATGGACGGCGATGCCCGTGGCGGCGCGGCACTGTCCATCCGCTCCATTACCAACCAGCCGCTCAAATTCGTCGGTGTCGGCGAGAAGTTCGACGCCCTGGAGCCGTTCCATCCCGATCGTGTTGCACAGCGCATCCTCGGCATGGGCGATGTCCTGTCGCTGATCGAGAAGGTCCAGGAGAACATCGATCAGAAGTCAGCAGAAGAGGCGCAGCGCAAGCTTCTCGAAAACGAGTTCACGCTTGAGGATTTCCGCGACCAGCTCCGCCAGATCCGCAAAATCGGGCCGCTGGAGTCGATCCTGGGCATGATGCCGCAGCTTGGGCCGCTTAAGGACCTGAAAAACGTCAAGGTGGATGAGAAGGAGATCACGCGCGTGGTCGCGATCATCGATTCGATGACCCGGAAAGAGCGTGAGAACCACATGATCATCAACGGAGCCCGCCGCCGGCGCATCGCCAAAGGCAGCGGGACGTCCGTGCAAGAGGTTAATGCGCTGCTGAAGCAGTATGCGGAAGCGCGAAAAATGATGAAAACCCTGACCGGTGGCGGCGGTTTCCTCGGGAAGCGGCTGAAAAAAATGAAGTTCCCTCCCGGTATGTTGGGGATGGGCGGGTAAGACAAGCTTTAGCTTCTCTCCCCAAACTGTTACGATATTCTGGAGAAACATGTTGATGATACGACTGGCGCGATTCGGCGCCAAAAAGAAACCGTCCTACCGCGTGGTAGTGATCGATAAGGAACGTGCGCGTGACAGCCGCGCCATTGAGGTTGTGGGCCTTTACAATCCGGTGAGCCATCCTCCGGTCGTGAACCTGAAGCATGAGCGGATTGAACATTGGATGAGGAACGGCGCGCAGCCGTCCGATACCGTACACCGGCTGTTGAAGAAAAATCCTGCCCCGGCCCCCGCTGCTGAACCGGCCGCGTAAACTCAGTGAAGGAACTAGTCGAAGATATCGCGAAGGCGCTTGTGGATCTCCCGGATGAGGTGAGCGTCCACGAAGTGCAGGGTGAGCAGGTTACCGTGCTGGAGTTGCGCGTCGCCCCAAGCGACCTCGGCAAGATCATCGGAAAGCAGGGCCGCACGGCCCGCTCTATCCGAACGCTCCTCGGCGCGGCGGGCATGAAGCTCAACCGCCGTTTCACCCTCGAAATCCTCGAATAGCTCTGGATACCGTCGTCATAGCGCAGCTCGTCCGCCCGCGGGGCAATAAGGGCGAGTTGGCTGCCATTCCGTTAAGCGATCATCCCGAACGAGTGCGCCAGGTCACAGTCGGCAGCCGATCTCTCGAAGTCGAGAACGTCTGGCGGCATGGGGATCGCGTGATTTTCAAGTTTCGCGGCGTGGATTCGATTTCGGACGCCGAGAAGCTCGCCGGAGCCGAGGTTTCCATTCCGAAAGGTGAGCGGGCCGATTTGCCCGATGGCGAGTACTTTCAGACCGACCTCATCGGGTGCACCGTTTTTGATCGCGATGGGAAGGTTGTCGGCACCGTGGAGGGCTGGCAGGAGTATGGCGGGCCTGCGCTGCTCGAAGTAAACGCGAACGGGCGGGAAGTGCTCATCCCGTTTGCCAAATCGATCTGCATTGAAATTGATCCGGGACAGAAAAGAATCGTGGTTGACCTGCCGGAAGGACTGAGGGAATTGAACGCGGAATGATCTTCCATATCCTCACGATTTTCCCGGATTTCTTTGAGGGTCCTTTCCGCCACGGCGTTGTTCCCCGCGCCGCCGAGGACGGCCTGCTGAAGATTCAAATCTACGATCTGCGCGACTGGACCACAGACCGGCACCGCACCGTCGACGACCGCCCATTCGGCGGCGGTGAGGGCATGCTGATGAAGGCGGAGCCGATTTTTAAAGCGGTCGACAGCATCCTGGAAGATCCGAGGGCATGCGAAACCGCCAGCCCCACCTTAGGCCAAGAGGTGGGGCAGGCGGTTTCGCCTGCCCATGCTCAAGTGAAACGGATCGTCCTACTGTCGGCGCAGGGGCGTCCATTCGACCAGGCAGCAGCCCGCCGGCTCGCCGCTTATGAGGAACTGCTCCTGATCTGTGGCCGCTACGAAGGTGTCGACGAGCGTGTCGCCGAACACCTGGCCGACGAGGAGCTCTCCGTCGGTGATTTCGTCATGTCCGGTGGCGAACTGGCTGCGGCCATGGTAGTCGATTCCGTCGCGCGCCTGATCCCCGGTGTGCTGGGCCACCCCGACTCCGCCGTCCGCGAATCGTTCTCCGAGCCCGGCCTGCTCGATTGTCCCCAATACACGCGCCCGGCCGACTTCCGCGGCTGGAAAGTTCCCGATGTTCTCCTGAACGGTAACCACGCCGAGATCCGCAAGTGGCGGGAAGCCGCCGCACGGCAGAAGACAGCACGTAACCGGCCAGATCTATTACAATAGAGTTTTCCACCCCATAGAAGGACTCCACACCCCATGCAAAACGCGCTGCTGACCAAGGTTCTCAATAAGAACAAACGTAAAGAAGTGCCCGAGTTTCGGCCCGGCGATACCATCCGGGTCCACGTAAAGATCAAAGAAGGCGACAAAGAGCGCCTGCAGGCGTTTGAAGGCACCGTCATCGCGCGCAAGAACGTCGGCCTGGGCGAGACCATCACCGTACGCAAGGTCAGCTTCGGCCATGGCGTGGAGCGCATTTTCCCGATCCACGCGCCTGTGATCGACCACATTGACGTGGTGCGCACGGGTCGCGTGCGTCGTTCGAAACTGTATTACCTGAGAGGTTTGAAGGGCAAGGCTGCTCGGCTCCGCGAACGCGAGTGAAGTGTCAAGGCAAGTACGAGCGTGAAGCGCGCGCGGCGGGCTATCGTTACGTCGCCGGCGTCGACGAAGTCGGCCGGGGAGCGCTCTTCGGGCCTGTATTTGCCGCCGCGGTGATTCTCGCGCCGGACCGTCCCATTCGTGGCCTTCGCGACAGCAAACAACTGCTGCCGGAACGCCGCGAAACCCTGGCGGAACGCATCCGGGAGCGAGCCATCGCGTGGGCCGTCGGAGCCGCTGATCCCTTTGAAATCGATCACATCAACATCCTCCAAGCCGCTCGTCTGGCCATGCGCCGGGCGATCGAACAGCTCCAGCCACCGCCCGATTACCTGCTGGTGGATGCCGTGACCGTCGACCTTCCCATCGAACAAAAAGGATTGATTCACGGCGACGCCCTATCCCAGTGCATAGCCGCCGCGTCTATCATTGCAAAAGTGGAACGAGACGCCTGCATGCGCGAGTGGGACCGGGTTTTCCCTCAGTACGGGCTGAAAAACCACAAGGGCTACTCAACCGACGAGCATTGGAATGCGCTCAAGAATTACGGCCCCACGGCGCTCCACCGCTTCAGTTTCTGGCCGGTGCGAGATAATTGTCCTCATGCACTTTGGGCGGGTTATCCGCGCCAGGGTGAACTGTTCGACGATGAAATGGAAGCGATGACGGAGGAAGCCGAGGTTTGCCAGTGAACGCCCAGCCGCAGGCGCAGACGGCCGCGGAACGTCCTCTCGGCCGCTGGTATGAGCGGTTCAAGGCGCTGCTGTTCATCGTCTTTTGTTTCGAAATCGGGATCTTTCTTCTGGTGTTCCCCTGGCTTCCCAACTGGCACCAGACGTCCATTATCGTCATGGTTCCATGGCTCGCAAACGTCTGGGACAACCCATTCCTCAAGGGCGCCATCAGCGGACTCGGGCTGGTGAACATCCTGATATCTTTTGCGGAAGTGGGACGGCTTCGGCGGATTTGAGTTCGGCAAGCTAAAGCATGCGGTATCATGAGGTTGTTTTGGCATGAACGAAACCGTGGATCGCGACAATAACACCGCGATCGTCGAACCGGCTTCCACGACAGGCGTTGAAGCGTCTCCTGAAGCGGCCGAATCCGTCGAGGAAATCGAAAAGCCGCGTAATACGATCGCCGAATGGGCCGTCACCATTCTGCTGCTGCTGTTCGGCACCACAACCCTGATTCAGGCGTTCGTGATTCCAACGGGCTCCATGGAAGACACGCTGCTGATCGGCGATCATCTCCTGGTCGACAAGCTGGCCTATGCGCCCCCCGGCAAGTTCAGCAAGTACATTCTGCCGTATGAAGAGCCGAAGCACGGCGACATCATCGTGTTCCGGTTTCCGTTGGACATCACGCAGACGTACGTCAAGCGCTGCATCGGCGTGCCGGGCGATCATCTCAAGATCGTCAATCAACAGGTCTACCGCAACGGCGTCCGCCTGAACGAGCCGTACGTTTACCACAAGAACGCTTACCCCGATTTCTATCGCGACAACTTCCCGGGCGATCCGAACATCAGCCTTACGACCCCGGGACGCGATATGCTGGAGAACCATGTGCAGAGTGGCGACGTGGTAGTGCCGCCGGGGTTCTTCTTTGCCATGGGCGACAACCGCGACAATTCCTACGACAGCCGTTACTGGGGATTCGTGCCGCGCGAAAACATTATCGGAAAACCTTTGATTATTTACTGGTCGTACAACGCCAGCACCGAGAGCCTGGCGGGCTCTTCCGTGCAGTCTCTGGCGCGACATTTCGCCGACCTTGCGGAGCACTTCTTCACCAAGACGCGGTGGCGGCGCACCCTCACGCTCATCCATGGCTACCACAGTAACGACTAAGCCGAACAAGACCGCAAAGCCCGCAAAGCCGCAGCCCGAGCGCAACTCGCTCGCGGAATGGGTGGTCACGTTCCTGCTCCTGATCTACGGCACCACCTACATTGCGCAGCCTTTCGTGATCCCGACCTCGTCCATGCACAACACCTTGCTGACGGGGGATCACCTCATTGTCGACAAGCTGGCGTATTCGCCGGAAGGATCGGTTTCGAAGTACCTGTTGCCCTATCGGCTCCCCAAGCGCGGCGACATTATCGTGTTCCGGCATCCGATTCTGCTGCAGGAAGACTACGTGAAGCGCGTCATCGGGCAGGCGGGCGATCACATCAAGCTGGTGCACAAGCAGCTTTGGCTCAACGGACATTCGGTGGACGAGCCGTATGTGATTCACATCAGCAACAGCTATGATCCGTATCGCGACGATTTCCCGAATGGAGGCATGCTGGACTACGCTCCCGACCCGCGCATGACCGACCGCGCGAACGAGATGCTGAAGAACAACGTCCAGAATGGCGAGCTAGTGATTCCGGAGGGATTCTACTTCGCCATGGGCGACAACCGCGACAATTCGCTCGACAGCCGTTATTGGGGCCTGGTTCCGCGCGAGAACATCACGGGAAAGCCGACGATCATCTTCTGGTCGTATGACGCGCCGACGGAGGACCTGCGGGATTACAACATCAAGCACTTCGTCGACCTGGCCGCGCACTTCTTTACGAAGACGCGCTGGGAGCGAACTTTAAAGCTCATTCACTCGTATCCACTGCAGTGAAACGAAATTCGATCGCCGAGTGGGCCCTCACGTTCCTGTTGCTTGCGTACAGCACGACCTTTATAGCGCAGGCGAATGTCATTCCGACTTCCTCGATGCATAACACGGTGCTTACGGGCGACCACCTGATTGTCGATAAGCTCGCGTATTCCCCGGGCGATGCATTCAGCCGCCATTTGCTTCCGTACAGAGAACCGAAGCGCGGCGACATTATCGTGTTCCGGCACCCGGTTCATTTGCAGGAAAACCTGGTGAAGCGCGTTATCGGCGTACCGGGCGATCACATCCGGATGGTGCAAAAGCAGGTCTGGTTGAACGGGCACGTCGTGAGCGAGCCGTATGTGGTGCACATCTCGACGGACTACTTCGCCCTGCGCGACGATTTTCCTCCCACGGAAGCGATCTCGTATCCGCCTGACCCGGATGTCGCGATCCGGGGCAATGAGATGTTGCGCTCGAATGTTGTGGGTGGCGAGTTGGTGGTGCCGGCGGCGTCCTATTTCGCGATGGGCGACAATCGCGACAATTCCCTGGACAGCCGGTTTTGGGGTCTTGTGCCGCGGGAGAATATTGTCGGGAAACCGGTGGTGATCTTCTGGTCGTATGATGCTCCGACGGAGGACTTGCAGGAATATTCGGTGAAGCATTTCAGCGATCTGGCGGCTCACTTCTTTACGAAAACGCGCTGGGAGCGAACGTTGAAGCTGATTCATTCTTATCCGCTTCAATAGCGAGGATGCAAGACAGTGGTGCGTTCGATTGGCTCCCGGAGCTGATCGTCAGCCTATTCGTTTTTGGGTGATCGCTGTCGTTCCGCATTGTGCATTGCTCTTCCAATAGCTTCTGTATGTACTGCGGCGCACGTTTGGGCGGGCTCGGGTCGCAGACCCGCGCATTGAATTGGGAATCAGAAACTGAGGACGCCTCCGATGATTCCTGTCACCTCTTTACCCTGTCCGGGTACTTATACGATGAGGTAAGGCGATGGCCGGGAAAGGCAGTAGCGACGCGCAACTGGTGGAGTGGACTCTGGCGGGCGACCGCGCGGCGTTCGCGGCCATCGTCAAGCGGTACCAGTCGCTGGTTTGCTCCATCACCTATAACGCCACCGGCAGCTTGAGTCTGAGTGAAGACCTGGCCCAGGAAACTTTTCTTGCCGCCTGGAAACAGCTCTCCGAATTGCGCGAGCCGGCGCGGTTGCGGTCTTGGCTATGCGGCATCACGCGCTTTCTGGTTGGCAAGGAATACCGGCGGCAAGGCAGTGAGCCCATTCACGCCGCCGAACCACTGGAAGAAATTCAGGAACTGCCCTCGCTTGAAGCGTCGCCCGCTATGCAGGCCGTGAGCCGGGAAGAAGAATCAATCCTGTGGCGCGCACTGGAGCGAATTCCCGATGCTTATCGTGAACCGCTCATCCTGTTTTATCGCGAAGAGAAGTCGATTGAGCGTGTCGCGGCCCAGTTGGAGTTGAGCGTGGACGCAGTAAAGCAAAGGCTTTCGCGGGGACGCAAGCTGCTGCACGAAGAGGTGATTGCATTCGTAGAAGGAACTTTGAGCCGGACTACGCCGGGGCTTGACTTTTCAAACTCTGTGCTCGCAATGCTGCCGGTCCCTCCAGCGGCAACCGCGGGAGCGGGCATGGCCGGCAAGAGCGCGGCGTTGCTCAAGTCGGGTTCGCTGGCAGCGTCGCTGGCGCCGTTTACGGGCGTAATTGCCGCCATTTTTGTGAATTGGTTAACTGCACGTTACGCGCCTACCGCTCGCGAACGCCGCTTCCAAAGACTCTGGTTCTCCAGCATGTTGATCTTCTCGCTGGGTTGGTCCATTGCCGGGTCGTTTGCCGTATGGACTCTGAGCCAGAAGTACACGTGGAGCAGCCAGACATTTCTGTGGGTGATGACGGTCTTCTGGTGGTTCTACTCCATCGTGACCGCTGCCTACGTGGTCTTCTTTATCCATCGACTCAAGTCTCTGCGCCGGCAGATCGAGCAGGAACCCGGTGTGCCGGAGGCCACGGGGACCCCACTCACGTTCCAATCGGCTCTATCGGTGATCGCGGGCATCTATATCGCGTCTTTTTCATGGCTCATCTACCTTGCATTTCGTGCGAACGATCGACGGTGGGGCGCGGTCATAACCGGGATCATGGTTGTGCTCTTCCTGTGGCATTTCCTTCAGGCGCGCAGCCGGATTGAAGCAGCGGCGCTCCGGGGGGCAGTTCGTCACCTTGCAATTGCATGGGCAATCATACTCGTGATCTTGAACTTGCGGTTGCAAGTCTGGCTGGCCATCTTGCGTGGTCTCGATCTTAGCGAATTGCACCGCCTGTTACCGCCATGGGTCATTCCATTTGCCACGTTGTTCGTGGTGCTCTGGATTGGCGTGTTGGTTGCCCTTACCAGGTCGCAAATATTGACCGGCAAATGATAAATCAGGAGTTGCGATGACACTGCAGAGACGGATGGCCGCCATCGTGATTTGTGTGCAAATCGGACCGTCGTCAGGCTTTGGCACGGATCTCTCGCCGAACAAGTGGAAGCCTGATGAAAAGGCTCGGGTAGAGCGCGCGGAGATGATCCCCGCGCCGTCCCAGGCGAGAGTCGTTGAGGGAAAGTCCGGTTTGGTGGCTGCCACCATGTCTCCCATTGCGGTTCTTGCTGGACTTGAAACACTACGACAGGGCGGAAGCGCGGCCGATGCCGCCGCTACCGTTGCGCTCACACAGATTACGACAGCTCTGGGTTCTTACGTTTCTTACGCTGGGATTTTGCAGCTTGTTTACTTCGACGCTAAGTCTGGCAAGGTTTATTCGCTGAACTCCGGATGGGGCTCGTACGTGGGCGAAACCGATCCCAAGAGTATTCCCGTCTCCGACCTTGGGTCGCTTCCGTTTGCCCGCCGGCCGACGACCGCTGGAGCTGAGGGGCGCAAGACATTAGTTCCCGGATTCATGGCTGGCATCGAGGCCATGCATAAACGCTTCGGACACCTCCCGTTTGCAACTCTCTTCCAACCTGCGATCGCCTATGCAGAGGGCGGTCTTTCCATTTCCCCACTACTCGCAAGCTACTTTTCAACACACGGAAAATTTCTGGCACGCACCGCCGAGGGCAGGGCATTTGAGCAACAGGCTGGCAGCCCCTTGCCGAAAGTGGGAGACCGTTTCACCCAGACCGAGTTGGCGAAAACGCTTCGTGGTGTGGCGCGAAACGGCGCCGGCTATATGTACACAGGGACGTGGGGTCAGCAGTATGTTCAAGCTGTGCAACGCAACGGCGGCGCGGCAACTCTCGAAGACATGAAACATTATCGTCCCGTTTGGGAAGAGCCGCAGAGCACAAGCTTTTTCGACCATACAATTTACGCTCCCGGCAGGAGCAACAATAGCGGGACTGGCGTGCTTGAGGCGCTCAACCTCGCGGAGGCAACTCACCTTGAGCAGATGGGCGCCTATTACAAAGATGCCCAGGCGTTCCGAACCCTCTCCCAGATTCTGCGGGTTGCCACCTATGATGGTGCACCCGATCCTCAACTCACAGAGTGGAAGCGCAAGACGGGACTCAGTTCGGCGCCCGGGGACCGCCTGACCAAGACCTATGCCAAGGCGCTGGCATCCGTTCTGGATGAAGTGGGGAATAGGGCGGAGCAAGACGGCAAGCGCCACAGTGATGCTGTAGTAGTGATTGACCGACGGGGAAACGTCGCGGCCCTTGTGCACAGCATCAACACAGTTCCATGGGGCACGACCGGAATTGTTGTCGGCGGCATTCCAATTTCCGACGCGGCGGGATTTCAACAGATGAGAATGGCGGCGATCAAGCCGGGCGACTTGCTTCCGCAGGACGAGTCGCCGGTGATTGCGATCAAGGGTGGCAAGCCCGATTTAGCAATTGCGACCATCGGGGTGTCCCTGCTACCCGAAACCGTCCGGCTGCTCGTGGGCGTTCTTGCGAACCATCTCGATCCACTCACCGCAATGGCTGCGCCACCCTTGCTTCTCAATCTGGCGCCCATGAAATCAGGCGAGGGAAATTTCACTAAGCCGGATCTGGTCCCCGCGGGAGTCTATGACCAGGAATTTTTGAAACGCCTTCATGAATCCGGGGTCCCTATCGAGCAAAAAACCACGCTAGAGGTCTATGGGATCAAGGGGACAGCGGTTTTAGGAACGATCGGCGCAGGGAGCGGTGTCTTGCGTACTGTCGAAACGCCCCGCGTCTTTGGATTTGCTGGCGCTTACTGATCCAAGTCGAGCGCCATCCCCCGGAACTCACTAAGTCTGAGTCCCGGAACGTATCATCTGTCAATTTCATTACCGAACCTCACCCCGACGTTCGGCTGGACCGGCTTTTCTTCACGGTCTCAGTTGAGAGGTGGTGCGACAGGCCGTATCAAATAAACCTTAAAACTCGCCCCTCCAGCGTCGAGAAGTCTTTTGTGAGCCGGTTCCTCGAAAATGCCGCGAAGCTGCTCGATGCTGCCGAGTGCGGTTTGCGGGCCGGACACGTGCCGTCAGACATGACGATACTTATAGGCGCCGGAGGGGGTATCCACATGATCGCCTCCTCCGACTGGCCTTTGGATTCTCTGCAGGCCCATCACGGCGCCGCCATGGCTTACCGCGTCAGCCATGACCGCGATGCTGTACGTGTTGAGGGACGCTCGGGGGCGAGCAAGTGCCTGATAGAAAGCCCCAAACCGGACCAGGTTGCACGCCTGCTCCTCGGCGCCTGCTCGCCATCGAGTTACGTCTTGAACGCAATCCGGAACACCGATCCCACCCCGGCCGAGCTCTCCGCCTGAATTTCCGCCCCGTGACACCGGGCAATCCACTGCGCAATCGATAACCCCAGGCCACTGCCCCCTTCGTCCCGGCTCCGTGCTTTATCTGCCCTGTAGAATCGGTCGAACACCTTAGGAAGGTCTTCCTCGGCAATGCCTATCCCCGTGTCGCGCACGCTCAGCTCCACGCGGTCGGCTTTGGACGCCACGGAGACACGCACCAGCCCTCCGGGCGGCGTGTACTTCACGGCATTGTCGAGCAGGACTTGGATCAGGCGTCGGATGGCCGGGTCGTTGCCGTGGACCAGGACGTTGTCAGCCGGCAATTCCGTTTCGAAACGGAGGTCTTTGGCGGCGACTTGCCGGCGCTGCTGCTCGCAAGTGTCGGCCACCAGGGCGGACAGGTCCACCGGCACGAGTTGCAGCTTTGTTGCGCCGGCATCGGCCCGCGCCAGCGCGAGCAGGTCTTCCACCAGGTGAGTGGTGCGTTCGGATTCGTCCCGGATTTGTTCCAGCGCCTCGCGGTACGATTCGGCGGAACGATTCTGGCGCAGCGCGATTTCGGCCGTCGTGCGGATCAGCGCGATGGGACTGCGCAATTCGTGCGAGGCATCGGCCGTGAACTGGGTCAGGCGCTCCACCGAATTGTTCAGCCGTTCGATGATGCGCCCCATCCACAGACCGCCGCAGACGGCAATGGCCACGGCGAACGGGATCGCCGCAAGCAGGAGAATCCCGAAATGGCTCAGAATGTATCCGCGCTCGCCAAGGCTGGCTGCGGCGGTGGCCTGGTAGCGATGGCCGCGCACCTCGAGCGTCTGCCGGCGCGTCATTACGTCGCGGCTTTGCCGGAATGGCTGTGCCGCAGGCAGCAGAACGGTCCCGTTAGCATCGCGGACTTCCAAGAGGTTGCCTTCGGGCAGCCCCATGGCGAACTCCCGCAGTTCCTCCGGTAGCTCCGACGGCGGCACGCTCGCTGCCGCGTATTCGAGGAACAGCCGCACGGCTTCCATTCGCCGGTCGAGCCCCTGGTCGATTCCGCGCGTGACGCTGCTGCTCACCGCCATCCAGGTGACCAGGCCGAACAGCCCCAGGCACACGAGCAAAGCCAGCGTGTACCACGCCGAAAGACGAAGCCGGACAGATTTCATGAGTCCTTCATCACGTACCCGACGCCTCGGACGGTGTGAATCAGCCGCATCTCGCCGGGCTGCTCGATTTTCGACCGCAGCAAACGGATAAAAACGTCAAGGGTATTGTTTTCAACAGAAGCGTCATGACCCCAGAGCGCTTCCATGATCTGTTCACGTTCCACCACCCGGCCGGGCCGCTTCATCAGCAACTCCAGCAGCGTGTATTCAGTTCGCGTCAGGGCGATCTTGCGTTCCCGGCGCGACGCTTCGCGGCTGCCCGTATCGAGCGTCAGGTCGGCAAGATGCAACTGTAGCGAGTTCGAAATGGGCGCCCGCCGAGCCAGCGCCCGAATACGGGCCAGCAGAATTTCGAAAGAGAACGGCTTAGTGACGTAGTCGTCGGCGCCATGGTCGAGCCCTTGGACGACGTCGTCGATCCCATCGCGGGCCGTCAGCATAAGAATGGGAGTCTGGACGTGCGACTCCCGAAGCCGTCGCGCGACGTCGAGCCCGCTCATGCCGGGAAGCATCACGTCGAGAACGATAGCGTCGAAAGGGTGGGTCCGTGCGATGGACAGCGCTTCGGGACCGCGTCCCGACACCACCACCGCGTGTCCTTCCTCCTCCAGACCACGCTTCAGGAGGTCGGCCATGCGCCGCTCGTCCTCAACTACCAGGATTTGCATGTCCTTGGTCCCATCGTACAATGGTCGAAAATCGTAACGGTCTGGAACTCCGAGTCACTTTTTCTATATGGGCTTTCGCGGTATAGTCTGAGGTGACTGGCAAACGGTTGGGACTCCTGGAGGTAACATGCGTAAGGTTCTAATTCTGCTGGGATTGGTCGTTGTCGGCATCGCATCGGTTGCCGCCCAACCGCCACCACAGAAACGCATTGCGATTTTCAACTTCGACTACTCCACGGTTCACAGTAATGTCTCCGCCATTTTTGGAACCAATCAGGATATCGGCAAGGGCATAGCCGACATCCTGGTCGACCGGCTCGTCAACGACCACATCTATACCGTGATTGAGCGGAAATCGATGGATAAGCTCCTGACGGAGCAGAATTTCTCCAACAGCGACCGCGCCGACGCGAATACGGCCGCCAAGTTGGGCCGTCTGCTCGGTGTCGATGCCATTGTCATTGGCAGCATCACGCAGTTTGGCCGCGACGACAAGAAATCCAATTACGGCGGCGGTGGTTTTGGGTTGAATAAGTATGGCATTGGCGGAGTGGGCCGCCGCGAATCCAAAGCGATTGTGGGAATCAGCGCTCGCCTCGTCGCGGTGGAAACGGGTCAGATTCTTGCGACCGCCTCCGGCACTGGTGAGTCAGCTCGGTCGGGCACGTCGTTGCTGGGTACCGGTGGCGGACCCATCGGCGGCGGTGTAGGCGGAGTTGACATGCAGAGCGCCAATTTCGGTTCGACTCTTCTGGGCGAGGCGGTCGGCAAAGCCGTTACCACGGTTGCGAAACAGCTCGAAACCAATGCTTCCGCACTGCCGACGCGCGCGGTAAAGCTGCAGGGACTCGTGGCCGATGTCTCCGGCAACACCCTGATTATCAATATTGGCGCTCGTGCGGGCGCCAAGGTCGGCGATCGTTTGCAGGTGGTGCATCCGGTGAAGTCCGTAAAGGATCCCGCGACAGGCAGGGTGATTCGCAGTGTTGAAAACAAACTTGGTGACATCGTCCTCACCGATGTGGACGACCTGTCCGCGGTCGGGCAGTTCACGGGGAGCGGTCCTGTGAAAGTCGGCGACGTAGTGAAGAACTAGCGGTGGAGTCGCGATATGAATTACGAAGTCGGCAATACGATCGGTGATTACGAGATCATTGGTGTGCTCGGCGCCGGCGGCATGGGCAAGGTCTACAAGGTCCGCAACACCATTTCGGACCGCGTTGAAGCAATGAAGGTGCTGCTGCCGAATCTGGATGACGATCCGGAGCTTGCGGAGCGCTTCATGCGCGAGATCAAGGTGCAGGCCAGCCTCGATCATCCGAATATCGCCTCCTTGCACACGGCGCAACGGATGGGGAGTCAGTTCCTGATGATCATGGAGTATGTGGACGGAACGACCCTGGAGGCGATTATGCGCCAGGGCCGCATTCCGCTGCATAATGCCATCGACTACTTTTCGCAGGTGCTGGCGGCGCTGGCGTATGCGCACAAGCGGGGCATCGTTCATCGCGACATCAAACCCGGCAACATGATGCTGACTTCGAGCGGCGTCGTGAAGCTGATGGATTTCGGCATCGCGAAGATGGCCGTGGACCGCAAGCTGACGCAGACCGGACGCACGGTGGGTTCGCTCTACTACATGTCGCCGGAACAGATCCGTGGCGACGGGCAGATCGACGGGCGCGCCGACTTGTATTCACTCGGCGTCGCGCTTTACGAGATGGTGACGGGGAAGCGGCCGTTCAACGCGGAGAGCGAGTTTTCGATTATGGCCGCGCATCTGCAACAGCCGCCGGTTCCTCCAGTGCAGGTGGAACCGGGTTTGCCGGCCGCGATGAATGAGCTGATTCTCGTATCGATCGCGAAGGATCCCTCGCAGAGATTCCAGACAGCGGATGCATTTCGAAATGCTCTGCTGAGCGTTCCGACGGGCGTGGCCGGAACTCCGGGGGCGACCAGCGTAATGTCGCAGCCGCAAGCTGCGCCGGCTCCCATGCCGATGCCGCCTCCTCCGCCGCAGGTCGCGCAGCAGTCGATGGGCGGTTCGAGTCGCCGCGGGCTCTACATGGTCCTGGGATCGCTGGTGACAGTAGCGATTTTGGCGGTCGCTGCCCTGGAGATCCCGAAGTGGCGCCAGGCGGGGGCGGCCAGCGGCGGTCAGGTTCAGCAGGAAGTCCCGCAACCCCAGCCGCCGGTTCAAAAACCGGCCGAGCAAACGCCAGTGCAGCAGGCTCCCGTGGAAACACCGGCGCAGAATCCGCCGGCGGCGGTTCCTCTGCCCGTGCCGAACGAAGCGAAACCGGCGGTGGAAAGGCCGCGGCCGCAACGGGCGGCTGCCGCGCAAGAGCAGGTTCCCGTTCAACAGCCCCCGGTGGTGCAGCAGCAGCAGCAGCCTGCGGCTCCTGTTGAACAGCAGGAAGGGGGAGGCAGACGTCAAGCCGCCAAGGAGGCTGAATTGGAAGAGCTGCGGCACCGGCACGATCAGATGTCGGATCGGGCCAGCGCCGTGATGTCCAGTCTTCAGCGCCTGGAGTCGCAGCAAGCGGCGTCAGGCTTGGGCCTCAGTCAGGAACTGGCCACCGCTCGGCAGCGGTTAACGCGAAATATGGATCAGGCCGATGCAGCGATTCGGGATGGAAAGCCGTTGATTGCCTCGAAGCATCTCGAGGAGGCGGAACGGGCGCTGCTGCGACTCGAAGAGCGTTTCGGCCGTTAAGCGGATGAAAATAAAGGTGGCGCGTGCGGTTTCGCCTGCGCGTTTTCGATGAGTCCAGCTCCTCTTTAAGCTATTCAATACCGATCCGGCCGCCGACGCCCTCCAGTTTCAGCCACCTGGTTTTGCCAGGCTTTTTGCCTTTAATCACAAACGCACAGGGAAGATCGCCGTATTTCGCAACCCGATCTGCAATCCAGCCATCCTTCGACGCCGGCGCTGCCAGAACAACCGGAGTTCCTTCGAATGAAGCGAGCGTAGCGCCCAGATCGGAATCCACCGACTTATGCGGAGCGGGCAGCGCAAACGCCTTACGATACCGCGCAATGGCCTCATCCAGATTCGCTACCGCGATGATCACCTTCGACACACCCGAGAATTCCGGAACGCTAGGTTTGCCCTTCAGGTAAACACGATTCTCGTGCGGGGTAACGTCGTGGATCAGGAATGGAAAAAAGGTTCCGCGATGCTCGCCCACCTGGATGGTCTGCCACTCGAGACGCACTCCGTCGGGACGCGTGCGCCCCCCGGGTTCCGGATCGTCGGCACGGATTCCTTCGGCGCGCAGCCTCTTAACATCCCCCGCGGGATCATCCGTGCGAATGGCCCAAGCCGCCGGTCCGACATTCGCTTCGATCAGTTTGGCCCACGGCCCTGTGGCAAAGCTCTTCTCATCGGCGTCCTTCTGCTTGGCGATCAGTTCGAGATACGACCCGTCAGGGAAGCTGATCGCCGCCATTTCCGTCGTGCGATTCGGATGCCTGCCGCCATACTCCATCGGCAAGCCAAGCTTTACAAATTCCGCTTGCAGCTTCGCGATGTCGAGACCGGCAACGGTGGCGTGATCGACCTTAATCATAAGGGCGGCGAAGAACAGCAGCGGGACCGTCATGCCAGCGTGTTGAGGGAACTCGCGCGCTGCGCTTCGAACTGCGCGATGGCGTTCTCCTGCTGCAGGATGAAGCCCAATTCGTCCACTCCTTCGAGCAGGCAGTGTTTCGCGAAGCCGTCGACTGGAAATTCGATGGCGCGGCCGTCGGGAAGCGTCACGGTCTGCGCGGCGAGATCGACCTGCAGCTCAGCTTCTGGATGCTCGAAAAGCCACGCATGCACATCGCGAGGAACGACGATCGGCAGCAGCGAATTCTTCAGCGAATTCTGCTTGAAAATATCGGCGAAAGAAGTGCTGATGACCGCCCGGAAGCCGTATTGCGTCAGCGCCCACGGCGCATGTTCGCGCGAACTCCCGCAGCCGAAGTTGTCTCCCGCAAGTAGAATCTTTGCCGCCTTCGCCTCAGAATGGTTCAGCGGGAAATCGGGCTTCGGATGACCCTCGGCATCGTAGCGCCAGTCGTTGAAGAGCTGATCCCCGAGGCCGTCCTTCGAAACCGTCTTCAGGAAGCGCGCCGGAATGATCTGGTCGGTGTCGATGTTGTCGATCGGCAACAACACCATGCGGCTGTGGAACGGTGTAAATTTCGTCATTGCGGCAAGGTCCTCACGTCGGTGACGACTCCGGTGACCGCGCTGGCGGCCGCCGTCAGGGGGCTTGCCAGGAACGTGCGTCCACCTTTGCCCTGTCGTCCTTCGAAGTTGCGATTGCTCGTGGAGACGCTGTATTGGCCCGCTTCGAGCTGGTCGCCGTTCATGGCGATGCACATAGAACAACCGGCTTCGCGCCAGTCGGCTCCGGCATCGCGGAAAATGCGGTCGAGGCCCTCGGCTTGCGCCTGCGCCTTGATCTCCTGCGAGCCCGGCACCACCATCACGCGCACGTTCGGGTGAACCTTGCGCCCTTTCAGAACGCCCGCCGCGCTGCGCAGGTCGGAGAGCCGGGAATTGGTGCAGCTTCCGATAAACACCACGTTCACGGGATGCCCGGCGAGCGGCTTGCCCGGTTCCAGATCCATGTACTTCAGGGCCTTGGTGAGCGAGTCGCGCTCCGCCGGATCGGAAACGTTCGCGGGATCGGGAATATTGCCGTTGATCGGAATGCCCATCCCCGGATTTGTTCCGAAAGTGATCATCGGCTCCAGCGCCCCGGCATCGAGCGTGATCTCGCGGTCGTACGTTGCGCCTTCGTCGGTCGGAAGCTGTCTCCAACGTGCCAGAGCCGCTTCCCATTCGGCTCCCTTGGGAGCGAACTGCCGTCCAAACACGTACTGGTAAGTCGTGTCGTCGGGCGCAACGAGGCCGGCGCGAGCTCCGCCCTCGATCGACATGTTGCAAACCGTCATGCGCTCTTCCATCGAGAGCGCCCGGATGGCCGAGCCCGTGTATTCGAAAACGCAGCCGGTGCCTCCGCCGATTCCGATACGTGCAATGTGGGCGAGAATGATGTCTTTCGCAGTCACTCCGGGGCGCAGATACCCGTCCACCTGGACCTTGTACGTTTTCGACTTGCGCTGTAGCAGACACTGGGTCGCGAGAACGTGTTCCACCTCGCTCGTGCCGATGCCGAATGCCAGCGCGCCAAGTGCCCCATGCGTCGCGGTGTGGCTGTCGCCGCAAACTACGGTCATGCCCGGCTGCGTCAGACCCTGTTCCGGTCCGATCACGTGCACGATGCCCTGCTTTTCACTGTGAAAGCCGTAGCACGGAATACCGAACTCCCGGCAGTTGGCTTCGAAACGCGCCACCTGGGCGGCGGCCACCTGGTCGACGATCGGCAGGGAACGAGGCGTGGTCGGCGTGCTGTGGTCTGTCGTGCCGAACGTGAGGGCGGGGCGGCGTACTTTGATGCCGCGCTGGCGCAGAGCCTCGAAGGCTTGCGGCGAGGTGACTTCGTGGACGAGATGCAGGTCGATATAGAGCAGCGCCGGCGTGCCGGCCTGCTCGGCAACGACGTGACTGTCCCAAATCTTTTCTATGATCGTGCGGGGTTTCATTTTTCAGTTAGTCTTAAAAGGCTAGAGCCTGCGTTACTGCGTCTCCTACTTCGGACGTGGTGGCGGGCTTTCCCGCCGGTTTCAAGTCGGCCGTGACGCGACCCGAATCCAAAACAGTTTCAATGGCGCGATTCACGGCGGCGGCTTCTTCCTTCAGACCAAAACTGTATTCCAGCATCGCCGCAGCCGAGCCGATCGCGCCGAACGGGTTGGCTTTATTCTGACCAGCGATGTCCGGCGCCGACCCGTGCACCGGCTCATATAACCCGACCCAGACGCCCGACGGCTTGCGATCGCCGATCGAAGCCGATGGCAGCATACCGATCGATCCCGCCAGCACCGCGCCCTCATCGCTCAGAATGTCGCCGAACATGTTCTCCGTCACCATGATGTCGAAACGCCGTGGGTTCAGCACCAGTTGCATGGCGCAGTTGTCCACCAGCAGGTGATCGAGCGCGATGTCCGGGAAGTCCGCCGCTACCTCCAAGACGACCCGCCGCCAAAGCTGCGAGTTTTCGAGAACATTCGACTTGTCGACGCTGGTTACCTTTTTGCGCCGGTTCCGCGCCAGGTGGAACGCCATGCGAGCTACGCGCTCAATCTCGGCGCGCGTGTACGTCATCGTGTTGACGGCCCGCGTCTCGGCGCCATCTTCCTGAATCCCGCGTGGTGTTCCGTAATAAATGCCGCCGGTAAGCTCGCGGACGATAATCATGTCCGTGCCGTCCACCAGGTCGTTTTTGAGCGGTGACGAATCGAGCAGCGATTTATAAGACCGCACCGGCCGCAGATTGGCATAGACCCCGAGCACCTTACGGATGCCGAGCAGCCCTTTCTCAGGCCGCTTGTCCGGCGGAGCGGTGTCGAACTCCGGCGCACCGACGGCGCCCATTAGCGTCGCGTCCGCTTTCAGCGCCAGGTCGATCGTCTCCTGGGGCAGGGGCGTGCCCGTCTTATGAATCGCGACGCCACCCAGCAGACCCTCGCTGAGCGAAAGCTCATGCCCGAATTTCCGGGCGACCTGCTGAAGTACTTTGACTGCCTCTTGGGTGACCTCGGCGCCGACGCCATCGCCGGGAAGTACGAGTATGTTCAGTTGCATTTAATCGTTGGCTGCTGCCGCTGCCATCGATCCTAGCACCTCGTGAACGAGTGAGATGATCTCTTCGTTGCGAACACCCTTCTTGCGGTCGGCCAGGGCGGTGAAGCGCCGATAGACCTCGTCGAGCTCCTGCCGCTCCAGTTGAAAGCCGAGATGTTGGCAGCGATCCATCAACGCATGACGGCCGCTGTGCTTGCCCAGCACCAGCTTGGTTTCAGGCACGCCGACCGACTTCGGGTCCATGATCTCGTAGGTGGTGCGTTCCTTCAGGTAACCGTCCTGGTGAATGCCCGCTTCGTGGGCAAAGGCATTGTCGCCGACGATGGCCTTGTTGGGCTGGGGACCGAAGGTGATCGTTTGCGAAAGCATCTGGCTGGCCGAATAGAGGTGCTGCGCCACGATGTTGGTTTCGTATGGCAGCCGGTCCGGACGCGTCTTGAATGCCATTACAATCTCTTCAAGCGCGGCGTTGCCGGCGCGCTCGCCGATGCCGTTGATGGTGCACTCGATCTGTCGGGCGCCTGCCTTCACCGCGGCAATCGAGTTCGCCACCGCAAGGCCAAGATCGTCATGGCAATGTACGCTCACGACCGCCGCATCGCCCAGCGCCTCAACCGCGCGGCCAATCAAGTCGGCATACTCTTCGGGCACCGAGTAACCGGTAGTATCCGGCAGATTTACGGTGCGGGCGCCGGCGGCGACCACTGCGCGGCAAACCTTCTCCAGATAATCCCATTCCGTGCGTGTGGCGTCTTCAGCCGAGAACTCCACGTCGTCGGTGTAGTTCCGGGCCAGTTCCACGGCTGCAACCGCTTCGTCCAGAACCTGTTGCTGCGATTTTTTGAGCTTATACTTGAGGTGGATTTCGCTCGTCGCGATGAAGGTATGAATCCGTGGCCGCCGTGCCTTTTCGAGCGCCTGCGCGGCGCGCTCGACGTCGGTGGTTCCGGCGCGGGCGAGTGCCGCCACCTGCACCCAGGGGAACTCGCGGCTGATCGCGTCTACCGCTTCGAAATCGCCGTCCGAGGCAATCGGAAAGCCCGCCTCCATAATGTCGACGCCGAGTTCGACGAGTTTGCGAGCCATCCGCAGCTTTTCGGGTACCGTCATGCTGCAGCCGGGGGATTGTTCACCATCACGCAGGGTCGTGTCGAAGATGTAAACGCGGTCGGGCATTCTGCCTCCTAGCGTAATTATGGAGTCGGTGCTACAATTTGGCAAATTTATAATCATCGGTGCTTCGATAAGTTACAATGATGCTATAAGACTCGCTTATGGAACTCTATCCATTGAAGGTGTTCTTAACCGTCGCAAACGAGAAGAGCTTCTCGCGGGCGGCTGAGAAGCTGTTGCGCACGCAACCCGCTATCTCCCTGGCAATTCAGAAGTTAGAGGCCGATCTCGAGGAGAAGCTGATGGACCGGTCGGGCAAGGACCTGATCCTCACCGATGCCGGCCGCATCGTCCTGGAGTTCGCGCGCCGTTTCGAAAACCTGGAAGGCGAGCTCGATAATGCGTTAGCCGAGTTGCGGGACAACTCGGCCGGGCGCCTGATCGTCGGCGCAAACGAATCGACCACGCTGTACCTGTTGGAGCATATCGAGCTCTACCGGCGGCGCTACCCGAAGGTAAAGGTGCAGGTTCGGCGCAGCCTTTCGAGCAAGGTTCCGGCACAGCTCATTGACGGCGACCTGGAATTGGGGCTGATCAGCTACGATCCCGAGGACGACCGGCTGGTGAGCATGGTCATCTATACCGATCACCTATCGTTTGTCGTTTCACCCCGGCACCGCCTTGCCGGGCGGGAAGATGTCGCCATCACCGAACTAGGAATGGAGACATTCGTCGCCCATAACGTTTTGTCGCCGTATCGCGCGATTGTTTTGCGCGAATTTCAGCGTCACAAAGTGCCACTGAATATGGACATCGAGATGCCGACCGTAGAAACGATCCGCAAGCTCGTGCAACGCAACGAGGGTGTCGCGTTTCTGCCGCGGATGTGCGTGGAGCAGGAGGTGCGGCAGGGAACTTTGTGCGAAGTGAATGTTCGCGAATTGAAGGTGGACCGGAAAATTCGCCTGGTTTATCCGGCGAAACGGGCCCTTTCGCACGCGGCAAAGGCGTTTCTGGAACTAGTCCAAAGCGCGGCGTGAAATGCTAGATTATCCTCGTGCGGGCCGGCGCATTGTTCCTCACGCTTGTAGTGGTCGCGGCGCAAACCCCAGCTGGCAGCGATCTGGTGCTTCATTTTGACGTCAATCTGGTTCAGGTCGACGTTATCGTTACGGATTCACAGGGCCACCGGGTAAGCGGACTGAAGGCTGAAGATTTCGAGGTCCGCCAGGACGGCAAGCCTCAAAGATTACTCATTTCCAGTACTCCGGCGAGCTTCATTCCTCTACCCCTCCAACTCCGATCTTGCGCGCCCTTCAACGCGACGAAGTGCGCCGCACCTTCGTTGTGATCCTCGATGACGCGAACATGCAGTTTCGTGATTTTCGAGATGCTCAAACGGCCTTGTTGCGTGTGATCGACGAGGATCTCACGGAAGGTGACATGATCGCGGTCGTTCGCACGAGCATTGGATCAGGTGCGGCGGAAATTCTGACCTTCGATCGCCAATGGCTGCATCGAACGGTGGAACGAATGGTGTGGCGTCCGCCGATCGCGTTCCTCACCGAGCCGCCCTATGGACGTCCCACGATGATGCCGGTGCTGATGCAGGCGCTTCGGTCACTGAGGAGCTATCCGGGCAGGAAATCGATTCTCCTTGTCAGTCCGGGATACGTGTCGCTCGAGTATTTGCGGCAGGAGCGATCGATCGCGGATACCGCGAACCGTTCCTCCGTCACAATCGAAACCGTCGATGTACGCGGCTTGCCGACTCTTTCGCCGACGGCGGCAACACGTTCCGGCGTGCCACGTCGGCCGATCCAGGATCTCTCCGACCCCCTGGGTTTTCTGCCCGACGGAGGGTCATTACAAGCGATGCAGCACCTTGCCTCAGATTACTTCGACAGCCAACGGGTTTTGCAATATCTCGCGGGCATGACTGCCGGCCGATTTCAGCATGAGAACAATGACCTTTACGGGCAGATGAAAGGTGCCGTAGACGATTCCGTGGGATATTACCTTGTCGGCTGGTATCCGGGTGCTGACGCGTTCACTCCCAAGCGGCGCGATGTTCTGGATTATCACCACATCCAGATCCGCGTCCGCGGACGCGAGAAACTCACGGTTCGCACTCGTGATGGGTTCTTCTCCTGGCCCGGCAGCACCTATCAGCCGGTATATTCGCCGTCGCGTCAGATGCGGGAGGCGCTGTTCTCTTCGTTTGCGACCGGCGACATCGACGTCCGCATGACTGCGGTGCCGGGCTATGACGTGAAGACTGGAGCGTACGTCGATTCCTTGCTTCATATCCTCCCTAAAGGCGTTGTTTTTCGGGATGCACCCGATCATCCGGGCTGCAAATCCGTGAATCTCGAAATCCTCAGCACCCCCATGTCCCTTGATCCATTCAAAGAACCACCGGCCCGAATGGAAGGCCAGGCCGCATCGTTCACGTTATGCGGCGGCGCGTTGGCGACGGCTCAGCAAGAAGGTTTCGCGGTAACTATACGGGATCAGATGACGGTGCCGGGTCCCTATCAGATGCGGGTCGCGGTTCGAAACGTGGGTCCAAACGACACCCGCGCCGTCGAGCCAGAGACATTGCTGCACCGCGATGCCGGCGCGCCGGAACGCATCGCAATCGGGTCGGCGAACGAAATCATTGAGGTTCCCGACGTCAAGAAGCAGGATTTCGTTCTGACCGGCGTTACGATGTGGGGCGACGACGTGTCGGCGCCGCAACCTGGAGTCGGCGCCACATTCCGGCCGTTACAGGCGGGCGACCCTGAGGTCCGTGAGTTTCCCCCGGGTGCGGCTGTTAAGTTGGCGTACCAACTCGTGCGAAACCCAAAGACCGAAGGCGAGCCTCTAAATGCGAGCTATGAGGTGGTTCGCGAAGGCAAGGTCATTTTCGCGAGCGCGGCGCAGGCCATCTCCGGCGAAGCGTCCCAGGAGATGCCGTACCGGTTGGACCCCTCCTGGGGACCAGGTGAGTATTTGCTGGGCTTCCGCGTTGCGAAGCCGGGTTCAAAATCGAAGCCTCAGACGCAGTGGATCGATTTCGAAATCACGAAATGAGTTGAAGGAGCAAAGCAGGCGGTTTTGTCTGCCTTTGGACCTCATCTAGGGAACTCACACGCGAAACCGCCTGGGGCCACCTTTGGTTGCGGCTATGCTGCGCCGCGAAACAGCCCGGTTAGTGCTTGTCTTTTTCCTGCGTGATCGACTGCGCCAGGTAGTCAACCACCTTCGACTCATTACGCGCCATCTCGTAATAAGCCGCGCGCAGGAGTTGGTCCTTCCGGTTGTGCAGAATCTCGCGAATGTTCTGCTGCACCCGTGGATCGGTCAATTCGCGCTGTCCGGCTGGCTCCTTTGAGATTACCTTCATGATGCGGTAGCCCTCGGCGGTGTGGATAATTGGCGTGATCTGGCCAGGTGTCATCGCCATGATCGACTTGCGCAGTTCGCTGCTGGCGCGTTCCAAGGCCGATTCGCCGATAAACCCGAGATCGCCGCCATTGGGCGCTGTATTCGGATCCTCGGAGAAATTCTGCGCCAATGTTACAAAATCGTCGCCCTGCCGCAGCCGTGCCTGGATCATGTCGATCTTCTTCTTCGCCTGGTCGTCGTTCTGCGCTTTGTCGTTTTTCAGGTTGCGGACGTTCGGATCGGGATTTGACGTCACCACGATCTGCGCCATCCGGACCTGCGGCTCGGGGAAATTGAAGCTGGATTTATTGGCGTTGTAGAAATCGGTGACGTCTTTGTCGGAGATCGAAATGTGGGCTGCGATTTCCTTGTTCAGCAGCTTCTGCACACTCAACTCGCGTCGTAATTGGGCCTTCAAGTCGTCCAGCGACATGTGTCGCGCGGAAAGCTGCTTTTGAAATTCCTCTTGCGTGTAGGGCGCCTTCAGTTCTCCGATTTTGGCGTCCACGTCGGCGTCGGTTGCCAGGAGGCCCAACTTTTCGGCGCGCTGCAGCATGATTTCGTTGTCGATCATGGTGCGCAGCAGTTCCAGTTTTTGAATCTGCGCCTGGTCCTCGCTGGGCTTCTCGTTCGAGGACATGAAGTTCATCTGGTACTGCTTGTCCAACTCGGCGTAGGTGATCACGTGCCCGTTCACGGTGGCGGCGACGTTGTCGGGAACGGCATGGCGGCAGGACACAACTGCGGTGAACCCCAGCGCCAGAAGCGCGGCGGGAATAAGGGAACGCGACATGGAGGATGAAACTCCATTATCGCAGGTAGCGGCAACCTCAGCCCAATGTCGCTGGTGGTGCTATCTGAGAGAGGAAGGCGGCACTAGGAACGCACAGGCGAAACCGCCTGTGACAGTTTGAACGGCTGGGCTTGCGGCCCAGCCGTTTGCAACTTTAACGCACTCTATCGCCTCATCGTGGGCTCTTCGTTCAGGTCCTCCTGCATGCGTGCCCACTCGTCGGCTTGCTTTTGCGCTTCATCACGGGTAATGCCGTAGCGCTCCTGGATTCTGCCTACCAACTGGTCCTTCTTGCCCGCGATTACATGCCAGTCATCATCGGTCAGCTTGCCCCATTGCTCGCGGGCTCTACCTTTCATCTGTTTCCAGTTACCTTCGATACGGTCCCAGTTCATTCGTAACGTCCTCCAGATGACAGTAGGCACGGAGTCTGCCATCGAGCTAAGTTATTGAACTTTAATGGCGCCACCGCCGCTGACTAGGAATTATTTACCCGTCGTGATAACTGTAGAAGTTGATCTTCGAAACTCATTTCCCCGATCTGAAGTTACAGGGTCGCGGCAAAGTGCGCGACATCTACGCCGACGGCGACAACTTGTTGATCGTTGCCACTGACCGGCTTTCCGCCTTCGATTACATCCTGCCCACTCCCATTCCCGACAAGGGACGCGTGCTCACGCAAATGACCTTGTTCTGGCTCGACCTGACGCGCGACATCGTGCCCAACCACCTCATCAGTGCCAACGAGGACGACTACCCGGCGCAGTTCCAGCCTTATCGCGAACAACTCGAGGGGCGCTCGATGCTGGTGCGCCGCGCGAAGATGATCGACATCGAGTGCGTCGCCCGCGGCTATGTTTCCGGCTCCGGATGGAAGGACTATAAACGCGAAGGCGCCATCTGCGGCATTCCGCTTCCCACCGGGCTGAAGGAGAGCGACCGGCTCCCCGAGCCCATCTTCACCCCGGCTACAAAAGCGCAAAGCGGACACGACGAGAACATTTCGTTTGATAATGTTTGTAGCAGGATCGGACGTGAACTCGCGGAACGCTTGCGGTCGCTCACACTCCAGATCTATGCGCGCGCGGCAGCTTATGCGGAGCAACAGGGCATCATCATCGCCGACACCAAGTTTGAGTTCGGGTTCATTGGCGAGCAGCTTACGCTCGGGGATGAAGTGCTCACACCCGATTCATCGCGTTTCTGGCCCCGGGTCACGTATTCACCGGGCGGCCCGCAGCCCTCGTTCGACAAGCAGTTCGTGCGCGACTATCTGGAGTCCATTCACTGGAATAAGCAGCCCCCCGCGCCGGAGCTTCCCGCCCAAGTGGCGGAGAAGACCAGCGACAAGTACCGCGAGGCATACCGTGTCTTGACGGGAAGGAGCATGTGAACTGGCTCGATATTGTGATTATCATCGTCCTGGCGTGCTCGATTGCAGCCGGATTTAAAGGCGGATTCGCGCGTGTGACAGTCGGGTTTGTGGCCTCGGTGCTGGGCATCCTGTTCGGATTCTGGTTTTACGGTATGGCCGCGGAGCATGTCGCCGACTATGTAAACTCACGTCCCATGGCGAACCTTCTGGGTTTCCTCCTGATCTTTGGAGCCTTCGTTCTGGCCGGCGCGCTGCTCGGCCGGGCATTGGCGGCACTGTTCAAATGGGTTGGCCTGTCGTGGCTCGACCGTCTGCTGGGTGCGGCCTTCGGGTTCGTGCGCGGCGCTGTGATGACGGTCGCAGTTGTCACCGTGATCCTGGCCTTCGCGCCACAGCCACCTCCGCGATCGCTGGTGGAATCGAAAACGCTGCCCTATGTCATCGATACCTCGAGTGTTTTGGCTGCCATCACGCCGCACGAGGTGAAGGAAGCGTTCCGCGAGACGAAAGATAAAGTCAAAAAGATTTGGTCCGATACTGTAAATAAAGGGAAGGAACTGAAGCGGCAGGAAGCATGAAGCTCCTGATTTTCGATCTCGACGGAACACTCATCGATTCCAAGCTGGACATAGCGCACGGAGTGAATGCCACGCGCGCCTACATGGGCATGGGCCCGATCCCACATGAGCTGGTCGAGAAATACGTCGGCAATGGCGCTCCCACGCTAATCCGGCGCGCGCTGGGCGATAAGGCGAGCGAGGACGACATCGCGCGCGGTCTCGATTTCTTTATCCGTTACTATGCCGAGCACTGCATGGACAACACCGTGCTTTACCCCGGCGTGCGCGAAGCGCTCGATCGTCTCAAGCATCACGACGTCGCTCTGGCCGTGCTGACAAATAAGCCGGTGCGCATCAGCGGCCACATCATCCGGGGCTTGGGTGTCGGCGATCATTTCTTCCGGATCTACGGCGGGAACAGCTTCGACCGCAAGAAGCCCGATCCCATCGGCATTGAGACATTACTGTCCGAGGCCGGCGCTCCTCGCGAGAAAACCGTTATGGTTGGGGATAGTGCCGTAGACATTCGCACCGCGCGAAATGCCAATGTTCTGGCGTGCGGAGTGACCTGGGGATTTCAGCCCGAGACGTTCCAGGAGGAGCCCCCGGATTTTGTCATCGATGAGATGGGTCAGCTCGCGGACCGGGTCCTTACTGCAGCACGAACAACCTGAGCGCTTCAACCTTCGCCCACGCGGCTCCCGAATCGATCGACTGCGCCGCCAGGCGCACGCCCTCCTGTACCGATTCGACGGCGCCGGCAGCCACCAGCGCGGCCGCGGAATTCACCAGCACGATGTCGCGCTGCGGGCCATCGCCGCCATGCAAAATGGCTTGGGCAATCGCGCTGTTCACTTCCTTATCGCCACCGCGCAAATCGGCGAGCTTGGCGCGCTCGACGCCGAACTGCTCCGGTGTCCAGGTCTCCTGATGGACGTTTCCACCGCAAACCTCGTACACCGTAGTCTCGCCCGTCGTCGTAACCTCGTCCAGCCCGTCCGAGCCGTGAACCACGAAGGCCCGCTCCGGACCCAACCCCGCCAACGCCCGCGCCATCAGCCCGGCGGCACGCTGGGAAGGCGCGCCGATGAGCTGCCGGCTGGCCCGGGCGGGGTTCGTCAGCGGACCCAGCAGGTTGAAAACCGTCCGCATCTTCAATTCCAGCCTGACCGGGTGAGCATGTTTCATGGCCGGATGCATCAAGGGCGCGAACAGAAACCCGATTCCGTACCGGCGAATCGATTCCGCGGTGCCTTCCGGGGAAAGGGAAGGGTTGATTCCCATTGCTTCCAGGACATCGGCGCTTCCGCACTGGCTTGAGATTGAACGCGTGCCGTGCTTTGCCACCCGCACGCCGGCGCCTGCCACCACGAAAGCGGACACCGTCGAGATGTTGAACGTAGCCGGACCGTCGGCGCCGCCAGTGCCGCAGGTGTCGAGCAGCGGCTCGCCTGCCTCGACCCGTTGTGAAGTCTCCCGCATCGCCCGCGCAAACCCCAGAAGCTCGTCCGAGGTTTCGCCCTTCATTCGCAACGCGACCAGAAATGCCGCGATCTGCGCGTTCGAAGCCTGCCCGCGCAGGATGGCCAGCATAGCCTCTCGCGCCTGCTCCGCGTTCAGGTTACGGCCTTCTGTAATGCAATGTAAAAACGGCAAAAGCATCCGAATTTTCATCTTCTCATGAACAACTTCCTCCCAGACGCCGGTTTTATGGAATCAGAGGATTTTGACATGGCATCCCTCATCCAGACCGCCATTCACTGGGCCACGCAGAACGATATCGTGATGCTCGGCCTCGCCTTGCTTCTGGTTTCTACCTGCGAAGCGCTTCGTAGGCTTGGTAAAGCGTAACCCCCTTTCTCTGGTGCGCGTATCTAAGTCTTGCGCGCTTACCGGGTCCTCGTAAAATCCCCCGCGTTCAGCCTGGCTGCGATCGCAGTTCTGGCGATTGGCATTGGCGCAAATACTGCCGTCTTTTCAGTTGTGAACCAGGTTTTGCTGCGTCCTTTACCGTATAGCGATCCCGGACGTATCGTGGTGATTTCCCGCGCCAACGGAGGATTCAATTCCTCAATTCCCAGATTCATGTTCTGGAAGGAACACGCCCGGCTCGTCTCCGATATGAATGCCTCGGACGCTGGAGCCGGGATCGCTTTGGCGGGCGGCGACATGCCGGAACAGGTGATCGGGCAGCGCGTCTCGGCGGCCTATTTCACTCTTTTCGGCGCGGTTCCCGCAGCGGGGCGGCTGTTTACGGACGCCGAAGACCGGCCCGGCGGACCGAAGGTCGCAGTGCTGTCCCATCGCCTTTGGACACGACGATTTGCCTCCGACCGGTCGGTTGTCGGACAGCGCCTGATCCTTGGAGGCGAAGGATTCACGATCCTGGGCGTTCTGTCCGCGGGATTTGAGCCCTATCGCTCAGCCGACGTTTTCCTGCCCCTCCAGGCGGACGCCAATAGCACGAACCAGGCTGGATTCCTCGGTGTCACGGCGCGGCTGCGGCCCGGCATCTCCATTGCCGCGGCGAACGCCGAAATGGCCACCATCGCGAAGGAGTGGGAACGGGGGAATGCTCGCTGGCTGCGAGATCCCGCGGGTGTAGCCGTGCGGCCGCTCCAAGACCTGCTGGTCGGCGACGTCCGGCCCGCGCTGCTCATGCTTTCGGGCGCCGTGATCCTGGTTCTATTGATTGCCTCCGCCAACGTCGCGGGACTCCTGCTCGCCCGCGCCACTTCCCGCGGGCGCGAGATCGCCATCCGGGCGGCCATCGGTGCGGGACGGCTTCAGATTGTTCGTGAGTTGCTGGCCGAGAGCCTGGTGCTTGCCGCATGCGCGGGCGTCTGTGGCTACCTTCTGGGAGCCTGGGGTGTGCGTGTCCTACTTGCTTTGGCACCGGGCGACCTGCCTCGGATGACGGATTTACCGCCTGAAGGCGTCGCTACCGTCATAATCACGTTGTTTACCGCCGTGTTGTTCGGTCTTATTCCAGCGCTCCAGGTTTCGCGGCCCGATCTGATCGCGGCTCTTAAAGGATCGGCCCCCGGTCCGCAACACAACCGTACCCGATCGCTTCTGGTGGTGGCCCAGACCGCCGTGGCGCTGGTGCTGCTAGTCTCGGCCGTCCTGCTGATGCGAAGCTTCGTTGCACTGCATCGGCTCGACCCTGGCTTCGACCCTCACCATCTGCTCACGATGTCGGTGTCGCTCGACAATCCGGCATACGCGACGACGGCCCAAGTCGCACTATTCGGCGATGAGGCAGTCCGGCGAATGGAAGGCCTTCCCGGCGTCCGAAAAGCAAGCATCTCTCAATGCGTGCCATTTCAGCCCGCTATGGACATGCTCTTCAGCAAACCCGGAGTCACATCATCAACGGGCCGCCAGTTCGAAGGCGACGTGGTCTGGTGCAACGTTTCGCCGCACTACTTCGACGCATTGAGCCTGCCCCTGAAGGCGGGCCGTCTGTTTCGTGAGAGCGAACCGTCGCCGGTCGTAATCATCAACGAAAGCATGGCGCGCAAGTACTGGCCGGACGAAAACCCAGTCGGACGCCGGCTGATGTTTGGACCCGGCCTCGCGGAGTTCGAAGAGACTCCCCGCGAAATCATCGGCGTTGTAGGAAATGTGCTCGAGAACGACCTCGGGGGCAGCTATCCGCAGATGTCGTATATCCCATACGCGCAGGCGCTCGACGCCATGACGCGGTTTACCGCTCATCTGCATCCTTTCGGGTTCGTCGTGCGCTCGGCGGGCAATCCGCTGGGTCTGACGTCCGCGGTTACCGCCGCAATCCATGCCAGCGATCCGCGACTAGCCGTCGCCGCCACCGTGACCATGGACCAGGCGATGCTTCAATCCACTGCGCGCCTCAACTTCAACACGCTTCTATTGACCATCTTCGCGGCCATTGCCATTCTCCTCACCTTTATCGGCGTGTATGCACTGATGGCCTTCGCCGTCGAGCAGCGCAGACGTGAACTCGGCGTACGCATCGCATTGGGAGCTACGCGCGCAGACATACTTTGCCTCATGCTCGGAAAGAGCTTGCTCCTCACGAGCGTCGGCGTCGGGATTGGCGTCGCGGGCGCATTGGCTTCCACTCGTCTGCTCTCGAAGATGCTTTACGGTGTGCGCGCCGTCGATCCACTCACCTTTTCCGCAGTTGCCGTTGCCGTCGTGCTTACCGCGCTACTTGCGAGCTACGTGCCTGCAATTCGAGCGACCCGCGTCGACCCGCTCCTCTCCCTTCGCGCGGAGTAGTTTCTCAAAAACGGACAGATGTAGCAAAATCGGACAGTGGAGTTCTCCGCTCTTGGCGTGAACCCTTTCGCTATCTGTATCTTGACCGGCTTGAACGAGTGGAGTCGTAATTGCAAATTTGACTGGTTACCAAATGAACTTCTCGCGAAACTACTTAACTGTCGTATTGATGGCTACGACCGCATCGCTGTTTGCGCAATCAGAGGTGTCGATCGAATCGCCACCGGGTCCTCGGGTTGTAGGACCACTCCTGAAGCCATTTCATCTCGAGAAGCGCGTTGTCCCGCCGGCACGTTTGACGAATTCTCCGCGATTGGAGCAGTTGGTTCGCGGCGGGAATCTGTACCTGACTGTGCAGGATGTGATCGCTCTCGTACTGGAGAACAACCTCGACATCGCGATTCAACGCTATGGCCCGTATCTATCGCGTGAAGTTTTGCGACGCGCCGAGGGGGGAGGCATTTTGCGTCCCACCGATCAACCCGTTCTTCCCGGACCACAAAGCGTGAGTCTTGCCGGTGTGAGTCTGAACACAGCAGGCCTGGCGGGTGGAGCGGGAGTAGGCGCGATCGGCTCGATTGTGACGCAGGTCGGACCCAATCCACCCAACTTCGATCCCGGCATTTTCTTCCAGGGAGTCTTCGGACACCAGACTAGCCCGCAATCGAATGCTATCGCTGCCCAGACTTCATCGCTCGTGTACAGCTACCAGGTGTTCACTGTTGGATACTCGCAGCAATTCGTTACCGGGGCGAATGCGGCGCTCACCTATCAGACTGCCCACAACTCCTTCAACAGCCCCAATTATTCATTGAATCCTTACAATTCGGCATACCTCGATCTCCAGATCAACCAGCCGCTGCTGCAGGGCTTCAGTCCGGCCGTGAACCGCCGCGACATCCAGGTGGCGAAGAACAACGCCAAGTACACGGATCTGCAAATGAAGCGGCAGGTGAGTACGACGATTGCGGCCTGCCTTAACCTCTACTGGGATCTGGTGAGCTTCAACGAAGACGTCCGCATTAAACAGGGCGCCCTCGCGACGGCTCAAAAACTCTACGAGGACAACCAGGCGCAGGTCAAATTGGGCACGCTGCCCGCGATCGAGGTCACGCGCGCGGCCGCCCAGGTTTCCGCGAGCAAAGAGGATTTGCTGATTGCCCAGACCAACGTGGCGCAGCAGGAAACCGTTCTCAAAAACGCGCTGAGCCGGAACGGCCTGGAGAGCGCATGGCTTGATGAGGTACACATCATCCCGCTCGATCATATTGAGGTCCCGAAAACAGAGGATCTCAAGCCTGTTAATGAGCTGATTCAGGTTGCTCTGGAAAACCGTCCGGAGCTGCAGCAGTCCCGCACGAGTCTCGAGAGTCAAAAGATCATGCTCAAGGGCGACAAGAATGCACTGCTGCCGGTATTAAATGGATTCGTCGAGCTGACGAACAACGCGCTCGCGGGTCCCATCAGCCCGATTTACAACGGCAGTTCCGGACCGATCGACCCCTTCTTCGTCGGTGGTTACGGCAGCACTCTCTCGCAGCTCTTCCACCGCAATTTCCCCAACTACTCGGCCGGCTTCGCGCTCAATATTCCATTTCGCAACCGCGCCGCACAGGGCGATTACGTCACCGACCAACTGCAGATCCGGCAGAGCGAGTTGCAGCTACAGCGTGCGATGAACCAGGTGCGTCTGGACGTGAAAAACGCCGTCATCGGACTGCAGCAGGCCAGGACGAGATATGAAACGGCCGTGACCACGCGCGAACTGGCGGACCAGAACCTCAAGGCCGAGCAGGATCGTTTTCAATTCGGCGCGGTGGCGGACGCGAGCCTCGTGATTCAGGCGCAGCGGGATCTTTCAACCGCGCAGAGCGGCGAGACCCAGGCGATGGCAAACTACACACACGCGAAGATCGGCTTCGACGAAGCCATCGGGCAGACATTGGAGTTGAACCACATTTCGTTCCAGGAAGCGAAGGAGGGACGTGTGGCGAGGCAGTCGACGATTCCGGATAACGTTCCGGGGAACAGGAGGTAGGACATGCGTCTGCTAAAGAATGCGCAAAGGGCAGGCGAAACCGCCTGCCCCACCAAGGTGGCGCAGGCGGTTTCGCCTGTGCACCCTTCCACAACGTCAGAATATTCCCGAGGCGCGAAGAATCTGAAGCTGTGTAATACCAAAGCACTTGTCGCGGGGCTCTGTATCATTGCGCAATGCGCCGCTCAGGAAGTTGCGATCGCGCCAGTCAACCCCAGTGTTCCATCTATTGTCCGATCCTATGTCGGGCCAATTGCTCCTCCCACGCGGCTGACGAACTCCGCACGCCTGCACCAACTGATCAGAGCGGGCAAGCTTTATCTCACTGTTCAGGATGCCATCGCGCTGGTGATCGAGAATAATCTCGGGCTCGAGGTGAATCGCTACGGCCCGCTGGTTCAACAGTGGCAGGTCTACCGGCAGGAGGGTGGTGGAGCGTTGCGCGGCGTCACCAATGGAAACAGCTTGTCGGGAAGCGTGGCCAGCGGTCAAGGCGTTTCGGGTAGCATCCAGAGTACAGGTATTGGCGTCAGCGGAGGCGGAAACAACGGCACTGGCGGCGGGAACGCAACCGTTCAGCAGATCGGCCCGGTCGCCCCGAACTTCGATCCGTTCCTGCAGAGCACAGCCGTGTTCTCGCATATTACGGCGCCGCAAGCCAACGCTTTCGCCGCGCAAACTTCCGCGCTTGTCGAAATCACGCATGCGTACCAGACGCGCTATCAACAGGGGCTTGCATCGGGCGGCTTTGTATATGTGCAGCAAAACGAGAATTACCTGAAGGAGAATGCGCCCGACCTCATCAACCCGTCCGTCTATCCCCGAATTCAGATTCTGTTGCAGCATTCTTTACTACAAGGGTTTGGAACCGGTCTCAACACCCGGTTCATCCGCATTGCAAAGAAAAACGTTCTTGCCGGTGACGAGACGTTTCGTTCGCAGTTGCTCGACCTGGTCGCGAATACGGTGAACTTGTACTACGACCTGGTCAGTGACAATGACCAGCTCAAATCGCGGCAAAACGCCGTGCAGATTGCCCAGAAGTTTTACGAAGATACGAAAACGCAGATCGATCTGGGAACTTTGGCGAAGGTGGAGCTTCCGCGGTCGGAATCCGAGCTGGCTAGTCGCAAGCAGGATTTGCTGATTGCCGAGCAGACGCTGCGGCAGCGTGAAGTCGCCCTGAAAGACGCTCTCACGCGAGTGCCGGATCCGGAGTTGGAAGAAGCCCAAATCGTCCCCCTAGATCGCATTGAAGTTCCAGCGAATGACGATTTGCCTACGCTGCGTCAACTGGTTGCCGTTGCGATGGCGAAGCGGCCGGACGTCGCTGCGGCCAAATATAGAGACCAGGCCTCGGAGATCAATGCCCTCGGGACGGCCAACGGTATTCTGCCCATCGCGGTCGGTCAAGTATATGCATACGACGTGGGTTCAGCGGGGACCCCGGCGCCCGGCGCGCACGTAAACCCGCAGAACATTGGCGGACTTGGCAAGGCGTTTGGCCAGGTGTTCAAACGCGATTATCCGACGGAACGCGCCGTCTCCTTTTTTCAGGGAACTATTCACAACCGCCAGGCACAGGCCGATTACGGCATCGATCAGTTGCAGCTCAAGCAGGGAGACCTGACAACGGCGCGTACGAATAATCAGATCGTGGTCGACATCTCGAACGCCATGGTCGCGCTGCGGCAGGCTCGGTCTCGCTATAACCAGGCTATTAATACGCGCCAGCTTCAGGATCAGTTGCTTCAGGCGGAGCAGAATCGGTTTTCGTTTGGAACCTCTACAATCAGCAACCTGATCATCGCGCAACGTGCGTTAGTGACCGCTCAGACCTCTGAGATCGGCGCCCTTACGGCTTATGCTCACGCGCGCGTGAGCCTCGATCAAACCCTCGGTCAGACACTCGAGGTCAACCATGTTTCCGTGGACGAAGGTCTCAAGGGGCGAATCCAGCGCGAATCGAAAGTACCCGAAACCGCCCCCGCCGGAACGCACTAGTGTAGGCGGGTGTTGCCCGGCTCCGCTCGGCTTTCGCGGCGGCCCTAGATCCAAATGGCATCAGGAACCTCGCTTCACCGGGAAGGCGCGAGCGAAACCGCTTGCGCTACCTTTGTTTTCATGCACTTTCGTATCAGCGGTCCATGACTAAAACTTCAGGACGTGCCAGAGGCTGGCGAAGTCGTCCGTCCAGGTTATGAGGCGGGGGTCGTTGGCCGGCCAGGTAGCGCGATCGTTGGTAATGCCCAGTTTCCGAAGGAAGCTCTCATTCGCGGTAATCACGACCCAGCGCGCGGCGGATTCGCCTGTGGATTCGTCCTCGGGTGACATAAAGAGGGCCGCTTTCCATCCCAGGTGATCGGCGAAACCACGCGCGACCGGGTCCAGATTCAGGAGGATATTCGATATGTGCAGCAGAATCACGCCGCCGGGTGCGAGGTGGTGTCGGTAGATGTCGGCACACTCGGCAGTGAGCAGATGTAGGGGAATGGCATCGCTCGAGAAGGCGTCGACGGCGATGACATCGAACGGCTGTGGGCTGCCTGATCTCAATTCGCGTTCGAGTTGCACTCTGGCATCGCCGAGCACGATGTCTGTCGCTGCCTTGGAGTCCTGAAGATAAGAGAACCAGGTATGAGCCATATCGACGACTTGGGGGTTGATCTCATAGAACGAGATTGAATCGCCGGGGCGCCCCCAGGCCGCTAGGGTACCCGCTCCGAGGCCGACGACAGCAATGCGGCGTGACGGGGCATCCAGGGCGGTCAGAGCGATGGCGGCGCCGCTGTGTGGGCCGTAGTAGGAGGTGGGCCAGGAGCGCTGGGGCTCACGCTGGAATTGCAGTCCGTGGCGGATGCGGCCGTGCGTAAGCTGGCGAAACGGTCCATTGGAGCCATCGGGGCGTTCGGTGAGGCGCAAGATGCCGTAGAAGTTGCGCGCCGCGGCGAGGATCGGCTGCTTGTTGCCGCTGGTAACGGTGACGATTGCAGAGAGGCCGCCGATCAGGAGGGCCATCAGTGGGACCCGGATCGCGAGGTTGCGGCTGGTCCACTGCCGCAGGGCTCCACTGCGCATCCAACCGGCGAAGCCAAGGAAGCACGCGGCGGCGAGAGCTATCGGATACTCGTTGAATTCTGTGAAGATGCGAGGGGCGAGAAGCGCCACGAAGACTCCGCCGAGCGCTCCGCCGATGGCAATGGCCAGATAGAAGGTCGTGAGGTAGCGGCGGGCCGGGCGGGAGAGGCTCAGTTCTCCGTGGCAGACCATGCAGGCGACGAATAAGGCTGCAAGATAAACCGCGAGCTGCCACCAGGGCGAAATGGCAATGGCGGCAACCATAATGGCGCACCCGGCGGGCGCCAGGATTCCGGCCGCGGTTGCAAATGTGAAGCGATGATACCAGCGCTCGTGTTCAAAGACGAGGACGAAGGTCAGCAGGTAGATGGAGAGAGGGGCGACCCAGAGGAACGGAATTACCGCTACGTCCTGTGAGATGAGATTCGTCGTCGCGAGGAGCAGCGTGGAGCCGGCGGCGGCGAGGCCGATCCAAAGAGCGATGGTGGCGAGCGTTGGGGGCGCAGATTCGGGCTCTCGATCGGCAGCGGGCGCCGTCGTCGGGTGGAGGCGCCATGCGGTCCAACTGCAGATGATCGCGAAGGCGACGTACAGGATCGACCACAGGCCGGCTTGAGTCTGCAGGCGAAGAAAGGGCTCGACGGCAAACGGGTAGGTCAGCAGCGCCAGGAAGGACCCGAGGTTCGAAAGGGAATAGAGGCGCCAGGGCGATTGATCGGGATGGCTCAGGTGGAACCAGCGCTGCAACAGGGGTCCGGTTGCGGAGAGCAGGAGGTAGGGGCCACCGATGGAGAGAGCCAGGACGGCGAGTATCGCGAGCGAAGGGTCGGCGGCGGAGGTGGCATAAGCCACCGAGAAGCGCGGGGTGAGCGGCAGAAAGACGAGGGACGAGGCGAGAAGCGCGATGTGTATCCAGGATTGCAGGCGGGTATTGGCGCGGGACCCGAGCCAGTGGGCGTAGGCGTAGCCGCCGACCAGCAGGACCTGAAAGAAAAGCATGCAGGCAGTCCAGACTTGCGGGCCTCCACCGTACCGCGGCAGGACGAAGCGGCCCATGATGGGCTGGACTTGGAAGAGAAGGAAGGCTCCCAGGAAGATGCTGATCAGGAAAGGGGCGTTGGCCACCGCGGTGCCACTATATCATGCGTTGGCGGAGGTAGAATGAAATCGGAACGTGTCCGACACAACATTTGGGTTTGGTTTTGAGGGCGGTCTCGAAACGACTTGTTCTGCCGACGAGCAGGCCCTGATCGCAGCTTTGCGTGCGGGATCGGAAGATGCCTACGAGGCGCTGATTCTGCGATATCAACAGGCGGTTTTCAACCTCGCGTATCGTTTAGTGAACGATCCGGTGGATACCTGCGACGTGGTGCAGGAGGTGTTCCTGAAGATCTTTCGGAACATCGGCAATTTCCGCGGGGGGAGTTCGCTGCGGACCTGGATTTACCGGGTGGCGGTAAACGAGGCGCACAATCATCGCCGTTGGTTTTCGCGGCATCAGGGGCCGGAGATCGGGTTTGTGGCCGAGGAGACGGCGGGTCCACATGAGTGTGACTTTGCCGATCCGGGCCGGAGCCCGTTCGAACAGGCGGCGAACGAGGAAACGCGCGAGTTGGTGGAAGCCGCGCTGGCGACGCTGAATCCGAAGTATAGGGCTGCAGTGGTATTGCGGGACATCGAGGAATTGAGTTACGAAGAGATTGCCGCGGTTCTCGAGGTGTCGATGGGAACAGTGAAATCGCGGATACTGCGGGGCCGTGACGCTCTGCGGCGAATTTTGGAAGCTCAACTTGAGACGGAGCCGGCGTTCGGTTTACGGCCGCAGCCGGTGGAGTGAGGAAGGGTTGGGGTCTACGTATGACTTGCTCAATAGTAAAGCGCAACATAGCAGCCCACCTCGATAATGCCTTGCTGATGGAGGAGCGGCGCGATTTCCTGCAGCACGTGCAAAGCTGCCGCGAATGCGCTGGGGAATTGCAGCGTTATCAGGTCTTGCGGCAGGCGCTGCGTGCGTTGCCGCAACGTAAAGTCCCGGCGCAGCTTACCATGCGATTGCGCGTGGCGGCTTCGCATCAACGGAAGTATTCGCTCGAGCCTTCGACGTGGTTAGAGAAGTTCTGGTTCTCGCTTGGCAACGCCATGCGGCCTCTGGGCGTTCCGGTTCTCGGCGGGTTATGCGCGGCGATACTGCTTTTTTCGTCGCTTCTGCCGACCTTCACGGTTCCTCGTGTTTCGTCGGATGTTCCCGCCGTTGTGTTCACCAAGCCGATTTTGAAGAGCACGGCTCCGCTGGGGTTTGCTACTGACGCCGAGGTGGATGTGCGTCTCGATGCGCAGGGGCGCGTTGTGAACTGGTCGATTGTTGATCCGAAGGTGCAGTCGCAGGCAATGCAGCGGGCGGTTGAGAATAGTTTGTTGTTCACGCAGTTTGCGCCGGCGAGCGTGGCGCCTAATTCGTGTACGGATTGCGCGACTCCGACGTCGGGGACGATTCGTGTGGCATTTCGGCCGGCGGCGAATGTGGAAGTGCGCGATTAAGCGCGTAATGCAGGTTGGGAACCTGCGGCGGGTTATTAACCCGCCTCCCGCCCATCGTGACGAATCAAGGCTGACAAGCGCCGCTTGGCAATCGGCACGCAGGCTGCCAGCCTGCATCACAAAGCGCTGTGGGTAGGCGGCTCGGTCAGCATTTCCTTACCCGGCAATCGGTGTTGGAAAGAATCGCGGGCGTGGTGTGTCCCGAGGCTTGCGATGTGGTGGTCGAGATTGGGCCGGGAAAGGGCTCTTTAACTTCACACCTGCTGGGGCGGGCTGCGCGGGTGGTGGCGATCGAGATCGATCATATCCTGGTGCAGTATTTGCGATCGAAGTACCGCGAGGAAGCGCGGCTGGAGTTGGTCGAGAGCGATGTTCTGAAGGCCGACCTGGGGCAGTGGGGACGCGTTGTCGTCGCGGGGAACCTCCCGTATTACATCACTTCGCCAATTGTCGAGAAGGTGCTGCGACTGGGGCCGCTGCTTGAGCGCGCCGTGTTCCTGGTTCAGAAGGAAGTGGCGGATCGGCTGACTGCGGCTCCCGGCAGCCGCGATTATGGCTACCTCAGTGTGCAGACGCAACTGCTGGCCGAGGTGGAGCGCATGTTTGTGGTCCCGGCGGCGGAATTTCGCCCCGCTCCGAAGGTGGATTCCGCAGTGGTTCGGATGGTTCCCCGGACCGAAGCGTTTGTCGAGGATACCGGCGCGTTTCTGCGTTTCGCGGCGCTATGCTTTCATCACAAGCGGAAGACGCTCCGGAATAATCTATCGGGCCGTTATGACAAAGCGAAGCTGGAGACGCTACAGCATAAGCGCGCGGAAGAGCTCAGTCTTCCTGACTTGATGGCGCTTTACCGTTTTGTAACTCAGCCGTGAGGACGTGCGGTCCGACCTGGTAGCCGTTGTAGTCGATGGTCAGCTCGGAAGCGCCCAACATGAAGTTCTTCGAGTCCGAACGGTTGTATGACGGCATCCAGAATGGACCGACCTTTTGGAATTCCTGAACGACATGAGGCTTGCCGACCCACATCGAGAGGCTGGCCGCCGGGTGTCCTTCGATCTTGACGACTGCGAACTCCTTGGCGTCGGCCCAGACTTTGCCCTGGAGCAGATATTTGCTCTTACGCTTGGGCGTGACTTCGACGACGTAGCAGGGGCGGCCATTGAGAACGTCGGCGCCGACGACATGGAAACCGTAGTTGGAAGTGGTGATTTCGAACTCGTCGCCGGTGTCTTTGTGGCTCTCTTCTGCCTCGGATTGCAGCAGCCGTTCAAGCACCTTTTTGGCGACGCCGGACGCGCCATCGACGGTCAGGACCTCAAAGGTCTTGCCCTCTTCTCTACGGTAACTGAGGCGGGCAGTCATGGTGACATCGTTGCCCAGGTGGGAATTGCGTAAGGTATAGGTGCGGACGACGGAGTACTCGCGCAGGTTCGCGAGCCGCTGCGTCTCGGTTCCGGTAATCTTTACCGCCGCGACCTCGTCTGAGGGCAATGGCGCTTTGGCAATCTCGGCAGCCCAAAAAGCAGGGCAAACAAAAAGGAAAGCTGCGCTCAGAACGATTGGTTGTATATTGATCCTCACCCTCATGCGGCCTCTGGTCGAATCGTTTTGCAACGGAATGGCCATAACGGCTACCCTGAAATTTCATGCTGCGTGTCCGGTTCGCTCCGTCCCCAACTGGCTTCCTGCACATCGGGAGTGCACGGACGTTTATTTTCAATTGGTTGTATGCCCGTCATGAGGGCGGCACGATGATTTTGCGGATTGACGATACGGACGTCGACCGCAATACGCAGGCTTCGCTGGACTCGATTTTCGACGGTTTGCGCTGGCTCGATTTGAACTGGGACGAGGAATATCGTCAGTCCGACCGGTTGGAGTTACATCGTCAGATGGCCTGGTCGATCTTCGAGCGGGGCTTGGCGTATCGGGATTTTACCCCGGCGATGGCCGAGGGAGAGGAGAAGGTCACGGGTGGGGCCGCCTGGCTTTTTAACGCCGGAATGCGGGAAATGCCGGCGGAGGAGAGCGCGCGCCGGGCGGCGGCGGGAGAGCCGTTTGTCCTACGTTTTCGGGTGCCGCGCGAGACGGCGCAGGATGTAACGTTCGACGATGCGGTTTACGGGCCGCAGTCGAAATCGACGGCCGACATCGAGGATTTTGCCTTGCTGCGAAGCAATGGAATTCCGACCTATCACATGGCGTCGTGTGCCGATGACGCGGATCTGAAGATCAGTCATATCGTGAGGGGGCAGGATCACCTGACCAATACGTTCAAACACGTGTTGATCTTTGAGGCGGCCGGGTTTGTGCCGCCGACGTTTGCGCATTTGCCGCTGCTGATTGCTCCCGACGGGGCGAAGTTATCGAAGCGCAAGCACGGGCCGGTTGTGAGCGTGACGACCTATCGCGATGCCGGATTCCTGCCGCACGCGTTTATCAATTTCCTGTGCCTGCTGGGATGGTCGCCGAAAAACGACCGCGAGCAGATGTCGCGCCAGGAGCTCGTGGATGCGTTTTCATTTGAAGGCATCAATCGCAGTAACGCCGTGGTGAATTTCAAGGAAGACGATCCCTTCGATCCGAAGGCGGTTTGGTTGAATGCCGAGACCATTCGAACCATGCCGCTCGATGAGCTGGCGACGCGGCTGCTGCCGTTCGCGTGGGCTGCGGGGTTTAAGAACGCCGACGCGGAGAAGATGGCAAAGATCGCTCCTTTGATTCAGGAGCGGATTAAGTTATTGGGCGATGTCGCGACCGTGGCGGACTTCTTCTTCGTTGACGAGCTGGCGCCCTTTGACAGCGCGGAACTGATCCCTCAGAAGGGCACCGCGGAGACCGCTGCTGCCGCTCTGGAGAAGGCGCGGGAGATTCTGGCAGGAGTGGAGTTCAGTCACCAGTCTCTCGACGCCGCGCTGCGGGCCGGCGCCCAGGAATTGGGTATGAAGGCTGGCCAGATGTTCCAGCCCATCCGCGTGGCGGTTTGCGGCCGCAAAGCAGCGCCGCCATTGTTCGAAACCCTGGAAGTGCTTGGCCGGGAGACCTGCCTGAAGCGGATTGGCCGAGCCATTGAAAAGTTGAAAAACCTATGAATCCGTCCGACAATTCGCCCGGTGGGGAGCCAACTGCTCCTTCGAATTTCATCCGGGACATCATCATCGATGACTTGAAGGCCAACAAGTACGGGGGGCGCGTGCAAACGCGCTTTCCTCCGGAGCCGAACGGGTATCTCCATATCGGTCACGCCAAGTCCATTAACCTGAACTTCGGTCTTGCGGCCGAGTTCGGGGGCAAGTGCAATCTCCGTTTCGACGACACCAATCCGGAGAAGGAAGAAACGGAATACGTCGAGTCGATTATCGAGGACGTACATTGGCTGGGCGGGGATTTCGAGGACCGCATCTTCTATGCGTCGGATTATTTCGGCCAGCTTTACGAATGGGCAATCCAGCTTATCAAGGCGGGTAAGGCCTTCGTCTGCGATTTGACGGCTCAACAGGTGAGCGAAATGCGTGGGACGTTCACGGAGCCGGGAAAAGAAAGCCCGTATCGCAACCGGTCTGTGGAAGAAAACCTGGACCTTTTCGAGCGCATGAAAACGGGCGAGTTTCCCGATGGCGCCCGGACGCTGCGCGCGAAGATCGACATGGCGTCGCCGAATCTGAACATGCGCGACCCGATAATGTACCGCATCGTGCACGCCGAGCATCATCGTACGGGCGACACCTGGTGCATTTATCCGATGTACGACTTTGCGCACGGGCAGTCCGATTCCATTGAGCATGTTACCCACTCCATCTGCACGCTGGAGTTTGAGGATCACCGGCCGCTGTATGACTGGTACGTCGAGCAACTCGGCATTTATCATCCGCAGCAGATCGAGTTTGACCGCCTGAATCTTACCTACACGCTTTTGAGCAAGCGCAAGCTGCTGGCGTTGGTGCAGAAAGGGCACGTGCGGGGTTGGGACGATCCGCGAATGCCTACTGTCTCCGGTTTTCGGCGGCGCGGCTACACTCCGGAAGCGATTTGCAATTTCTGCCGTCGCGTGGGGGTTTCGAAGACAAACGGTTCGACCGAACTTTCGTTGTTGGAATACTTCCTGCGCGAGGACCTGAACAAGCGGGCGCTGCGGGCGATGGCGGTTCTCCGGCCGCTGAAGGTTGTGCTCGACAACTATCCCGAAGGCCAGGTGGACCAGATGGAGGCCGTGAACAATCCGGAAGACGCGTCCGCCGGCACTCGCATAGTGCCGTTCACACGAGAGCTGTACATTGAGCAGGACGATTTCCGCGAGGTTCCGCCGAAGCAGTATTACCGGCTGTCGCCGGGGCGCGAGGTTCGTCTGCGGTACGGGTACCTGATCACTTGCACGAGCGTCGTGAAAGACGCGAACGGGCAGGTGGTGGAGGTGCATTGCACGTACGATCCCGCAACGAAAGGCGGGAACACGCCGGACGGCCGCAAAGTGAAATCCACGATCCACTGGGTGTCGGCGGAGCACGCCATTGACGCCGAGGTGCGGATTTACGAAAACCTGTTCACGAAGGAAGACCCGGGCGATGTGGAGGAGGGTCAGGACTTCACGGCGAACCTGAATCCGAATTCGCTGGAAGTTCTGGAGCACTGCAAGCTGGAACCGGCTCTTCGCAACGCCACGCCGGCTGACCGGTATCAATTCGAACGGCTAGGGTACTTCTGTGCCGATCTCGACAGCACGCCGGAAAAACCGGTGTTCAACCGCACGGTTGCTTTGCGCGATACCTGGGCGAAGATCGAAAAGAAATCGAAATGAACATTCTCGGACTGGGCGGGCTCCACAATGAGCCTGCCTGTGCGGTTCTCGTCGAGGGCGCGCTCGCTTCCGCCGTGGAGCAGAAGAAAGTGGTGCGCCGTATTCAGCGCGGGGCGTTGCCGGAAGAGGCGATCGCCGCGGCTTTGAGGTTGGCAAGAATCGGGCCGGCGGACGTGGATTGCGTGGCGCTGGTCCGTCCGTTTGCGCAGGAGCTGCACCTGGCTCTGCGTTCTCATTTTTCGAAGGCGCAGGTGATCATGGTGGAGCACCATGCGGCGCATGCGGCGTCAGCGTTTTATCCGTCGCCGTTCGATGAAGCGACGGTCTTGACGCTCGACCGCGACGGAGATTTCCGGTCGGCGGCGAAGTGGCACGCCGGGCGCGATCAGCTTCGCCTGGAACGGGACCTGTACTATCCCGATTCGCTAGGCGACCTTTACGGACGCGTGACGGAGCTGCTGGGCTTTGAGGCGCAGGCCGACGAACACAAGGTGCAGTGGCTTTCGACACAGGCCGAAAGCGATGCGTACGTCCCGCTGTTTGAGCAAATCCTGGGGAACGGCGACTGGCCGGCGATCGATCGCAGCTTTTTCGATTCCGACCGGCTGGTGGAGGGCGGGTTCAGCGAAAAGTTCTACACGCACCTCGGGCTGGAGGATGGCGCCGAGATTCCCCCAGCCATGAAAGCGCCGATCGCGGCCGGGCTACAACGGGCGATTGAGCGCCGCGTGCTTCGGATGGCGGGCGTCGCGGACAAGCTGTGCATTGCCGGAGGGCTGGGGCTCAATACTCTGCTGATCGGCGCGCTCGAACAACACAAACAGGTGTTTGTGCAGCCGGCAGCCGGTAACGCTGGGACTGCCATCGGGGCGGTTTTCTACGCCTGGAACACGGTGTTTCGCCAGGACGACCGGCCGTCGTTAAACGATCTCTGTCTCGGCCCCAGCTTCGACGCCGAAGAGATAAAGCAGGTGCTGGAGAATTGCAAACTGCGGTTTCGCTACCTGCTGACAATGGATGAGCTGATCGAGTGCGCGGTTCGCGATATCAATGGCGAGAAGATCATCGCGTGGATGCAGGGTCGGATGGAGTTTGGTTCGCGAGCGCTCGGGAATCGCAGCATTCTGGCGTCGCCCCTGAATGCGTACTCGACCGAGAACCTGAACGCGTTTATCAAGCATCGGGAGCCGTTCCGGAAGTTTGCGGCGTCAGTGCCCGCGGAGATCGCGGATGAGTATTTCATCGCCGGGCCGAATGCTCGTTACCTGGCGACGGTGAGCCGGGTTCTGCCGAAACATCGGGAAACGTTCGAGGCGGCGGTGATGGGGAAGGACCTGATTCGTGTCCACACGGTTCAGGAGGAAGACAACCCGCTTTATCACCGCCTGCTGCACGCCGCAGGCCGGGCGACGGGTCTGCCCGTGTTGTACAACACGAGTTTTAATTTATTCGGCGATCCGTTGGTGTGTTCGCCGCGGGATGCGGTGCGGAGTTTTTATTCTTCCGGGATCGATGCGTTGTTCGTAGGTAATTTCCTAGTCGAAAAATGAACCTGAGCGTTGAGCGGCATGAACTGGGAGCGGTCTCATATGCGGTGATTACTCCACCCGCTGACGGACCGCTCCCGCTTTGCATCGTATTGATGGGTGGCGGCGGCACGCGTGAGCACCTGGTGGCTTGTCAACCGCTGTTCGAGAAGTGGTGGGCGGAGGGAGTGATGCCGCCCATGATCCTGGCGACGCCGACTGCGGGAATGAGCTATTACCTCGACGATCCGGTGCACTGGGATTCGTTTCTGGCCGAGGAGTTTCCCGCGGCCTTGAAGCACGACGGCTCGAAAACCGTTCTGATGGGCATTTCGATGGGCGGCTATGGCGCACTGAAGGTGGCCTTTGCCTATCCTGAGCGATTCCAGGCGGTCGCAGCGATGCAGCCGATGCTGGAGCCGGGTTTTCATGACGCGGACATCGGCGCGCGCAACCGGATTCATCATCCGTCGGGTGGTCCGGCTGGCCTCATTGGAGCAGGCCGCGATCCGGCGGTGTTCGAGGCGAACAATCCCGCAAGTCGGGCGCACCAGAACGCACCGCAGATCCGCAATTCAGGGTTGGCGATCTACATCGACGCGGGCGACCAGGATTTCGTAAATGCGCACGACGGCGCGGAATTCCTGCATCGCGTGCTATGGGACCTGGACATATCGCACGAATATCACCTGGTGCGCGGAGGCGATCACGGCGGTCCGACGTTTGTCCCTCGGATGCGGGCGGCGTTTGCGTGGCTGGCGAGCGTACTAGCGCCAACAGCGAAAACGGCGCACGAAGCTGCCGTCGAAGAGTGGATTCGGGACGGGATGAAGGGCAATCCACCCGCGGTTCCGCCGTCGAGCAAGGCCTTTCTTCAAATCATGCGAGCGCAATTGCAGCCCGTCAGGGACGAAGCGGCGGCCAAAGATCCAAGCACGGCGCGCCGCTTCGGCGTTCTTCCTTCACTCGTGCCGTAGGGCGGCGATCGGGTCGATGAGAGACGCCTTGCGAGCCGGGACGTAGCCGGCAGCTACCGCGGCAATTAGCAGCGTCGCCACCGCCGTAGTCAAAGCGACCGGGTCATTGGGTTTCATGCCGTACAGGAAAGACCGCACAAGCGTCGACGCCGCCAGTGCGCAGGGAACGCTGATGAGCAAGCCAGCCGCAGCCAGCAACATGACTTCGCGCAGGATCATCCAAATGACGTTGCCGCGGCGAGCGCCGATTGCCATCCTGATCCCAATCTCGCTGGTGCGGCGCGCAACGTTGTACGACATAGCTCCGTAGAGTCCCACATAGGCGATCACAAGAGCGAGAATCGCGAAAGCCGAGCAAAGCTTCGCGAAAACGATTTCCTGGCCCATGGTTTGATCGATCTGCGCGGCCTGGCTTCGGATGTTGGTGACTGGTAGCAGCGGGTCGGCTTGATGCACGATGTCGCGGACCGCATTTGCATAGGGCAGAGGATCGCCGGCCGTTCGCAACGCATAGGTCATCTCGTCGAGGTAGTTGACGCCCTGGTTGTAGGCGACAAAGACGGTCGGTGGCCCATCCGCGGTCAGGTCGCCGTAACGGGTGTCCTTAGTGACGCCGATGATCTGAAGGTCGTGAGTCGGGCGTGTGGTGTTTCCGAAGGTGAGATAGCGGCCGATAGGGTTTACGCCCGCGAGGCAGGTTTTCGCAAAGCCTTCGTTTACGATGGCTACCGGCTGCGAGCCGGCGCGGTCGCGATCGTCCATTTCACGGCCGGCCAGAATCGGAATCTGCATGGTGGTAAAGAATCGCGGTCCGATCATGAGGTAGCGCGCGTCAACCGGTTTGCCGGATATGCTGACGTCGGTACCCGAATATCCTTCACCGACCAGAGTGCCCCCGGAAAGCGTCGCGCTGCGAACTCCGGGAATGCCGCTGAATCGCCGCTGCAGAGTTTCATAGAACAAGGCAGCTTCCGGTTCGTGGCGTCCGGCCAGGCGCGCGTTCACCCGGAAGAGCAGCAGGTTCTCACGATTGAAACCGACTTCGATTGCCTGGAGGTTCGAAAGCGTTCGCACGAAGAGCCCGGCCGCGAAGAGCATGAGTAAGGACATGCCGATCTGGGAGACCACCAGCACGTGCTGCATACGAAACCGGAAGCCTCCATGTAGCCGGCCTACGCGCGATTCTTTGAGCGCTCCTATGACTTCCACCGCCGTCGATTGGAGCGCCGGCGCGACACCAAACAGAATGCCCGTCAACACCGAAAGCCCGGCAGCCACCGCCAGCACGTGCCAGTTGAGTTGAGCGTGGAGCGTGAAATCCGCGGCGCCATTCGCCAGCAACAGCGTCAGGAATCGCATGCCCCAGACGGCGAAGAGCACGCCCAACAAACCACCGACACAGGACAACAGAACGCTCTCGGTAAGCAGTTGCCGTACGATACGGGAGCGCGCGGCTCCCAGGCTGAGCCGCAACGCGATTTCGCGGCGCCGCGCCGTGGACCGCGCCAGCAGCAGGTTTGCGATGTTCGCGCAGGCAATGGCGAGGATCATCCCGACGAGTGTCATCAGGACGTAGAGTGGCTTGGAGTAGGTGCGCCTTAACGCGCCGAGGCCGCCGGCGCCACCCTGCACGACCAATTCCGGAAGGTTTGCGCGCTCGGTCGCATTGACCGCCGTGCTGTCGACCCATTGATGAAACTGCGGGCCCAGCACGGCGTGGACTTGCGTCATGCTCACGCCTGGGCGGAGGCGGACCATCATTTCGAGCCAATAGTAGTGTTTATCGAGGTAGTCTTCCCTCCGTTTGCCAAACGAGTGAACGGACTCGACGGCAATGTCGGTGTGGAGCGGAAGATAACCGAATGGCGCCCTTGAGGGATCGACTCCGAAGAAGCCAGGCGGTGTCACACCGGCAACGGTGAAGGGAACCTTGTTGATCAGGATCGATCGTCCAACGGCGTTGGCGGCGCTGCCGAAGTGCTTCTCACTGAATGCGGAGCTGAGCACCACGACAGCAGGCGCATCTTCGCGATCGTCTGCCGCGGCGATTAGGCGTCCGGCGGCTGGTGAAATGGCGACGCCACGAAAGTAGTCGCCTGAGACGTACTCGCCATCGGCGGCTTCCGCGTGGCCGTTGACGATCACATCGAGACTGCGGGCTGGGTAATAGGCAAAAACGGCGCCAATGAGCGAGCCGTTTTTGCGGAAGAGTTCGAAAACCGAGTACGGAAATATCCCGCTGGTCACGCCGGCGTTATGGTCGCCCCAGGCGCTTCCCGAGATGCTCTTCACGACCGTATTCCGAGACCCCATTGTCTTCGCATGCCAGTTGAAAACTACGAGCGACTCGGGCTCCGGCACCGGCAATGAACGCAGGAGAATCGAATCCATGAAGCTGTAGATGGCGGTGTTGGCTCCGATGCCGAGAGCGAGCGAAAGTGCGGCAAGAGCCGTGAAGGTCTTGTTGGCGAGCATGGTCCGCGCGGCATAGCGCAGGTCTTGCAGGAGCTGTTCAAAAAACGTCCAGGTCCACATGGCGCGTGTATCCTCCTTCAGCAGCGTGATGTTTCCCAAGTCGCGGTGCGCGGCGCGGCGGGCGTCGTCTGGCGCGAGTCCCTGTGCTTGCCGGCCTTCGAGTTCCTCCTCGAAGTGAAAGCGCAACTCTTCTTCGAGCTCAGCTTCCTTGCCGATTCGTCGTTTAAACCACCGCATATCCACCTCACTCGTGCCGCAATGCGACCATCGGATCGATCAGCGAGGCCTTTCGCGCGGGAAGGTAACCCGCGATGAGAATGGCGGACAGGAGGGTCACGATTGACGCGGTTAGTGCCAAGGGGTCGTTCGGCTCCATTTGGAACAGAACTGATTTCACGACCTGGGAGGCCGCCAGGGCAGCCGGAATACTGATGAGTAACCCGGCCACCGTGAGAAGCATGACATCGCGTAGAACCATCCAGACCACGGTGTGCCGCCGCGCACCGATCGCCATGCGAATGCCGATCTCGCTGGTGCGCCGCGCGATGTTATACGACATGGCGCCGTACAAGCCCATGCATGCGATGGCCAGGGCCAGAACCGCGAACGTGGAGCAGAGCCGCGCGAATGTGATGGCGGCGTTGAGGTTGTTATCGATTTCCCTCGCTTGTGTTCGGATCTTCGCTACAGGCAGCAGCGGATCGGCCTGGTGTACGATGTCTCGAATCGCGGGCGTGTAGACCAGTGGATCGCCGGCGGTACGTATTTCGTAAGTCATCTCGTCGAGAGGCCAGAGATTTTGCGTGTAGGGAATAAACACCGTTGCCGGGGCGGCTTCCTGCACGTCGCCGTAGGACACGTTCTTCGACAAGCCGACAATTTCGAGGTCATGCGGCGTAGTCGGCGGTCCTCCGAAGGTGATGTGGCGGCCGAGTGGGTTCGCTGCGGGAAGGTAGAGCGAGGCGAAACGTTCGTTAACGACGGCGACCGGGCTGGAACCCTGCCGGTCGCGGTCGTCCAACTCGCGACCCGACAACAAGGGAATCTGCATGGACGAGAAGAAGCCGGATCCGACCATCAGGAACATGGCGTTCACCGGCTTCTCGGCTACGCGTACGTCCGTGCCCCAGTTGCCGTCGCCGATGAGCGGCGAATTAGATAGCGTCACATTGCGGACGCCCGGAATCGCGGAGAATCGCTTGGCCAGATCCTGATAGAAGGGGGCAATGCCGGAGTCGTGATGGCCGGATCGGCGGGCGTTCAGTTCAAAGAGCAGAACGTTTTCGCGGTTGAAGCCGAGATCGACAGAGTAGAGATTCGATAGATTGCGTACAAACAGGCCGGCGGCGAACAGGATGACCAGCGACATTCCGATTTGCGAGACGACCAGCACGTGCTGGGCACTAAAGCCGCGCCAGGAGCGCCGTGAGCCCGAGCGAAGCTCCTTGAGTGCGCCGATGACATCGAGCTTTGTGGACTGTAGCGCGGGGGCCAAGCCGAACAGGACGCCGGTCAGAACGGAAAAAGCGCCGGAGATCAGGAGAACGTGCCAATTGAGGTCGGCGCGGAGGACGAAGTCTGTCCGTCCGTTGGCCAGGGCCACAACCAGGAACCGGTTGCCCCAGATGGCGAAGAAAAGGCCGAGCGCGCCGCCGACCGATGACAGGAGGACGCTTTCGGTGAGCAATTGCCGCACGACTCGCCAGCGGCTGGCGCCCACGCTGATACGCAGCGCTATTTCCCGCCGGCGGGCCGACGCTCGAGCGAGCAGCAGGTTTGCGATATTGGCGCAGGCGATGGCCAGGATTAAGCCGACGAGCGTCCAGAGCACGAAGAGCGGCCTCGAAAAGCGCCGCCGCAGGCCGTCGAACCCGCCGGAGCCGTTCCTTACCAAAAGCGCGGGAAGTTCAACACGTTCAGCCGGTGTCGTCGCCGAGGATTCTACCCAGGTGTGAAATTGAGGAGTCAGCGCGGTCTGTGCCTGGACCCGGCTGACGTTCGGCCGCAGGCGAGCCATGATCTGAATCCAATATTCGTTCTTATCGAAGTAGCGGGCCTTCTTAGCGCCGAAGGAATTGATACCCTCGGCCAGGGTGTTCAATCGCAGGGGTAAATAGATCGCCGGGGCGGCGGACGGATCTACGCCAAAGAACTCCGGCGGTGTCACTCCCGCCACTGTGAACGCGACGTTGTTGACGAGAATCGATTGTCCGGCGGCGTTCGCCGCGCCCCCGAAGTATTTTTGGCAGAAGGCCCAGCTCAGCACGGCGACGGGCGGTGCTCCCTCGCGGTCGTCATCGGTGGCGATCAGCCGACCGGCGGCGGGCGGGAGGCCGAGTCCTTGGAAATAATCGCCTGAGACATACTCGCCGGTGACAATTTCTGCCTGGCCATTCACGACCAGGTTGATGCTTCCAATCGGATCGAAGGCAAAGATGCTCGAAAACAGCGCATCGTTTTTGCGGAGAAGTTCGAAGGCGGGGAAGGGAAAGCTGCCCGAGGACATGCGGGCCCCGGGTTCGTCGAAACCGTGACCGTGAAAGCCGTGCACGACAGTCTTGGGAAGACCGTCGCGCATGATCCACGTCATTCTGACGAGGGAGCCGGGGTCCTGCACGGGTAGCGAGCGAAAGAGGATCGCGTCCATGACGCTATAGATCGCGGTGTTGGCGCCGATGCCGAGCGCGAGGGACAGGGCGGCCAGCAGCATGAATGCCTTGTTGGCGCGCATCGTGCGGGTAGCGTAACGCAGGTCCTGGAAAAGCTGTTCCCAGAAGGTCCAGGTCCATGTGGCGCGCGTGTCTTCTTTGAGGCGCGTAATATTGCCGAGGTCGCGGTGGGCTTGGGCGACGGGCAGACCTCGGGTTTTCAGGTCATCCATTTCCTCTTCCAGGTGGAAGCGGATCTCGTCGTCCAGGTCGGCTTCTTTGGCGGGACGTCGTCGGAGCCAGCCGAGTTTGCGAAAGAAAGTGCTCATGGAACCTCCGGATCAGGGGGATTCAGGACCAGGCCCATCGCGCGGGCGAAGGATTCCCACTTCGACTGTTCGTTGGCAAGCTGTTTTCGGCCGGTGGGAGTGAGGCGGTAGAAGCGGGCGCGTTTACCTTTTTCGGACAATTCCCACGATGCCGCGATCCAGCCTTTTGCTTCCAGGCGATGGAGGGCGGGGTACAGGGAGCCAGTTTCGACCTGGAGCAGGTCCTCGGACGTGCGCTGGATATTTTTGGCGATGGCGTGGCCATGCGCCGGGCCGGCCCGCAGGGTGCGGAGGATCAGGAGATCGAGCGTGCCTTGGAGGAGTTCAAGGCGGTCTGGTGCGCGGGAGCTCATTGTGTAGACATCCTACTATATTATTGTGTAGGACGTCTACTAACGGGTTTGGTTAGGTCAAGGTCTCACATCTCCCAGAAACTGAATTTGGGCTTGCGAAAGTCGCGCGGTCTCCTGACAGAACGGATAATGAGTACAGCCCCAGAAAAAGCCGAGCGCTCCCTTTCGAATGGCCATCGGATGGTTGTGCTTGCAGCCACGATTTCCCAGGTTCAATTCAGTTACTCGAGAATCCAGCCGGAAGTTTCGCCGGGCTTGATCGCTTTCGAATAGTCGGTCTCTTTTATCATTGAGCTCCCGGAGCTCCTTGTTGATCTTTCGGGATAGCGGCAGATCGCCCAGAACATTCCTGATTCGTTTCAGCCGGCCTACAAGCTCGGCATGTTCATGCAGAGAGTCCACCGCCTCCAACTCCTCTCGCAACCCAATGAACGATTGGAGCGACTCTGCGATGGGGGACAGGCTCCGCAGAAAATCGATGTCGGCCAGGGTGAATTGACGACGATACGTGCCAAATGACTGCCTCAGAATGATCAATTGTTCACTAATCGTCTGAAGAAGCTGCTCCTCCGCGGTGATGTGCTCGAGCGAGAACCGCAGATCATCAATTGCTTTGCGGATGTCCAAAACGCAATTCCTTGCGCGGCGCCCTGTTGGTCTATCGGCCCCTATAGCAGCGTAGCTTTAGAGGCTGCCTGTGACTTCGTATCCCCGCTCCGCGATATGCGCCCAGAGGATTTCGGACGCATGCCCGCGTGCGGCGAAGATTTGACGGACCAGGTCGCAGACCGATTCGTATCCTTTCTCGTAAAAGACAAGGACTGACGAGCCGGCACCGCTCAGCACGCAGCCCAGCAGGCCGGGGGCCCGGAGCCGGGTGATCTCGTCAAGGCCAGGGACCAGGGCGGAGCGATAGGGTTGATGCAGGCGATCCTGCAAAGCCGCCGGGAAAGCGCTTGTGGTTCCGGTAGCCAGGGCCGCGATCAGCAGGGCCGAACGCTGCACATTGAAGATGGTGTCCTCCCGCGAATACGTCGAGGGAAGAACCGCGCGAGCCTCTGACGTCGGCAGAATGAAATCAGGTACGACGACGCCGACTCCATATCGTGCCGGGAGTTCCAGGCGAACCGCGCGGGCGACGCCACCGGTCTCCATAGCGCTTGCGACAATCGAGCCGAGTACGCAGGCGGCGACATTGTCGGGATGGCCTTCGATCTGCGCTGCTTCATCCAGAATCCGCAGCGGCTTCCAATGCAGGCCGAGCAGGTGATCCGCGATTACGACGCCTGCGGTCAAGGCGGCGGCACTGGAACCGAGGCCTTTGCCGATCGGGATGTCGTTATCAACCTCTAACGTTATGGGCGGCAGAGTCTGGCCGACATCGCGCGCGACGGCGAGCGCGGTCTGCCAGATCAGGTTGTCTTCGCCTGATGAGACGAGCTGGGCGTCGCGGCCGAGAGGACGGATCGTTAATACATCAGCCGGCTCGAAGCGGCAGGTAAGGTAGATTTCCAGCGCCATTCCCAGCGCGTCAAAGCCGGGCCCCAGGTTGGCGCTGGATGCCGGCACGCGGACTGTCGTCATGCGGTTGCGGAGTGAGACAACGTGACCTTGGAACCTTCGCGGCAGGATTGGTAGGCCGACAATACGACCTCGAGAGCGCGATAGCCGTCCTCGCCCGAAGAAAGAGGTTTGCGATCCTGCTCGATCGCCTCGCCGAAGTCGAGGAACTGGCGCTCGAATGGGACGAGCGAAATCGCCATGGGGTCGGAGGCGCCGGAGGCGACATCGCGTTCCACGGGAGCGGGAACGCCGCTATCGTTTTCCACATCCCATGTGGTGAGCTTGTCTCCAGAGATCACAGCCGTGCCTTTTGTCCCATGGATTTCGATGCGCTCAGTGTAGCCGGGCCAGATGGCCGTAGATGCTTGAATCACGCCATTGGCGCCGGAATCGTAGCGCATGATGGTCGCGATGACGTCCTCCGATTCGATTTTGTGCAGCGCGCCGAGTTGCCAGTAGGCGAACAGCTCCGACACGCCACCGACCAGGTAGAGCAGCATGTCGACCTGGTGAATCGCCTGGTTGATCAGCGCGCCGCCGCCTTCGGTAGCCCAACTGCCCTTGATCGGCCGCGAGTAGTATGCCGCGCTTCGATACCACTTCACATAGGCGTCCGCCTGTATAATCTTGCCGAGCCGGCCATCGGGAATCGCCTTCTTCAGGAAACGGACGGAATCGTCGAAGCGATGCTGGCTCACCACGCCGAGTTTGATATTGCCGCGGCGGGCCGTTTCAATCATCTCGCGAGCGGTTTCCAGACTCGTCGAGATGGGCTTCTGAACCTGGATATGTTTGCCGGTTTCGGCGCAGATCCGCAGAGGCTGCAGGCGAAAATCGGGGAAAGTGCATACGTCGACGTAGTCAACCTTGGGATGACGGCAGACATGTTCGTAAGTCGGCACGAATTCGCAGTTGTGCTGGTCAGCGAAACGGCGCCCATATTCAGGACTGATGTCTGTGCAGACGGTCACCTGATAGCCGATGTTCTTGTACGCCTGCGCGTGTTTGTGAGATATAGCTCCCGTACCGATCAGTCCAACTCGCATAGATTCGATCCGTTGTTCCTGTTATGAGACGAGGCCGTTGTTCGTGCCGCAAATACTCACATCGAGGCCGAGCTCGCGGAACATGGCGGCCTTTACGGCTAGCGCGTGGTTGGCCGCGGCGGCATCGGGCGCATACGCCACCTGGATGTGGTTCGCTTTATGCCGGGCCATCATCTGGTCGCGCGAGATTCCATATGTAACGGCGTGCATGATAGGCCACTGCGGCGTAGTGATTTGCCAGCGTCGCTCGGTTTCTTCTATCGGCAGCATCCGCACTACCGCGCGACCCAAGTCTGCTTTCAATTCGCCATTATCGACGAAGACGCGGCTCCAGACAATCTCGCCCGGTTTGCTGATTCCTTTGACAGTGCCCCCGCCTAGCCGGAAATACATGGGCGGCTGGCGTTCGCTGACAGTCCCGGCGTAGCCGTCGATGAGGTGGTTTGGCGGCACCGCGCCGCTGATCTCGAAGACCCACACAAACTCGCCGTTGTAGTCTTCGCCGTAGCGCACGTCGTGCAGGGTTGTCTCCGGGTCGTAGCCGAGCGCGTTCCAGACACGATGAGTCACCAGTGCGTCGAGCCCCGCGCACTCGTCGACCTCGTTGAAATGGGGCAAGGCGCGGCCGGGATACAGTTCGCGGCCGTTAGAGCGGGCGTGCACGGGAGGACGCTCGGTGTTGTTGAGGAGTCCTTCGGCGAGATCGGACGCCGGCGCCAGGTCTTTCAGGCCCTGCTGGTATTGAATGCCGATGGCGTCACAGCCGAAATCGTCGGCGATGCGCAACGCGGCGATGTACATTTTGAGCTGCTGGTGGATCTGGTCGTCAGTAAGGTCGGTTTCCGGGTCGGGGCCGGTCTTGAAGTGCATGCCACGACCGTCGAGCCAGCGGCGGGCAGCGCGGGCGTCGTCATCGCTGGTTTGGCACATCTCGGCATAAAGCGCCGATTGGCTCAGCCGTTCCTTGAAGACACCGGTGCGGTGCAGCAGTTCATCGGGAATGATGGCGTTGTACATTCCCATGCAACCTTCGTCGAAGATCCCGAGGATGGCCTTGTTAAGCTGCAATTCGGCCGCAAGACCAGCGCCGGTTTTGATGGCGTCTTCTGGCACGCTCAAGCTATTCAGCGCGTGAACGTGCGAGGTGTCGTGCACGAGGGGCTGCCGATTCAGCCAGCGGCGCAGGTTCTGGAGGAAGAGCTCGTCTTTGAAGTCGACGCTCCAGAGCGTGTCGTATTTGATTCCGGCCTTGGTGAGCGAGCCGTTGAGATTCAGCATCCCTACAAGGCCAGGCCATTCTCCGCTCCAGTTGGCGACGGTCAGAATCGGACCGCGGTGACTATAAAGGCCGTGGAGCACATGGTGAGTGTATTGCCAGACGGCTTCGACAACGACGAGCGGGGTGTCCGGCGGAATCTGCCGGAACACTTCCATACCGTGTTTCTGGCTGTCGATGAAGCCGTGCTGCCTGTCAGGATCGTAGGGGTGGCCGCGCTTAACCTGGTGGCCTTCACCTTCAATCGCGCGAATTACAGCGGCTTCGGCGCGTTCCTGCGCCGGCCAGCATTTTCGATTCGCAGACAATCGCAAGTCGCCGCTGGCGACCAGGATGACGGATTGTCCCATAAGCCAACATTGTAGCTGGACAGTGTTGCGCGGCTCCAAAAGGCAGGCGGAACCAATCCGCCCACGCCGCAACGCAGCATAGCCGCAACCAACGGAAACCCTCGGGTTTAAAAGGTGCGACAGGCGTTTTCGCCTGTCCGTTCTCGGTGAAGTCCAAAGGCAGATGAATGCCTGCTCCACCCTTCCACAGTCTCCTACTACTCCAGTTGCAGCACGAGTTGAGTGGCCTGCGCCGGCGGATATGAAGGAACAGGGATCGATGCTGGCTTGCCCCAGGTTTCGAGGATCCAGCTTCGCTCCCATCCGAGACGGTAAGCGCTCGTTACGTCGCCTACTGCCTGGCAGGCGTTAACCATGACGTCGAGCATCTCGTAGGCTTCGGCGAGGCGTTCGCGATGTTTGAGGAAGGATACTGCTGCCGTGCCCAGTTGCAAAGTTATCTCCCAGGTCTCAGGACCCGCTTGAGAGAGCCGATGGACGTGAAACTCGGCGTCAGCGAGGGCTCGCAGGCAGGCGTCGGGGTCGGTGGTCCAACGCGTGAACAACGCCCCGGTGTCGTCCAGCGTCAGCATAGGCCGTTCGGAGACGGGCGGAGTGAAGATCACGGAGCATCTTTCGCCCAGAGCGAACCAGGACCGGTCCTCCGGCGGCATTCCGTGGAATATTACGAGGCAGCGACGTCCGGAAATGAATTGGATCAAGTCCGTACGGTTTTGTTCCGGCGAACCGGCGAGCAGTAAACCCAGAGTTTGCCCCGTGTCGCCGAGGATTCCGGTGCGACTGCGGCGGGCACAATCGATCCAGAAGACACCGGAGTAGTCGCTCGCACATTCATGAGCGAAGAGCAGGGCAGTATCGGCGTCGACAACTTCCGTGCCGGGCCGGTCCGCGAGACGAGACTGGAGATGTGCGAGGGCTTCCGGGTCGAGGCTCTGCGCTTCGTCGGCCGGCGGCAGAATCACCGTTTCGTGGGGTGAGTGGTCGAGCGCGAGCAGGGCTCTCTTGAGCGCTCGTTTCGACTCGGCGCCGCCGACAGCGAGATTGTAGAAATGCTTGCGGCGCAGCAGATCCGGGAACCGGCACTCCTCTAGCAGCACGCAGGCCAGATGGCATCCGGATTCATCGCGTTGATTCAGGAAGACGGGTTCCCAGCGGCTGCGAACCCACGTCCGCGGCACGGAGGCCGGCGAAAGCAGCACGATTGCGATGTCGGCCGAGATCGCGCGTTCGGTTGCCTGGACCAGGTCGTGACCGTCTCGAATGAGGCCCTCGTCATAGTACAGGGTAATGGCGCAATTCTGCTCGAGGTAGGCGCCCAGGTCTCGTGCTGTAGTGTTATCTTCAGGGGCATAACAAACGACGGCGGACCGCATGTGGGATGTCATCGGTAGGGTAGCGCGTTGTACGATTTGGATAGATGCGCATGTTCGTGCCTGTTATCGCGTGCCTGATGATCGTCGGGGTCCCGAGCACGGCTCAAACGCGGCGATCGAATCGCACCCGTACTACGCAGGGAGCTACCGACAGCAAGGCTGAGAACCTGCTGGCCACTTTCGAGGGGACGTTCAAAGAGGTCTCAAAGAAGAGCTTGAGCATCACTACGGCCGAAGACAACACCGTGGAATTCGACCTCACGCACAAGACGCAGTTTTTGGATGGCGACAAAGAGATTAAGCCCAAGGCCATCCACACCGGCGATCACCTTCTCGTGGAAGCCAAGCAGACGCTGCTAGGGAGGCTTGAGGCCGTCCACGTGCGGCTGCAACACGAGAAACCGGCTTCAGGCCAACCGCAGTAGCCCCGTATGCCGCGAGCAAACAGATAAGGGGCGGCCATAACGTTGTCAAATCCGGCGGCCGGGCGTCGTTTAGTCAATGTGACTACGACTTCGCCGCTTCCCGTGGCCGACGATTTCGATGGGCTGTTCACATCGAATTACGCGGCGCTGGCGCGCCTGATATACCGCGTAGTGGGCGATTTCGGCTGGGCAGAGGAATTGGCGGCAGAGGCATTCTGGAAGCTGCACCGAAATCCACCACCGTCGGACCAGAACCTGGCGGGTTGGTTGTATCGGACCGGTTTGCGGCTGGCGCTGGATAACCTAAAGAAGCGCAAGCGGCGCGCGCATTACGAGGCTCAAGCTCCGTCACTCGACTCTGTACACGATCCCCACGAGGTTTTGGAGAGGGTGGAACGCCGCACCCGCGTAAGGGACGTGCTTGCTGCGCTTAAAACCGAGCAGTCAGCGCTATTGATTCTGCGCAGCGAGGGTTACACACTCGGCGAAATTGCCTCGATTCTGTCTTTGCATCATGGATCGGTTGGAACTCTATTAGCCCGTGCCGACCAGTCGTTTCGAAAGGAGTACGTGAAGCGCTATGGAGAAGGTTGAGCGGGAAGAATTGAGGCAGTGGGTGCTGGAACAGACCGCTCATCTCGATCCGCCCGATCGCTGGCAGCCGGACGTAGTCGAGGCGTTGCAGCGCTTCCACGTGCGCGTGCAGGCGAATCGGCCGCGGCGCGCATGGCGGATATGGGCCGTCGCCGCGGCACTTTCAATTGCGGTCTTCCTGTTGATGCCGCCGGGACGAGTCCTAGCGCAGCAACTGTGGCAGATGCTGACGCTGCGGCGCGTGACTTTTGTGCGCGTCAATCCTTGGCCCGAGGGCGTGCCTTCGCCGCAGGTAAACCTGGTTGGAACTCCGATTCCTCCGATCTCCGCCCGCGATATCGATGAGGTTCGTTCGCGAGTGCATTACGAGCCACGGTTGCCTCGGCCGGGCGTTTTATCGAGCAGCCCGTCTCTTTCGACTGCCTCCGGCCTGACAGCGGGCACGGTTATTCACACCGCCGACCTTAAACTCGCTCTGCGCAGGTCGGGAATAACGGACCAGACCATCCCGCCGGAATGGAACGGAGCTCAGCTCACGGTGCACACCAGCCCGGTCGTTGTCGCTCAATGGCCCGACATTCTACTGGCACAGAGTCTGCCGTTAACGATCACCGCACCGGCGAATCTCGATGTTACGGCGTTAGCGACTGTGATTCTGCGAATACTGGGGCTAGAGCCGGCGGAGGCAAGGCGCCTCGCGCAACAACTAGGCACTATACTGATCGATCGCAACCTCGTGGCAGACGCGACAATCGAGCAGATTACGCTGCACTCCGGACCCGCCACGCTCGTTCGGCAGTCAGGCGATGGTGATAACGCGGAGCGGATCATGGTGATCTGGAACGTTCCGGATCGACTCTATGTACTGAGCGGGCAAATGACCCGAGAGCTGGCGATTTCGGTGGCGAACGCGGTTCCGTAGAAGGACAATCCTCTTACGATGCGATAATCATGTTAGTTGAGTCTGATCAGTCCGCATTCGCTGGAACCGGTTGACAAGCCGATCATGTTTCAGAGTTGGGAACACTTGACGTTCCTACACTGGAAATACGACCCTGCCACAATACAAGCCCTGCTGCCGGAAGGTCTCACGGTGGACAACTACGACGGTTGGGCGTGGGTCGCGCTGACACCCTTTGTGATACGGAACCTGCGACTGCCGTTCATGCGGGCTGTTCCGTGGATTTCATCATTTCCGGAGACCAATGTCCGCACATACGTGCGCGATGCCGAGGGATATCCGGGCGTGTGGTTCTTTTCACTGGACGCCGACCGGTTAGCGGCAGTAGTGGGAGCGCGAACAGGCTATCGACTGCCGTACCAATGGGCGCAAATGCGTGTGATCCTGAACGGGAACACGGTTGAGTATCACAGCCGCCGCAACGGGCTGCTGGCGCATCGGCCGGCGCATGCGGATATCGCAATAGCGGTCGGCTCGCCTTTCGCACCCGAGGAATTGACGGAGTTTGACCATTTCCTTACCGCGCGGTGGCGCTTGTACACAACTTTTAGCGGCCGCCTGGGGTACGCGCAGATCGACCACGAACCTTGGCCATTCTGCCGGGCGGAAGTGTTGCGATTAGACAGCGACCTGGTGACGGCAGCGGGACTACCTACGCCGGAAGGTCCGCCGCATATCCTGTACTCGCCGCGGGTAGACGTTCGAGTCGCGGCCCCGTTGGTTAAGATTCGACCTCAGACTTAGCGGCTCGCGGGAGGCACGATGCCGTTCATGCGGAGATACACCACCATCTGTCCGTAATGGTCGAAGCTGTGCCAGGAAGCGGACGACGCCATCGAGAGGCGCGAGACCTTGTTCTTGCCGAATGCCGATTGGATCATGTCCACCGAATTAGCGTCGGTCAGGCTGGCCATGGCTTTGTGTCCATAGGCGAAGGCGCCCTTGACGTACGCGACGATCTGGTCTTTCGTGGTGACGTTTGCCGGACCATCTTCCCCTTTGCCGGCTTCCGCCGGAATGGGTTGCTGTAACACGCTCGCAGAAACGATATAGAGTACGGCAGCGACGTGTTTCGCCTGTTGCCCAAAGGTCCGAACGCCTTTGAATTCGCCTTCGGTGGGAGCGAAATCGATCTTGTCGGCGGGCATCGCTTCGACGAGCGACACGAACTCTCTCTCGACGCCGGAGAGGTCGCGGTCCATCGTTTTTCCGATGACGGATTGGGCGGGCTCGGCTGCGCCGAGGATTGCAGGGAATGCGGCGAGAGCGAGCACACGGGTGATGCGATTCATTCTGATCCTCCTTGAGACTCAGTCATTATAAACGGTGTCGTATGATAAAGACGTCTCCCAAACGAGATTTGTCATGAAGAAACTCATCACGTGTTTCGCGCTGTTTTGCGTGGGATTGTTTGCCGACGTCAGCGGCAAATGGACGGGCACTGCGGAGGTAACCGCCGACGGGTCACAGTCGAAGACTTCGACCACCCTGGATTTGAAGCAGGACGGGAATGCGCTCACCGGTTCTGCGGGGCAGAATGGGGAATACCGCATCCGCAAAGGCACTCTGGACGGCAATACGTTAAAGATCGAACTCGATGTAGATGGGCAGAGCTACTACCTCGTTCTCACAGTGGACGGGGACAAGATAAAGGGTAGCGCCAGCGCCGATCCAGAGGGGACGCAGATCGTCGCCAAGGTCGAGTTGGAGCGCCAGAAGTAACGTACCAAGCGTGAAGCAGGCTGAATGCCTGCTCCACCCTTCCACTTTGCTGGCACGTTTCTGCTGACATCCAAAGGCACCGCCGAAAACTGTGCTTGGACTGCAATGCCGGTACTCGCTTCCGCCCGCATATTAGCGGCGCTGTGGCGGCACGCCGAGGGCGGTGCTTTGAGCGCTTTGAATCTGCTGGACCATTATGTTGGTGAAGGCATTAACGAAGGTTTTGCCGCCATGCAGCAGATTGTCGAGCGTCATGAAGTCGACCATGTAGTCGGGTTGCACGCCGACGTTCTCGATGTAGCTTGTGGTCGGGTATCCGTCAACCGTGACCGGATTCTTGCGGTGCATGAGGGAAAGCGTGACGCCGGCGGAGCCTTCGGAATACGCGCCCACCTGCCAGGAAGAGATGTTCAGTGAATTGCTCCCGCCGGCGCCCATGCTACGCATGCCGACGAGCGGCCCGCGCTGGTTGTCCTGGAACATTGCAGGGACCGAGTCGGCCGTCGAGAGGGAGTACTCATCAATCAGCATAATCATGGGCTTCGTGTAGGCCAGCACATTGCCGCGGCCATCATTGGCCGGGCTGGACGTGAAGGTCGGTCCGCAGATCGGCACAGCGTCGGTGCGCCCCCGAGTGGACATGTACGCGTTCATCGTCGCGTCATAGAGCATCTGGTACTGATCGATCAATGATTGCGGTCCCGTGATCATGGCTGATGCCAGGCGCGCGCCGAACAACTGCACGTATTCCCAGGTTGCGCGAATCTCGTACCCGAGCGGTTGATACGGCGTGGGCATCAGGTAAGAGACGATAGCCTCGCCGTAACAGAGCAGGCCGCCGTTGTTGCGCATCTCGTCGACGATGAGACCGTCGGTATTCGCCTCCATGTACTGGATTTCCGTTTGAAACTGGCTCAGCGCAGTGCTGGTGTTCGACGGGTTGTAGGTGGGAATGCGAATGTAGCCGATGGTGTAGCCGTTAGAGGTGAAAGTGCCGGAGTAGAAGAAATCCGTCGAGCTGTTCTTGCCGAGTCGCTGTTGGAATCCGGACGGCAGGGTGAAGATCGGTGTAATCGAGGCGAAATTCAGGATGCCCATCGGTTCTGGGGCTTGGGAAATTTCCAAACCGCCCAACGGCAGCGACTGGGGATCGTAAGGGGGCGCCTGGCCGGGCATCGCGGCGGCCACGCGTTTTGCCGGGAGCGACTGGGGAGAAGGAACCGGTCCGATTTGGTAAAGAGGAACACCGCTCGTATGCCAGGCGACGGTGTAGGTCTCCACATTGCCGTTCTGTCGCTGAATCACCAGGGTCGCGGTGTCCCCGATCATCGGGGCGTGCGGCATGCGGCTCTGCGATCGATTTACGAGCGTGGTGTTGGCGGTCTGCCGTAGTGTGCTGCGGTCGTTCGCTTCCATGGCATAAACGGCGTTTTGAGCCAGCAGGTCTGTGACGTCGGTACCGTCCACGGACAGGAGTTGATCGCCCACCTGCACGGGAAATGTGGCTGCCGGGAGGAAGCTGCGGTTAATGCCGTCGATGATGACCTTGCCATCATAAATGTCGACGTTCAGACCGACACTGGCGGTGAAATTCGAGGGGGTCGAGTAAGCATCGTGAGTGTCGTGAAGGCTGGCGACATATCTCACCATGACTTCGTAGAAGTCGAGATCATTCGTAGTGGTGGAGATCTGGTCAGTCCAGGGCTGCAGGTTCAATAAATCGTACCCAAAGAGGGTTTTCTTCCAGTCATAGGGTCCGTAACGCTTCGCGTAAATCGCCGCGAGGTCATTGAAGTCGAAAAGCATCTGGTCCGGGGTCAACTGCGCGACCAGGGGCAGTGACAACGCACCGGCGCAGATCAGGCCGAGCAGTCGAAAGGAGTGACGCATGGCGTTTTAGTAGCGCATTGTGTGACCTCGGCGCAAGGGGCCCGAAGTCGCAGCAAAAGGCTGCAAACGGCAGCCGGATTACTGGCCGGCGAACATGGGGCCGCTGTCCGCCGATGGGCCGTACATGCCCGGAATCGCGATATCGTTGAGCCGAAGATAGACGCCAAGCTGAGCGCGGTGATGGATGATGTGGTTCATCACGACAGACCGCAGTACCGCGGAGCGCGGCATCGATAACACGGTTTTGCCGAAGAACACAAGCGACCAGATTTTGCCGAGGTGCTCATCGGACGCGCCCTCGATTGCGGCGCGGGCTTTGGCAACGTTCTTGTCGAACGTCTCGAGCACATCCTGGCTCGACTGCGCGCTGAACGCCGGGGGCGCCTTTCCTTCCGGCGTCAAATCGAGGACGTCAACCTCAATGGTGTTGGTCCCCCATCCGGGAAGTTCGGCGATATGGCCGGCCAGACGGCCGAGCGTCATGGATTTGGGATGTGGACGCCATTCCCACTTTCCCTCGGGCAGACAGGCGAGCAGCTTACGAGTGTTCGCCATTTCCTGATCGAATTCCGGTAAGAGCGCTGCACTGATCATGCCGGGAGATTACCACAAAGGGTGTCAGCATTTTCGCCTGCCTTTGGAATTCAACGGGAACCCGCAGGCGAAACCGTCTGCGCCACTATGGCCATCAAGAATATATCCACTATGGCTATAATGGAGGTGATGTCAGACAAGCTTCCTGAACCCGAATCTTTGCTTCCCTTGCCGGCGGCGACGTTTCACATTCTTATGTCGCTGGCCGATGAGGACCGGCACGGCTACGCCATCATCCAGGATGTCGCAGCGCGCACGGATGGAGAACTGAAACTCAGCGCCGGCACGCTGTATCGGTCGATTCAGCGCATGCTGGAGCAGGGCTTACTCGTCGAGGTTCGCGAGAGACCGGCTCCGGAATTGGACGACGAGCGGCGCCGCTACTATCGCATTACGCCTTATGGCGGGTTGGTCGCACGGGCGGAGGGCAGGCGATTGACGCAGCTAGTGCGCCTGGCCAAGGCCAGCGGCTTTGCTCCCGGGAGGGCCTGATGCGTACCTATCGAGGGCTCCTTCATTTTTACCCGGCGGCATTTCGCGCCGAGTACGGCGAAGAGATGTGCGCCATCTTTTCGCAACGTCTACGCCTCGCTTCGGGCTTTGCGAGGCTCGGCGTTTGGATTGCCGTGTTTTTCGAAGTCCTCTTTAATGCCCTGGCGGTGCATTTCGACATCCTGTGGCAGGATTTGCGTTATACAGGGCGGGCCCTGCGAAGGGCGCCCGGATTTGCGATCACGGCGATCCTGGTGACCGCGCTGGGTGTCGGCGCGAACACAGCGGTTTTCTCGCTCACCGATCATGTATTGATCCGGCCACTTCCGTTTCCCCAGTCGGACCGGCTCGTGAAGCTTTGGGAGCGTCTGCCCGGGTACTCCGAGATGGAACCATCCCCCGCGAATTACCGGGATTGGAAGAAGATGGCCACCGCCTTCGAGGGAATGGGCGCATTTACGACGACAGCTGTCAACCTGGTAGGCCAGGGAGATCCACAGCGGCTGGAGGGCGCCGCGATGACTGCCGACGTTCTACCTACACTCGGTATCACTCCGCTGTTCGGACGCACTTTCACGGAAGCAGACGATCGCGAAGGTGCGCCTCCAACCATGCTCTTGAGCTATGGGCTGTGGCAGGGGCTGTTTGGCAGCGATCCTACGGTCATCGGTAGAAAACTACTGCTCGACGATCGACCCTACCTGGTGATCGGCGTCATGCCGCGGGAATTTCGATTTCCCGGTCCGGAAATCGAGTTCTGGACCGCGGCGCAGTTTGCCGAATCGGCATTCCAGGATCGCAGCGACAACTCTCTGGAGGTGGTGGCGCGGCTGCGGCCAGGAGTGACGCTCGAGGCGGCCCGGGCTGAAATGAGCGTCATCGCGGGACAACTAGAGCGCCAGTATCCCAAGGACAACACGAAAGTTGGGGCCGTGGCCTTGAGCATGCGTGACGAGTTGTCCAACAAGTCGCGCTTGTTGCTGTGGGTGCTGATGGGTGCTGCGCTTTGCGTGCTTCTGATTGCGTGCGCCAACGTGGCGAATCTTCTCCTGGCCCGCGCGCTGGTGCGGGAGAAGGAACTCGCAGTTCGGGCCGCGATGGGCGCGGGCCGGGAGCGCCTGGTGCGTCAACTGGCCACCGAAAGCCTGGTGCTTGCCGTTCTGGGCGGTTTGCTCGGCGTCGTTGTGGCGTTTGCAGGGTTGCCGCTACTCGTTAAACTCGTACCCACCTCGCTGCCCATTTCGCAGGCGCCATCCCTCGATCTCCGGGTGTTGGCATTCGCGGGCATCCTGACCCTGCTGACGGGAACTGCGTTCGGCGTGCTTCCGGCATTGCGAATCGGGAGGCGGGCGGGCTTGAATGGGCTCCGCGAAGGAGCGCGCGCCGGCGGCGGGCGCAAGGGATGGCTGCGGGCCGCGCTGGTGGTCGCCGAGGTCAGCGTTTCGATCGTGCTGCTAGTTTGCGCGGGGTTGCTGATGCGCGCGCTGTTGCGAATCCAGGCCGTCGATCCGGGTTTCCGGGCCGACAGGGTTCTCGCGCTCAAGACGGCCCTTCCCATGCCCAAGTTCCGGAAGACCGAGGTTCGGGCGGCATTCTACAATCGCATATTGACCGAGGTTCGGCGGTTGCCGGGAGTCGTGGACGCAGCCTACATCGGGGGACTTCCAATGGTGTGGGGTGGCGGCATCTGGCCCGTTTCAGTGAATGGCGAGGTGAGGGAACGCGTTGCTGCTTACACGGCGAGCATGCGCTACATCACGCCTGGGTTTTTCGGGGCCATGACCATTCCGCTGCACCAGGGCCGGGACGTGAGCGATACGGATACTGTCGACCGGCAGTATGCTGCCGTGGTGAGCGACTCGTTCGTCCAGAAATACTGGCCGCATGAGAATCCGCTCGGGAGGCACTTCCAGTTCGCACTTCACGACCGCTTGGTAGTGGGCGTAGTGGGCGATATCCACGTGCGTGGTTTGGAGGGTCTCAGCGAGCCGCAGGTCTACATCCCTTACCGGCAGGTGCTGGACGGAAACTTCACCTTCTATGCGCCTCGAGACCTGGTCGTTAAGGGCTCTACGAACCCGGCCGGGCTGCTGCCTGCGATTCGACAAATCATACGCGATGCCGATGCGCAGCAGCCGGTCTCGGACGTGCGCATGCTGTCGGATGTGGTGGATTCCCAAACCGCGCCGCGCTCGATTCAGCTTCGGGTTGTTGGCGTGTTTGCGGCGATTGCATTTCTTCTGGCCGCGATCGGGATTCACGGACTGCTGTCGTTTGCGGTGTCACAGCGGACGCCGGAAATCGGCGTGCGCCTGGCGCTGGGCGCACGGGCAGGGGACATCCTCGGGATGGTGATGCGCCAGGGAACGTCGTTAGCGGTGGCGGGTGTCGTACCCGGCATCGTACTGGCATATGCCGCGGGGCACGCGATGCAATCGGTTTTGGCGGGAGTTGAGCCGGCCGATGCACTAACGTTCGCGTCGGCGACGGTGTTGGCGATCGTGATGACGGTTGCAGGCAGTTTCCTGCCAGCCATGCGGGCGGTCAATGTCGATCCGCTACAGGCGATGCGAGCCGAGTAAGATCGACGAAGAGTCAGGCCGTCAGAATGCTCGCCGCTTTCTCGAGCCCGCGTTCGCGAATCTCCATTTCCCGGATGCGGAACTTCTGGATTTTCCCGGTTACCGTCATAGGGAACTGTTCGACGAAGCGGAGATACTGCGGGATCTTGAAGTGGGCGATCTTGCCGCGGCAGTAGTCGCGGATTTCATTCTCTGAGCAGGATTCGCCCGCTTTGAGTCGAATCCATGCGAGAACGGTCTCACCCAGCTTCTCGTCCGGTAATCCGACCACCTGGACGTCGGCGACCTTGGGATGCGTGTAGAGGAATTCCTCCACTTCGCGCGGATAGATGTTTTCGCCGCCGCGGATGATGAGGTCCTTGGCGCGGCCGGTGACGCGGAAATAGCCGTCGGGACGCATTGTGGCGAGGTCACCGGTATGCAGCCAGCCTTCGGGATCGATGGCCTTCGCGGTGGCCTCCGGATCCTGGTCGTAGCCTTTCATCACGAGGTAACCACGGGTGCAAAGCTCGCCTTGTTCGCCGACGGGCACAGGATCGCTTGAAAGCGCCGAGACGATTTTCACTTCGGTGTTGGCGCAGGCGCAGCCCACTGTCGAGACTCGAAGATCGAGGCTGTCTTCCACGCCCGACATCGTGATGACCGGGGAACTCTCGGTCTGGCCGTACATGATGGTCATTTGCGGGCAGTGCATCTCGCTGGCGACGCGTTTCATTACTTCGATAGGGCAAGGCGCCCCCGCCATGACTCCGGTGCGCAGCGAAGTGAAATCGAAGCGGGCGAACTCGGGGTGATTCAGTTCGCCGATAAACATGGTCGGCACGCCGTAAATCGCCGTGGCACGTTCGGCGTGAATGGCTTCGAGCGTGGCGCCGGCGTCGAATGTGGGGGCGGGAAGCAGAAGACCGGCGCCGCTCGCCACCATCACCAGAGTGCCGCCGACGCATCCGAAGCAGTGATAGAGCGGCACCGGCGCGCAGATGAGGTCGCGCTCATCCATGCGCATGCCCGTCTGAATGACGACAGCGTTGTTGAGCAGATTGCGGTGTGTGAGCAGGACGCCCTTCGGGAATCCGGTGGTGCCGGAAGTGTACTGAATATTGGTGACATCGTCGGCCGAAATTTCTATCTCCGGCACATCGCTGCCGTTTTCGAGCATCGAGCGCCAGGCATCGGTACCAAGGTAGATGACGTGCTCCAGCGCGAGTTCCTGGCCGGCACGCGCCTCTTCGAGAATGGCGCTATAGTCGGATCGCGAATCGCTTTCCCAAAGGAAAAGCGCCCGCATGCCCGACTTGCGGAGGATGTACGCCAGTTCGTGCGCGCGATAGGCGGGATTCACGTTCACGAGCACGATGCCGGCGCGGGCGCAGGCAAGGTGCAGGAGAACCCATTCAACGCAATTCGTCGACCACACCCCGACGCGATCGCCGGCTTTCAGTCCAAGACCCGCCAAGCCGCGGGCAGTGCGTTCGACTTCGGCGACCAGTTCATCGAAATGCAGGCGGGCGTTCTGATGCCGCACGATCAGCGCCAGTTTGCCGGGCACGCGTTCGGCGGTCTGGAGGAGTGCGTGGTGAATGGTATCGTCGCGGAGGAGAGCTTCGGGGCCCCGGGCGTAACTGAGCATGTCCGTTTGGACAGTGTATAACAGTTCGGCAGAACCGTGCTTTGTATTCTCAATCACTTAGGGGCGGTGTGAATGGTAACTGTCTTACTTGCCCGTCTTTGCGATAGCGCGATTGCAGTTGCCTTGCCCGATTCTCAGCGGCGAAACAAACATCCAAGAGCTGGGCCGCTCCGTATACCTCGCTGAGCCGCGAGCCGCGAACAGTCGGGAGCGGGCCATTGAACTCAAAAAAGGAGAGGAACAGAATATGTTGGGCAAGCAAATCGAAGAGGGTCGAGGCAAACGTACGGGGCGTCGGGTTATTGCGACCAGCCCGAGTTTAAAGATTGAGTCTTCAGTCGAGGAAGTGGCGCGGGTCTTAGGTGTTGAAGGAATGGCCCTCATCACCTACACTTCGCAGATCAAGCCGGATGGCAGTCTGGATGGCGAAGGTGAGGCGGCATTTGCGACTCCGGAGGGCGAGATCGTCACATGGAAAGGCGTTGGCGTGGGGCGGTTTGGGGAAGGCGGGTCGATACACTACTGCGGGTCGCTCAGCTTCACGACGACGTCTCAGAGGTTTGGTGAACTTAACGGCGTATCGGGCGTCTTTCAGTGGGAGATCGACGCGCAAGGTAACACGCACTCACAAATGTGGGAGCTGACTCTGGCTGGCGCTACTCATGGCGCGGCGGCTTAGCACTGTCCCGAATACGGCTGTGAATCGCCGGCGTCATCGTGAAGACGTCTCGAGAGTCCGATCCCGCTAAGGGAGTACCAAAAACTGAACAGGGACCGCGGCATATGGCTGACGGCCCCTCTTGTTGGTGTCTGCCATTACCTTGAGGGATCCACTCACTCCGGTTGGATTTTTGGGAGAGTTACTCGCCGAGTTAGCCGTAGCGCCCTCGGTAACTCGCGAAGGACTTGTGCTTCTGTGGACGGCGGTGGGAAACGCAAGGCGAGCTTCAACATCCCTCTTGTGCGCCGCGTGAGACGATTGACAGGCTGTACCTTAATGTCGGGCTCGATCCTGCAGTTTGAGGGAGCAGACGCAACTCCCTAAAACGGGCGCGGTGGCGAGCGACTTGTTTTTTCAAGGGTGTGCGGTTTTTGCGTTGTAACACGGTGGAACGTCCGGCGCGTGTTTCGGTAATCGTTCCCATCCTGCTTTCAGATCGGACAACGCCTTCGCGAGCGCATCGTCCAAACTGCTTGCAGTATCGGCGTGCCGTCGAGGAAGGGCACATTGAGGAGAACTTCACTCGTTTCAAGCGTTGTGACACCGCGCGTTGAGAACGCCGGGACTTTTCGCGTGGTCCTCGTAGAGGCTACCTCGCTGACCTGAGCGGCACCGAGGAGTGATGCTATCACCAACAAGAGTGTAAGTACGATTCTCCTCAGCATAAGTGATCGCCTCCAATTAGCTGCAAGGCCGATATCTGGTGGCTGATGTTCCTTCGGTGAAGCAGATATTGACGCTACCTACGGTAATCGCATTCCCCAGGTTGTATGCGACGGCCTTGCTTTCTAAGTCCGCTTGGTTCGAATACGACGTTCAGTGCGCGGGATCGAATTGCTTCCAGGGCTTGTTAGGCGCCGGCCTGTTAACGCTATTTGATTTGAAGCCCTTCCAGGTAGCGCAGCAGGCTGTGAATCTGTATCTGGCCTGTGCTCGGATTGGTGTTCATTTGGTACAGAATCACACCCCAGACGGGCATGTCGGCCGTGCCATGGGACGCAATTGTTTCCTGGCCTTGGAGGACGCGCAGTATGCGGTCTTCCGGAAACTTGCCTTGGTTCCGTTTACTGATTCGCGTTAAATCCGTGGGCTGCTGCTTTAAAGCGCTGGCGGCGGGTCCCGATCCTTTGCCATCGATGCCGTGGCACACCGCGCAATACTGCTTAAAGAGCACCTTTCCGTCAATAGATACACTGGGCCGTGGAGGAACCGGCTTAATCGTTTTCGCTTCTTGTGCGGCTCCTATCAACGAGAAGCAGGTCAGAATCGAGAACAGGCCGAGCGCTTGCTTACATAGAGAGACCCTAGTCATAGTGGGTGTTTTCCTGTAGTCATCTGTGCTCGTTCATGGCCAACGTGTAAGTCATTTGGTTCCATGGAATGCGTCAACACGTGCGTCAAATGACTCACCCTCGCCGACAGGTTATTCGTCAGCACGAAACGCTATATGTTCACGGATCTGCTCAGCGAGTTATCGCAAAAGCAGCATGCCTCCGACTCTTTCATGGGTGAGAAGCCCGGGCAGGATATCTTGCACGGTGGAACCCCGGGCGGCCAGCTTGATCATTACGAGTTCGCCGCCCGCAAGGGTGTGCTGACGCCCTTGATGATTAGCCACAGCGCAAGCGGCACTTCGAACGCGAGCATAGGCAGCCACATGATCGTAGTGATCGGGCCACTCAGGAATCCCACGGCCTGCAAAGGGAGGCCAATCACCAATAGGACCGACGCGACGAGGCCTGTCCACGCCAGTGGCATGGGGATCATTCGGCCACGCACGAAAAGATACGAGAAGAGCGTGCTACCGACAGCGAAGAAGATCGCGGTAACAGCCACGTCCCCGCGTAGAAGGTACGCGCCCAGGACATGTGTCGCTGCGGCGTCAGGGGCGCTCACTCCGCTAGCGGTCGCGAGCCAGGCCAAGGCCGGAATTCTCGTCATGGAGGAACCAGCGATCACGCCTTCGCCGACGCGGCAGGCCAGCCCCAACATTGCGAGATCGTTATCCTGTTCGCGCGTGATTGCGTAGAGCGTGATACCCAGGACTAAGGCTGCGAAGCACTGCACAAACCCGAGGACGATCACAACACCTACCGCTGTCGGGTGTTGAGCAATACCCGCGAGTTTCTCTTCGATCCCTATGCCCGTTGTTGCACGACCAAAGACCACCATACTGGCGATCCCGGCAACGATGTAAACGAGGAATGTGGTGCCGGCAATTTTAGCGTTCTCAGTGCGAGTCATTTTGTCGGGTCTCCAGACCGAGGTTCCATGCAGTGGCACGGCCAGCGCCGACCCCTGCGCGCCGCAGCTCGATGAGGCCCTCTCTCTGATGCGCTTTCGCGTTGTGGGTTTGTTGCGTGGGCTCAGCCGTGACGCAAACCGAGCGAGTGGACGCTGGATCGTGACAGACCGAGAGGTTCCGAGCGACGCTTGTACCGATCATTTTGAGGCGCCGATAGCATTGGCTGCGGAGGGGACTGGGTGGCAGGCCGATGAGTGATTCAGCAGCTCATCGAGCGCTGCTTCACGCGCATCGCGGGCCCGGCGAATTTGAACGTCCAGGTCCTTACCAGCGCGGACATAACCCTTGCGGAATAGCCTGGTTTGAAGTTCGACGAGGCTAATGTAGTGTTCCATTTTTTCGTCGTGGGCCTGCTCCAGGTCCACGCATTTTTGGCAGCCGCCCAGCGGATTCAACATTGCTGTACCCCCGGATCTACACGCGCAAGCAGGAAACGTCCCAAACGAGTGTGTCGAGCGTCGGCTTAGTTCATGGGCGTTTTTGTCGCCAATTGGAAGTCATTTGTTTTCAGGCCTACTACAGGCGCTCTGGGTAAGATTCCGCAGTCGTTTGTAGGAAATTGCGCACAGGACCATGGCTTTTCATGGCGTCGACGCTTGCTAGCTGTGGAGCAGGCGGTTTCGCCCGCCCACAAACTTTGTCGAACCCATAGACGAAGAATGGCGGCAGCCCACGGCAGAAGTCTTTGAGAGCGGCATGCACAGGCGAAACCGCCAGCGCCAACTTCATGGCTCACAGGGTTGCGAGCCCAGGTGGTGCAGGGATGCAGCCAGACATTCTGCCTGCCCAAGTCCTTTCACGTGAACACCGCCATTTCGAATCGACCGGTCATGATATACCAGTTCGTATGACCTGGAAGTCTTGTGTTGCCGCTTTCGCGGTCATCGCCTCCGCGTCGGCCGCGCGTTTTACGCTCGAGCAGGTGATGAGCGCCCCGTTTCCCTTGAATCTCACCGTTTCGCACAACTCCGGCAGGGTTGCATGGGTGCTGGATGAGAATGGGGCGCGGAATCTCTGGATTGCCGAAGCTCCGGATTATAAAGGCCGCCGCCTTACCAAATTCACGGCGGACGATGGCCAGGAGATCGCCGAGATTTCGTGGACACCGGATGGACGCTCAATAATTTACACGCGCGGCGGCGACTTCGAGACGCGCCGCGATAATCCGAACCCGGCTAGCTACGCCGATGCCGTCGAGCAGGCGATTTGGATCGCCCCGGCGAACGGCGAGGCGCCACGGAAGCTATCGGAAGGCAACCAGCCGGCGGTATCACCGAAAGGCGACCGCATCGTCTTCCTGAAAGCCGGACAGATATGGTCGATGGGGCTTGCGCCCGATGCAAAACCGGCGCAGTTGATCCACGCCAAGGGCCGCGCGGGGTCGTTGCGCTGGTCGCCCGATGGAACGCGGGTAGCGTTTGTGAACAATCGGGGAGATCACGCCTTTGTGGGCGTGTTCGACTTCGGGCAGCATAAGCTGTGGTATCTCGACGCCAGCGCCGACACGGACGCCGAGGAAGCCTGGTCCCCCGACGGCAAGCAGATCGCGTTCATTCGCATTCCGGTTTCGTCGCGGGCTTTCCTGTTTGGACCAGTCCGCTCCGCTGAGACGCCCTGGTCGATCCGGCTGGCGGACGTGGAGAGCGGAAACGGACGTGAATTGTGGCACGCATCGCCAGGCGCAGGCAGCGCTTTTCATCCGATCGTCGCCGACAACCAGCTCTTTTGGGGGTCTGGCGATCGCATCGTTTTCCCCTGGGAGAAGACTGGATATGTTCATCTTTACTCGCTGTCGACGCATGGCGACAATCCGACGGCTCTCAACGAAGACCAGCCGTTTGAAGTGGAGTATGCGACGCTGAGTTCCGATGGCAGCACCGTGTACTTCAATTCGAACCAGGGCGACATCGACCGGCGGCAGCTTTGGCGCGTCCCCGTCACCGGCGGCGGGGCGACCGAGCTGACGAAGGCGGGGTTGAACTGGGCGGCCGAGCAGACGGGCGACGGCAAGGCGGTTGCATTTATCCATTCGGACGAACGGCAGCCGGCTCGCGCGGCGGTCCTTGTCGGGAATAGCATGCACGATCTCGCTCCCGAGGCGATTCCGGCGGACTTTCCCGTGGCCGACCTGGTTGTGCCGCAGCCGGTGATCATTTCAGCCGCCGACGGAATGCAGATCCACTGCCAGTTGTTTCTGCCTCCGAACGCCCGGGCGGGCGAGAAGCACCCCGCGGCAATCTTCTTCCACGGTGGATCGCGGCGCCAGATGCTGCTTGGCTGGCACTACATGGATTACTACAACCATGCGTATGCCATGAATCAATACCTCGCGAATCGCGGCTATGTCGTGCTGGCGGTGAATTATCGCAGCGGGATCGGGTACGGTCTCAATTTCCGCGAGGCTTTGAATTACGGGGCCACGGGCGCGAGTGAGTTCAACGACGTGATGGGAGCGGGGCTGTACCTGCGCAACCGTCCGGATGTGAATCCTTCCAAGATTGCGTTGTGGGGCGGCTCTTACGGCGGCTATCTGACCGCCCTGGGGTTGGCGCGCGCCTCCGATCTTTTTGCCGTGGGTGTCGACTTTCACGGCGTGCACGATTGGAATAACGTGATTCGCAATTTCGTGCCGGCGTACGATCCGGGCAAAGACCAGAACGCCGCGCGGCTGGCCTATGAATCGTCGCCGATGGCTTCGGTCAGCACATGGCGCTCCCCGGTGCTGCTGATTCACGGCGATGACGATCGCAACGTGCCGTTCAACGAGACGGTCCGGCTTGTGGAGGCACTGCGGAAGCAAGGCGTGGAGTTTGAGCAACTGGTCTTTCCGGACGAGATTCACGGGTTTCTGACACACAAACGCTGGCTGCAGGCGTATGAGGCGAGCGCGCAGTTTATGGACAAACATCTCAAATAACATGGCCAAAGTCGTAGTGATGTACAATCAGCCGGCGGACCCCGCGGCTTTTGACAAGTACTACTTCGAGACGCACGTTCCCATTGCGGATAAGATTCCGGGTTTGCGTTCGGGTACGGTGAACAAAGGGCCCGTGAACGCGGTTATGGGCGGCGCGGCGCCCTATCTGATTGCTGAGTTGCAGTTCGATTCGATGGAAGATTTGCAGGCGGGGCTAGTCTCGTCGGAGGGGCGCGCTGCGGCCGCTGATCTCGCGAATTTTGCCACCGGCGGCGCCACCATCTACGCATACGATACAAGAAGTTTCTAAAGTTGCCGTCTTTTCTTGATTCTTCGGACGAGAGCATTTTCGACGTTCATACGCGGGCTCCGGGGCCGGCAGGCACGCTGCCCATTACGCCGGAAATGTTGCTGCACCGGCCGTCAGGAGACCTGTTTGGCCTAACCCAGGACGCCGGGATGGGTTGGAATCCGGCCCGGCTTCGGGGCAAGGAGTTCCTGATCCTTAGTACGCATGGTGGAATTCGTGCGGCGGACGGGACTCCGATTGCACTCGGCTATCACACGGGGCACTGGGAAGTCGGCCTGCTCATGCAGGCTGCTGCAGAGCAGTTCAAGGCCGCTGACGCAGTGCCGTTTGCAGCGTACTGCACAGATCCTTGCGACGGCCGCACGCAGGGTACCGTCGGGATGTTCGACAGCCTTCCTTATCGCAACGATGCCGCCATGGTTTTCGGACGGCTGATCCGGTCGCTGCCGACACGTAGCGGTGTAATGGGCGTTGCGACATGCGACAAAGGGCTTCCCGCGATGATGATGGCGCTGGCGGCGGCTGCCGACCTACCGGGCATCCTGGTGCCGGGTGGCGTCACTCTCTTGGCCGAGGATGGCGAGGATGCTGCGCGCGTTCAAAGCATCGGCGCGCGGTTCGCCCATGGGCAGATCACGCTGGAACAGGCGGCTGAAGCGGGTTGCCGCGCGTGTGCGTCGCCTGGTGGCGGGTGCCAGTTTTTGGGGACGGCGGCGACATCGCAGGTGGTCGGCGAAGCGCTTGGCATGTCGCTGCCGCATTCGGCTCTGGCTCCTTCAGGACAGGCGGTCTGGCTCGACATGGCGCGGAGGTCGGCCCGGGCGCTACTGGACCTCGAAACGCGCGGTCTTCGTTTGCGCGATGTTCTGACCGAAGCCGCTTTGCACAATGCGATGGTCGTTCATGCGGCCTTTGGCGGTTCGACGAACCTGATTCTACATCTGCCGGCCATCGCTCATTCGGCCGGACTGCGGCGGCCGACGGCGGAGGATTGGTCGCGCGTGAACCGCATGGTGCCGCGCCTGGTCGACTGCTTGCCCAATGGTCCGCGCAATCATCCCACGGTGCAGGTATTCCTTGCGGGTTGTGTTCCCGAAGTGATGTTGCATCTTCGACGTGCAGGGCTGCTGGAGACCGAGGCTCTGACGGTTTCGGGTGAGACGCTGGGGCGGGTGCTGGATTGGTGGGAGTCGTCAGAGCGGCGACGCCGCTTTCGCGAACTGCTGAAGGAGCGCGATGGAGTCGATCCGGACGATGTCATTTTCGATGCTGAGGCGGCCACCCGTCGGGGACTTACTTCCACCGTGTGCTTCCCGGCCGGGAACCTGGCGCCGCTCGGATCAGTGATCAAGAGCACGTCCATCGATCCCAGCGTCGTCGGCGACGATGGCGTGTATCGCAAGCGCGGCCCGGCGCGGGTTTTTCTCAACGAGCCGGCTGCGATCGCCGCTATCAAGGCCGGGGAAATTCATGCGGGCGACGTGATGGTGCTGATCTGTCGCGGGCCGATGGGTGCCGGCATGGAGGAGACGTATCAGGTCACGTCGGCGCTCAAATACCTGGATTTCGGCAAACACGTGGCAGTGCTCACGGATGCGCGATTCAGCGGGGTTTCGACGGGTGCCTGTATTGGACACGTATCGCCCGAGGCGTTGGCCGGCGGCCCCATCGGCAAGGTTCAGAATGGGGATCTGATCGAGATCGTCGTGGATCGCAACCGGCTGGAGGGCAGCGTCAATCTCATTACGGAAGACGGCGGAATGGAAGAGGGAACCCGGATTCTCGCCGAACGGAGGCCGCGGCCCGACCTCGCGCCCGATGCGGCGCTGCCGCCGGCGACGCGTTTGTGGGCAGCGTTGCAGGAGGCAAGCGGCGGAACCTGGGGCGGCGCGGTCTATGACGTCGACGCGATTCTCCGCCGGCTTGACTTTACTACTTAATTAGTACTATAACCCTAGCATGTTCCTCCGCGCCAGCTTGATTCTATTCATCGCGGTTGCGTGGGCCGACGACGATGTTCCAACGCTCATAAAGACCGCGGATGCCAGCTACATGCGCGGCGATTATGACGCGGCGTTTCAGTCGCTCGAAACAGCCTGGGAGCAAGTCCAGCAGAACACCGAAACGTCGGACCCCATTCGATATGACATCCTGAAGCGGCTTACGTCCGTCCGCGCGGCGGCCGGCCAGTTTGCCGAGGCGGACGCTTTTCTCCAACTGGCGATTAACTGGCGTGAAGTGGCGGTGAACCGTAACGATCCGCAAATCGCGGAGGACCTGGTGCAGTCCGCAAACCTCTGCCGCGGGATGAAGGACTATGACCGGGCACTGGCGATTCTGCAGCGTGCCATGTCGATGCATACGCAGGCGCAGGGGATGAACAGCTCGGCGGTCGCGGACGACTTTGCGCGCATGGCGCAGATCTACGTGGATGAAAAGAAGCCGGACGATGCCGCGCACGCGTTGATCACGGCAGTTGATGTTCGCACCAAGGCGACTAACGCGTTGCATCCGTCCCTGCTGCCGAGCCTTGACCGCTTAGGCGAGATCCTCATAACGCTCGCCGATTATCCGAAAGCCGAGGAGACTTTCCGGCACGCTCTCGTGATCCGGGAGACCATGAATGGGAAAGAACACCCCGACCTTCTTGGAAGTATCGACGGCTTGGCGTACTCGTTGTTCGGACAGAAGAAATACGATGAAGCGGAGCCGTTATATAACCGGTTGCTGGCTCTGTGGATGAAGTCTGTGGGCGGGAATCATCCGATGGTGGCGATGACGTTGGAGAAGATTGCGGTGTTCTACGCTGCCCAGAAAAGGTACGACGAGGCGAAGGCCGCGGCGGAGCAGGGAAACGCGATCCGTGCTCATTTTCTCGCGGAAGGGCTGACCCATGAAGCGACCGAGCAGCTTGCGGAGGAGAAGAAGGACGACGCCTTGACCCTGTATCGGCGTACACTGTCGGTTCTCGATCCGCCCAACCCTGTTTATGATCAGATGCGCGCGGATACGGATAAAATCGTGCAGACGTTGGAACCGCCGCCGGCGCCGGTCAAAAAGACCGCCCCTCGTAAGAAAACCAACTGAGGTCAGGCGTGCTTCGTCTTCACGCGCGAGGCAAAACGTTCGACGTGGACGATGGCGCGCTCGTGAAATCCCTCACCGACCTTTTCGCGGCCGTCGTGTGCTTCCACCCGGAATCGTAGCCGCCGGTCGTTGACCTCGAGCAATTCAGCCTGAAACGTGACTTGCAGGCCGAGGGGTGTTGCTCCAAGATGTTTCACGTCGACATGCGTTCCGACGGTATCGTAGCCTTCGTCGAGATGCGGCTTCACCAGGTCGCGGCATGTCATCTCCATGTAGCAGATCATGAAAGGTGTCCCGAGCACGCGTGCATCCGGGAGGCCCAGAAAATCAACCGCGTTCGATCCATCCACTTCAACCTGCATCGTGCCTGTCAAGCCGGGCGATATCATCAAAGTACTCATTTCCAATCCGCCGTAAAAATGTTGAATTCGTAACGTTCCTTCGCGTCTTTGTCGGAGGCGAAGACAAGCTTCTTGCCGTCGGGCGAGAACTCGGGAAACGAGGTGAATCCGCCGAAATCGGTCACCTGCTCCAGCCCGCTGCCGTCGGGATTGACCATGTAGAGCTCAAACTTCCTGCCGTCGCAGTCGTGCTTATTCGAGGAGAACAGAATCTTGCTGCCGTCCGGCGTGAATGTCGGCGCGAAGCTGGCACAGCCAAAATTCGTGATCTGTTTTGCGTTGTGGCCGTTCGCGTCCGCAACAAACAGTTCCATCTTCATGGGAGAAGTCAGCGCGGCCGAAAGCAGATCGTGGTACTGCTTTTGAGTCTCTTCGGTCGCTGGATGATTCGCACGCCAGACGAGCTGTTTGCCATCGCGTGAGAACACAGCGCCGCCATCGTAGCCTTCCGCTTGAGTCACCTGGCGTTTGTCCGAACCGTCGGGCCGCATGGTCCATAGATCGAGGTCGCCCGACGCCATGGAAGTGTAGACGATGCGTCCGGTCTTCCAGTTGACGGTGCCCTCGGCGTCGTATCCGGGAGCGCTCGTCAGTTTCTTTTCGATCTTTCCCTGGTCGGTGGCCAGATAAATGTCGTAGCCCGGATACACGGCCCAGACGTAACCTTTGCTGCGATCCGCGGGTGGCGGACAGGCTGCGGCGGCCTCATGTGTCGAAGCGTAGATGATGTGCCTGTTGTCAGCGAGGAAATAGGCGCAGGTGGTGCGCCCTTTGCCGGTAGAGACCATCTTCACGCCCGATCCGTCGGCATTCATCACATAGATCTGGTCGCATTCTTTGCCGTCACGGGTCGATTGGAAGATGAGGCGTTTTCCGTCCGGTGCCCAGTATGCCTCGGCGTTTTGACCGCCGAAGGTGAGCTGCTTGAAATTCGAGAGATGTCCCGTTTGAGCCATCAAAGCGCAGGCCAACGGGCCGAAGTAGAGGAATAGGCTCCGCAATCCATCTATTGTAATGGGATTACACTGGTCTCGTTGAGAATACTACTGGTCGCGCTCGCGATGTCCATTGGGTGGGGCATCCGCGGGCAATTTGGCGGCGAGGTCGGCGCTTCCATAGCCGGCGCTCTCGGTGCAATGGCCGTGGTGCTGGCATCGGGACGAGAAGACTGGCACCGGCGCGTTGCTTTTTTCGGCATGTTCGGCGCCATCGGATGGGCCTATGGCGGTGGCATGTCGTACATGAAGGTAATCGCCTATGGCCATTCGCCCGATTCGCCGACGGTGCTCTATGGCTTCGCCGCAACGTTCCTGCTGGGCTTTCTATGGGCCGCTCCCGGAGGCGCGGGCACGGCGCTGGCTGCCTATTTGAACCGTGAACAGCTCACCGAAATGTTCGTAACCATCGCGGCGTTGTTTGGTGTGTGGTTCGTGCAGGGCATTCTCATCGACCTCAATCGGACTCTTTTTAGCGCCATGTGGTGGTCGGTGGGTTTGCCAATTGTGACCGTCGGCGTCGTGGCAGCGATCCGGCGCCGTCTCGATATTGCAGGCGAGTTGGTGCTTTTCATCTATGCCGGGCGGGGAATTGGCTACTTTCTGCTGGCTGACCTTCTGGGGCTGCAACTGAGCCCACCGCGCGGCGAGGGATGGGCGTCAATGGTAGGCCTGATTGCCGGGCTGCTCGTCTTCTGTTGGCGCCGCCGCCTGTGGGGTGTCGCATTCGCCACTATCGCAACGGGCTTCATGGGCGGCATCGGTTTCGCGCTCGGAGAGATGCTGAAGTTCATCAATATTTCGACAGGTCTCCACACCAATTGGCACAGCGTCATGGAACAGACGCAGGGATTGCTGCACGGGATTGCGCTGGCGATCGCGATGATCTATATCATCCGGGCAGCGCCGAAAGTGACCGATGATCCGCCTCTTCGCAAGTGGCCCGACGCATTCGCCGTCATGTTTGTGTTGTGGTTGATTCCGTACCTCAATTCCCGGCAGAGCCCGGCCGACTGGGTACAGCAGATCGAGGGCGTGACCGAACAGATGTACGGCATCTGGATCGAAGCCGGATTCCGATTCTCGCGCGGGTTTATCGGATGGTTTGACATGGCGTGGCTGGCGATTGCCGCCGCGCTTCTCTGGCTGCTCGTCATTCACATCAAGCGCGGACTACCGCTCATGCCCTCGAGTTGGCTGGGGCGCGGACAGTTGTTGTTCGTGGCGTTGCTATGGGCGATGACGGCGATCAACTTTATGCATGTCCTAGGACGCTTCGATCAGATCCGGCTCGTCACTGAATTTGCGATTACCATCAACGCGGCGATTTGCACGGTCTTGATGGCGAGCCAGCGGCCAGTCCCGATGGAAGTAACAGAAGCCAGCTACGGTAGGTGGCTGCGCAACTTCGCGGTGGCAGGTTTAGCTGGGGCGGTGCTAATGACGTTCACGGGTTGGATGGTGAAGCGCGCGTTGTTCGGCGATAGCCTGGTGCCCGGCTCTACCGCGCATATCCGCTTCGGTCCACATAACACTAACGATAAGAAGTGATGAGAGACACGGTCAAGGGCTACCAACCAGTAACGACATCGTCATAAAGGTGTAACTGATCGTCCGCTATGATTTAACATCTAACCGAAATCCCTGGAGGATGTTTGATCAAGACGATCTTGAAGTGCAGCCGTAGTGTGTCTGTTCTCGCGGTGTTTGCATCGTCAGCACTATGGACACAGTCGACGGGAACCATCACGGGTGTTGTGTCTGATGTGACCAGCAAGCCAATACCTGGAGCTTCGGTCTCAGTGAGGAACGAGGCAGGTGGAGTTTCTCGGCAGCTCTTAACTGAGTCAGACGGTAAATACACCCTCAACGGACTGCCTGACGGCGTGTACAGCATTGAGGCGTCGGCGCCGAGCTTTTCCACAAGCCGCCGCAACGGCGTGAAGGTAAACTCGGGTCAAACGTCTAATGTGTCCTTATCGCTGAATGTCAGCGAGATGGTGCAAAGTATTACGGTCGAGGGTTCGGTTTCGGTAGCGGCGGAGATGGCGCCCTCGCAGAACACCCTGGAAGCCCGCTCCGCGAGGTCCGAAATCAGCCCGGAGTATATTCAGAACTTCGAGTCCCCCATCGCTGACTATACTGAGCTGCTCAACGACGCGCCGGGGACGTTTAGCGTGAATCCGAACGGTGTCGGCCTGGGCGACAGTAAGACATATTTTAGAGGCTTTAAAGACGGCCAGTACACGATGCAGGCCGATGGCATTCCGTTCAATGATACGAACGATCCCACACATCACTCCTGGGCGTTCTTCCCCAGCCAGTTCATTGCCGGAGTCGATTTCGACCGGAGCCCCGGATCGGCCGCATCGATAGGACCGACGAACTTCGGTGGAACTATTAACCTGTTATCACGCAGCGTGGCGTACGAGCCCGATATCCGCGTTACCGCCTCGGATGGTTCGTTCAATACCCGCATGCTTGCACTTGATGCCGACACCGGACAGTTTGGTCCCGGTAAGCGGTCGAGCCTGACTGCCAACGTACACCAACTGTTGTCGGACGGTTATCAGACTTACAATTACCAGAAGCGCGATGCCGGATTCCTCAAGTATCAGTATCGTGTCAACGACAGAACCACGGTGACGTTATTCACCGGAATCGTCGATCTCTGGACGAACACGCCAAATCTCAAAGGCCCGTCTCGCGCACAGATCGGGGAGTTTGGGGACAACTACCTGTTGAGTGGGGACCCCAATCAGCCGAACTACTACGGATTCAACTTCTACCACGTTCAGACTGACTTCTCGTACCTTGGCGTCCACTCAGACCTGGGTCACGGGTGGATTCTGGATAACAAAATATATACGTACCGATACTGGAACAAGCAGAACTACAACAATCCGTCGGTTCAGGCCGATGGTTTCTTCGCTCCCGCCAGCAAGTCGATTACGGCGACCAGCGCAGTGGACAAGCTGAACGGCTATCGCAAAGCCGGTGACATCACCACCATCAGCCACGAATGGGGCCGCGGAGTGCTGCGCGCGGGACTTTGGTTCGAGTGGGCATATACCGATCGCTACCAGACTCCTTCGGACCCACGCACATGGGTGGATGCGGCACTGCCGAACTTCCATGAGCACTTCATCACGACCTCGGCTCAGCCGTTCGTCGAATATGAATATCGCTTGACGCGAGATCTTAGTATTTCGGCGGGCATGAAGGTTTCGGAATTCGGGATGTATCTCACGCAGTTCGCCGACGGCAAGATCGTCGGTAGCCTGGGTGGCCTGCCGAGCGTTTATCACTCCGCGAACTACCGTTCCTGGACGCCCGCCGCCGACGCGCGTTACCGGCTGAGGCCCAACTGGACAGCGTACGCGCAGTTTGCGACCGGCGCTAACATACCGCCGAGCAGCGTGTTCGACTCCAAGGGCGCCCAGGTCGCGGTGCTCCCCAAACCGACGTTAGTCAAGACATACCAGGTCGGGTCCGTGCTGAAATTCAACCGCTGGACGCTCGATGTGGATGCCTATTACAGCCACTTCCAGAATCCTTATTCATCGTTCCTCGATGCCAGCGGCGAGTCCTTCTTTTATCAGACGGGACCGTCGAATACAAAGGGCGTCGAAGCGGAGAGCAATTTCATGATCGGGCACGGGTTCAGCCTCTACCTCAACGGCACGATGGGTGTGGCGAAATACCAGGAGGGCCATTCGTATACGAACGGAGGCTTGTGGATCGCGAATACCCCCAAGAACACCGAAGCCATTGGTTTGACTTACCAGATGAAGGCTTGGGATTTGGGTCTGTTCGACAAGCGCGTTGGGCCGATGTACAACGACAATGTCACTTTCAACCAGGCGGTGGCAATCAGTCCGTTCAATGTCACGAATCTGTATGCGAACTACACGTTCAAGGGCGAGGGCCATTTTCGAGGAACGAAGCTCCGGTTCGGGATAAACAACCTGTTTGACCAGCACAGTATCGTCGGCGTAGTACCCTTCTCGACAACAAGTAATCAGCCGGCTCCTGGCGATGTCGTCACGCTGTTGCCGGGGCGCAGCGTCAACGTGACGGTGACGTTCGGGTACGCACCGAAGGGATAAAACGGAGCCCGTCATAACTTGACCATGTGCGGCTCTGCTGTCCGGCGGGCGTCATAAAAGCGGCGGCACCCGAAGCGATATTCCAAACCGGCTCTGCAATTCACCCAGCGCCTGTTCCGCCGTCTCGAATTGCACTGCCTGAATCCCAAGCTCATTCGCACCTTTGACATTTTCCGGCCGGTCATCGAGAAACGCGACTTGATCGGGCTTCATGCCTAAATCGGCCACACACTGCTCATAGATCGCCGCGTCCGGTTTTGTGACTCCGATCGAGCACGAATACGTATTCACATCAAATTTCGGCAGCCACTTCGCGGAGCCATCCTCGAGCGCGTCCCGCAAAGTCACCGGCAGATTGGAAAGCAGCGCGGTCCGCAATCCGATCTCCTTCGCCCGCGCCGCCGGGCCGAGCATCGCCTGTCGGGGATGCAGCCAGCTGCGATTGTCTAAATCCCACAAACGCCGCAGTTCGTCAGCGGAAAGTTCCCTGCCGGCCAACTGGTTCCAGTAATCCCGTGGCTCGACCTCAGCCCGATCGTAGGTCACACGCCAACGCCAGTAGGCGCTCTTGAACGTCGCCAGGGACATCGAAACGGCATCGGCCATGGCTTGCACATCGGCATCCGGCTGCGGTTCACAAAGAACATTGCCGTAGTCAAAAATGATCGCTTTGATTCCTTCAGACATGAAAGTAGATGGTACGTTAAGGAAAAGTCCCGAATCAATGAACATCGAAACCATCGCTGTCCACGCCGGACGGCACGTCGATCGCGCTACCGGCGCGGTCACGCCGCCGATCCATCTTTCATCGACCTTTGAACGCGCCGCCGACGGCGAATACCCGCTCGGCTTCAGCTATTCGCGCGAAGACAACCCCAACCGCAAGGGGCTCGAGGAGTGCCTCGCCGCGCTCGAAGGCGGGAAGGAAGCTTTAGCCTTCTCCTCCGGCCTCGCCGTTGCCACCGCGCTCGTGCAAGGTCTCGAACCCGGCGATCACATCATCGCGCCGGACGATGTTTACTGGGGTCTGCGCAAGGTGATTGGCGATGTGTTCGGCAAGTGGCCCCTCGAAACCAGCTATGTCGATATGACGGATCTCGATGCTGTCCGCGCGGCGGTCCGCCCCTCAACGCGTCTCGTCTGGACGGAGTCGCCGTCGAACCCGCTGATGAAAATCAGCGACCTCGCCGCCATCGCTAAGATTGCCCGGTCGGCCAATGCCATTAGCATTTGCGATGGCACGTTTGCCACGCCTGTTCTGCAGCGTCCGCTGGAGCTTGGTATCGACATGGTAGTTCACTCCGTCACGAAGTACCTGAGCGGGCACAGCGACGTTGTGGGCGGCACGCTGATCACGAAGTACGACAACTATCTGTTCGAGCGCGCCCGCAAGTCGCAACACTACGGTGGCTCGGTACCCTCACCATTCGATTGCTGGCTCACGCTGCGTGGCGTTTCCACGCTCCCCTACCGGATGCGGGGCCATTGCGAGAACGCGGCTCGCGTTGCGGTTTTTCTCGAAGCTCATCCCGCCGTGGAGCGTGTGCATTATCCCGGTCTCGCCGACCACCCCGGCCACCATATCGCCGTCCGGCAGATGCCGCGCGGGTTCGGTGGCATGCTGTCGTTCCAGGTCCGCGGTGGGCGCGAAGACGCCATGGCAGTCGCCGGCCGGGTGAGGCTGTTTACTCGCGCCACGAGCCTCGGAGGTCCGCACAGCTTCATCGAACATCGTGCCTCGGTGGAGGGTCCCATGTCGCGGACGCCTCAGAATCTGCTGCGTGTCTCCATCGGCCTGGAGCACGTGGACGATCTGGTGGCCGACCTGGAAAAAGCGTTAGTAACTGGCTGAAATCAGCCATCAGGCGGTGAACATCGGCCATCCATGCCCAAGCAATTCACAAATCTTTTCAGTCCTTTAGCGCTGGCAATCATTTTGCAATAGGTTCCGGCGAAGGCGGAGGACCTTATGAAAACGAAATTGATGATTTTATTGCTTCTGGTTGGAACGGCGGCGGCTTTTGCGGGACCGCATGTGTTTGTTGGTGTCGGTGTAGGCGGATATTATGGCGGCGGCTATTACGCTGTGGCTCCGCCACCAGTGCCTCCCGTGGTAGCTTACGCACCACCTGCTCCCGGTCCGGGATACTCTTGGGTTGGCGGTTATTACTACCCGGTTGGGCCTCGTTGGTCCTGGCACACGGGATACTGGGCACGGCGCCCCTACGCCGGCGCGGTTTGGGTTGGCCCACGTTATTACGGCCACCGTTATTACCGCGGATATTGGCGCCGTTAGCAGCACGTGGCAATAGTCTTTGAGCGCGGCATGCGCACGCGAAACCACCTGCGCCACCTTTATGGCTCAACAGGTTGCGAGCCAAGGTGGGGCGGGCGGTTTCGTCCTGACCGTTTGCGTTGAACTTGGGCAGGTTAAGCGGGCAGGGTGGCGCGATCGAACCAGTAGTTGAAAATATCCCGAATCGTCTGCAGCGTTGTATCCAGATCTACCGGCTTCCGGACATAGCAATTGGCCGAGAGCCGGTATGCCCTCAGCACTTCCTCCCGAGCACCGGTAGAACTCACAATCACAACGGGAATTGTTCTAAGCTCGGCATCCTCTTTGACGCCCTGCAATACTTCGTGCCCGCTTCTTTTCGGCAGGTTCAGGTCCAACAGGATTAATTGCGGGCGACGCGCGTTTCCATGCGGGCCCACCCGGAATAAAAAGTCCAGTGCTTCCTGGCCGTCTTGCGCCACGGTGAGGTTCAAAGGAATCGGGCTATCCCGCAGCGCCTCGCGAACCAGGCGAATGTCCCCGGGGTTGTCTTCCACCAGAAGGACTTCGACAGGCGTGGTCGCATTGGGCATCAGGTCTTACACTATATCGTAATATTGGCCGGAGCAGTACCGTCTTGTAGCCAATGGACGTCGGAACCTCGATTTTTCAGGATCTTCGGTATGCCTTTCGGATGCTGCTGCGCAGTCCACTGATTGCGGGCGCGGTCGTACTCACGCTGGCGCTTGGCATCGGCGTAAATACCGGCGTATTCACGGTTGTGGACGGTATGTTATTCCGCGCCCGCGTTGGCAAGGACCCGGGCAGCTTCGTCCATTTCTCGCCGCAATATTCGGGTGACTCCGGTTTCGGCTTCATGAGCTCGGCGGTTTCGTTTGAGGATTACACCGCATTTCGCGACCATACCCAGTCCATCCGAGATTTGGCTACGTGGTCGATTGTGCGGCCTGCGATAGGCGACGACACGTCATCCAGTCTGGCGATGCTGGTCTCTGAGGGTTTTTTCAACCTATACGGACTGGAGCGCCCGAAGCTCGGGCGGCTCTTCCTGGCGAACGAGTTTTCCAGGGAGAGTCCGGCGCCGGTTGTGGTGATCAGCGAGGAGTTGTGGCGCAGCCGTTTTGCCGCTGACCCTGACATCCTCGGCAAGAATATCAAGCTCAATCGGAGGCCTTTTGTAGTGATTGGCGTGACGCCGGCACGGTTCTCCGGAATACTCCGCGGGCCCGGCATCTGGATGCCCGACACTATGCACTCGTTGTTCTTCCAGGGGCAGGACCTCTTCCGCGATAGTACAGTTCGATGGCTGATTGTGGAGGGCCGCCTCAAGCCAGGCTGTACACGAGAGACTGCACAGTCGGAGCTGAGCGTGATTGCCCGGCAGCAGGATCAGCTTCATCCCGGGCGAAAGACGACGTTGTACCTCACGAATGGCTCATCCATACAGGAGCCGTCGCTACGGGCCAACCTGATCTGGATCGCGCCGGTGATCATGGGCGCATTGACACTCGTTCTGCTGCTGGCTTGTACGAACGTGACGATGCTGCTGCTGGCGCGGGCTTCGGCGCGGCAGAGAGAAATTGCGATTCGGGTTTCGTTGGGCGCGGGGCGCGGAAGACTGCTGCGCATGCTCTTGACGGAAAGCCTCTTCCTTGCCGCTACGGCAGGAGCGATCAGCGCATACGTGGCCTATCGCGTACCCGATGTGGTCCAGACGCTGCTGGTGAACGCACCGACCTATCCTTTGAAGCCCGACCTGGCAGTGTTCACCTACCTCGCTGCGATCACGCTACTCGCCGGCCTGATTTCGGGGCTGACGCCCGCGGCGGAGTCTCTCAAGGTCGACATCTCCGCTTCGCTGAAAGGGCATACGCAATTGTTCGGCGCGCGCAACACGAAACATTCGACCCGCGGTGTGCTCATCAGCGCGCAAGCCGCCACGAGCCTCGTGCTGTTGATCGGCGCTGGATTGTTCATTCGGGCGCAATACACCTTATTCACCGCTACTCCAGGTTTTGAGATGAGGCAGGTGTTGCTGGTGCCAATGCAGTCGGGTCTGAGCGAAGCTTTCTATCGCAATTTGGAGCAGCGGGTGAGGACGATTCCCGGCGTTCAGTCCGTCTCGTTCACAAGTTCACCACCACTCTTCACAGACGAATCCGGAGCGGACACGGAAGAAGCCCGGCTGCCGGGCCAGGCAAAGAAGGCAGGAGTGATTGCGGGCGTAACCACCGTCTCGGCTGGATATTTCGATACGATGCGAATCCCGATCGTACTCGGGCGAGCGTTCCAGGCTTCGGAGGCTTCAGCCAACGCTACGGCGCCCGTTGTTATCGTGTCGGAGGCATTTGCGAAGACCTTCTGGCCCGGGGAAAATCCTGTGGGGAAGTCGATTGAGGGATCCAAAAACGACCTGCTGGATGTGATCGGAGTCGCGCGCGATACACAGTCTGAGCGTTTCGGCTCTGTGGATGGCCCGCATTTTTATCGACTGCGGTCTTATCACTCGGCGGGTGGGCCTATGCTAGTGCGGTTTGCGGGAGATGCCGCCTCCGTGGAGCGCTCCGTAAAAACCGTCGTAAGGGATATGGACCGGGAGATGTTAGTGACCCCACAAACGCTCGAGGCCCTTTCCGAGATTCTGTCGTCGAGATTCGGCGTGCTCGTGAAGCCGGTCGCCGTGTTGGGGATTACGGCGCTTCTCCTGGCGATTGTGGGGATCTATGGGGTTGTCGCGTTCGCGGTCGCGCAGCGAACGCGCGAGTTCGGGATCCGAATGGCTTTGGGGGCCAGCCAGGGTAGGATTATGCTGACCGTGCTGCGATCCGGTATCCGGCCAATTGCGCTGGGGTTCGCCGGGGGGTTGACGCTCGCGTTTGCCGGTTCCTATGGGTTGCGTCAGGCTTTCAGGGGCACGAACTTTGCCTTCAACGCGAGAGACCCGATCGCGTATGCAGCCGTGGTGGCAATTTTGGGCATTGTTGCGCTGGCGGCAATGTGCGGGCCGGCTTTGCGGGCGGCGCGGTCGGATCCAATGCAGACGCTTCGCCAGGACTAACAGGTACCATCAAGGAATGACAATACGCACTTATCTCAACTTTGGCGGGAATTGCGCGCAAGCGTTTCGTTTTTACGAAGAGCATCTCGGCGGAAAGATCAGGATGATCATGACGCACGCTGAGATGCCGAACGCGGGCAATGTCGCGCCGGAGATGAAGGACGCGGTTTTGCACGCCCAGATCGAGATTGGCGATACCACGATTATGGGTTCCGATGTGCCAGCGGATCGTTTTCAGCCCATGCGTAGCGCGTATCTTTCCTTGGCTGTTGACAATAACGAAGAAGCGGAACGGATCTTCAAGCTCCTGTCAGAGGGCGGCGAGAAGTTCATGCCGATGGAAGAGACGTTCTTCGCGTTTCGGTTCGGAATGCTGCGCGACAAGTTCGGCACGTTGTGGATGGTCATTCACGAACGCCCCATGCCTTAAGCCGGCCGAAACTGGATGTGCTTAACTTCTAATGAGGTTCCATCCATGAAAACAGCCGTTGTCCTTGCCACCGCCCTTTTGATTGGCGCCAGTCTGGCTCCCGCCGACAGTTCCGGGAAGCTAACGGTGTACATGGGCGGGAAACCGGTAGCGAACGAATCGTACTCGATCCAAAGCGCGGATGGAAAGATCGAGATTAACGGCTCCGGGGCCGCCGATATGGGGATCCTGAAGATCACGATCGATCAGTTCAAGGTCGTGACCGACGCTAGGTATCACCCCCTCGAAGCCGCCGCGAAGGCCCAGATGGGCAAGGTCAATATGGCCATCCTGACGACATTCTCGGACGACAAAGCGAACAATAAGATCGATAGCGGTCAAGGTCCTACCAGCAAAGAGGACGCCATCCACGGCGATGACCTGGTGATCAACACCAACCTGCCGATTTGTGCGTGGTCGATGCTTTTTCCCCGGGTCAAGCTGGATTCCACCACTCCGCAGGAGTTTCACGCCTACATCATCGGACAGAAGGAAGTGCCGTTGACCGTGACTTCGAAGGGGAAGGAGACGGTGGAATTCGACGGGAAGAGCGAAGAACTGAGCCATGTGGCTGCCAGTTTGCCTTTGCAGGAAGACAAGACCACCGATATCGATTTCTGGATCAATGATGCGGGCAAGATTATCAAGGCGGTGGTGCCTTCGCAGAGCGTCGAGGTGTACCAGCAGGGTTATGCGCCGAAACCAAAGCCTGCACCGGCTGAGGGGAAGTGACAGGAATCCGGCCCTTAACAGAGTCGGACGCGCAGGCGTTTTGGGATTTACGGCGTGAAGCACTGGTAAGTGAGCCTCGCGCGTTTGCTTCTTCTGTGGAAGAGCATCAGGAGTTTGGGGTCGCGAGAACGGCGGAGCGGCTCCGGCGCGGCGAAAACGGTGATTTTGTCCTGGGGGCTTTTGATCGGGAGGAACTCGTTGGCACCGTAGGGTTCCACCGCGAGAATCGGCCCAAGACGCAGCACAAGGGGATGATCTGGGGTGTCTACGTGGCGCCGGCCTATCGTGGCCGCGGTCTGGCTCGCGCCCTCATGATTGCCGCGATTGAGCGGGTAAGAGGGTACGCCGATGTCCGTCAGATCAATATTGTGGTAGCGGCGACACAGGCTGCGGCAGAGCGGCTGTATCGTGCTTTAGGGTTTGAAGCCTTTGCGCTTGAACGCGAAGGGTTAAGGGTGGCCGAAGAATTCGTTGACCAGCACTGGATGGTTTTGCACCTTCAATCCGATCCGAGAAACCACAGCTTGACGGGCTCATAAAGCAAATAAATTACGGCGATGGCTAACCAGACCATCGAGCTGACCGAGAGAGGGCGGGCGGTGACTCGGACCTCCGGCGTGCGGTCGAGCTGTAGCAGGGGACCTTCCTCCTGCGCGGCCGTGCGGTCATAAAGGAACAGTGGCGCCGCAGCGAACACGGCGAATATCGGAAACCAGACGGCGCTATTGGACTTCACAATATGACCGCCTCGCACGCCTAGCGTCAGCGATCCGACCAGGTCTCCGATGGCAAGCGTTGCCAGGGCGAGATGCCGAATCGCAAGGGCGCGCCCGGCGGAATTCAAGCCCGTCATCAGGCGCCGGGAGCGCAGGACAGCTTCCTTACCCCGGAGGTTCTCGACGACGCAGATCACCGGCCACAGGCAGTCGCCGATCAGAAACCCGGCCCCCGGCGTAAAAATCGAGTTTAACTGCGTGATGGCGAGGGACGGGAGGGCTTTCAACATGCGCCAGAAGACCCGGAAGGCGATAAATCGGCGGATGCGGACTTTCTCGTCCAAGGCGATGAGCGCGGCGATTGCTCGCACCACATTGTCGGAGAAGACGAGTAGGGCGGCGGCTATGAGCGAAGCCAATGCAGTCCGCAGCAACGGGGGAAATTGCAGCCTATGGCCCAGGAATTCCGCCACGCCAATGAGCGATAGCAGGACGGTATAGATGGGAAACAGCAAAGCAAAAAAGGGCCCAAGGTGTCTCGTCAGAAATGCCCGGGACCTTCGAAGCGCAAAGAATTCCGCGTCCACGGCATTATGGAACCGGCGTGCAAATTCGACGGCGGAAGGAGGCCGGGCAGCGGGATCACGCGCCATGCCGGCGAGCACGGCGTCGGACACATCACGCGGCGCCTTAGCGACACTCGATGGCGGCCGGGGATCGCCACGACGGTAAAACTCGATCAGCTCGCTGGTCTTTCCGGTGAAGGGGAGTTCACCGCAGACTAGGGAATAAGCGACGACCGCGAGACTATAAATATCGGAGCGAAAGTCGATTTCCCGTCCCAAGGCCTGCTCCGGGGACATGTATCCAGGCGTTCCCACCACACTTCCCGGCATCGTCCGGCCACCATCGCTGCCGAAGGAACCGGAGGAAGGATCGGACGGCAGCACGCCCATCGCTATCGTGACGGCCTCTCCGGCTTGGATCTGGCCCTGACCCAGTTGCGGTTCGGGACGCATGCCCATGGCGATGGTCTCGTTCTCACCGGCAACCGTGAGCAGATCGACGGATGGCAGGGCCGCGGGCAACTCCGGTTGCGGCTGCGGTTGCAGGTCACCTGGCAGCTTCATCTTGGCTACGCCAAAGTCGAGCACCTTGACGGTGTACGCGCCGCGGCCGTTCGGTTCGAGCCAGATGTTGTCCGGCTTCAGATCGCGGTGCACGATTCCGTAGTGGTGCGCCTCTTCGAGCGCCAGCGCAATCTGGTCAAGAAGGTCCGCGACCAGTGTAAGTGGGGGCCGTGGGTTGGCTTCCTGAAAGGACGAGAGTGTCTGCCCATCCAGGAGTTCCATGACCAGGTAAGGAATGTGCCCGTTGCGGGAGGCGGCAATTCCGAAATCCGTGACATTGACGATGTTCGGATGGCGCAGGCGGCCGCACGCCTGCGCCTCGCGCTGGAAGCGTGCGAGGAAGTGCGGATCCGTCGCCCACTTGGGAGCGATCAACTTCACGGCGACTACGCGGGTGGTTCCGAGGTGGGTGCTGAGATATACGTTTCCCATACCTCCGGCGCCAAGTTGCCGATCAATGCGATATTTGCCGTCGAGGACTTCGCCAATCATGAAAGGGTCTATCTTGTAAGCCGCCATGATAGCAGTGGGCCGCGGAACGGTGCGTAGACAATAATGGACGAGGGGTACCGCTATGCGTCCCAACATCGATGGTTTGCTCGAGTCGTCGCTCTACGTCGCGGACGTGGCGGTTTCGGCCCGGTTCTATGCCGACATCCTGGGTTTCACAGTCATCAGCGACTTTGAGCGTCGTGGCTGCGCTATGCGGGCCGCCTCAAAGCAGGTGCTGCTGCTGTTTGAGAAAGGAGGCTCGGTCAACATCCGATCGCCGCATGATGGTTCTGGCGAGTTGCATATCGCATTCGCGATTTCCGCCGCCGATTTGACGGCCTGGGAGTCCTGGCTTGCGTCTCATGGAATCGCAGTCGAAGAGAAGCGAACTTGGGAACGCGGCGGGGTGAGCATCTACTTTCGCGACCCCGATCGGCACCTGGTGGAACTCGCTACTCCCGGAGTGTGGTCAATTTACTGATGAGGATCCAGAAGGTGGCGCCGGCGGTTTCGGCGGCGCTCTTTCAGTCAGATCCAAAAGCAGGCGAAAACGCTGTCTCACGCTTCCACAGCGTCCAAATCCTGCGCTTAGCGCTGTTCGGACACGGAACGCTCGGCTAATTCGCCCAGCAGCGGGAGTTTGAAGTTCTCGTCGTGGCTGACCTTAATCATCATGAAAATCCACGAACCGAAGACCAGAAGCTTCAGGATAGCCGGGAGGATCCTGCTCATCGGGAAGCCGGGCATGAAAAAGGTTACGTGGAACATAGGCGAGACCACCCAATCGACGATGAGCCAGGCGACAAAGATGTAGAGACCCTGAAAGGCATGGAAGCGCACCGTATGATCGTTGCGGAAACGGGCGGATGCGAGCACTACTATGGCTGCGATCCAGCCGACGATGGGGATGTAGCAAAGCAGCGCAGAGGTGCGCGAGCTGACGCCGGTAAAGTAGTTTGCCGGCGAACCAGCAGCCACCGGCTGTTTGGCGCCACAGACGGCGCAGAACAGGTCCTGGTCACCAACCGTTTTTCCGCACTTGCAACAGTAGGGCATGTTCTCTGTCTTCCTATTGTTACTTACGACAAGCCGGACGCGAGTGTTCCATCTGTATGATAGGATGCGTAGAAATGCGTTTCGTAGTGCCAACCATATGGCTGCTGGCGTCGTTGAGCGCCTATGCGGCCAAGCCGCTGGAGATCTATTTCATTGACGTGGAGGGCGGCCAGTCGACTCTCATCGTCAGCCCTTCGGGACAGGCCATACTGGTCGATACGGGTTGGCGGGGGTTCAATGGCCGCGACACGGATCGAATCGTAAAAGCCGCGAAAAATGCTCACGTAAAGCAACTGAATTATGTTGAGATTACGCATTACCATCGTGATCACGTGGGGGGCGTTACGCAGCTTGCCGATCGTATGAAGATCGACGCATTTGTCGATCACGGTCCGAACATGGAGGACGCCAAGACACCGAAGGAAGACTACGCCGACTACGAGAAGGTGGTAGCACGGGGAGCACAGCATATTGTTGTGAAGCCGGGAGATACGATTCCGCTCAAGGATCTGGACATTAAGGTTCTGTCGGCCAACGGAGAACGCATTACGGCGCCCCTGGCGGGTGCGGGACAGCCGAATCCGTTGTGCGGTTCAGAGCCGCGGGCAGAAGACGATCCCACCGAGAACGCGCGGTCGGTCGGCATTTTGGTCACTTTCGGGAGTTTCCGGTTTATCGATTTAGGGGATCTTACCAAGAAAAAGGAACTGGGTTTGGCGTGCCCAAACAATCTGATCGGCACCGTGGACGTTTACCTGACCACGCACCATGGGCTGGACCAGTCGAACGCAAAGGCACTGGTTGACGCCCTGCACCCTCGGGTGGCCATCATGAACAACGGCGCGAACAAGGGAGGCAGCCCGGCGGCGTGGCAGATTGTGAAGGATTCGCCGGGGCTGCAGGACATCTGGCAACTGCACTATGCCATGGAGGGCGGGAAGGACCATAATGCTCCCGATCCGTTCCTCGCGAACATCGATGCGGGTGATGATGGGTATTATCTGAAGCTGACCGCGGAGTCAGACGGCACGTTCACCGTTTACAACGCCCGCAATAAATACCAAAAAACTTACACCAAATGAGAATAGCCCTCGTTATTTTGCTCACCGGCGTTGCTTCGTTGGCACACGCCGAGTTGAACTCGATCAATCCGGCTGTCAAGAAAGTCGTCGATTCCGTTTCGGAAGAGCGGATCGGGCAGATTCTAAAGAAGCTGGAAAGTTTTCATACGCGGAATATTTTTTCGGAGCAGGACAATCCGGAGCGCGGAATCGGAGCGGCGCGCCATTGGATTTACGATCAGATGAAGAGCTATAGTCCGCGGCTGGAAGTCAGTTTCGACACCTATAAGGTCAAGAAGCGGGGACGGATTGTTCACGATGTGGAGCTACAGAACGTGGTGGCGGTATTGCCGGGGAAGTTGAACAAGGATCACCACATCATCATCTCGGGTCACTACGATTCTGTGGCGCTGAACCGGCCGACCGGCGCGCCACCGGCGGGCTCGACTGACGATCCGGCGGGCGGCGGCGCGGGGGCCGGTGGCGGCACAAACGGCGGGTCGGGTAGTGATGCAAATCGCAACGTCGATCCCGTGGAATATGACAAGCGCATGTCCGAACAAAAGGCGCCGGGTGTGACGGACGACGGGTCGGGGACCGCGGCAGTGATGGAACTGGCGCGCGTAATGAGCCAGTATGAATGGGACAACACGATCGTGTTTATCGCGTTCACGGCGGAAGAAGAGGGGCTGATCGGGAGTGCTCTGTACGCTCGCAAGGCGCACAAGGAAAATGAGATTATCGATGCCGTCCTTAACAACGACATCATCGGGAGCGAAGTATCGGGTGATGGCCGCATCAACAACAGCTCGCTTCTGATCTTCTCGGACGATCCGTCGGATTCGCCGTCGCGCGAGCTGGCGCGGTACATCAAGAAGATCGGGGAACGCTACGTGCCGTCGATGAGCGTGGATCTCATATTCCGGCAGGACCGCTTCGGGCGCGGCGGCGACCACATTTCCTTCAACCAGGAAGGTTATGCGGCGGTGCGGTTCACGACGCCGAACGAGAATTTCGCGAATCAGCACACCGTGACCGACACGTTCGAGAACACCTCGGTTTCATATACAGCTCGGGTCATCCAGGTGAATGGGGCTGTGGCCGCGAGCCTGGCGCTGGCTCCGAAGGCGCCGATCGTGACGGAGCCGATAACGCGACAGGGGCGTACCGTTATCACGCCGATGGTGACACGCGGAAAGACTCGCTACGACGCGCAGTTGAAGTGGAAGAATCCGAACCCGGAGGAGGATTTGGCGGGTTACATCGTTACGGTTCGAGCCACGACGTCGCCATACTGGGAGCGTGAAATCTATGTTGGCAATGTAACGGAATACCTGATGAAGGACGTCCCCATCGATGAGTTCGTATTCGGCATTAAAGCGGTGGACAAGGACGGCAACGAGAGCCTGGCGGCCGTTTACACTACCGTTCCACGCCAGAGGCTGGAAATCGAAACCTACTGAATGCAGTTCTCACGCAGAACGTTGTTACGCGGGGCGGCGGCCGTCGGGCTCGCTTCGACCGCGCTAGCCAAGAAGCCAGCCGTTCGGATTGGCGTTACGGATTGGAATCTTAAAGAGACCGGAAAACTGGAGGCGGTCGGACTGGCGGCTAAGATCGGCTTTGACGGCGTGCAGGTCAGCCTCGGGAGGACGCCCGTTGCCGACAAGCTGCCACTGGACAACGGCGAGCTTCAGGCCCAGTATGTCGAAGAAGCGAAGAAGCAAAACATCGCGATCGACGCCACGTGCCTAGATATCCTGCATGTCAATTATCTGAAGAACGACAAGCTGGGGCAGAAGTGGGTCGCGGATGGAATCCGCGCCACGCGGGCTTTAAAGACGCAGGTGATGCTGCTGCCGTTCTTTGGGAAAGGCGCTCTCGAAACGCAGGCGGAAAAGGATTACGTCGGCGACGTGCTGCGCGATCTGGGTGAAGAGGCGGCGAAGGCCGGCGTCATCTTAGGCATTGAGGATACGATTTCGGCTGAGGACAACGTGCGCATTATGGACCGCGCACGGTCGAAAGCGGTCCTCGTGTATTACGACACAGGGAATTCGACCAAGGCCGGATTCGACGTGGTGAAAGAGATCCGCTGGCTGGGGCCCAAGCGGATCTGCCAGATTCATCTGAAAGACGATCCGCACTACCTCGGCGAGGGATCGATCGACTTCGAAATGGTAATGCACACCATCAGTACGATCGATTACAAGGGATTCGCGAACCTGGAGACGACGTGTCCTTCGAATTCAATTGAAGCCGATATGCACCGCAACCTGGCGTACATCCGGCGGGTGATGGTGCAAGGATAGTTGTCAGGTGAATCCGAAGCTCCAATCGGCGCTGATCCATGTCGGCGTGTTCGTAGTCATTGCTTTCCTGGGCATTATTATTCTGCCGACGCTGCTGATTCCGTTTGGGGTGTTCATCGCGGCGGCGATGGGGACGTTTGCGGCCGCAGCCATTGCCAACGCCATCACGCTGCGGATTTTTGAGCGCGGCCGGCTTTCGGATGTCGGGCTGGGATGGACGGCGTCGTCGCGGCGGAATCTCGCGGTGGGGCTGCTCGGCGGAATCCTGGCAGGCGCGATTGTACTGCTGGGGCCTGTCGCGATGCGGATGGCAGACCTCGAGGCGGTCCCGAAGGAGCAGACGCACTGGGCGAGCATTCTGTTCATTTCGGTGGTGCTGTTGTTCGGGGCGATCGGCGAGGAGATGCTGCTGCGCGGCTACGCCTTTCAGTTGCTCGTGCGGGCGGCGGGGCCCTTTGCGACGATTCTGCCGACGAGCGTGATTTTTGCGCTGCTGCATGCGAACAATCCGAATTTCGGCTTTCTGGCTGGATTCAATACGTTTTTGTTTGGTGTGCTGCTCGGGTATTCGTTCCTGCGCAGTGGGGATTTGTGGCTGCCCATCGGGATTCATTTCGGGTGGAACTGGGCGCTCCCTCTGCTGGGGGTGAATTTGAGCGGTCTGACGATTGGAGTGACCGGGTACACCATGCACTGGAAGATCGGCGGGCTGTGGAGCGGCGGGGCGTATGGGCCGGAGGGCGGCCTGCTGACTACGGCGATTGTTGTGCTGCTCTATTTTTATCTCGAGAAGGCGCCGCTGATGCCGCAAGAGCCGTATTTATTGTTTAAGGATAGGGAGCTGTAAGTCAAAGGCGGACCTTGGATGCCTGATTGCGGCATACAATGGAACTAATAGCGCCGTTCCTTCGGTGCAAGGGTTGAAACCCATGGCGATACGTCATCTTGCTGTTCTTTCCGCTGGATTTTCAATGGTTGCTCCCGCGTTGTTTGCGGGCGACGCTAAACTCACCGAGGACGATAGGATCGAGATTCTGCGCGGCCTCCTGTCGGAGTACGCCACCGTCAAGACCTATCTGCCGCGGTCGAAGAAGCCCTTGCCGTTCGACTCGACCGGAAAATGGGACAAGGAAGAGTGGCAGAAGATCGGGCGTGAGTTTGGACCGGCGGCGCGCGTAGGCGACCTCATCCAGGTGACGCATGTATCGATCGAGAATGACAAGATCGTGCTCGAACTGAATGGCGGGATGAAGAAGAAGGGCAGTTGGAAGGACCACGTATCGATCGGAATGGGCGGCGCCACGACACCCATCAACACTCAGCAGAACACAAATGCTCCCGGCGGCACCAGCCTGGCGCTCCAGTTCGATGACGGGGTTCCGCCGATGAAGGCTTCAGAGATTAAAAAGCTCCTGCAACCGGTGCTCGATTTCGAGAAGCACAGCGCGACCGAGAATTACGTCGAGACGCTGCCGGCTCCGGTGCAGCAGGCCATCAAGGACAAGAAAGTCATCGAGGGTATGACGCAGGAGCAGGTGCTGCTGGCATTGGGAAAGCCGCGGCATAAGGAACGATCGAGCAGCGACGGGACGGACCTGGAGGATTGGGTCTACGGCGACCCGCCGGGCAAGATCATGTTCGTCACCTTTGAAAATTCGAAGGTCACGAAGGTGAAGGAAGCGTACGCGGGCTTGGGCGGGTCGACTGCCGCGCCGCTTCCCCCACGCTAAATCACTACAGCTTCACCAGCAGCGCGATAATCAGGCGGTTCTCCCGCTTGCGGAGATCGGGGTACCAGCCCGGAACGACCCGAGAAATACGGAACATTCGAGGCGCGATGCGTATACTCGAAGCGCCAGGTGACGAACTGGCTAGGCATAAAGTCGAAGGTCGCCTGGGCATCCCAGGCTTTGAACGAATCGCCGGGATTCTGAGTGAAGTAAGGAGTTCCGGTCGCGGCGGTCGCGCCGTCGATGGGCGGGAGCAGAACCAGGTAGCGCCCCGGACTATTCATGGCGCCGCCCCCGATGGTTACCGCGAACATGTCTTTGTGGAACCACAGGCGGTTGTAGAACATGAAGCCGAGGAAGTTTTGAGCGGGACCCTTTTTGCCTCCCGCGTACGTCACGCCTCCGCCGTTTTCACAGCCGGCATCGAGGGTAAGCGAGAAGGCCGCTTTATCCATGAAACTTGCCGGGACATCATAGTACTTGACCTGGATGCTGTCATCGGTATGCCAACGCGTGCGATGCAGACCGATCGTATCCTGGCCAACGCCGTATTGGTGACCTACGAATGAGAACCAGGACGTCGGACGATAGAGGATCTGCGCACCGACCCAGGGCCGGCCGTTGAATTTTCCGTAAGACTGCCAGCCGTTGATCGCCAGGGTTCGATCTTCAGCGTTAAAGAACCAAGGCGTGTTCGAGGAAACGTAGGAAGGCTGGTAGGTTCAGTTATCGAAGTTGTAGTAGCTGAACAGACCGACATAGGACATAAAAAGAGGGGACGATTTGCGGAACCTTGAGGGTGACCATCGCATTGAGATCGCTCGCCAGGGCTGCAGCTTGTTTAAGCGCTGACAAGGTCGCCGATTCTGTCGTGAATACTACTGCGATTGGCCGCATGGCGCCGATTGACAATCGGCCCGTGGGCTGACAGCATGCATCACGTTGCGATTGGATTCGGTTCACGATTTCAAGTCTAGGCGTGGGTGCCTGAAGGAGTAATAGAAAAGGCGTGAAGGTTTCTTGAAGACTGTAACTCGTTACACAGACTCGGGTTGGCCGTTGAAGCGATAGCCAACCCACGGTTCCGTGGTGATGTAGTGGGGGCTTTCGGGATTAAGCTCGATCTTCTTGCGCAGGTTCTTAATGAACACGCGCAGATAGTCGACCTGCTCGCCATAGTCGGGCCCCCACACAGCCTGCAGTAACTCTCGATGGGGCACCGCTTCGTTAGCGTGCTGGATGAGATAGCGAAGCAGGTCGAGTTCTTTCGGAGTGAGATGAGAAGTGCTGGTGCCGTTGTTCACGGTACGGGCTCCGAAGTCAATGACAGCGTCGCCGACTTTCAGCCGCGCGGGGCCACTTTGTGCCGGGAGACGGCGCATTGCCGCGCGGATCCGCGCTTGAAGCTCAGGCATTCCGAACGGCTTGGTGACGAAGTCGTCGGCGCCTGCGTCGAGGGCTTCAACCTTGTCATTTTCGGTGTTGCGGACGGTGAGAACAATGATGGCTGCCTGCGAATCGGCTCGGATTGCGCGGCAGGCTTCGAGGCCACCCATTCCCGGCATGTTCATGTCGAGCAGAATCAGATCCGGGCGGAAATCGCGAATGCGGTCGAGGGCCTCTTCGCCGCTCTTGGCGTCGGCAATCTCGTAGCCGGCGACGGTTAAGGTGGAGCGCATGATGCGCCGGATTTGCGGCTCATCGTCAACCACGAGAATACGTCCGGAACTCATACGTTTGCTGTCTCTTCGATGAGCGGCAGCGTCATTTCGAATGTTGTTTCGCCGGGCTGGCTGGTCACGCTGAGGCGGCCCTGGTGGGCGCGCGCGACGCTTTGCACGATGCTAAGGCCGAGCCCGGATCCCGGGATGCGGTTTTTGACGGACGGGCTGCGATAAAACTTCTCAAACACGCGATGCTGCTCTTCCGGGGGAATGCCCCTACCGCGGTCGCTCACGCTGATATGAACACCGCCAGCATCGTGGCTGAGCCGGATGGTCACAGGTGTTCCGGGCGGTGAGTACTTGATGGCGTTGTCCAGAAGTTGCTTGATGGCGAGTCTGATCAGTCGCCGGTCTACGGCTGCAGGCGGCATCTGCTCCTGACAATCGAATAATACCGCACGGTCGTCGAGGGCGTTCTGCATTGAGGCGGCGATTTGGTGTACGAGCTCGTCGAGGTCGGATATTTCGCGATCCACTCGCATCTGGCCGGTGTCGAGGCGGCCGACTTCAATTGCTTCGTCGACCAGCTCGCGCAGGCGGTCGGCTTCCTCGTCGGCCACTTTGAGGAGTTCGCCGCCGTTGGTGGCGTAGGCGCCGGGCGACGAGAGCAGAGCGGTGGTAGCGGCTTTGATGGAGGTAAGCGGGGTCTTGAACTCGTGAGCAATGGCATCCACCAGCGTAGTGCGGAGCTGTTCACTCTGCCGCGCGGCTTCCGCCTGCGCCGCCAATTCCTGGGCGCGTGCGCGTTCCAGCCCTATGGCTACGAGGTTGGCAATGCCCTGGAGCACGGAATCCGGCAACTGGTCTCCACGCAGCGCGAGGCTGCCGATCGGCTCGGCTCCGAGACGAACCGCGATGATGATTTCGCGTCGATCGGGATCGGAGTAGGTTATACCCCGGAGAGCGGCTTCCCTCATGTGATCTTCGATTCCCTCGATGTCGGACGGCCCTCCGCGATAGAACTTGTTCGACGGACGTTCGTATAGCATGACGGCGTTGAAACCGAACACCTCGGCAAGCGTGCGGGCAAGCTGTTTCGGCAAAGATTCGTTTGTATCCCAGAGAAGTACGTTCCGGCTGAAGGTATAGAGCCGTTCGAGGTCTTGCTGGCGATCGACTGCTTCCCGCGTTCGGCGGCGTGCGACTTCGGAAAGGCGGCTGGCGATGAGCGACGTGGCCAGGAACGCGAAAAGCGCGACCCAGTTCTGGGGGTCGGCAATAGTCAGACGGCCGACCGGGGGAAGGAAGAAGAAGTTGAAACAGAGAGTAGCGAAAAGAGCTGCGGCGACGGATTCTATGAGTCCCCAGGTACTGGCGACCACAAGGACGTCGAGGAGATAGGCAAACCCGACAGTAGTGGCGTTCAGCGAGATGACTTTGTAACCGGCAAAGGTCACCGCGCCGACGCTCGCAATGGCGAGTGTTAAGCGAACGATCAGGAATCGCACGGACTCCGAGCCCCGATTCCGATTCTAGATCAACTACCGCCTGAGAGCGGGTGTGTCGGGCGGTGATAATATACCTATGGGGTACCCATACAAGCGATGAGAACCTTACGGAGCTGGTTTATCAGGCTGGGCGGGTTGTTCGGCAAGCGGCGGCGGGAGGCAGAGATATCCGAGGAGATTCGCAGCCATATTGAGATGGAGATCGCCGATGGCATTCGCGCCGGAATGTCCCCAGAGCAGGCGAGGCGCGCGGCATTAATACGGCTTGGCAGCGTGGAGAGCCTGAAAGAACTGCAACGCACGCGGAGCACGGTGCCGTTTCTGGAGCACCTCGTACAGGATCTGCGCTTCGCAGCCCGGCAGTTGCGAAAGAGCCCGGTATTTGCCGGGACCGCGATAGCCGTTCTGGCGCTGGGTATTTGCGCCAGCATCGCAATTTTTGCTTTTGTGGACGCGGCGTTAATCAAGCCTCTGCCGTATCCGAATCCGGCGAGTCTGATGTTGGTGACGGAAACGAACCGGTTGTTCTCGCTCGCGAATCTTTCCTATCCCGATTATGCGGACTGGAGGCGTTTCAACACGGCATTCACTTCGCTGGATGTGTTTACCGGCGGCGGTTATCTCGTCACCACCGCGACAGGCGCTGAACCGGTAAGGGCAGGCAGGGTCAGCGGAAGTTTCTTCGAAACTCTGCGCGTGAAACCGCTGCTCGGAGGCGGCTTCGTTCCGGGCGAGGAGACTCAGGGAGGGTCTCGCAAGCTGGTTTTGAGCTATGCCGGGTGGCAGAAGCATTTCGGAGGCGGCTACGATGTGCTGGGCAAAACCCTCGCCTTGAGCGGTCAGGATTACGCGGTCGTAGGCGTTTTGCCGGCGAAGTTCCAGTTCGGGCCGCTCGGCTCGCCGGAATTCTGGACGCTGGTCGACATCAAGGACGCGTGTGCCGTCCGCAGGAGCTGCCACAATCTGGACGGCATCGGACGGCTCAAGCCTGGCGTGACCATCGCCGCTGCACTGGCCAACCTGTCAGCGATCGCCCGTCAACTCGAAAGTCAGTACCCTGATTCGAATCGGGAGCGCGGCGCGGGCGTTCTGCCTCTGGCCGATGTGATGACCGGCACAATTCGTCCAGTGTTGATGCTGGTTATGGCAGGTGCCGGGCTGCTGCTGCTGATTGCCTGCGTGAATGTCGCGAGCCTGGTGCTGGCGCGGTCGGAGGGGCGTAAACGAGAAATGGCCGTCCGCCGTGCGTTGGGCGCCTCGCTTGGCCGGCTGGGTAGTCAATTCGTGAGTGAAAGCGCCGTTCTGGTGCTCGGCGCGGGCTCGTTAGGGCTGCTGGGGGCGAATGTGGCGATACGGGCGCTCAAGGCCCTGATTCCGGCGGACATGCTGCCGGGGATGCCGTTTCTTGACGATCTGGGCCTCAACGGGCGTGTGCTGGCGGCCGCCGGTGCGATTGCCGTTGCAGCCATCGTGCTGTTCTCTGCAGCTCCGCTGCTGCACCTTGCACTGTCCAAAACACGAGAGGGCCTGGCCGAGGGAAGCCGCGGCTCGTCGGGCAATACGTGGCGGCGTCTCGGCTCGCGATTGGTAGTGGTGGAACTGGCGGTCGCGATGGTGCTGCTGGTGGGCGCGGGCCTGTTCGGCAAGAGCCTGTATCGGCTGTTGCACGTGCCCTTGGGATTCCAGCCGGATCACCTGGCGATGGTCGATTTCGGCGCGCCGGACGTGCGTTATGCGAGCGTCGCGCAACGCGGGGCGCTAGGCCAGGAGATTGTCCGCAAAGTCGAGAGCCTGCCGGGCATCGAATCGGCGGCGCTGACGACGTTGTCGCCGGTCACCTTCAATGGCAATACGGACTGGATCCGTTTCGTGGGAAAGCCGTACGACGGCAAACATATTGAGGTCAACGAACGAGATGTCAGCGCGGACTTCTTCAAAACGATCGGAGCCAAGCTGCTCCGAGGCCGCTATTTCGATGAGGCGGACGACGCGACAAAGCGGAGGGTCGTCATCATCAACCAGACGTTGGCCAAGAAGTATTTCCCCGGAGAAGATCCTGTGGGACAACAGATCGGCGATACCGCCCTATCGCCCAAGTCGATCAGCACGATTGTCGGGGTGATTGATGACATCCGCGATGGGTCGCTGGATGCCGAGATCTGGCCGTCGGAGTATCACCCCTTTAACCAGGACCCGAGCGGTTATTTCACGCTGATCGCCCGGACGCACCAGAAGCCGGAAGCGGTACTGGCAGCGATCGCGCCTGCGGTTCACCAGGTACATCCCGACATCGGGGCAAGGAACGAGACGACGATGGAGTCGCTTATTAACAACTCGTCGTCAGCTTACCTGCATCGTTCGTCGGCATGGCTGGTGGCGGGGTTCGCCGTCACGGCGCTGCTGCTCGGAATTGTGGGCCTTTATGGCGTCATTGCATATTCGGTGAGCCAGAGAACGCGCGAGATTGGGCTGCGGATGGCGCTCGGTGCGCGGCACAGTTCGGTGTACGGAATGGTTTTGCGGGAGGCGGGTTGGCTGGCGGCGGCAGGGATCGGTTTCGGCGCGCTAGCCGCCGTTGCCGCTGCCGTGCTGGCGCGCAAAATGCTATTCGGCGTGAGTTCGTGGGACTTTGAGACGCTTCTGTCCGTGGCTGCTGTCCTGGGGCTAGCGGCGGTGGTCGCCAGCTTCGTGCCGGCACGGCGTGCAGCCTCGGTAAATCCAGTTGAGGCGCTGCGCTCGGAGTAGCGTTCTACACTGGATTCTATGCGCCTTGCCGGAATCCTGGAAGCCGGTCGCCAGGATTTCATGGAAGCGACGAGCGGTATTTCGACAAAGATGAGCACCGGCAGGGCGGCGCCAGGGAACTGGTCGGTGCTCGAGTGCATCGAACACGTAGTCATTGTCGAGACACGCTATTTAGACTGGATCGCGAGCGGACCAGCGATAACACCGCGGCGCGATACCGAGCGGGAGCTTAAGCTATTTACGATTGTCCGTAGCCGCCTGACGAAGGTCGAGGCACCAGAGTCCATCCGGCCCTATGGGCGTTTCGACTCGATCGCCGATGCGCTAGCTGAATTCAGCGCTGTGCGCAGCCGCAGCATTCGGGTGGTCGAGGAACTGGGCGAGTCGCTTTACTCGATAGGCGTGAAACATCCACGCTTCGGGAACCTCAACGGCGGCGAGGCGGTCCAGTTGATCGACGCTCACGCCCGCCGGCATGCTGACCAGATCCGTGAAATTCGCGAGGCGTTGACTAGCGAATCGGGAAATTCCATGAAACCAGTCAAAGCGAAAAAGGCGGCAGGTTTCCACCGCGATGCGCCGGACCTGCCGAAAGAGTTCGATTCGTTAGGGGATGACAAATTACCGGCCGAAATTGAGACAACCCACCTTGCGGACCTGAACGCGGCCGAACTTCGACTCGAAACGTTTCGGGTGGAGGGGTCGATTCTCGAGCGCGTTCAGTTCGCCGGTGGGGAGTTTGGGTCAGTTGCGTGGAAGGATGTCCGCTTAGTGGGCTGCGATCTTGCGAATATTCGCGCGCATCGTATGACGTTACTGAGGGTCGAATTAGTCGACTGCCGGCTTACCGGTTTTCACGCGACGGCTCTGGAGTGGCAGGACGTACTGATCACGAACGGCGACATGCGATATGTGCAGTTGCAGAGCGGCAAGTTCCGCAATTGCGAGTTCGACGGGTGTAACTGCGAGGAAGCGGATTTGCACGAGGCGGATCTGAGCGGATGTGTGGTCCGGGGATGCAACCTGGCGCATGCGGACTTGTGCGGCACGAATTTACAGAACACCGACCTCCGTAAATCCGAAGTGGAAGGCATGGTGGTTGGGATGGGCGATCTGCGAGGCGCAATTGTCGAGCCGGCACAGGCGATGATTTTGGCCCGAGTGCTCGGGCTTCAGATCAAATAGGAGCTACCCGTTCACGCTTTGTGTTACCTTGGCAGATCATTTTTTTGGGGGCAACAAAGGGAAATGAGCGGTAAGGGAATCGCGGTAGGAATATTCTTCTTCGCGTGTTCGTTGCCAGTGGTCTTGGGTCAAGAGCAGCAGAGTCGTTCCAATATCCTCTTCGTGATCCTCGACGACGTGGGGATCGATCAACTCCACAGCTTCGGGTATGGCGGCACGCAACCACCTCCAACTCCTGTCATCGACGCGGTGGCTCAAGCCGGTCTCCGATTCCGGAATGTGTGGGCAATGCCCGAATGCTCGCCAAGCCGGGCGATGTTCTTCGAGGGACGCTACCCGTTCCGGACGAATGTGCTCAATGCCATTGTTCCAGGTGATCTGGCCAACTCGCAGGTGTCGCCGTTTGAAACGACAACCCCGAAAGTCCTGAAACGAGCACAGTACCGTAACGCGCTCATTGGCAAGTTTCACCTGACGGGCGAGAACAACCCGTTTGGCGATTCCGCACCTCTTGCACTCGGCTGGGATTACTATTTCGGATACAACGACCCCGACCCGCCGTCGATCGACACAACCGCGGGCGGCGTAGCGGCCCAGGGCACCTACTCTTGCGGATTCATTCCGGGCACGGACGCAGGGGCGTGCTACATGGCCGATCAGACCTGCCAGGCAATCGCGCCCGACGCTAACGCGCCCGTACCTGGACGCAGTTGCCTTGAGAAAGGCGGTATTTTCGTCCCGGGCGCCAGTTGCCAGGCGACACCGCCCGCGAATTTGAACTTCACGAGTCTGAACGCGTACTATGTTTGGCCAATAACGATTGGCAGCGATGGACACGCCGAACGCGTGGCGTCGACGGATCCGCGGGCACGGAAGTACAGCCCCAGTTCGATTACCGATGAAGCCATCCGCTGGATCAACTCGCTGCCTTCGCACCAGCCCTGGATGGCCACCATCGCATATCCCAGCATTCACACGCCGTATCAACAAGCGCCCACGGGTCTGTTGCCGGCCGGTTCTACCGATCTGACCAGCGTGGCATGCAACAACCTCGCTAACGCCGGACCCATTGGCGACCAGATGCTATCGGCAGTGGATACGGAACTCGGAAGACTTCTGGTGGGTGTGGGGCTTGCGAGTTACGATTCACAAGGTCATGTGATGTACGATCCAAGTGCCGCCAACACGATGGTGGTGGTAATCGGAGACAACGGCACCTACGCGCCAAGCGTGAAGCAGCCGTTCGATCCGAGCCGGTCGAAGGGGAGCACCTTCCAAACGGGAGTCTGGGTACCTTTAATCGTTGCGGGATCGCTGGTTCAGGCGCCCAATCGCGATGTCACGAACATGGTCAATATCGCCGACCTGTACCAGTTCTTCGGCGAGCTCGCCGGACTCGACGTGCACAGGATCGCTCCGCGCTCCCGGATTATCGATTCCGCGTCGATGATGCCTTATCTGACGAATCCTGCACAGCCCAGCATTCGAACCTATAACTTCACGCAGACCGGCAATAACATCCGCGCCGCAACGCCCGCCGGCATGTGCATCCTGGGGAGTCAATGCACGAACCTGGTGACCACCGCCAGCCTTTGCTCGGACAATGGGGGCACGTGGATTCCGGGCGTGACGTCGTGCTGTGCGGCCATGCAGGCCACGGGAAAACCGCTTCAGGTTGCGGTCGATCTGCAGAACGCCATACGCAACGACACTTATAAGCTGGTGGAAACGCATCAGCCGAATTGCACTACCGGTCAGGAAGATGTGCTTTACAGCTTCTATGAAATCGACGAGGCGGCGCCCTCGCCGAAGCTGGACCGGGCCAATCTGAATTTGTTGACGTCGCCGTCTTTGCCGGCACAGGGCCTTACCGACGACCAGCTCTCCAACTTCAACGCGCTGCTGAGTACGATGCAGGATCTGTTGCAGAGCGAGGTGGCGTGCCCTGGCGACGGCAACGGCGATCATGTGGTGGACTTTCTGGATCTGGCTAATTGGGTGAGATTTCACAATCGCGGATCGAGCTGGTACGACTTTAATTTCGATGGTTCAACGGACCAGAGCGATTTGCAGGTGATCCTGGACAACCTGGGCAAGCGCTGCCGCTGAGGAACACCGATGGTTTGGCGATTTCTTCTGGCCGGTACTCTAGCATTCGTGGCGCTGGCGGCGGATGCGGCCAAGAAGCATCCGGGGACGGTTTGGATACCGGGCGGTGAGTTTTGGATGGGCAGCGAGAGTCCGATGTTTCGGGATGCGCAGCCGGTGCACAAGGTTCGCGTTCACGGCTTCTGGATGGACAAGGCTCCGGTCACCAATGCGCAATTCGAACGCTTCGTGAAAGCAACCGGCTATGTCACCATTGCGGAGCGGGGTCTCGACGCCAAGGCGTATCCGGGTGCTCCGGCGGCGATGCTGCAGCCTGGCGCGCCGGTGTTTTCGCCGCCGGAGGGTCCGGTTCCCCTGAATCGTCCGCTGGGGTGGTGGCGCTGGCAAGCGGGGGCTGACTGGCGTCATCCTGAGGGTCCCGGCAGCAGTATTCGGGGCCGCGAGAATCATCCCGTGGTCCAGGTGGCTTGGGAGGATGCTGCTGCCTACGCGAAATGGGCCGGAAGACGCCTGCCGACGGAAGCGGAGTGGGAATTCGCCGCTAGGGGTGGCCTCGATCGCAACGAGTACGTGTGGGGCAACGAGCAGCGACCTGACGGCAAGCTGATGGCAAACACGTTCCAGGGGCACTTTCCGGACGACAACACGATGGAGGATCATTTTCGGGGCACTTCGCCCGTGTGCTCGTTTCCGGTGAATGGATATGGGCTGTGCGACATGGCGGGAAACGTTTGGCAGTGGGTGTCGGATTGGTATCGGCCGGACTATTATCAGGAATTGGCGAACCAGGGCGATGTTGCTGATAATCCGCAGGGGCCGGCTGACAGTTTCGATCCAAGCGAGCCGGGCGTGAAGAAGCGGGTGCAGAAGGGCGGGTCTTTTCTGTGCACCGATCAGTATTGCGGCCGGTTTCGTCCGGGTGCGCGAGGTAAAGGCGACGTGTCGACGGGGGCGTCGAACGTCGGGTTTCGATTGGTTTAGTGCGAGGGAGCCTTGAGTATTGGTTACCGCCTAAAGGCGGCGTTACTGGTCGCGGTGTCGGCCTTCGCGCAGAGGCCGGTGGCGATTCGCGTAAACGCGGCGCAGCCGATGGGGCCGCTCACTCCGATATACGGATTCTTCGGCTATGACGAGCCGAATTACACGTACGCGAAAAATGGGCGCAAGCTCGTCGGGGAACTGGCGGCGCTTTCGCGAACGCCAGTGTACATCCGCACGCACTTCCTGCTCGCGACAGGCGACGGGACTCCGGGTTTGAAATGGGGATCGACCAACGCGTACACGGAAGACGCGTCGGGTAAACCCGTTTACGACTGGACGATTGTCGACCGCATTTTTGACACCTATCTCGAAGCCGGCGCCAAGCCGTTCGTCGAAATCGGTTTCATGCCCAAGGCGCTCTCGACGAAGCCGGAGCCGTATCAGCCAACCTGGATTCCCGGCGCTCGCAACGAGCAGTACAGCATCGGCTGGAGCTATCCTCCGAAGGATTACGCCAAGTGGGAGGAGCTGGTTTATCAGTGGGTGCGGCATTCGGTGGCCAAGTACGGCAAAGCCGAGGTGGAGAGCTGGTATTGGGAAGTATGGAACGAACCCGACATCAGTTATTGGCACGGCACGCCGGAAGAGTACAATCGCCTTTACGATTCCGCAGCGGCGGGTTTGAAGCGCGCGCTGCCTACGGCTCGGGTGGGTGGGCCGGCGACGACAGGGCCGGCGGGGCCTCGCGCAGAGCAGTACTTGCGGCAGTTTCTCGAGCACTGCGCGGCCACGAACGCGCCTCTGGACTTCATTACGTACCACGCGAAAGGCGCGCCGCGGATGCTGGATGGACACGTTCGCATGGGAATCGCCAAGCAGATTGCAGACGTGGATACAGGTTTTCAGATTGTCGCCTCCTTTCCCAAGTTTCGTGGGCTGCCAATTGTGATCAGCGAATCCGACCCCGAAGGCTGCGCGGCATGCTCGGCTCGAGTGTATCCTCAGAATGCTTACCGTAACGGCACTCTCTACCCCGCCTATACGGCCGTGATGATGAGGAACATTCTGGATCTGGCCGCGCCGCGTCGATCCAATATCACCGGCATGCTGACGTGGGCGTTCGAATTCGAGGATCAGCCGTGGTTCGACGGTTTTCGCACGTTGGCGACGAATGGTGTCGATAAGCCCGTGTTAAACGTGTTTCGGATGGCTGGGTTGATGCAGGGCGATCGTGTTGCGGTGGAGAGCGATGGTGCGGTGGGTCTCGACGCGATGGTGAAGGGAGGAGTGCGGGGCACTGCGGATATCGATGGGCTCGCGGCCCGGTCGGATCGTGGTGTTACGGTGCTCCTTTGGAACTATCATGATGACGATGTGCCGAGTCCCGATGCGGGGGTGCAACTGCGGGTCGCGGGGATGCCGGCCGACTCGAAGCGAATTCTGGTGCGGCACTATCGCATCGATCAGTCACATAGCAACGCGTATGCAGCATGGAAGCAGATGGGTTCTCCACAGCAGCCCACCGCCGAACAGTATGCGGCCCTGGAATCGGCGGGAGGGCTGCAGTTGTTGGACGCTCCGCGGTGGGTGACAGCTCAATCGGGTGAGGCCGTGCTGACGTTCGCGTTGCCACGGCAGGCGGTTTCGCTCGTGGAATTGTCCTGGTAGGCCGCCGCGATTACCCAGATGCAGCAGGCGACTACGTAGAGCCGGTTCGCCCAGCCGTCGAGTGCGATTGTCCCGGCAGGCAGGTGATTCAGTGCCCGTCCCATGTGACCGCCGGCGTGATGCAGCGTGGTGACCATCAGGTACATCGTGGCGATGAACAGCGCCAGCGCAAGCCAGATCAGGTTGGCGGTCCAAAGGAGCGATCTCAACGCCTTCTTCCGCGAGCTGCAAGGCCATCGCCAACTGATTAAAGACGCCGCGATTGGCATAGTGGGAACCCCAATGAGGCCGGCCACATCGTGCAGCGGATGATTGATATCGAAGAAAGCCGCCATCATCTCTCCGATTCCGGATGCGATCAGGAAGTACAGGCCGATCTTCCCAGCGCGCCCTCTCACGCGCGGCCAAAGCTCGAACGCGAGCGCCCAGGTACTGAGCGCCCACATTCCAAACATCAGCGAGAGAACCCAACCGTACCTTCCGTTCGCGTATTCGCTCACCATGCGCCAGGACGGGTCGAATTCCGGGCTGAGCGCATGCAGGGCGGCGAGCAGCAGGACGGTTGCGATGGCGGCCGCGGCAGCTGCTCCCGGCAATGAGATCGCCTCGATTTGGGGCCGGGCGCCCGCCGAAGCCAAGGTGTTCATTGCTGCAGCATTCCTTCCAGCCGGGCGTAACTCATTTCCATGCCGCTCTCCATGCCGGATGCCAGCATCGCCTGCCTGGTCTGAGCATCGGGCAGGGTCATTCGCATGGTCATGATAGTGCCCGAACCATCCGTGTCAAATCTTGTTTCCACGTGATTGTCGGGCGTGGGATTGGGCAGGTGCATCCGCTCCACATGAACAATGCGGCTGTAAGGCTGGAGCTCGACATACTCGCCTGTGAGGAAGAACCCGCCTCCTTTGCCGTTTGACCATTCGTATCGGATACTGCCGCCGGGCTTTGCATCACTGATGCAAACGGGCATGGTCCAACCTTCCGGTCCGAGCATCCATTTTTGAATGATTTCGGGATCTGTGTGCGCGCGATACACTGCCTCCGGAGGCGCGGCGAAGCGCCGCGTCACGACGACATGGGTGTCGCCATCGGTCTGCAAAGTCAATTTACTCATGAGGTTCTTCCTTTCTGCTGTTGCATGTCGGCCAGAACCGTGTCCAGCCGGTTGTAGTTTTTCTCCAGCGCCTGCCGCAGCATCGCGAGCCATTGATCCATGGCTTCAATTGCGGGTTTGGCGAGCCTGCGGGGCCGCTTGGTTCCGTCGACGCGGCGAACGATGAGCCCCGCGTCTTCGAGGACTTTGAGGTGTTGCGAGATTGCGGGTTGCGACATCTCGAAGGGCTCGGCCAGTTCCATAACAGTGGCTTCACCTTGCGCGAGACGGGCGAGGATAGCCCGGCGCGTCGGGTCGGCCAAGGCGGCGAAGGCTGCGTTCAGACCATCCATAGGTATTATCTTATATAAGTAATAACTTATAGTCAAGGGCAAATTGTCGGCGATCTGTTATACTCCGTGATCGTTTGAACCCTCGTCTTCACAAGGAGTACCGGATGCGCATCTTGAGCATTTCCTCGTTCCCGATTGCGGCGGCATTTTTGGCGGGGCTGGCCTTGTCGGCTCCTTCTGACGTGCCCTTGTACCAGCGGTTCCTGAGCCCGGCTTCGCCGCAGGAAGTTGTCGCCGCTCGAAAAGTGGATCGCATTGCCTGGGTGGATTACGCCGAAGGTAAGCGCAACGCCTATACTTCCGCGGCGCCCATGTTCACGCCGGTGCGCCTGACGAACTTCATGAAAGATGACGGGATCATGATGTCTGGGATTCGCATTTCGGACGATGGCAGTACCGTCGTGTTCATGCGCGGTGAGCAGCCTAATCGCGAAGGCTGGTCTCCTAACCCGACCGCCGACCCCAATGGTCCTGAGCACGCCGTGTGGGCGGCTCGCACAAATGTCAGCGGTGCGGCATGGCGGGTGGTCGACGCCAGCAATCCCGAGTTGGCGCCCGATGGCAGCGCAATTCTGTTCGTCAAAAACGGGCAGATCTATCGCGCGAAGCTTACGCCATCAAAGCCTGCGAGCGAGGTCGATCGGGGCGAGAAGGCTTTCATTACAGAGTGGGGCGTTCAAAGCGATCCGAAGTGGTCACCCGACGGGCAGAAGATCGCATTCGTGAGCACGCGAACCGATCACAGCTTCATCACGGTTTACGATGTTGCGACTCGAAAGGTGACGTACATGTCGCCGAGCGTGGATTTCGACACGACGCCGATGTGGATGAACGACAGCAAGCACCTGGTTTTCATGCGCAAACCGGGCCTGCCGTTTGGCCAACAGGCGCAATCGGGCAGGGGCGGACTTGGCGATCCAAACGGGCCGGCGTTCCGCGCGCAGGCCACTCCAGCGCAGGGCGCCGCAAGGCAGGGCAATGAGAACGCGGCGAAGCCGGTGACCAATAATTCGCCCGGTTTGATGCACGCTACGTTCAAGGGCGGCTACACCATCGCGTTCTACAAGGCAGATGTTGCAACCGGCGAAGCGCAGGAGGTTTGGCACAACCAGCCCAAGGATGCCATTGTCAGCATAATCGGCAACCTGCGGCTTGCGGGCGATCACCTGATTTTTGAGCACGTCATTCCGGGCCCACGTGGCAGGGGCGGACCGGGCGGCAGACAGGGGCAGGGCAATGCGCCCGCCGCCGCGGAAGAAGAGCAGACGCCTGAAGCGAAAGCGCTGGCGAAAGACGAATGGGAACGATATTACTCGATCGACCTGAAGAACTCGACCGCTCGTCCTGTGCTGCTGACGACAACGGATGGCATGATTGAAAATCCGCAGTCGATTGCCGTCTCGGCCGATGGCCAGACATTCCTGTACTGCACGAATGTCAACGATATTGAGAAGCGTCACATCTGGTCGGTACCGGCTGCGGGAGGGACGCCGACTGAAATCACGACGGGCGAGGGAGTGGAGACTTCACCGGCTCCTCTCGCATCGGGCAAATATCTTGCGACGCTGAGCGCCAGTTGGAAAATGCCGCAGTCCATCGGAGTCTGGAAGACGGGGGACACAGCGGACCAGAAGATCGTATTCCCAATCTCGCGGCCGGGCTTTCCGACTGACTTGCACGTGAAACCGGAGATAGTAATCACGAAGGCTGCGGACGGCATGGAGATTCACAACCAACTGTTTCTGCCCAAGGATCTGAAACCGGGCGAGCGGCATCCGGCGATCGTCTTTGTGCATGGCGGGCCGGTGCGTCAGATGATGCCGGCTTATCACTATATGCAGTTTTATCACTGGGCCTATGGGATCAATCAATGGCTGGCGAACCAGGGCTATGTCGTTATGTCGATCAACTATCGCAGCGGCGTGGGCTATGGGCGGTCGTTCCGGAATGCAGCCAAAGTCGGCGGCGAGGGCAATGCGGAGTATCAGGATGTCGTTGCCGGGGGCAAGTACCTGCAGACCCGGCCCGATGTCGATCCGAACCGGATCGGGATCTGGGGATTGTCTTATGGCGGCGTGCTTACTTCGCAGGCGCTGGCCCGCAACTCCGACATTTTCAAGGTTGGGGTTGACCTGGCGGGTGTGCACCTGTGGGGCAGTTCGCTGGACCCCGAATCCGTCTCCTACAAGTCTTCGACGATCGGCGCGATCGATGGATGGAAGTCGCCCGTGCTGCTGATTCAAGGCGACGACGATCGCAATGTGGCGTTCCAGCAAATGACAGGGCTGGTGCAATTGCTGCGGGCCCGCGATGTCTACTATGAGCTCATTGTGTTCCCGGATGACGTGCATGAATCGCTGCTGCATAGCCGGTGGATGTACACACTGGGCCGGATGGAAACGTTCCTGCACCGGTTCCTTGGCGACTCGGGCGCGGTGAGCGCGGGTCAGTAGACGCTAACTCAGGCTCACCAGGTTTTGGGCCAGGGCCACGTCGGTTTTCGGCGGGTTTTTGCCGGTCAGAAACGTCGAGAGATCGAAGGTGTGGTTCGGATTCAGCGCGTAAAGCGTCAGCGTGGCGCTGGGCTGCGCGCCAATGGAACCGATTGCGGCGGATGATTCCACGAGCAGCATCGGGCCGACGACACGGCCCGAGATGCCCGAATATACGTTTCCGACCCTCTGGTTAAACGTGTCCGTGAGATCAGCCGCGAAATTCGCGAGCGTTTTTATCGCTTGCGTGGGCGCGGTTGCCGCGGTGGCCAGGGCTGCGGAGATCTGCTCCAACGCATCTGTTGCTCCCCGCACGAGTCGGGCTTCCGTGAATAGCAGGCCTTGGAGGAATATATCGCCCGTGGCGCCTATTGCCTGCTCAACAATGCGGCCCGCCATAGTGGGATCGAAGAAGCCGGCATTTCCACTGCCTGCCTCGAGAAGCTCATTGTGAATCGCGGTCAGGTGACTGCCTAACATCGCACTTGTATGCGGGTCGCGTGCTATGGCTCGGCGAAGGTTCACGTCCGGCCAATCCCAGAAGACATCTTTGTCGGTATTAAACCGATTGATTGTCGGATTATTGAAATCGATGCTGGTGGAGACGGGCAGGGAAGACCAGACCAGCAGGGCGGCGACGGCATCCGAAGGCTGGTATTGGCTCAGATCCTGAAAGAAGAGCGCCGGCAGCGCATGTTTCCAGTTGCCCTGCAAGGCGCGGGAAAGCCGCATCTGGTCGGAAGTGAGTTGGCTTCCGCTGCGCGGTTGGAACCAGCCTGTGAGCACGCCGGCCGGAAGCGCCAGTTGCATGGACAAGGCCATGTCGCCCAAGTGGTTGCTCTGGTTGTGAGTAGCCTGGGTGAGAGCGTTATCGAGGTCGGTGTAGAAGCTGCGAATGGACGCGTCGCCGGCGCTGAAGAGACCCGCGAGATAGTCGTGGATGAACTGAGTGGTGCGCGATTCCAGGTCGGCTGGGCGCATGTCGGTTTTCACCAGGCGCATCTCATAAGCGAGTGAAGCATCGGTAGCGAGCTGCGGCGGTTGACCGGGCGCGATTTTCAACGGTGCCAGCACGGAGAGCTGACTGGCGGAGCGGTTCGCGACCGTCACCGTGTCGGTCCCGCCAATCTGGTACAGCAGGAGCCGGCCGCCTTGCTCTTCGGCAGTCAGCGTGACAATGGCGTCGTTCACGTGAGTGCTGCTGAAGTCGAAAAACGGCATCTGCAAATCGACATTGCTCTGGCGCTTGATTTCGTGCGTGAGCTGTGCCTGATTGAGCGTGACTCCGGGCGTGTCCGATATCAGGAATTTATCGAGATTGCTTTGGACGACAACGGCTGTGAATAAGTCGGCGGCCTCCTTTACGGCCAGGTCGAAGTACACGTCGATGAGCGCCGTGTCGGAGGTCGTCTGCTGATACGCCGCGGCGAAGTCGAAGTTGTATTTCTTAGTGAGCGCCTGCACCGCGGTCTTGTAGTAGCCTGCGATTTTCTGGTCGAGCGTTGTGATGGCTTTCTGGATGTCTTTCAGGTCCTCCAGTCCCAGGGTTTTGTCCAGGAAATTGCCGAGCCGATTTTGGAGCCATTGCTCGATCTTATTGAAATCCGCATCCGTAACAGCTTGCCGGATCTGGTTCAGATCCAGCTTTTGGTTGATGAAGGCTTGCAGGTTTGCAATGATGCCGCCATTCAGGACATCGAGCGCTTTGCCCGCGAGGATGCTGACCGGACCGAGTTCATTCGACAAAGCGAGCAGGCCGCGATCGGCGATAGCTTCCAGGAACTGACCCTCGGGTGTGTCGCCGAAGGTCACTTTTTGAATGGCCTGGGCCAGAGCGGCGGCGCGCTTTTGTGGATCGGTGTTTGAGAGGTCCGTGAGAAATGTTTTGAAATCAGCGACCGTGTTTTGGCCCAGTTGCTGACCGAGGAAGGTCCACAGCATGGACGAAAGCTTGTCGGGCAGGCTCGTCCAAGTATTCAAAGCATTGGCGACGAGCTGTTTTGCTTTATTGAATTCGGCGGCTGGGTCGATTCCGGTAGCTTTCTTCAACAAGTCCAAAGCGGTTTGATCGGCGAGGCCGGCGAGTTTCTGACCAATGTCGGTAGACGGATCGGTCCAGGTTCGGAGGTCTTGAAGAACCTGGAGGCCGTGGACGCCGAAGGTGCTCTTGATGAAATCGTCGAAATTGGCGGGAAGTTGCGGATCGGCGCCCTGCACGCCGACGTCAACATTAAAACCGAAGTTCAGTCCTTTCGTGGATTGCTTCCAAAGTTGGAGGCGCACTTTAGTCCCTGCGTCCTCACGGGCGACAACCACGACGTATTTGCCGCTGACATTGAAGCCGAAATTTGCTTTGAGGCTCGCGTCAACTTTGGCGCTGAGGTTGTGGGTGATTCCGAGCAGTTTGGCGTCCTGGGCAAATTTAACGTTCCAGCCCATGCTGGCAGCCAGTGTGAGCGCTAGGGAGCCGTCCGCCTCGACCAGCAGCCATGTTGCGGGCTTGAGATTGATATTGCCCCCGTCGAAGGCTACGAATCTTGGCAAAAGCCAACTGGCAATGGTGTCGGCAACGACGGCGTGCGCGCTTTGTGCGGCATCGAACCGGTGCAGCACTGCATATGTGGCGTCACGCTGCGCGTCCACGCCGAAGGTGACCGTGCCGAGCATGCCTATCGGGTGCGAGGCCGATCCCGAGAAGGAAGCGGCATAACCCCAATCCATAAGAAGGAAGCGCTGGCCGGCGCCGTCAGGGATGGTCAGACTGGGAGAATCCGCAAGCGCTAGAGCTTTGATCGCGTCGGCGGATTTACCGTAGACACCCATGCCGGCTTGCGCCGAAGCCGAGATGTCGAAACTCACCGAGGCCCCGCCGACGATATCGGGTTTCAGCGACACTTTGCCGGTGTCCGCTGTGAAGGCGATGCGACCGACTTCGATATCGCCATCCGGAAATTGATCGCCCGCGAGGATCGCTTCGAGCGCGTTCGCATTGGTAGATGCGCTCAGCGTGATTTTCGTCGAGGTGAAAATGCCTTCGTTGAGAGAAAAGTCTTTGGAAAAACCCACGGGTTGTGCCATATGCCCCCTTGCAGTGTTTGGGCTGCTGGGTGATATTAGAGCACATTTATGTATAGATTCGATGAAAAGTGTTCAAGTTAGTTGCAAAAGGTGGCGCCGGCGGTTTCGTCTGCGCATCTCGCGCGCGGATCAGGAAGACGTGCTCGAAGCCGCGACCGTATGTGAAACGAAATGTCTCACTTCAATGAGACACCAGGCAATTATCGCGCCCTTCGCGCCTGCAGTCGTCATATTCGCGTTTGCGAATCTGCCGCCATGTCTCGGCCTCTTCTTTGTCGACACGATTGCGCAGCCCCATGATCCAATGCGCCCTCTGCACCGAATTGTGGAACGTGACTCCCGCAGGATCGCCGCCGATCAAGCTGCCTCCGAAGCGCAGCTTCCCGCCGATCACGATATCGTGCTCGATGTCGTCGCGGAAGCCGATATTGTTGGTGGGGTCGCGTAGCCATTTCGCCCAATAATCGGCCCTCGCGTTTCCCTGCGCCGCAGCTTTGCGATACCACGAGATCGCCATCTGCCGATCCTGCGGAACGCCGATACCAAATTGAAAAGCCCGCGCGTAGGAAAACTGCCCCTTCGTCCAACCCTGCTGCGCGCTGGCCTGCCACAGCTTCGCAGCGAGATCCCAATTCTCCACACCACCCAACGCGACCTCGTAATAGGTGCCCATCTGATTCTGCGATTCCGGCTCGCCCAGCGCTGACGCTCTCTCGTACCACACGAATGCCGTCTTAGAGCTCTGTTTCACTCCATCGCCCTGGTCATAGAGCAACGCGAGCCTCAGCATTGCCACCGCGTTCCCGGCCTCCGCGGCCTTTGCAACGATCTGCGCCGCGCGAGCGTGATCGCCAGCCTTAAATAGTGCGCCCGCCTGATCGTAAAACGCCGCACCGGGGTGCTGTTTACAGAACTGCTCGGTAGCCGGACCGCGATTCATCCTGTCCGCGCCCGGCGTGATTCCGAGACACCTCTGCAACGCTCCCGACGCCATCACGACCGGCGCCTGTCCTTGCAAAGCCGCGGGAGTAAACAAGGTCAAAGAACAACATAGGCGCGCATTGGTGAAACCTCGGACCATCATTCTACCGCTGCCGTTGCTCTACTGATATCCGGGTCTCAACGCTATCCGACTACACTGAAAAATGATGTCCCCTCTTCCCCAGCGAATCGGCCCGTATGAAATTACCGGGAAACTGGGCGAAGGCGGGATGGGCATCGTCTACAGCGCTAACGACACACGGCTGAACAGACCGGTTGCGCTCAAGATGATCCTGGACTCGGGCAATGACGAGGACAGCCGCAAGCGTTTTCTGCACGAAGCGCAGGTGGCGGCGCAAGTCACCCACCCCAATATTTGCCGCCTGTACGACATCGGCGAGTTAGACGGCCGGCCGTTCCTGGTGATGGAACTGCTTGAGGGGGAACCGCTGTCCGAGCGCTTGGAGCGTGGGCCGATGCCGCTTGCCGAAGCGACGCAGGTTACTTTGATCGTCCTGTCGGCACTCGCCGCTTTGCATCGGTCGTCGATTGTCCATCGGGATCTGAAACCATCGAATGTGTTCTTGTCGACGCAGGGCGTAAAGTTGCTGGACTTCGGTCTAGCCAAACCGGTCTCGCCTTTCTCTAATGACGGACTGACGCAGACTGAGCTGACCGGACATGGAGTGATCTCTGGAACGCCCCGATATGCATCCCCCGAGCAGGTGACCGGAAAGCCGGTGGATGGACGATCGGATCTGTTCGCGGCCGCCGCGATTCTCTTCGAGTCGCTGGCGGGCAAGCCGGCTTTCACAGGCAACTCGGCGCTGGAGGTTTTTCACTCCGTGCTCTATGAAGCGCCGCCGTCATTGAGCGGATCGCAGGCCATTAGCGCCGTGGATCGCATCGTGCGACGGGCAATGGACAAGAATCCGGCGAACCGCTACGCTACTGCGGATGAAATGGCCGCGGACCTGCGTGCAGTGATGCGCCTGGACGATTCGGGAACGCATGTGGAAACTCGCGCCATGAAGCGGCTGATCGTGCTTCCCTTTCGCGTGCTCCGTTCTGATCCGGAGACCGACTTTCTGGCATTCAGCCTGCCCGATGCGATTGCGGCGTCGCTGGCCGGCTTGAGTTCGCTTGTCGTGCGGTCGAGCCTCGCGGCGGCTCGCTTCGCCGGAGCGGTACCGGATTTGAGAGAGATCGCGAAAGAGATTGATGTCGATACGGTGCTCACCGGGACTCTTCTCCGCGCCGGCTCCCAGTTACGTCTCACCACTCAATTGGTGGAGGCCCCGAGTGGCACGCTGATCTGGTCGAAGGCATTGCAGGTGGAACTGAGCGATATTTTTCAACTGCAAGACACGCTGATGAGCGGCGTTGTCGAGTCGCTGGCGTTGCCGTTGACCGCGGGCGAGCGGCAGCAACTCGCGCACGATGCGCCGGCCAATACGACTGCCTATGATCTGTACCTGCGCGCGAATGAAGCGGGCAAAGCGTTCGGCGGGTTTAAAGAAGCGATCGGACTGTATGAACAGAGTGTCGCGCTGGATCCCGGTTTCGCGCCGGCGTGGGCTCGTTTAGGGCGAGCGCGCTGGCTGATGGGCAAATTTACGGAAGGAGCGGCGGAGAAGTTGGAGGAAGGGCGCAGCGCGATCGAGCGGGCCCTGGAGCTCAATCCCTATCTTCCGCTGGCCCACAATCTGTACACGAATATCCAGGTGGACCAGGGAGAAGCTGTGGATGCGATGAGGCGGCTGCTGAAGCGGCTTCGCAGTTCGAAGACCGACCCCGAGCTGTTCGCGGGTCTCAGCCATGCGAGCCGCTACTGCGGTTTGCTCCAGGCGTCCATCGAGGCGCATCGGCAGGCTCTACGGCTCGATCCGAACATTCCAACCACCGTGACCCACACGTACTTCGCCATGGGCGACTACCAAGGCGCTTTGGATGCCGCTCTCCGTGATTTTGGCTATTTCGCGCCGCTGCGGCTGGCGATGCTCGGACGGGTGGAGGAAGCGATCGCGATGCTGAGGGAGAGGGAGTCTGTGGTGTCGGAGAGGCTTGGCCGGGTGTTTATGTTTTCTCTGCGCACACTGCTCGAAGGAAATTGGGAAGCGAGTCTTGCGGCGAGTGATGAGCTGATCGCTGCCGGCTTCAAGGACCCGGAGGGGCAATATTACCTGGCTCGGCAATTGGCCTACCTCAACGACATCGGCCGTGCGAACCTGGTCTTGAAGAGCACTGTCGATGGAGGGTACTTCTGTTACCCTCAGATGGCTTCCGATCCATGGCTGGATCCGATACGTGCCGACGCCGAGTTTAACCGGATCCTTAAGCGAGCTCAAGCGCTGCACCAGGAGGCGATCGAGGTGTTCAGGGCTGAGGGTGGTCCTCCGCTGTTGGGTCAGGCGTAGATGCCGCGCTAGAAGCGACCCCGCCCCGCGAAGCAGGATAGCCGCAACCAACGGAAACCCGCAGGGTGGAAAAGGTATTACACAGCCTCTGACTTTTCGCGTCCCGCGACGATTTGGAGGATGTGGAAGGGTGGCGCAGGCATTCAGCCTGACTTTGGACTTCACCAAGAACGCACAGGCGAAAACGCGTGCGCCACCTGGTTTCTATTCACCTTTCGTGGACCGGCGGTCCATGGCGACAACAAGTTCTGTCACGGGCTGCTGGCCTAGCGCGAGCAGGTGAAATTGGCGGCGTCGTCCTTGCTTCCCGTGCCTTTATATCGGGCGACTTGAGGATAAGGACACAGCGGACGAGTGCGATCCACAGTGCCGTTGGTCGTATGGGATGCGACGATCTGGTCGGGAGCTTCACCGTGCTCCACCCAGCTCTCCAGCGCAGCTAAAGAGTCGAATGCATTGGGTCCCGGCCCGCCTCCGCAATGGTTCATTCCGGGGGCCAGGAAAAGGCGAGCGAAGGAGTGCGCATTGGGCACCTTTCGCTCGACCTCTTCGTAGTATTGGATGATCCTCAGCGGCGGGACAACGGGGTCCGCCCAGCCGTTGTAGATAATCAGCTTGCCTCCATGTTTTTGGAACCGCGACAGGTCGGGATCGAGGGCATTGTGCAGTTTGGCAAGCGGAGCAACCTTGGACAAGTCTTTGACGAAGTCGAACGACCGCCAGTCATAATTCGAGTTACCGGGCTGAAACGCGAGATAGCGGAAAAATTCCCGCTGAAATGCGAACTCGTAAGGCGCAGCGGACGCCTCTTTCAGATAATCCCCTGGGAACGTCAGCAGATTGTTCTCGAGGGCGGGCTGGAGATTGCCGAAAATGTAAGCGGCATAGTTCGGTGAATCTTCGTGCCCGATGGGCATGCCCGGGAAAATCTTTCTGCCGGGGCCGGCGTAGAGTTTCTTGAGTGTACCGACCTGGTTCCTGGTGAGGCAGTCGGTAGTTTCTCCGCTTCGGCAGAGCAGGGTTTCAGGATCGAAATCGCATTTGCGCGGTTCACTGATCAAACCGTCGGCGAGGCCGTCCTGGGCGTCGCAGCGGGCCAGCACTGCTTTGGCGATGAGAGGGAGCTTCGAAGCGGGAATATAGGATGCGGGCGATTCCAGCAGTACTCGCTCGTTCCAATTGAATTCGATCATCAGGCCGGTATAGTCGACCGCGGGAGCTCCCGCGATGATGCCGTCGAAATCGTCGGGGAAGCGCTGGGCCTCGATGAAGGCCTGTTTTCCGCCTGTGGAGCAGCCCACGAAGTATGACTTCTCCGGGCGCTTTTCGTAGAAGGCCTGGGTGATGGCCTTGGCTGCGACGGTGGCGACATGAATGCCGCGATCGAAGAAGTCTACTTTCCTGGTCATGCTGCCCGCTGCCCAAGTGGCATCGACGGCGGAGGCTGCCTCGTGCCCGGTGTCGGTGTAAGCTGTCGCGTAGCCTCTCGACATGGGCCGTTTATTCGAACGCCCACCGATGAAACCACTGCCGCCCGCGAAATAGAGCTTGCCATTCCATCCGGCGGTGGGCAGGTCGACCTCGAAATTGACCTTGTTATCGGGTTCGCCATTCACGCCCGGCGTGACGACGTATCCCTGCACCTGGCAGAACTCAGGTAACGGCGCGGCTGCGGGAACGACGGACGCGGCAACGATGTGGGTGTCCGGCAGCTTGAGACTGGTCAGGTTGGCCTGGCATGCGAAGAGGCCGGCGGGGCATAGGGCAACGAGAGCGAGGAGCCGCATCAGCGGCTAAGATAGCAGAGACCACATGACACAGCCAACGAATTGCCGCATCGCCTGGTTTAACGGGAGATTCATGCCGGAGAACCAGGTGCTGATCTCGTTCCGCGACCGCGGGTGGAGATATGGGGACGGCGCGTTCGACATGACGCGTACTTTCAACGGGCGCGCGTTCCGGCTGGAAGAACACGTCGATCGCTTCTATCGCACACTACGTTATTTGCGGCTGGATCCTGGAATGAGCCCGCAGGAGATGATCGATATTTCGGAGGAGATCGTGGCGCGCAACGAACATCTGCGCGCCGCCGCAAGCGACTGGTGGATCGGCCAGCGTGTCAGCCGGGGCGCCGAACCGATTGGTGACGAAGTGCCGGAGCACAGCGGTCCGAATGTGGTGGTGGAGTGCACGCCATTGCCGCTCAAGGCGCGCGCACGCCAGTTCCGCGATGGTCTCGACGTCTGGACGCCCGCCCAGCGGCGCGTTGCGCCCGACATGCTCAGCCCACGGGCGAAGACGCACAACTACCTGAACATGATTGTCGCGGAACAATCGGTGAAGGCCCACGATCCCGACGGCTGGGCAGTGCTGTTGGATGTCAACGGCAATCTAGCCGAGGGTATCGGCAGCAACATCTTTGTGGTCCGCGAGGGCAAGCTTTTTACACCAGGTGAACGTTATGTTCTGGCCGGCATCAGCCGCCAGATGACGCTCGACCTGGCGGCGGCGCTTGGAATTCCGGTGATGGAAGGAGACATCGATTTGTACGATGCTGCGAACGCAGACGAGATGTTCCTGACGTCGACGAGCCTCTGTATTGGCGCTGTACGCAGCTTCAATGGCGCCAAAGTGGGCACCGGACAGGTGCCGGGTCCGGTCACGAAGCGGTTGACGGAGGCATATATTGCCGAGGTGGGCTGCGATTTCGTGAAGCAGTATCTCGACCGCCTGTGACGATGTGCAGCAGGCGGGCGTGTGGGACAGGCGGTTTCCCATGTCTTTGTTTCTTTGCCGCGCATCGATGATTCATCAAGCCGGCGAAGCCTGCTTCACTCTTCACAGCCCCCCCAAGTCGAATGTTCCGAGCCTGCGGCCGACCTTAATCCGCCCGATGCGGCGCTGGCCCAGGCGCTTTAGGGCAAGCTGAGCTTGCAGTGCCCTCGAACCCGAAGGACTGCGGTTCGCCGACACGCGGCGTTCTTCGTCTTTGGTACTTCCGCCGATTCTGATGAACGGTTGCCATGGCCTCGAGGAAGTACGCCTCCACAGGACCGCCCGTTTTTCCGGCTGCCTGGTCGGCGGCGAACAGAAGCTTGCCATCCTCGACGATCGCTTTCAAGTCCGCGCCGGTTGTTCCACGAGTCGCCGCGGCCAACCGGAGCACGTCGACATCACACAATGGCGACGGCAACGTGGCAAGGTGATGGCGGAGAATATCGGCCCGGGCTGAGGCATCGGGCAATCGCGTTTCAAGCCATAGCTCAACGCGGCCAGAGCGAAGGATTGCGATGGGCAAGTCCGCGGGTTCCATTGCTGTCATCATCACGCACACGCGGCCTGAACTCGTGTTCTCCAGCCCATCCAGCTTTGTAAGCAGGTAGCGGTACAAGCCGTTCTCGCTATCGCCGCCAAACATGACGTCGGCATCGTCGATGAATATCACCGAAGGCGCATTGCGTTTAGCAGCCTCGAAGACGCGGTCGATCTGAGCATAGAAAGTATGCGTACCGGCAATAAACGTTCCATCGATAAGGAAGAATTTGCCCTTCAAGCGGTGGGCGAGGGCCCGTCCAATCGTTGTTTTCCCAGTCCCGGGCGGACCCGCGAGCAACACGCCGCGCTTCGGTTTCAAATTGAGCCGCGCAGCCCATTCGTGGTTTTCTAGCGGTAGTGCAATTTTGGTTTCAAGCGCTTGAATGACATCGTCAAAACCCTTCAAATCATGCCAACTGACCTGCTCGACTTCGTCGATGCGGACGTTGCTCGCCAGGTTATGCTCAGTCAGGTATTCGAGAAAGCGTTCCGTGGTTACCCCTGGTTCGTGTGCCAGCCAAAGCGAAGCTTTCCGCAACTGGTGCGCGTTCAGGCTCGGCGCGAAGCGGTGAATCTCGCTGAAATCGAGGCGGCGGATGACGGCCGGGTCCAGATAGGTGGAACAGATGGCGACGAAATCTTCGGGCTCAAAGTCCTCGATAAGCCAGGTGTGTCCGCGGCGCGCGATCACAGCAGGAACGTATTGGGTGGCAAAGAGCATCTTGGTCCCCTTGGCGGCAGCACTTTCGATCACCGCAGTCAGGACGACGTCCAAAAGGCCTTTGCGGGGGTAATCGCAGCCTTCCACGACATCGATCAGAAGGTGGAGGTCGTCTACGATGACCAGCTCGTGCTCCGCGATGTGTTCGTCGAGTAGATCGAGGAAGGTTTCCTCGAGAGCAACTGGTTCGTTTGCCGCGAGCTCGGTTAGAAACTCTCGGGTACCGATGAAAGCTCCACCAAGTTGGCGATGAACATCCTTCAATACGGTGGTCTTGCCGTCACTCGAGTGATCCTGCAAAATTGCGCATTCCCCCCGTTCGAGCCCTCGCATGATGCCATTTGCTGCTTCGCTCTGCGACGGCGAGAGTACAACGCGGGACGCAACACGCTCCACGCGTGATACAAGTTCAAGCATTTGCATCTCCAGTAAATTAAAAATGGACTAGTGGGCTGTCCCAGTCATTGGGTTAGGTATGATTCTGCGGGCTGGATCGGCGTATGACCAACGGAACGGTCTGGCCACTTTGGCATATGCGCGAATGTATTTCCGGATCTTGCGAGCCAGATCG